>Ga0310694_10000767_pt1 | contig 40243 bp, 39 predicted proteins | sample 174DNAGHGhighgp2_FD_203884 | JGI IMG/M metagenome (GOLD analysis project Ga0310694, IMG submission 203884) | Sheep rumen microbial communities from Palmerston North, Manawatu-Wanganui, New Zealand - 1742 DNA GHGhigh gp2 (v2) (version 2) | ecosystem: Host-associated > Mammals > Digestive system... | reverse complement strand
GCGTCTTTCAAGCCCAGGTGGTGGAATTGGTAGACACGCTACTTTGAGGGGGTAGTGGGAGTACTCCCGTGCAAGTTCGACTCTTGTCCTGGGCACCACAGAAGCACCGTTTTTCCGAACGGTGCTTTTTTTTGTCCTTTTCATCCTGCCAATTCAAAAAAAATCCTATCTTTGCCGCTCGTTAAATTAGGGAAAGTTTTTAACTCATAAAATTATAAAAGTATGGTAGAAAAAATTACATCCAGCCAGCAGGCTATGGACATGGAAGCCCGCTATGGCGCGCACAATTATCATCCCCTGGGCGTGGTCATCGCACGCGGTAAAGGTCCCTTCGTGTGGGACGTGGAAGGCAAGAAATACTTCGACTTCCTCTCCGCTTATTCCGCAGTGAACCAAGGCCACTGTCACCCTAAAATCATCGACGCCATGATTGACCAGGCGCAAAAGGTGACTCTCACCTCCCGTGCATTCTACAACGATTGCTTGGGACCGTTCGAGAAATATGTCACCGAGACTTTCGGCTACGACAAGGTTCTCCCCATGAACTCCGGCGCCGAAGCTGACGAAACGGCTCTCAAACTCTGCCGCCGTTGGGGTTACGACAAGAAAGGTCTTCCTGAGAACCAGGCCAAGATCATCGTGTGCGACGGCAACTTCCACGGTCGTACCATCACCATCGTCTCCCTCTCCAACGACCCTGATTCCTACGCAGGTTTCGGTCCTTTCACCCCCGGATTCATCCGCATCCCCTACAACGATGTAGATGCTTTGGCCAAAGCTCTTGAAGACCCGATGGTTTGCGGTTTCCTCGTGGAACCCATCCAAGGCGAGGCTGGTGTGTATGTGCCCGATGAAGGCTATCTGAAGAAATGTTACGACCTCTGCAAGGCACATAACGTGCTCTTCATTGCCGACGAAGTGCAGACCGGTATCGCACGTACGGGCAAGATGCTCTGCTGCGACCACGAGGGTGTCCGCCCTGATATTTTGGTGCTCGGCAAGGCTCTCTCCGGCGGTACAGTGCCTGTTTCCGCAGTCTTGGCTGACGACGATATCATGTTGAACATCAAGCCCGGTGAGCACGGTTCCACCTTCGGTGGCAACCCGGTGGCCTGCCGTGTTGGTATCGCTGCTCTCGAAGTGGTGAAGGAAGAGAAGTTGGCTGAGCGTGCTGAATACCTCGGCAAGATCTTCCGCGAGGAGATGGGCAAGGTTAACAGCCCGCTGATCAAGCAAATCCGCGGTAAAGGTCTGCTCAACGCCATCATCATCCAACCCACCAACGGCAAGGAAGCCTGGGACGTCTGCGAAAAGATGCGCGACCTCGGCGTGCTGGCCAAACCCACCCACCAGCACATCATCCGTTTCGCTCCTCCGTTGGTCATCACCGAAGAGGAACTCCGCGAAGCCATCGCGCTCATCAAGGAAGCCATCCTCTCTTTCGAGTAAGATTTGTTCTCACGATTATAAAACCAGTGGGGCTGCCGCAATGCGACAGCCCTTTTTTGTCATATATTTTGTATTTTCGCACCCCATTAATGAGCAGTAGTAATATTGATCGAGCTATTCGTAGATTTATGAAAAAGAAACTTTTGACGCTTGTGGTTGCACTTTTTGCCATCGCTATCCCGCTTTGGGCCATCGTGAGCAGACAGTATTTGTCAAACAATCTCAAAGACCTTTGCAAAGAGCTGCGGATGACCTCCTTGACGGTAAGGAAATGTCCTTCCTCAATTCGACGCTTTTCGGCAAGAATTTCATCAACCTCACCCGCAACAATTCATACGAGTTCACCAAGATTGAAGCGCGAATGGCCTACGGCACCGACATCAAGGAGGTGCGCGAAGTGCTGGTGAAGGCCATGCGGCAAATGCACACGAAGGATCAATACGGTCGTGACATCGTGGATCCCGAATACGGCATCAAGGTAGTGGTGGACGATATGGCCGACAGTTTCGTGAACATTGCGGTGAAGCAGTTTGTGCTGGTCTCGGAAAGAATCGGCTACGTGGATCGCTCGAAGGAGGTGATTTACGAAGCGCTCAACGCCGCCGGCATCGCCATCCCGTTCCCGAAGTGCGATGTGCATCTGGTCAAGGACGACACGGAAGGGAACCAGAAACTGTAACCGAGTCCGATGCCAAGCACCGACTTGAACTGCACGCGATCTTTGGTTTTGTTCTCATAGACAAGCGCCGCGGAGGCGGAGAACAGGACAAGGAGCACCAGAAAACGGAGTTCTTTTTTTGTCATAAATTTATGAACAGAATCGTACTCATCGGCAACGACACCGTGTGAGCCGCTGGGCTGACAAAACGTTGCTGCGTGCTCTTGCGGCTCACCACCAGCCTGTCCCGGCCAAACGGAATGGAGGGGGGGACAAATATTTTTCCAACTATGATAGAGTGCGGTGAAAAAATAGTATTTTTGCAAGTTGAAATAATAAAAAGAATCCGATTATGGAAACAACAATCAGACAACCGTTCAATCCTGCGCAGCTCGAACTGCTGAGCACGATGGCCAGTCTCAACACTGAGGCCGACCTGTTTGAACTGAAACAGGCTCTTGCGCGTTTCTTCGCCGATCGCGCCGACCGCGAAATGGAGCGACTGTGGAATGAAGGCACCATCAACGAGGAAACGCTCGAATCATGGAAACACGAGCACATGCGCACCCCTTATCACCAAGACGCGGCTAAGGTATGAGGGACGTGGTAGTTGACACTAATTGTCTGCTGCGCATGATTCCCATGCGCAGCTAATATCGTCCGGCATGGGAGTCTTTCCTTGGCGGCAAGTACATCCTTTGTGTCAGCAATGAAATAGTCAGTGAATACATGGAAATACTCACTGCAAAGGTGAGTTTCACATTCGCTGAGAATATTGTCGGAGCCATTCTACGTAGCCCTTTCGTGCGCCGTTTCGACCCGCAGTTCCATTTCAACCTTATTGAAGCCGACCCTGACGACAATAAGTTTGTGGATTGCGCCATCATTGCCAATGACGACTTCATTGTAAGTGAGGATTCCCACTTTCGTGTCCTCAAGACCATATCTTTTCCTAAAGTGAATGTTCTAACGCTTGACGAATTCAGTGAGGAATTGAAATAACGAATCATTCTGCCCTCGCGAGCCAAAGATTCCGTTTGGCATCTCCTTGCCAGATACTTGCCAGATGCTTGGTGTCTCCTTGGTTGTGGCGATGGTAGGTGTGCGGTTGACGTGTGAAAAATTGCCGGATAGTGATTTGGAAATAATGTGTGTTTTTGCACCCTGCTTGTATTAAGTGTAAACTTTCGTTGGAATGTGATAGGTGAAGCTTAACCAAAAATTGGGGATTTCCTCTGTAGAGAACGGTGTGATGAACTGGACCGCCCTTCGCAGAAAAAACCGACGGCACCACCTATACCGCCGCGTACACGATGACGAAAGTGGAAGGCGAAGATCCTGGCGATGAGGGTGAATACGTTGACCTGGGCTTGCCGAGCGGCACCTTGTGGAAAACCACCAACGAGACGAACCCCGACGGTCCGGGACATGATTTCTACACCTACGATGAGGCGGTGGCCGCCTTCGGCGACAAACTGCCCACGAAACAGCAGCTGCAGGAGTTGATAGATCAGTGCCAATGGACGTTGGATGATGCGCTGAATGTTGTCACCTTTACCGGTCCCAATGGCAACACCCTCACGCTGCCCAGAAAGGGGAAACGTTCCACGAACGGGGTTGTCTATTATGATGGTTCTGATGGCGAACCGGCCGGCGCCTCCTTTTGGTCAGGGACGGCCATTGACGCGACATACGCTTGGCGGCTTGATTCAGGAGGTTTTGGTACGGGCGTGTATATGTACGATGGAAAAAGAGGTGCAGGTGCCAGCATCCGCCTCGTCAAGTAATCAATTTCCGTCATCATTGAAATCAAAAAAGGATTGCCGTTGCGAATGGCAATCCTTTTTTTTGCGTTTACAGCAGTTCGTATTTGTATTTACAGCAATTCGTAACTCCGCTTCACAAACTCGCTCAGCTTCTCGCCGGTGAGGATGTTCTGCGACAGCATGGCCAAATCGACCATCTGCTGGATGAGCTGCGTGCGCTTGTCGTCGTCCTTCTCGTCCAAGATGCGGGTGGCGAGCGGGTGGTTGCCGTTGATCACTAAGTTGTAGTGGTCGAAGCCGCCGTAGAAGCCCTGCTGGCCCGAGACCTTCTCCATGTCCTTGAAACGGCGCATGAACTCGTTCTGCGTGACGGTGACGGGCAGGTCGGTCTCGCTCAAGGAGGCCACCTCCGGGGTGAACATCTGCGTGTTCACCTGTTTCTCGAAGAGCTCCTTCAGCTGTTTCTGCTGGTCGTCGGAAAGCTTGGAAACGTGCGCCTCCTCCTCTTTCTCGATGAGTTTATCGACCACGTTGGCGTCCACGCGGGTGAAACGCACCTTTTCGAGCTTCTGCTCCAGCATGTTGATGAAGTGCGTGTCGAGGAAGCCGGTCATCAGCAGCACATCGTAGCCCTTCTCCTTCGCGTTGGCGATATAGACGTGCTGGTCGTCGGCGTTGGCAGCATACAACATGACAATATTTCCGTTTTTGTCAGTCTGCAACGCACCCACCATATTGCGGTATTCTTCAATCGTAAAATATTTTCCCTCAGTGTTTTTCAGTAAGTAAAAGTCCTTGATTTTATCGTAGAACTTCTCATCAGTCAGCGAGCCGTATTCCAGGAAGACGCTCAGGTCGTCCCACTTCTTCTCGAACTCCTCGCGGTTCTCCTTGAACATCTGCTCCAGCTTCTCGGCCACCTTCTTGCTGATGTAGGTGGAGATTTTCTTGACGTTGCTGTCGGATTGGAGGTAGGAGCGGGAGACGTTCAGCGGGATGTCGGGCGAGTCGATGACCCCGTGCAAGAGGTTCATGAAGTCGGGCACGATGCCTTCCAGTTCGTCGGTGATGAACACTTGGTTGCAATAGAGTTGCACGCGGTTCTTCTTGAGGTCGAGCTGGTTCTTGATCTTCGGGAAGTAGAGCACGCCGGTGAGGTTGAAGGGGTAATCGACGTTCAGATGGATGTGGAACATCGGTTCCTCGAACGACATGGGGTAGAGTTCGTGGTAGAATTTGTTGTAGTCCTCGTCGGACAGGGCGGAGGGCTGTTTCTGCCAGATGGGGTCGGTGTCGTTGATGATGCGCGGCACCTGCACGGCCTCCTCCTTCGGCTCTTCCTTCTTCTCGTTGTCCTCGTCCTTATTGTTGTCTACGTTGTCCAAGTTGTCGTCCTTCTTGCGCCACTCGGTCTTCATGCCGCAGCGGATGGGCACGGGCAGGAATCGGCAGTACTTGTTGAGCAGTTCCACCAGTTTGTCCTCGTTGACAAACTCCTGCAGGTCATCGTCAGCCACGTGCAGGATGATTTCGGTGCCGCGATCGGCCTTGTCAATATCTTCGAGAGTGAAGTCGGGTGAGCCGTCGCAGCTCCACTTCACCGCTTGTGCGTCTTTGAGATACGATTTGGTGAGCAGATCCACACGGTCGGCCACCATGAAGGAGGAGTAGAAGCCCAAGCCGAAGTGGCCGATGATGTTGTTGGCATCGCTGCCTTTGTATTTGGCCATGAATTCCTCGGCGCCGGAGAAGGCGATCTGGTTGATGTATTTATCGACCTCCTCGGCCGTCATGCCGATACCGCGGTCGATCACATGGATGGTTTTGTCGTCCTTGTTGACCTTCACCTCGATGGTGAGATCGCCAAGTTCGCAGTCGGCCTTGCCCAGGCTGACCAGCGTTTTCAGCTTTTGCGTGGCATCTACTGCGTTGGAAATCAGTTCTCTAAGGAAAATCTCGTGATCAGAATACAAAAATTTCTTGATCACCGGGAAGATATTTTCTGTCTGTACATTAATTTTACCTGTCTGCATAATTCTTGAATTTTGACAGGTGTTTTTATTGCAAATATTGTGCCAGAATGGGGTGATGGTGTCAGTTTTGCCACTCATTTCCCTCAATCACTTCCAGCACTTCTACATGGTCTGGGTGATATCGGAATTTCACAATGGTGGTCTCCGTGGTGAATTCGCCCTCTTCGCAACCGGCGATAACGAGCGTGTATTCGGTCCCGTCCGTGATGTTGTCTTCATTCGAAAGGTGCCATACGCACGGTCCTTGATAGTAGTAATACTCCATGAACCCGTATTCTTGATGCATCCCCGCAAGTGTATATAAATAATTGAAAGCGCTGCGGTAAATGTCATATATCATCTCTGTTTCATCGTAGTCCCAGAAATAGGAGAGGTTGTCGTCGGAAGGAGTGATGTGCAACTCGTCGCCCACGAAATCCACTTGAAAATGCAGATCCCGTTGCGGCACTGTTTTGGTGTGGAATTCGCAAACGCTGGGCTCGCCGATGAGTTCGTGGGTCTGGGGATTGATTTGGAACACGATGAACTTGAAATCCTTGTCGCTTGCAAGCGTTTTCATGGTAAGTTGCCGGTTGCCCTGGTAGCAGAAGATGTCGGTGAACGAGCCGTTCTCAAAATAGGGTAGGCGATCTTCCATCCATTGGATCTCGTCATAGCAGATGGAAGTGGCCGGTTTGTTATAGTTTTCGTCATCGCTGCCCACAAGGACGTATGAATAATAGGCGCGCGAATTCGCCGGCGCCACGGTGAATCGTGCACGGGAGCCTGTCACTGATTCAACCTCAACTTTGATTTCCACAGGGAGGAGCTCCTCCTTTTGGCATCCTGCAAGCAGGAACAAACTCAGGACTATAAGGGTTAATTGCCGTTTCATGACTCGACTTTTATTTGATTATAATTGCTGATACACTTTGAGAATGAATTTCACTGCTCCGGCTTGGTGAGGACCATAATGGTCGAAGTCGTAGGAGACGTTCTGCCCCTTGTAATACTCCTCAGCCTTGGTGGCGTTGATGAATGGCACCGTGTTGTCGTCTATACTGTGGAAGAGGTATAATGGGGCACGAGGCGAAAAGATGAGTATGGAGTTCCACATCAATTCACGATAGAGTTTGGCGGTCTGGGGATTTTGCTTGTCACGACCAACATCGGTCATCAGGTCGCTCACGTTACGGGCATTCAACATGGCGTTGATTTCCCCCACGGTGTATTTTTTCGAGTTCACCCATTCATCAAGATGTTCCATCAGAACCGGCTTGAAGAAGTCGCTCAGATTCAAGCCCAAATCGCAACCTTCGTTGATACCTTGCACGATCATCGGTACGGCACAGGGAATGCCGGTTTTGTCTTCCAGCATGGCAATGTCAAAGGTGGCCGCCATGTCGTAAGGACCGCCGCCGGCAAAAACCATCTTGAGCGGGAGTTCCTTGCTGTATTGATTCTGAATGATGTTCATCGCCCCCATGGTGGTGGAACCCCCTTGTGAGTAGCCGACCAGAATCACCTCTTCGCTTTCGGGCTCACGGCCGATAGCCTTCAGGTAGGGCTTCACCGCAAGGGCCATGTCCACCACGCTTGTGGCGGTGCTGCTAAGATGCATGTAAGGGTGGATGCGATTCGCGGTGACACCATATCCTATATAGTCTGCCATCACCACGGCATAGCCTTTCGATGCCAGAATGCCTTCTAGTTGGAAACTTTCGGACGGACATTCGCGGTTGGAGCCGATAGTCCAGTGACTCACCACAATCATGTTCTTGATTTTGCCTTTGGCAGGAAGGATTATTTTGCCCGACAACGTGATGGGGGCTTCGTTGATGTCGTGACCGGTATAGGTACCTGCAATCTGTATCACTTTGTTGCTCTGCATCGTTGCGATCAGATTCTCCACCAGACTCACCATGGAAATGCTGGCGGTTTTCGCGTCGTTTTCGTCACCCAGCTCCATAGTGCGGATTTCGGGGTTCATCGACCCGTTCACAATCACGTCGCTATATTTCACGTCTGTCACGTGGAAAGTGTCGAAATCCACGATTTCGATTTCCGGTTTCTGGCAGGTCGTCATAAGCACCGCCACAAAACTGATGTATATCCACTTTTTCATCTTATTTAATTATCTGTTATTTCACTCTAATCATCGCATCATCGCATCATCCCATCCTCCTCACCATTTATAATAAAAGCTCAACGAAAAAATACGAGAAAACATCTGATAGATGGTGCGTGTGTTGGAAAAGGCGTTGAGGGCGCCCAGCTCGAACGAGCCGCCCCATGGACCTTTGCCCACCTCGACGCCGATCCAGTTGATGTTGAAGGCCGGCGCCATCCCGAAGTCGCCTAAGTTGTCGAAGGCAAAGAGCGCGCCGACACCCAACCCCGAATAGAGTCTCACCCAATCCCGGTTGAGATAGGTGAAGCGTGCCGTGAATAGCAGGTCCAGATCCCAATTCCTGACGTTTGTGGCAGGTGTTACCAAGTTGTGGTATCTGTCGAAGACTCCCTCTTTCCAAAAGATACCTTCCAAGTCGGCCTGTATCCCTATACTTATCACTTTGGAGAAACTGTACATGTATTCGGCGAAGATATGCCCTGTGTAACCGACATCGTAGATCTCATCATGCAGGTAATTGTCTGTCAAAACTTCTGGGTTGACCCAAGTGCCACTCAGACTTGGGCCGAATGCCATTGTTTCGAACAACATGTCTCCCCATCCGATTCTCACGGTGTGACGGCTACCAATGGAGCTTTTGTCGTTCTGACAGAAAGCGGGAGGCAAGGCTGACACTGTCAGAAATAGGACTATAACTATGTTTGAAAATCTTCTCATTGCTTTTTGCGACAATGTTCTTAAAAAAAATCAGCTTACAAAAATCTTACGGATATATTGTCAAACGCCAAACATCTCACATTTTTTTCACAAACAGCTGTGCATTCTCGAACTTGCTGACCTTCACTTTCTCGCCGGTATCGACGTAACCGTGTTCGGCGGTGGCGTCGAGGATTTCGCCGTCGATGTTGATTTTGCCGGAAGGACGGAGAATCGTCTGCGCAACTCCTTCTTTGCCTATGTATTGTGCGTTGCGCATATCTTGTGAGGTGAAGCCGCGGTTGCTTTCCAACTCTGTGCGCAAAGCCAACGAACCGAAGCGTGTCTCGGCCAATATCAGCTTTTTGCCGAGCCAAAGAGAGACAAAGAATCCCGCCAAACTGCTTACCAGTACCAAAATGGTCATCTTGCTGACGTAAGCGGAGGCGTTGAACTCAGGGTTAAACTTGAATGTGAAGCCTACGTTGAAGACTAATGTCAATACCAAAGATGTGATAATCAGTACGATGCCGGCCACTCCAGTGACTCCGAAGCCAGGCACAACGAAGAATTCTAACATCAAGAGGACCAGTCCGGCAAGGAAAATCAGGATTTCCCAGTGGGCGGCGAGACCTTCCAGGTAGTGCGGGGCGAAAAAGAGTAGGGCGGCGGTGATGGCGATGATGGAAGGCAATCCGATGCCGGGAGCCTGCAGTTCGAAGTAGAGTCCGCCCACGATGCACATGATGAGGATGCCGCTGACGGCCGGATTGACTAAAAAGTTGATGATCTTGTCTATGGTGGAGAGCTCCTGTTCATGGATGTCGGGCTGTTCGATGCCGGCCGCTGCCAAAGCCTCCTCCCGACTGTTTGCGATGCCTTCGCAAAAGCCGTTCTTCACCGCCTCTTCGGAGGTGAAAGTCAGCACTTTGCCGGAGTCGCTGATGCCAGGGATAGTCACATCGGGATCCACCATCGCTTGGGCGATGTTGGGGTTGCGGCCGTTGTGCTCGGCGGTGGTGCGCATGAGCGAACGCATGTACGATTGGTATTTGTCGGGCAACACTTGCCCGGACTGGTCCACAACGGAGGCAGCACCGATAGAGGCACCAGGCATCATGTAGATGCTGTCGCAGGCGATGGAAATGAGCGCCCCTGCAGAAGCCGCGTTGTTGTTGATATAGACGATGCTCGGCACTTTGGTGTTGAGCAGCAATGTGCGGATTTTGTCGGCCGCGTCCAACTCCCCGCCAAATGTGTTCAGTTCCAAAAAGAGGCAGTCGTACTGGCCGTCTTCGGCCTCCTTCACCGCCTTTTCGGTCAACCGAAGCGCCGGTTTCGAGATGTTGTCGTCGATTTTGTAGTAATAAACTTGCTTTTTCTGTGCAAAAACGCTGGAACTCGTCGCGAAAAGAACCTCTGCCAAGATCGCCAATATGAATGATATTTTTCTCATAAAACCGTACGTTTCAAAATACGGCTGCAAAAATATAAAATATCTTTATATGGTTAGAGGCTTACAAGTTTACGGGCTTCTGAGCCAGAAAAAAACGGCGACAAACAAACCGATATTTTTTGTACTTTTGCCGACTAATTTTTTTGCAATGAAAATAGACAAAGTAGATCAGTTTTTTGAGGAGTTCAAGAATGCTAAAATATTGGTTATCGGGGATGTGATGATCGATTGTTACCTCACCGGTAAGGTTTCGCGTATCAGTCCGGAAGCGCCGGTACCGATCGTGAATGTGCAAAATCGCAGCTACCGATTGGGAGGTGCAGCCAATGTAGCACTCAACCTCAAGTCGCTGGGCGCAGATCCGATTCTCTGCTCCGTCATCGGTAGCGACTCGAAAGCCAAGGTGTTCTATAACTTAATGGAAGACTGCGACTTAACCTCTGATGCCATCGTCCCGATGTACGGGCGCCGCACGACTATCAAATACCGTATCATCGGAAACAACTGCCATATCGTGCGTGTTGATGACGAGCGCGTTCAGCAGCTCAAGGAACGGGAAAAACGGCAGTTCCTGACCACGGTGGAGCAGATTATCGACCATAATGAGATCGATGCTCTTATCTTTGAAGATTATGACAAAGGATTGTTTTCCAAAGAGTTGATTTCTGAGATTATCAATTTTGCCCATAAGAAGAACATTTTCGTGGCGGTTGACCCGAAGGAGAAGAACTTCAACAACTACGCTAACGTCAACTTGTTCAAACCCAATATGAAAGAGCTATCAAAGGGTCTTCATGTGGAGGAGAATGCAGAACTCACGTTGGATGAGATTCACGAATTGGCGAAGGATTTTGCGATAAAGCAGAATATCGACAAGGTGATGGTGACCATGTCGGCGAAAGGAATTGCCTTCTACGACCGTCAGAACGACCATTTCTATCATCAGCCCGCCTTCCATCGCCGCGTGAGCGACGTTTCCGGCGCCGGCGATACCGTGATTTCCGTATCCACACTTTTCTTGCTCAAGAATCACACGGTGGAGGAGACTTGTCTCGCCTCCAACCTGGCCGGTGGCCTCGTCTGCGAATATGTCGGCGTGGTGCCCATCAACGGAGCACAGCTCAAGGAAGAGATGGCACGCAACCTGAAATAATCCCCACAACTCGCCAATCATACTAAAATTCTCCTGAACTCGTTAAGACATCCTTGATATCAAATTATGAAACATTTCAGAAAGCTCCTGCTCGCCACCGTCCTGTTGTGCCTCTCCGCACATGCCAGCGCACAGTTCGGCGTGCCTAATCTGTTGAAATACGATAAAAGACCGTTCCATTTCGGCTTTACATTGGGATATTGTAACTTCAACTATTCGGTCTCCTCTAAACCTGATTTGGCGGAATATGATTCGCTGATGATGATTACGACGCAGCCCATGAGCGGATTTAGCCTGGGTATCGTCACCAATCTGCGTTTAGGCGAGTATTTTGACCTGCGTTTCATCCCTGGACTCTCCTTTGGTGACCGCTATCTTAAATATACTATTCGATATTCAACTGGTAACGAGATTGTTACAGCAAAGGATATGGAGTCGGTATATCTTGATTTGCCCATTTTGATCAAATACAAGTCCTCGAGAATGCTCAACAATGTGCGTGCATACGTGATTGCCGGTGCGCAATACACCTTCGACATGATTTCGGCCAAGAAGAAGAAGGCTCCCGAAAACGGCGATATCGTCCTGAAACTCAACCCCCACGATGTGCAAGCGCAAGTGGGTGTCGGTTTTGATTTCTACTGCACCTATTTCAAGTTCACCACCGAACTGAAGATGTCGTTTGGTATGATGAACATGCTCGTGCCGGAGGATAATATGTACGCTACCAGCGTCACCTCCCTGAAAGCCAAGAATTTGATGATATCGTTTATTTTTGAATGATGTATTATACATTAGACTTTGACTTTGACGTTAGACTTTAACTTTAAACTTTAACTAATACATAGACCTTTAACCCTTAAACCTTAACCCTTAAACCTTAACCCTTAAACCTTAACCCATAATATGGCAAATAACGAAGATCTTTTCAAACAAATCATTTCCCATGCGAAAGAGTATGGATTCATTTTCCCTTCAAGTGAGATTTATGACGGCTTGAGCGCGGTTTATGACTATGGTCAGAACGGTGTGGAGCTCAAAAACAATATCAAGCAATATTGGTGGAAAGCGATGGTGCAATATCATGATAACATTGTCGGTTTGGACAGCGCCATCTTCATGCATCCCACCATCTGGAAGGCTTCCGGACATGTGGACGCTTTCAACGACCCGCTCATCGACAACAAGGATTCCAAGAAGCGTTATCGTGCGGATGTGCTTATCGAGGATCATATCCAAAAGATTGAGGATAAGATAGATAAGGAGATTGAAAAGGCCAAGAAGCGTTTCAACAACTTCGACGAGGTACTCTACCGTCAGACCAACACGCGTGTGGTGCAATACCAAATGCAGGTGGATGATATCCGCACACGTTTTGCGGAACTGATGAGCAACAACGATCTCGTGGGGTTGAAGGCGTTGATTGAGGAGTTGGGCATCGTTTGTCCGATTTCAGGCACGCGCAACTGGACTGATGTGCGCCAGTTCAACCTGATGTTCGCCACGAAATTAGGCTCAGTGGCCGACGGCGCCGACACGATTTATCTTCGTCCAGAGACTGCTCAGGGTATTTTCGTGAACTTCCTCAATATCTACAAAACCGGTCGCATGAAACTGCCGTTCGGCATTGCCCAAATCGGTAAAGCATTTAGAAATGAGATTGTTGCGCGTCAGTTTATCTTCCGTATGCGTGAGTTCGAGCAGATGGAGATGCAGTTCTTCGTGAAGCCAGGTGAGGAGCTCAAATGGTTCGACTATTGGAAACAGACCCGTCTGCAATGGCATAAGGATTTGGGTATTCCGGCGGAGAACTACCGTTTCCACGACCATGAGAAATTAGCGCACTACGCCAACGCCGCCACCGACATCGAGTTCAAATTCCCGTTCGGTTTCAAGGAGTTGGAGGGCATTCACTCCCGCACGAATTTCGACCTGTCGCAACACGAACAGTACTCTGGCAAGAAACTGCGCTATTTCGACCCTGATTTGAACGAAAATTACGTGCCTTACGTCATCGAAACCTCTATCGGAGTCGATCGTATGTTCTTGGCAGTCTTCAGCCACGCCTACACCGAAGAGACTCTCGAGGACGGTTCCACTCGTACCGTACTGCGTCTGCCCGCGAAATTGGCGCCTTACAAGGTTGCAGTGCTGCCTTTGGTGAAAAAAGACGGTCTGCCGGAGATTGGTCAAGAGGTCTTCGACACGTTGAAAAAGGACTTCATGGTGCAGTATGAGGACAAGGACGCTATCGGTCGTCGCTACCGTCGCCAGGATGCCATCGGTACCCCGTTCTGCGTCACCATCGACAACCAAACCAAAGAGGATCAAACAGTTACGGTTCGCGAACGTGACACGATGGAACAGTACCGTCTGCCTATCGCAGATCTGACAGTGGAATTACTCAAAAAATTGCGTTAAACCCCTGCAGAGACGTTTCCTGAAACGTCTCTGCTATCGATACCTCATTTTGTAGAGACGTCTCCAGAAGCGTCTCTACATTTATTTTAAAAATATATGATGAGAGATGATAAAACAAAAATTGTATCTTTGCAGCTTGATAATTATGTTGGAAAAATAGTAAAAATGAAGAAATATACCCTCCTCATTGTGATGATTTTGGCGATGATGTCCTCCCAAGCACAAGGGCTCAAAGCCTTTATCAGCCATAAGGCATATTGTACCAACAAAATGCAGCCGTATATCGAATTTACTTTCATTGTGGGCGGTAATACCGTTCAATATGCGCTGAATGATCGTCATAAGTACATGGCATCTGTTGAAATCCAGGTCGATATGATGCGTGCAGACACGTTGGTGGACCGATTACATTACATTTTGAGTAGTGACGAATTTGCCGATTCTACACGAGAGGGAAAACCTGATTTTGCTGATATACAGAATTTCCCGATGCCCCAGGGGGAGTATTTCCTCTATTTTTACATGCGCGACCTGAATGGCGACACCAATAAACTGAACTATATTGACGTGATCACTTTGGATTTCCCCGAGGACAAGATTTCCACTTCGAAAATTTCCCTCTACAAGTCCATATCCGCTCCCGAATCGCCTGGATTGTTTGTGAAATATGGCTATTATCTGCCGCCATTGTATTCGAATTTCGTGCCGGCATCACAATACACGCTGCCCTTTGCGTTGGAGGTTTACAACACCGAACATATCCTCAAAGGAGGCACGCTTCGTGCCAAATGTTACATTGAATATGCTGAGACTCGTCTCGTCGCCGATCCGAAAGGTATCATCACCATGGACTTTCCTACCAAGGATGTTGTGCTGGTTTTCAATGAGTTCAATGTATTCAATCTCCCTTCCGGGAACTATTTTGTCGTCGTCCAACTGTTGGATTCTAACGACAGTCTGATTACTGCGGATAGAGTCTTCTTCCAGAGAAGCAACCCTTCCGTGCAGCTCAATTTGGATGACTACACCAACACGGTGGTGAAGGGCACCTTTGTGGAGAAAGATTCCAACCGTAAAGTGCTGATGGACATGGTGAAATCGCTCTATCCGATCAGCACCTTCTCCGAACGCCAGTTCTATGAAAACCGTCTTCGCGACATTTCTACCGAGCAGATGCAGCAATTCTTCTACAGTTTCTGGCTGAAGCGAAATCCTGCAAATCCCGAACAGGCATGGTTGAATTACAAGAGACGTGTAGATGAAGTGGAAAAACTTTATGGAAGTCAGCAAGTGCGTGGTTATCTGACAGATAGAGGTCGTGTTCGTCTTCAATATGGCCCGCCGGACGATATCAAGGAGGAGCCTTCCGATCCTGTGACGCTTCCCTACGAGATTTGGCACTACCATTACCTTGGCGGTCAGTCGAACGTGAAATTCGTTTTCTATGATCCCGTGCTGACGGGCAACGATTACGAACTGCTTCACAGCAACATGATAGGTGAACGTCAGAACCCCAATTGGCAGATGCAATTGGTCCGCAAAATCCAGACCCAGCAGGATATCTACGATACTAAGCCTGTCGATTATTGGGGCAACGAAATGGACGACTATTGGAAATATCACTGATCCCTGTTATAGGTCATGAAGCGGCTGTTTGACATTCTTTTTTCGCTATTGGTGCTGATTGTCGGTCTTCCTTTCGGGTTGCTGATTGCGCTGTGCATTATAGTGGATTCGCGAGGCAAGGTGGTCTATAGACAGAATAGAGTGGGGCGGAATAATGTGGATTTCCAGCTGTATAAATTCCGCACGATGTGTAATGAGGCCGATAAAGGCAGTCTGATCACCATTGGTGCGGATGACATGCGTATCACCAAAGTGGGTGCCTTTCTTAGGAAGTATAAAATCGACGAGTTCCCGCAATTTTTCAATATTTTGAAGGGAGAAATGAGTGTTGTGGGGCCGCGTCCCGAGGTTCGGAAATACGTGAATATGTACACGCCTGAGCAGATGCGCGTGTTGAGTGTGCGTCCCGGCCTCACTGACTATGCCTCCATCCGATACGTGAATGAGAATGAGTTATTGGCAAAATCAACAAATCCCGAACAAACTTACATTCAGGAAATTATGCCAGATAAATTAAAGTTAAACTTGAAGTATATCGACGAACAGTCTATTGGAGTGGATTGCAAAATTATGTGGCAGACAGTGATGGCGATAATACGTTGATTGATAATATACCTATAAGCTAATCATAACTCCCTTAACCACCTAACCTTCTACCCTTAACTGCTAACCCTTTAACCATTAAAAATATGTACACAAACGAACAAGGACTTTACGTGGCGCATTGCGAAGATGGCGCCCTCTCGATTCAAGGAAAAATGGCCAACCGTCACGGCTTGATTGCCGGTGCAACAGGTACAGGTAAGACTGTCAGCCTGCAGGTTTTGGCCGAAACATTCTCACAAGTGGGAGTGCCCTGCTTTATGGCCGACATGAAGGGCGATCTTTCGGGCATCAGCCAAGCGGGGAAGATGAGCAGCTTCATCGAGAAGCGCTTACCGGAATTCGGTATCGAAAACCCTGAGTTCCAGTCTTGTCCGGTGCGTTTCTATGACGTTTATGGCGAGCAGGGACATCCCATTCGCGCCACCATTTCGCAGTTAGGACCGCAGCTGTTGTCAAGGCTACTCGGATTGAACGAGACGCAGGACGGTGTGCTCAATATCGTTTTCCGCATTGCTGACGAGCGCGGATTGATGATCATCGACCTTAAGGATATGCGTGCGATGCTCGAGTACGTTGCCAAACATGCGAAGGAATACACGATGAAATACGGCATTATCTCCACGGCCTCCATCGGTGCCATCCAGCGTTCTCTGTTGCAGTTGGAGGCTCAGGGTGCCGATCAGTTCCTCGGGGAGCCCAGTTTCGACATCTACGACCTGATCCAGACCGAGAATGGCAAGGGTGTGATGAGCGTTTTGGCCGCTGATAAGCTGATGATGCAGCCCAAATTGTACAGTACTTTCCTGTTGTGGTTGCTTTCAGAGCTTTACTCTACGCTGCCCGAAGTCGGTGATTTGGAGCTTCCGAAGCTGGTGTTCTTCTTCGATGAGGCGCACACACTGTTCGAAGACACCTCCAAAGCCTTGATAGAGAAGATCGAACAAGTGATTCGTCTGATTCGAAGCAAGGGAGTAGGTATCTACTTCATCACCCAATATCCGAACGACATTCCCGACAACATCCTTGGTCAGCTGGGCAATCGTATCCAGCATGCATTACGTGCCTATACGCCTAAGGATCAGAAGGCTGTGCGTGCCGCAGCCGACACTTTCCGTACCAATCCGGCATTCAAAACCGACGAGGCCATCATGAACTTGGAGACTGGCGAAGCGTTGGTCAGCTTCTTGGACGAGAAGGGTGCTCCTGCCATCGTGCAACGGGCGAAAGTGCTTTTCCCGCTTTCGCAAATCGGGGCTGTCACCGAAGGTCAGCGTTTGGATATCATCAAACAGAGTCGCATCTACGGCAAATACGATACTCCGGTTGACAATGAGAGTGCCTTCGAGATTTTGATCAAACAAATGGAGGATGAGCTGGTTGTCCAAGAGGCTGAAAAACAAGCCATAGAAGTGGCCAAACAGGAGAAGAAAGCGGAAAAGGAGACGAAATCCACAAAGAAGCAGGGCGTTTTCGGCAAAGTCGTCAAAGCCGTGATCACGGCCGTGACGGCAACGGTCGCCTCCGCGTTGGGCACAGCAGTCAGCAACAAAGTGACCGGCAAAAAGAGCAACTCGAAGACCTCCACCACTGAGAAGGTCATTAAGAACAGCACGTCGGCTGCGACAAGAACGATCACGCGGGAGATTTCGAGAGACATACTTGGGAATATATTGAAATAGATTTAGGATTTTAGATTTAGGATTTGAGATTTGAGATTTTGGGAGACTTTCGAATTGTTCATTGGAGTAGTCACAATTCACAAATCACAAATCACAATTCACAAGTCTGAAAATATGAGAAAAGTACTCGTAATATACACAGGCGGGACCATTGGCATGATGATGGACCCGGAAACGAAATCGCTGAAACCGTTCGAATTCAAGGATGTGCACCAGCAACTGCCGATGTTGTCTCTGTTAAACACGGAGCTGACCTTTGAGTCGTTGTTGCCGTTGATTGACTCTTCCGACACCAATCCGGAATTTTGGATTCGTTTGGCGAAGGTGATAGGGGAGAACTACGACCATTTCGACGGCTTTGTGGTGTTGCACGGCACTGACACGATGGCCTACACGGCATCAGCGTTGAGCTTCCTGTTGGAGAATTTGGCTAAACCTGTCATTCTCACTGGTTCGCAGTTGCCATTGGGAGTCATCCGCACCGACGGACGTCGTAACATTTTGAATGCCATTGAGTTCGCATCTGCGGAACAAGATGGCCACCCGATGATTCGCGAGGTGTGTGTCTATTTCCAGAACGCGCTCTACCGTGGCAACCGCATCTACAAGGACGATGCCGCGCGGTTCAACGCCTTCTATTCGCCCAACTACCCGAAGCTGGCCGACGTGAACACCTTCATAGATTACCACAAACGCTATTTCTTCATCCCGAACAGCAAGAACCCGCTCGTCGTTCACGACAAAATGGATACCAACGTGGCGGTTCTGAAGATATTTCCGGGCATCAGCGATGTTTTATTGGAGACTGTTTTTCAGACCAAGGGCTTGCGGGCGGTGATTATGGAGACTTTCGGCGTGGGGAATGCACCCACCAACCCTAACTTCTCACGTGTCCTGCAAGATGCTGTGAATCGGGGAATTGTGATTGTGAATGTCACCCAGTGCAAGGGCGGCGGCGGTGTGCTGATGGGGCGTTACTACACGGGCAAGAACCTTTCCGACATCGGTGTTATCAGCGGCCACGATATGACCACGGAAGCCGCCATCACCAAGCTGATGTATCTTCTCGGCTGTTTCACCGACGTGAAGAAGATCAAGCAGGCGATGGAGGTGCCGTTAAGAGGGGAACTGACGTTGGAGGACGACGTGTTTGAAGAATAGTGGTGTGAGGAACCATTGTAGAGATGCGGCGCGCCGCGTCTCTACTGCAAATGTTTTGAGGATTTCTCCAGGTTCGCCTGCGGCGAAAAAGATGTAGTCACACAGATTTCACGGATTACACAGATTATTGAAAAAATCCCCTTTTATCTGTTTTTTGAAAAAGAGGTGTTATGTTTCTTCTTGTATTTTCCCAGCATGGTATTTAACAACTCCACCATCTGTTTCCGCAGTGATTGCGGTTCCAGCACCTCTATGTGAAGGTTCATGGTGAGCAACTGCTGGATGAAATCGTAGGTTGGTTTCAGTTTCCAGGCAAAGACCATATAATCGTCAGATTCTTCTATGATGCGTTGGCTATGGTGCAACGGCAAACTTTTCAGGTATTGGCTTTGAGGGATGTCTGCCTTAACCACAACCCGTTCCGCTTTGATTTCCGGATTCACATACATCCCCAAAGCCTCTTCGAACAGTTTCTCCATATCGAAATTCTCCGACATTTGGAAGCTTTCTGCGGAAACCTCCAAGTTATGAATGCGGTCAAGAGAGAAGAATCTCATTGCCCCTTCTTTATTCTCCGCAATGAGATACCATCTCTGCTTGAACAACTTTAGTCCAAAAGGCTTGCAATGCGCATATTCGGTCAAATCGTCTTCAAAGCTTTTCTGATACAGAATCCTTATTTTCAAACACTTCTGCATAGAATCTAACAGTGAGTCCAGCCAATGCGTGCCGCCTGGAATCTCCTCGAACTGCACGCGTCGCCGCAACTGCGGGTCGCCCGACATCCGGTTATGCAACGCAAAACTGTTAAGCAGCCACATTTTCAATTTGTCATCGTATAGCTCGTCACGGTATGGGATATAGTAGGTGTTCCGACCTTTGTCACATTCAATGTCAATGCCAAAAATGTCAGCAATTTGGTTCTTTAGACGATAGAAGGTGCGGTCGGGGATAGGATCATTCTCAGGGTCAGCTGTCCATTTACGGTTGAGCTCGGCCAATGTGATGCCATCCTCGCCTGCTGCCGCTATCGTGTTAGTAATCCAGATGCATTTAATGAACTTGTCCATTTTTTGCTGTTTTGAAATGGCAAAAATACAACTATTTCAAACAGCAGCACCAAAGATTTTCAAATGCACTCGTCATTCTTTTTCCTTGATTTGCTCCTGCCAATCCGGCAACATCTCGACAAACTTTTCCTTACAACCTTTTGGGACAATGATTTCCTGCAGAGCATCACAACTGTAGAACACATCCTCGTCGATTTCCTTGACGCTCGAAGGGAGAGAAATGGTGGCCAACTTGTCGCAATAGGAAAACGCTCCTTCTCCGATGCTAATGACCCCTTCGGGAATGGTAACCGTCTGCAAACATATACACTTCACGAAAGCGTCATAGCCAATGTGACGGATGTTTGAGGGAATATTAACTGTCTCCAAAACAAGACATTCGGCACAGCATCCTAGTGGAATCTCCGACATGCTTTTTGAGAATGATATTGCACGGAGCGAGAGACATTCGATAAATGCGCGTTCGCCCAATTGGGTTACGGTGTCTGGTATGATAACGGATTCGAGATTGCCGCAGTGGGCAAAGGCATCATGTCCGATGTGAGTTATACCCTCTGGCCAGTCAATATGCTCAATGTCCGTTTCGCAGAAAGTTCCGGCCTCTATGCAAGCATCGGTTTTTCTGCGACGGATGCTTTGCTCGTTTGTTGTCGGCAAGGAGGAGAAAATGTCTTCCGACAGATTTGCTGATTTGCTGTTTTCTTTTTTCATAATCATTGAAATTATCATTTTATAGCTGTTGATTTGTTTGCGATATCAATATTCTTACTTTTTTCTTGCGTATCTGGGAAAAAGTGACATAGACAAGATGTCCTTCGGATGCTCCAAACGTCTGATAAAGCACTTGGAGACCTACAATTCTACCTTTTACGACCGAAGAAACGGCTGCTGTGATACTTTGCATTTGGTTGCAATCCAATGCGAAGAATGTTCCTGGAGACGGCAACAAATGTACGTATTCTTCCGGAACATCCACATACCCGCCTTGCACTTCGGCTTCCGTTAATTTCTTAGTGAAGGTTGTCATGACTGGGTTCATTATCTGTGGATGCCTTGCGGAATTTTTCAGACCATTGGCAGTATTCCGGAAACTGCCGAAGGTAACTGTACTCAATCTGACGAGAAGCCTCGTTGTCCATTAAAGCCTGAATGCCCTCAAACGTGATGCAGTGACCTGATTTCCCCAAGAAATCAAGCAGTCCGGCGGCTTTGAGGTGTTGTTCGTTAGTGGCGACGCTTTTGTAGAACACCTTGTCGTTCGGGCGCCCTTCATAGCGTTCGTCAAATTCGTCATCGTCCATCCCGATAATCCCGGCCAGTCTTTCTGTGATTTCCGTTGGGGTGAGCGGTCCTTCCTGTTGCAGCATCAGCAATATCTGATATTTCATTGCCGCATGATCGTTTTTCTTCATTGTTTTGAAATTTAGATGTTTATAATTTTCGTTTTGATTTTATGCGGCAAAAATAAAACGCCACCCTGCCAAAAAGCGGCGGGGTGGCGAGGAAAAAAGAAACGAAATATTATTCCGTAAAATAATCAGCTGTAGCCTCGATATTTCCTTCTGTAATAATTTGCTTGATTAACATCAACTTTTGATGAGTATCAGAAAAATAAAACAAGCCTCACCGATAACCCTGAAATCGTAGAACGGGCGATGAAACAGTAGTTCCATACACCCCTTAAATTTCTATCACGTGCTGCCATTATTTTTCGCATTTGCAGTGTCTTACGATTTTGACAGTTAATTATTAAACAATATTCTGAAAAAACATTTTAATTTCTATTTTGTGTTTTGTTGGAAAAAGTGTATTTTTGCAGCGTTGATTTATTGACTCATCAAAACTGAAAATAATGAAAGAAACTAAAATCACTTATTCCATCGAAGAGGCTCGGAGATATGTGGCCAACGCCGAGGATGTTATTAAAAAGGCTATGTATGACCCAGAAACAAAATCATATTTGGACAGCAAATATGTACGGACAGCCGGGGATATCCTCTGGAAAGGGTGTCTCATCGCGCTCGACACTGTATTCCAGGTGCGTAAGGGCAAAGGCCGCCCCTCTATCGACAAATATCGGGAGGCCGTTGCAAAGCGCGACAGGAAGTTGCTAAGTTTTGTGAACAACGGCTATGATATCACCCATCTATGCATGGGCTACGATGGTACAACAGACAAGATGGTTTGTGACAGAGGCTTTGGCATCACCAATGACATTATTGACCATTGTGCGATGCTGCTACCGAAACCGGCATGCGCGTGATTTACGAACAATAAACAAAACACCCCCGGGAAATTCCCGAGGGTGTTTTTGTATGTAGAAACGCGGCAGGTCTTATTCGTTGACCTGGGATTGTTGCGTTTATTGTTGGTTGAACTGTTCTTTTACGGCGTTGATATTGTCGTTCAAAGCCTTTTCAAGTTTGTTGACACCAACCACGGCGAAAATGTAACCGAGACCGATGAGGATAAGACCGAGACCGAAAACGAGGGTGAAGCATCCGATGAGCACCGCCATGGAGAAGAGGGTTTCAGGCGGATACACGGAACACAACACGCCGGCAAATCAAAATTATTTTTTTCACGATGTTCACCTGATATTAAAAAAAACTATCTTTGCGGCCATTCTATAATAGATTGTACCCCGTAATGAAGAAAGACCAAATCGAAATATGTTGCGGCTCTGTCCAGTCGGCCGCAAACGCGAAAGCCGGCGGCGCCGTGCGCGTGGAGTTGTGTCAAGGGCTGGTGGAAGGCGGCACCACACCGTCGCCCGCCACCATCGACTATGTTGTAAAAGAGTTGGGACTTCAGGCTTTCGTGCTGGTGCGACCTCGTGGCGGTGATTTCTGTTACAACGAATTGGAAATCAAAACGATGGAGGCGGATGTGATTTACTGCAAGCAAGCGGGAGTTGCTGGTATCGTGGTCGGTTTCCTGCATCAGGACGGCACGATAAACACGGAACTGACCCGCAGATTTGTGGAACTTTCCGCCCCGCTGCCCGTCACGTTTCATCGGGCTTTCGACCGTTGTACGGAACCGTTGAAAGCCTTGGAGCAGATCATCGAATGCGGGTGCAAGCGCATCCTGACTTCCGGTTGTCGGCCCACCGCCATGGAGGGTGCTGAATTGTTGCAACAGCTTGTACAACAGGCCGATGGTAGAATCCAAATCCTCGCTGGCAGCGGTGTCACTCCCGAAAATGCGGCTGCTTTGAAACAGAAAACCGGTGTTCCGGAAATCCACGGCTCCTGCAAGTTCACCCGTGCTGATGGTGCGTGGGAGACGGATCCGGAGGAGGTGATACGATTGGTGACGGAGTTGCAAGCATTGTAGCAGGAAAGTTTTTTAACCCATTAGAAGTTGCGCCCGACACGAATGAAGGGCTTTAGAGAATGAACAAACTCATCTATTTTCACGGCTTTGGCTCCTCTGGCGAGGGAAGCACAGTGAAGACGTTGCAGGAGTTGCTTCGTGATTGGGTTGTGTTGGCTCCCGACATTCCCGTTGATCCCGCGGAGTCTTTGCCTTTTTTGAAAGAATTTTGCAAGAAGGAGCAACCGGATGTAATAGTGGGCACCAGTATGGGTGGCATGTACGCCCAACAGTTGCGTGGATTCAAGCGCATCTGCGTCAACCCGGCATTCGACCTGCCTCAACACACAGATATTCTGTATGAAGGTACCTTTGACTTCTTCAACCCTCGAAAGAACGGCGAAACCACCTTCACTATTACACCCGAAATTATCAACCACTATAACGAGATGGAAGCGCACCAGTTCGACGGCATCACCGACGAAGACCGCGAGAACGTGTATGGCCTCTTCGCCGACAACGACACCACGGTCAACTGCGAGGACATTTTCCGCCAGTATTACCAGAACGTCATCCACTTCCACGGCGAGCACCGCCTCAACCGGCAGGTCATCGAGGATGTGTTGGTGCCGCTGATCAAGGAGATTACAAGCAAGTAGTTATGATGTTGTTGCTACTCATTTCCCTCCTTGTCTGCCACTACTTAGCCGATTTCTGCCTCACAACACCTGCCATGATCCGAGCGAAGGCTGACGGTCGCAACCCGTGGCCCATCCTGCTGCACGCGGCCATTACGGATTTTTCGTATCTTTGCGGCGACAATTTTTAAGCTCGCTGTATAAAATCGTACCGTTATGAAATACCCCATCGGCATACAGACATTCGAGAAGATTCGCACGGAAGGTTACGCCTATGTTGACAAAACCCAGTTGGTATATAAGCTTGTCACAGAAGGCTCTTGCTACTTTCTGAGCCGTCCCCGTCGATTCGGCAAAAGCCTGCTGCTCTCCACGTTGAAGGCTTACTTTTTAGGGCAGAAAGAACTTTTCGACGGATTGGCCATCGCGGATTTAGAGACGGAATGGAAGAACTACCCCGTGCTACATTTCGACTTCAACACGGGAAAATACACCGACTCCGCCGCTCTTGAGGAGAAAATCGTCCACCATCTGGAGAAATGGGAGCCGCTGTATGGTGCCAACCCGAAAGAATCCCAGTCGCTGTCCACCCGGTTCGAGAATGTTATCACACGCGCATACGAGCAGACGGGCCGGAAAGTGGTCATCCTCGTGGACGAGTACGACAAACCGCTGTTAGAGACTATCGGCAACCCGGAGCTGCAAGAGGACTACCGAAAGACCTTGAAGTCTGTGTATGGAGTAGTCAAAACGCTGGACAGCTGCATCCAGTTCGCCTTCTTCACCGGGGTGACCAAGTTCTCGAAGGTGAGCATCTTCAGCGATTTGAACAATCTGGATGATATCTCGCTAAACAATCATTATGCTGAGATTTGTGGCGTTTCCGAGCGAGAACTACACGATAATTTCGATGGTACCATAGAGGAAATGGCGGCAATCAATGGAATGAGTAAGGAAGATTGCTATGCGCGGCTGGAGAAACAGTATGATGGCTACCATTTCAGCGAGAATTCGGTGGGTGTGTACAATCCTTTCAGTTTGTTGAAAGCGTTCAGTGAAGGACGATTCGGTGACTATTGGTTCGCAACGGGCACGCCCACGTTCCTGGTGGAAGTGCTGCAGCAAACCGACTACCCGCTCGACCGGCTCACCACCGAGGAGGTGGATGTGCGCACGATGGACAGCGTCGATATGATGTACAGCAACCCCATTCCGTTGCTGTTCCAAAGCGGCTATCTGACCATCAAGGACTTTGACAAAGAGTTCCAAAGTTACCGTCTCGGGTTTCCGAACGAGGAGGTGGAACGGGGCTTCGCGCAGTTCTTGGCTACCTACTACTTTGCAGGCGGTATGAATGGCTCGTTCACCATCAACAATTTCGTCAAGGATGTCAGGAATGGCGACATTGAAGGCTTCATGACCCGTCTGCAAGCATTGTTTGCCGATGGCGACTACCAGGTGATGGGAAAGCTGGAAATCTATTTCCAGAACACGTTGTCGGTCATCTTCAAACTGATGGGATTGTATGTGCAGGTGGAGCGTCACACGAGTCGCGGCCGCATGGACGTGACCATCCAGACCCGCGACTACCTCTATGTCATGGAGCTGAAAGTGGATAAACCCGCCGACGAGGCCCTGAAGCAGATTGAGGACAAACAGTACGCCGCCCCCTTCGCCGCCGACTCGCGCAAACTGTTCAAGGTCGGGGTCTGCTTCGGCAGCGAAAGCAAGGGAATTGACGATTGGAAGGTGGTGGAACGGTGATAGAGCGGGATTGGATAATGTTTAAAGAGTGAAATGTTTAAGCTTAGGAATATGAATAAAAAATTGTTATTTATTGTTAATTGTTTGTTGTTCTGCTTGTTGAGTTCATCGGCTTTCGCGCAAACCGACTATTGGAACGCCGTGTCGAAGGATTTCCAGAACCGTACCGACATCCCGCAATTTGTGCGGCAAAATATTAATGGGAAATATGCGATAATGTCGGACACTCGTAGCCGTGATATGGGCCGATATCTCGAATTCCTCTACGCTTATATGCCGATGAGCGACTTGGCCGACTACGATTTCGAGTTTTTCGAAAATCAGGTGAAGGTGGCGATGGAGGCACGGGAGACGTTTTCGTGGGGCAAGACGATACCCGACGACATCTTCCGCCATTTCGTGGTTGTATATCGCGTGAACAACGAGAATTTGGACACCGCACGGTCGTATATTTTCCACCAGCTGAAGAAACGCATCCAAAACATGAGCATGTACGATGCTGCCTTGGAAGTGAACCACTGGTGTCACGAATATGTGGACTATCAGCCTGCCGACGCGCGAACTTCCGCACCGTTGGCCACGTTGAAGACCTCGCACGGGCGTTGCGGCGAGGAGAGCACCCTCACGGTGACAGCTCTCCGTGCCGTGGGCATTCCCGCCCGCCAATGCTACACCCCGCGCTGGGCGCACTGCGACGACAACCACGCCTGGGTGGAAGTCTGGGTCGATGGCAAGTGGTACTTCCTCGGTGCCTGCGAACCCGCGCCCGCCCTCAACATGGGCTGGTTTGCCAACGTCTCCACGCGCACGATGATGGTGCATACCAACGTCTTCGGCCGCTACGAAGGTCCCGAGGAGGTCAACAAACGCACTCCTTACTACTCTTGTATCAATCTGCTCTCCAACTACGCTGACACCGCCACTGCCTACGTCACCGTGTACGACAAACGTCATTTGCCTGCGAAGAATGCCACAGTTTGCTTCAAACTCTACAATTATGCCGAGTATTACACTCTTGCGGAGGTGAAAACCGACGAGAATGGCCGTGCGAAACTCAATACCGGTCTCGGCGACCTACTGATTTGGGCCAAACAAGGTGATGACTATGCCTACGCTCAGCTCGACTTGCGCAAACAGAACCATTTAGTACTGATTTTAAGCGACAAAGGTCCGAACCCGTTGATGCCCGTGGGCAACTTTATACAGCGATTCGATATGGTTCCGCCGGTGGGCAAACCGGTGGCTAATGATGTGAGCGTCACGGCACAAATGGCTTGCGACAAACGTTTAGCCAAGGAAGACAAGATGCGCGAGGCTTACCGTGCCACTTTCCCCACGAAAGCGCAAACCGACAAGTACCGCAACGATTACTTCTCCCAGGAGGAGTTCTACGATGTGGTTCATCGCAGCGAGGGCAACCACGCCGAAATTATCCGGTTCCTGCAGAACCATCCGAAGAGAGTGGGGGGATTGTATTTGAAAGAGTTTGTCAAAGCATTGGCTGACAAGGACTTGAGAGACACCAAGGCGGAGATTCTGGAAAAACAGCTTACTACGTATAAAGAAGGCAAGTATCCGATTTCAGCTTTCGTGAAAGGCATACTGCCGGCACGCATCTCTAACGAGTTGATCCGCGACTGGCGCTTGCCTTTGCGCGATGCGCTTGTGAAAGCCATCCCGAATACGGTAATCACCGCTGACAAACTGTTGATCTGGACAAAACAAAACGTCACTGTGGACCCGTTATGCAATTACTACAACTGTCCGATCAGTCCGATGGGGGTGGTGAATTTTCGTCGCACGGATGCACATTCCCGCGATATTTTCTTCGTGGCAGCTTGTCGCAGTTTAGACATTCCTTGTTACTTGGACAATGCTTCCAATATTGTTTATGTTTGGGAAAACGGTGACTGGAAAGAAGTTACATTTGAAAGCAAAGAGGTTTCGCCTCTTGAGCAAATGGCGACTCTGACACTGCACAATCCCAAAGGTTACACTTACTACATCCACTACACGCTGCAGCGCTTCGAAAATGGCGAGTATGTCTCCTACGACTTCGAGAACGACCCGCGTGTGGAAGCCCGCGACATCGAACTTGTTTTGCCCGCAGGAAAGTATTGCTTGTCCACGGGTAACCGTTACAGCGACGGAGAGGTGCTGTCCGAGTTGCGTTTTTTCACCCTGAAAGAGAAGGATGAATACACCATCAAGATTCCCGAATTGGTGCCGCGCAACAATACATACGGTCATCTTGATATGAATATCAACAAATTGAATGGCAAGGTTTTGTCAGATTTACTTAAAGAATCGGGTAAGGACAAAATGATCCTATGTTTGGTGGCTCCTGGCACTGAGCCGACCAACCATTTGGCCAAGGAAATCGCTGCCAAGAAAGCCGGCTACGAGGCTTGGGGCGGCAAGATGCTTTTTCTCGCCAATAATGCCAATTGGAAAAAAGAGAAGAATCAGCCAGCCAATTTGGAGGTGTATAGCAAGAGTGTTAACGATCTGAGTGAGATTGTATTGGCAGCCTTGAGGAATGCTGTTCATGACGGTACTTTGCCTCATACTACTGGCGAGCGTCCTGTGTGTCTCGTCATCGATAAAGAGGGCAATATCCTCTTCGTCTCTGAAGGCTACCACATCGGATTGGGTGATTTGCTATTGGATGCAGTGAATTAGGTGATGTTAACATCGTGAATTAATTAATTGACAATGGATAAGACTATGAATAAAAACAGATTTTTGACAGTATTGCTTCTGGTGGCGATGATGCTTCCGGTGGTTGTTTTCGCGCAGCGCGAGGAGGTGGGGGATGCGATTTCATTTCGCGACACCACCTGGTACGACCGCGGGTTCGACTTCTATATCAGCGGCGGCATGTTCTGGGGCGGCAAGAAGACCGCTCTCTATTACAACGGAAGCCGCTACAACGAGTGCAATCTCGATTATCTTTTCAATAATGAATACCGTCGTAAGGAGATTTTGGCGGCTGTTGTAAAGATATATCCGAATATCAGTATGAACGACGAAATCGGATACCGGGAGAAGGATTTGAACCTCATGCCCACCTACAACCTCTGCTCGAACATCGGTCTGGGAGTACGCTATAAAATCCGCAATAATTGGGGCATCTCGCTGTCATATTCCTTCTCTCGTTTGACGGTGAACACCAAATTCCTGCTTTATGTGCCGGGACAAGTGCCGAGCAACACCTATCCCATGCCTGAAATGACCCTTTCCGCCAAGGAAGATCGTTCTATGATTGACTTGTCGATGTCTTACCTTTTCAGCAATGTGCATCGCGTAATAAAACCGTTTTTGGAATTGGGAGCGCAGTTCAACTACGTGCGTGTCAAGAAATTCGATGCGCTATTGTTGGATGGCAAGAACAATCCTGTCTTAACGTTGACCTTGCTGGATCCCTACGGTGGCGAGAATTACGTCCCTGGAGTAGATATGCAGACCTTCAACGTGATTTATGGCGGTCCCGGCTTCGGCGGCTCGTTCGCCGCAGGACTGAAAATCGCCGTCAACAAATATGTCTCCTTGGATCCTACCTTCTACGGCTGCTTCAGCCACCTTCACATCAAACCCTACGGTGAAAAGGTCACCACGTTCAACTACGGCGTGATGTTGCGAGTGGTGGTGAATGACTTTTTCCTGCATAATAATATGTAGCTTAGTAGCTTAGAAGTTTAGAAGAGTATCCTTCCACTTTTTTAGTTCCTCCCTCTCCTCATTTCGTCCTCTTTAGACCGGCTGGTGGTGACGAGGAACACGCCGAAAATCACCAGAGCGAGTGCTATAGGCTTGTTCCAAGTGAAGACGTCTTGTCCGATGGCGATGGCAAGCGCGGCGGTGACGATTGGCTGCAGGTTGCTGTACATGCTCACGGTGGTGGGGCGCAGGCGGCGCAGGGCGACGGGCAGCAGGTAGTAGGCGAGGACGGTGGCGAAAACGGCGACAATCCCCATGTTGACGTAGGCCATGGCGGGAGCGTTGCCTGACAACAGCGGAGAGTCCTTCACAGTGGGAATGGCGAAGGGGACGCTCAGTATGAACGAGTAGAGAAACATCCATTTCATCATGGTCACGGGCGAGTATTTCGGGGAGACCGCGCGGGTGATCAGGAGATAAATGGCATAGAACAAGATATTCACGAAACAGAGCAGGGCCCCGATATTGCTGTAGTGCGAATCGCCGTGCAACGAGAATAGGATCATCATGAGTGCGCCGGAGATGCCGAAAAAGACACCTGTGGATTTGCGTGCTGAGATCGGCTCTTTCAGGAAAACAGCGGCCAACAGCATCACCACGAGGGGCGACATGGCCGAGATGAGCGACACGTAGGTGGGTGATATGTAGCGCATTGCTTCCGCGAAGGCCCATAGGGTGCCGTACAGGGAGACCGCCCCGAGGATGATCATCCCCATGTCGCGCTTTTCGACCTTCTCGCGCGGGGTGAAGAGCGAAATGAGCCAGAATCCCGCCGCCCCGACCGCCAGTCGTAGTGCGGTGTAGGCTTCCGGGGTGATATAGTCCGGCACCACCGCCTTCGAACAGTTCGGATTGATCCCGAAGATGATATAGACGGTCAGCACCGCGAGATGCCCGATCCACTTTTTGTCCACTTTGCGATTCTCCATTCGCTTGTTCCAATCAGGCCGCGAAAATACTAAATCTATCGTTTAGTTCAGCTCGTACTGAATATAGTCCAAACCGTATTTTTCGTAAAGAGTTACTTTGCTGTCGCTGGTAATGAACGTCAACCGCTCGTCTATGCATTGGGCTATTAAGAGTCGGTCGAAAGGGTCTTTGTGTATGGACTCTCTTTCAAAGGTTTCTAACTGGATGATATGATGTGCGTTAACGGGAAGAATACCAAGGTTTTTCTCTTTGATATGATTGATAACGTTGCTAAGACTGCCAGGGATTCTGATTTGATTCTTAGCATTTTTGATTACCAATTCATGTAATGTTACAACGCTGACATGTCCAATGTTGTTATAATCGAAAAAAAAGTCCAAAATTTCATTGGGGAGTTTGTGACATCCATTGAGATTGTGAAGAAGGAGTTGAGTGTCAATTAGATAGTTCATTTAATGGGATAATTCTGTAATCAAATGCATCTTTTGAGATAAATATTTTCCCTTTGTAAAGCCCATACAGTTTCGCCATGGGACTCTTCTTCTTGTTCTTTTTCTTTCTTTTGGCGTATTCTTTCGCCCATTCTTCTAAATTGATTCTCATATCTTCTTTCTTATTTAAATGAATAATTTGTTACCATAATTGTGATTGTTTCACGGGGCAAATATACAATATAAAATCATTGTTGTCAAGTGTTTTATGATTTTTTTTTGTTGCTGATTACCAATGTGATATGAATATAATTTAACAATTAAAATTTAATTAGTTAAATTATATTTTAGGATTTTCGCAAGATTCTCGCATGATGGAAGATTTTTTGTACTTTTGCGGTCTTAAAGGAAAGACATGTTCTGGGACGACCAATACGCCGACGATTACCAATCCGCAGATGAATATCCCAAAATACACGGGGCGTTCAAGGTGTTGCTGTGGTTTGTGGCCGCCTCGGTGGTCTTCAACCTCCTGTCTCCTCTGCTCATAAAGGAGCAGATAGCTGTCGTTTGGTCGCATTCGCCATTGTTGGTACTGCTGCTGCTCTTTTTCGGGATTGTTGTCCCCACGGTCATCGCCGCCATGGCGTTCCAATCGCTGCGTCACCGGCGTGGTGACACACCTTACCTGTTCCAGGCTTACGTCGTTTACATGATACTCGGTACCATAGCCATTAACCAAATGGACATCTTTAGCTGGAAAATGATGGCGCGGATTGCCGTTTGGGTGCCGTGTTTCGTCTATGTTGGGTATTCGAAACAGGTCAAACGCCTTTTCCCCGAGGAGGAAAGGCATATCTCTATCCGACTGGTTGTAACATTGTTATTGCTGTCCATTCTGTTCTTTTTCTTCTCCTTTCAGTTGAGGGACGCTATTCCGTATAATGTCTTCAACGATGACACGGTGCTGATTGACGAGAGCACGCTGAGGGAGGGCGAATACTCCGACGGGCTGATCCGAATAACGAAGCCTGCCGGGTTGGAGTGCGGCACGCATTATATCAACGGCGAGGAAATCATCACGCTGTTCAACGACGACTGTGTCTATTACCTCAAGTCCGGTTTCTGGGAGTCGGAGGTGGCGACGGTCAACGATTCGCTTCTGGCGGCGCTGGCGGGCCATGAGTTCACCAGAGCCACCCGCGAGTTGATGTCGGACAGCGATTTCGGGTTGAAAGGCGACCCGAAGATTGACGCGCACCGCAAGTGTTACGTGTACTATACGGAACCGTACCCCACGATGGTGGACATCGTGATTCTCCGCGACTGGCGCACCGCGAAATATTGTCTCGTCTATGGCAAGTACGAGCAGGGCACTGGTAGCCACACCACGGAAATCCTCGACGCGGTGCGGTTCCAGTAGAGACGTTGCGCGCCACGTCTTTCAAATGAATTGTAGTGTTAATCGTTTTTTTTTAAATTTTTTTCGCCATAAAGAAAGTTTTTTGCCATAAAGAAAGATTGCATGATGAAATAATTTTATATCTTTGCAGCGTAAATTTAAATCATATTGAAATGTCACAAGTGTCTATGACTGTGAGGATGGACTCACAACTGAAAACCATATTTGAGGCGTTGTGTTCAGAGTTTGGCATGAGCGTGAACACGGCTATCAACGTGTTTGCGAGAACAGTCGTGCAGCGCAGGTGCATCCCTTTCGAAATCCGAGCCGATGAGAAAAAATCGGTTGCCGAAAGAATGGCTGCATTCCGCAATATGCGGGAATGGGCCGAGAATGGGAACACACCGGAACTAACTTTGGAAGAAATTAACGAAGAAATTGACAAAACCAGAAACAAATAATGAAATATTTTGCCGTTTTCGATACCAATGTTCTGGTGTCAGCCATGATTACACATCATTCGGACGCTGCCACTGTTAAAGTGTTGGAACAAGTGGTGAAGGGTCGTATCATCCCTTTGTTCAACGACGAAATTCTTTTAGAATATCAGGAAGTATTGCATCGCGACAAGTTCAATCTGCGTGAGGATGACATTCTCAACATGTTTGACCTGTTGATTGATAATGGTTGTTTGGCGGGACGTAGAGCCACAGATCTCCCATTCACCGATGCAGATGACATTGTCTTTTTCGAAATAGCTATGTCCAAAGACGGCGCCTTTCTTGTGACGGGAAACACCAAACATTTCCCTAAAGTGCCTACAGTGGTCACTCCAGCGGAGATGCTGGAGATTATGGGGGTTAAGAAAGATGACTAAACTTGTACCAATTCAGGTTCTTGAATTTTTCTTGGGATTTTCGAAGTGGGAAGAAATTTTTGTACTTTTGCCGAAAATTAAGAAACGATGAGACGACCGAAAGTTGTAAAACGAATTGCTGATTTGCTGCATAGGATAGTGCCTGATGCTTCTGTTATACTTTATGGTTCGGAAGCACGTGGTGATGCACGAAAGGATTCAGACATTGATTTCTTGGTTTTATTAGATTCTGAGGGGGATTCCTTTCGTCAGCAGGAGTGGATGATTACTGAACAGCTTATGATTCTCGAAGCAGAATCAGGTGTGTCTTTGAGCCCATATATTGTTCCCAAACAATGGTGGAATCGGAAGTCGCCGACCCCATTTTCCATTAATGTAAAAAATGAAGGAGTATTAATATGAAAGAGACACTGTCATCTGAAAACAGAAAAGATATTGTACGATATTGAATGTACTGTTTAATTTGAGGCATTCAACTGATTATGAAGATTTTATTAATAGTGATGCGGCCACCGTGACGATGTATTTGCCTCTTGTAGAAAATTTTGTGCAGTCAATACAGAATAAGATTGATGAAGTGGATCCCGAATATCTGATGAAATAGTTCTATATGAAAAACACCTATACCAACAAAGTCGTCTGGATCACCGGCACCTCTTCCGGCATCGGGAAGGAGACCGCCTTCCGTTTCGCTGAGGCGGGCGCGCGGCTGATTCTCACCGCGTTAGAGCCCGACCTTTTGGAGCAGGTGCGCGAGGAGTGCCTGCGCTTGGGTGCCAAAGACGTGACCTGTCTGCCGTTCGACCTCGGGCAGACCGACGCGCTGCCGCGACTCGCGGAGGACGCGCTCAACGCCTACGGGCGGATCGACGTTTTCTACAACAACGCCGGCATCAGCCAGCGCGGCACGACCGTGGAGACCGACATGGCCGTCATCCGTAAGGTGATGGACATCGACTTCTACGCGCCGGTGATCCTCACCAAGGCCGTGCTGCCCAAGATGATAGAGCAGGGTGGGGGACAGTTGGCCGTCACCACCAGCATCGCCGGACTCTTCGGATTCCCGTTGCGGTGCGCCTACTCGTCGGCCAAGCACGCCCTCTACGGCTTCTTCGAGACCGTTGCGGCGGAGAACTACAAAGACGGCATCCGTGTTACCATCCTCACGCCTGGCCGTGTGCAGACCAACATCTCCGTCAATTCGTTGGAGAAGGACGGTCGCAAGCACGGCAAGATGGACGCGGGCCAGGCCGGCGGCATCACCCCCGAGAAGGCCTCGCAGATCATCTTCAACGCCATTGCCAAGGAGAAACGCGAGCAGCTCGTCGGCAGCTCCGAACTCGTCATGGCCCACATCAAACGCTTCTTCCCCGGCCTCTGCGCCCGCCTCGCCCGCCGTATCAAACCGATGTAGCATTCCAAGAGGGCTGCAGGCCCGACACGTGTCAACCCAGGGCGAACGAAGAGAGCCCTGGAATATTTGAACGAAGAGAGCCCTGGGGATATACAAACGAAACAAACAAAAAAAGTAACAATATGAAACCAACCCTACTAATCCTCGCCGCCGGCATGGGAAGCCGCTACGGCGGACTGAAACAACTGGACCAGATGGGTCCGAATGGTGAAACCATCCTCGACTACTCCGTGAAGTATGCCGCACAAGCCGGCTACGGCAAGGTGGTGCTCGTCATCCGCCGCAGCATGGAGGCCGACTTCCAGGAGTACATCCTGCCGAGATACAAGAACGTCATCCCGGTGGAATACGTCTTTCAGGAACTCGACATGCTTCCTGCGGGCTTCTCCGTGAACCCGGAGCGCGTGAAACCCTACGGCACCGCGCACGCCATTCTGGTGGCGAAAGACGCTGTAAAAGAGCCGTTTACGGTGATCAACGCCGACGACTTCTACGGCAAGGAACCCTTCCAGATACTGGGCGACTATCTGCGCGACGTCACCGCCAACGACCCCACCGCCTTCGCGATGGTCGGCTACCGTTTGGACAAGACGTTGTCGGAGAACGGCACCGTCTCACGTGGTGTCTGCCAAGTCGATGGTGACGGATATTTGACGATTGTCAAGGAGATGCGCAAGATCGCCCGCACGGCCGACGGCATCCGGAACGACGAGGACGGCGTGGTGACCCCGCTCACCGGCGAAGAGCCTGTCTCCATGAACTTCTGGGGCTTCTCCCCGCGCTTCTTCGACCGCCTGGAGGCGATGTTCGCGCAGTTCCTGAAAGACAACGAAGGCAACATCAAGGCCGAGTTCCCGATTCCCGACGCCGTTTCTGCCGTGATGGCCAGCGGTGACGCCAAAGTGCGCGTCCTGCCCACCAAGTCCGAATGGTTCGGTGTGACATACGCCGAGGACAGACCGATGGTGGTGGAGAAGCTGAAGCACGTGGAGTGATATTGCGATGATACGATGATGCGATGATGCGATGATACGATGATACGATGAATAGGGTGTTGTAGGTGCGAATCATTATTTGCCCCTACAGGTCGCAAATCGCGGGCTTCAATGTCAATAACCCATAACCCATAACCATTATGAGTCGCAAAAAAATCTTACTCACCCTGCTATGCGGGTTTCTCGCGCTCACCGTTCGGGCGCAGTGTCCGGATTTCACGGATTTAACGGGGCCGAATGTGGTGTGCTATTACGGCAACACAAACAATCCAGACTCTCTTACGGGTATAGTCCCGGGTCGGCATACGCTTATCACAGAACAAGGCACGGATCCGCGTACTGACAGTCTGCTGCCGTTGCTTCCCGAAGGAGAGACCGCTGTGGTGAAGTTGGGTAACGAACTTGTGGGGGCGGAAGCCGAATCCATTGTCTATACATTCACGGTGGATGAGGAAAACGCTATTTTACTGCTTAAATTCGCTGTTGTACTTCAAGATCCCATGCATGATCCTCCATCACAGCCACGTTTTGTGATGCGGGTCATGGATGCAAATGATGAACTTCTTGATCCTTGTATGGAATATGATGTTGTTGCTTCGGGAGAAATACCTGGTTTTCAATCTTTTGGGAATATCAGATGGAGACCATGGACGAATACTGGATTTGATCTCACTCCGTATGTCGGGCAGACGGTGAAGGTGTCGTTCACAACATACGACTGTAGCGCAACTGCTCATTTTGGTTATGCCTATTTTACGGCATCCTGTAGCAGCAACCGGTTGGAACTTGTTGGCTGTGACGGCGATGATGTGACACTCGCGGCACCGCAGGGCTTTGAAAGCTATCAATGGAACAACGGTACCACTTCCGATACCGCGACCTATTCCGTGCAGGGTACAACCGTTGTCAATTGCTTGATAACCACTGTTCTGGGTTGCCAGCTTACGCTCGTCGGAACATTGACAACCGACAATATCCCTGCCCAACCCCAAACGTTTTACGATACCATCTGCGAAGGAGAGAGCTATTCAGCCAACGGCTTTACACTGCCTTCAAATTTAACACCGGGGTTACATACGGCTTTAAATACTTATTTCAATGTGGCCACATGTACGGAGGACATTACAAACACCCTGTATCTATTTGTTATACAACGTTATTTCCATTATTATGACATGGCTTGTGAAGGCAATGATTATAATGCTTTGGGGTTCAGCTATACGAATTTGCCGCTTGGCGAAATTCTTGACAGCAATATTGTATTAACTGGGGGATGCGATTCGGTGGCCGTGTTGCACCTGACGGTAGCTCCTTCCTTTGCTATGCCGAACACCATTAGCGGTCCATCGGTGGTATGCTCCCAGTCCGCGGCAACCTATTATTTGCCTGATGCCGAAGTGTTGGTTTATCATTGGCTTGTGCCTGATGGTGTTTCCGTATATAACGGTCAGGGTACGAGCACCGCTTCACTTTATTTCACGTCGGATGCGCCTCCGAATTCCCTTATCACCTTGACGGGCGCCAATGGTTGTGGAAGTGGTTCCGCCCAGCTGTGGGTAACAGTGAACCCCTCCTATCATTTTTTTGCCAACGATACCATCTGTACCGGCAACGATTATCAAGAGAATGGTTTGCAATTAGGAGTTCAAGACAGTGTGGGTGTCTTTGTTTATACGCTGAATGATACTACCACCTGTGGCTGCGACAGTGTTCATGTGGTGCAGTTGAGGGTGGCTGAGACACCGGAAATAACCGCTTTGTCTGATCCTACGGTGATATGTGTGGGACAAGAGACCGAGTTGCATGCTGTGGGATCCCATGCCTCTGTCACATTGACTTCAGAATTGAACCAGGTAGTGATTGGCGACATCTTATGTACGGACAGCACTTGTGTGCATCTCGCAGACTGGCCTTGCGGCAAGGTGGCTATGGGGGTGGTTTTTTACGTGGATGACACGGGCCAGCACGGTTGGGCGGTCAGTTTGCAAGATGAGCCCACCCCCTACATTTGGGGGTTGTTGTTGAGTCTGGATATTCCGGATTTGATGAGTTATTCCAACGCTTTCACGACGATGGGGGACTTGGACGGATACCAGAATACGGCCTCCATCAGGGCTTCCGGAACTGCAGCTCAGTATCCGGCGGCTTACCACGTGGATTTTGAACACGGTTGGTATCTGCCTGCCGCAGCGCAACTCTATCGCATTTATGCCACCCTCGGGATAGTGAACAACTCCTTGCAAGCCGTTGGCGGAGCAGTTTTCCCGATGGATTCAGAATGGAGTTATTGGTCTTCTTCAGAAAAATCACCCTACGAAGCATGGGCTTTGTATAACAGCACTTCGTTAACTGCAGTCAATAAATCCGTGTCGTTACCTGTCCGGACTATCCGTAATTTTTGATTTATTCGTTGAAAATGAAAAAGCAGATTCTCTTCATATTGTTGCAGTTTGCCATATTGCTGGGCTTTGGACAGGCTTACCACGTGGGTGACCTTTACACGGCGGAGGACGGTTCGCAGGGGATTGTCTTCTTCGTGCGTGCTGACGGCAGCGGTTGGGCGGTGGCTCTCCACGATGAAGTGGACAAACTACCTTGGTCGCCCACGGAAGCTGACATACCCGCACTTCCCAACTATAGTTCCACCTTTGCACAAGCCCTGCTGGCAGACACGTCTGGATACACAAACACGCAACAGATACGGAATTTTTATGGATCTGGTAACCAATATGCCGCCGGTGCTGTGGATTTCGAACATGGCTGGTATTTGCCTGCCGCAGGTCAACTTGCCATGATCTACGCGCAGCTTCCAATTCTCCAGCCCGCATTGATTGCCTCGGGAGGTACTCCTTTGGTTACGGAGAACACACTCTTCTTCGATTTTTATGGCATCAGCTATTGGAGCAGCACTGAAGTGTCCGCCCAATATGCGGGGAGTTTGTCTTTTGTCAATGATCCTGTCAATGATATAACATTCGCAAATGCTACGGGGACCCCTCACCTCCAAAATAAACAAAGTCAACCTCTACTGGTACGCGCCGTCTGCAACTTTCCGCCACGGGAGAATGTTTACGATTCCACACTGACCTACCTTTGGAACACGGGGAGCACCGAACCGCATTTTCACGATGTGCCGTTGCAGAACACGACTTACATTGTGACAGTGAGCAACTCATACGGCTGCACGAACACCGATTCTGCCAACGTAATGGTCATTGACAACAACCCGCAGACATTTTACGATACGGTCTGTCAAGGTTCGACGTATAACCACCATGGTTTTACGTTAAACGCGCAGGAGACGGCGGAAGTGGGGGAGATTGTCCGCACGCAAACGCTTGCCGCCGCTGGCTGCGAGAGCGAAATCACCCTCTTCCTCACGGTGTTGCCGCACGACACGGTCTATATAGAGCAGACCACCGACCAATCCTTTGTATGGAACGGTGTAGTGTACAACGAATCCGGAACTTACGCGCAATATTTCAACAATCAGGCGGGATGTGACAGTACGGTTTTCCTGACCCTTACCATCGAAGGTGGTATAGGTCCTGGTCCAGGTCCGGGTCCCGATTCCATATTTGTCGGTGAAGGCGACAGCCTGATTCTATACCTTCCCAACGTCATCACGGCTTCGCACAATGATGGTCTCAACGATTATTTTTATCTTCCGGAAAAGTATCTCTCTCTGATCACCGACTTCGAAATCACCGTTTATAATCGTTGGGGAACTGTCGTTTATCATTCCACCGACAAGCATTTCAGATGGAACGGAGCAATCAACGGTGAAATCTATTACGGTGTCGTGTATAACTACATCATTCGTTTTTATGATGTGATAGAGAGACCTTATTATTTGAAAGGAAGTATTACCGTTTTGTGATAACATTTTGATTATGAGTTTAATAAAGCAACAACATCCCAACGAAATCCTCTTCACCTTTCTCCGCGAACTGATCCCCAACAACAACCGCGAATGGTTCAAAGCTCACCGCGAGCTGTATGATGCGGCGTGGGCGCAGTTCAACATATTGGTGGAGAACGTGATTGCGGCGATAGGGGAGTTTGACGAATCCATCGCTGGACTCACCCCGAAAGACTGCACCTACCGCATCTACCGCGACATCCGTTTTTCGCCCGACAAAACGCCCTACAAAGGGCATCTCGGCGCGTACATGAACCAGTACGGCAAGAAGGCCTACTGGGGCGGCTACTACATCCAGATCGAGCCTGAGCAGGTGATGCTGGCGAGCGGCGTGTGGTGGCTTCCCACGAAGGAGATGCAGCAGTTGCGCAGTGCCGTTGCTGAACAAATGGCTGATTTCGTGAGACTTGTGGAAGAACCGGAGCTCAAGAAGCTGGTGCCCACCATCGGGCAGGAACACTACAAACGCATCCCCAACGGTCTGCCGAAGGACTCCCCGCACCCCGAATACCTCACCTGCAAAGACTACGCCATGTCGTGCATGCTGAAGCCCAAGGACCTCTGCCGCGACGACTACGCGAAGCGCATCGCGCACGTCTTCCGCGTGATGAAGCCCGTCAATGATTTTCTCAGCGAGAACATCCTCATCAACATGGAGGAGATGGAGACGATGAAGAGTGTTGTGAAATTTGTTTAAGGTTTAAGGTTTAGAGTTTAAGGTTTAGGGGGCTGCAGAAACAGCACCAAATCCATAAACCTTCAACCTTAAACCATAAACCAAAAAATAGTATTTTTGCCGCCGTAATTTTCGAAAAAAATGTCACAGTATTTATCCACGGATGTCACGAAGGTGACGACGAACACTTTGATGAAGATGCGCCAGCAGGGCGAGCGCATCGCCATGTTGACCGCATACGATTATTCCATCGCCAAGTTGCTGGATATGGC
>Ga0310694_10000766_pt1 | contig 40255 bp, 37 predicted proteins | sample 174DNAGHGhighgp2_FD_203884 | JGI IMG/M metagenome (GOLD analysis project Ga0310694, IMG submission 203884) | Sheep rumen microbial communities from Palmerston North, Manawatu-Wanganui, New Zealand - 1742 DNA GHGhigh gp2 (v2) (version 2) | ecosystem: Host-associated > Mammals > Digestive system... | reverse complement strand
GCCGTGATGGCGGTGGCGAATGTATCCTGGCTTATTGTGGAGCAAAGTTTGTGGGACGAGATTGTGTTCCGCGGTCTGCAATATGTAGCCATGTTGTTGGTCATGTACCTGCCGCAGTTGCTGCGCAAGCATTTCCGTATCGAGGTGCCCTGGATACTCTCGGTGTTCATCGTCATTTTCTGTTTCTCATCGCTTATCCTTGGTGATGGGCTCAACCTTTACGGACGCGTACCGTGGTGGGACAAGCTGCTGCACGCCGAGAGCGGTTTTCTGTTGTCGATGATTGCCCTCTGGCTCATTCATGTTATCATGGCGGAGAACGACAAGTATATCTACTTCAACAAGTGGTTTCTCTGCCTTTTTCTGGTGATGTTCTCATTGGGATTGGGTGCGTTCTGGGAGATCCTCGAATATTCGTACGACAGCCTCATGGGCACCAATACGCAGCAGTTCATGGCTACCACCACCAGTTCTATCTATACGCCGGATGATATCCCGCTCTGCGGCCATGACGCTTTGAGCGACTCCATGCAGGATCTTATTCTCGACCTTTTCGGTGCACTCCTTGTTGCCGTTTACGGCTTCATCCGTCACAACAAGCTTATCGAGCGTTACAAACAACTGGCTGCCTCCTGATCATACCTTTCCATGCGATCGTGGCAGCAGCCGGAGACAGCGAAAATGAGTGCTATCGCCTCTTCGAGGCATATATGAGCCGTTAATCCCGGCGGCAATGGTTGAGAGGTTCCTCTTACGGATCTGCATAGCCTAACAGATATCGCCAAATCGCTGGCGGTGTGTGCGCACCCTTTTGGACAAATAAGTCTCGGGTTAACCTGCTTTCAATTCGCTCTTGCGTTGCTCTTGCTCTCGTCTCATACACGTCTCGGGTTATGCGGAAGGAACTGTTTACGTTCACAAATTGAGCAAACTAATCATATCTATTTCTTTGGTCAACAATTATCCACAAATATCCCCAAATAGTAGTGCGACGGTAAGTGATGGGAAGGTGATGGGAACGAGTATTGTCTAGGATTCACCCGATAATGAATCGAAAACGGATCGAAAACGGGCCGATTATGGTGCACGATTTGGGCGTTACCAGGAGCGATTTGCCACCGATAAGCACTAACAACTACCAAGAACAACTAAGAACGCACAAGTTCGGCAACACAACCATTTGCGATTTCAACCACAAAATTCATATAAATCTTGCGATTACGTACGCATTTTTAGCATTTCCATTTACTTTGTGTTTTATTTTCATCAATTTGTATAAATGATATGACCAAGTTGACCAAGTTGACCAAGTTCTGCGAAATGGTTAAGTTGGTCAAGATAGTCAAGTTAGTCATGTAAAAATTTTATAAGAAAAGTGGGAATTCTTATCCTTCGGAGCGATTAGTTCTCACGATTTTCAGTACAAATTTTTATAAAGTGCGACAAATCAGATTTGCCTGGAAAAGAAGAAAGGGATAGTGTTGGGCAGACGCATGGAATGGAAGACGCATGGACGGCGGAATATCGCCTGAAACAGAACACCGCTGCGCTTAATGGTAGTTTTTTTACATGAAATTTTTGAGAAAGATAACGGAAAGTGTCTCAAGAGTCTCAACTGTCTCATGCATTTTTTTACACAATCAAAGATGGATGCATGGATTGACAACGATTATAGGAAGATGTCAACTTTTTTAGGAAAGTGTAAACATTTTCAGGAAGATGTCAAGTCTTTTAGGAAAAAACAATTAAAAAACTATCAACGCTATTTAGGAAAAAGTCATGCTAAACTGTAGCCTTAAAATTATCGATTGCATTTATGAATGTTACAAGCAAGAGATACAAAGCTATTATTAGGACAGTAGCAATAAGTTTATACCAATATAGAAACTTTTTCCATTTGATGGGAATGTTTGTATATATTGAAATTGCTCCGACCACCAAATAGTACAAAATAAATTGAAGCACAAAGACACAAAAATATGTCCACCATTCTCCGTAGGTGATGCCCCACATGTGTATAGCATCATCCGATGACCATTTTATCAATTCATTTATGAATGAATCGCACCAATTCCTTTCATGAGTAATAGGAGCGGAGATGTTTGCAAGAAGCAGATGTGTCATACCAATAGTATTGGATGTGTTACGTATTTTTTGACTTTATATACAAGAACAAGGCGACGCATGCAAAGCCTATACCGATCAGCAATGCAACTATGTTTACCAGACTTAGTACATCTCGAAATTGGACAGACTGCAGTGCGTCCATAGTAAAGAGATGTCTAATGTGCCAAGCGACTTCTGTCAATGCGTAAATACTCAGGCTAATTGCAGCGATGAGAGTGGTTACTTTGAAAGATGTTTTCATGATTAGTTCTATTTTGATTTTTTTGCAAAGGCTTATTCTATACGCCAACGATGTAAATATCGTAATGTCTTTACCAATTGCTTATCCTGTGTTTCTGGACAGGGGAATTGCTTTATGAAATCAGGTAAACGTTTCTTCAAATCTTTCCGAAAGTCGTCATAACATTCTTTCACTTGAGTTAATTGATAGATGACGTCTTCGGGTTCATACAAATTACAATAATAGCGAAGGGTTATAGCTCTTCCCCGATGATGATACGTAATATTAAACGCAGGATTATTCACCGAGAGCGCGTTTACCAAGACTATTCGTCCGATTATGCTTAATTGATTGAGAGATTTTTCTCTCAATCTAATACGGAAACACAGAGAACAGCCATTACCCTCTTCAGGGAAATAGGTCATTAATTCTGCCACAAAATGACCTTTTGTAATGGTTACCAATACATCATCGGTCACTTCATAACCTGCTTCTAATAGAAGAAATTTAATTTGAGCCTTAAACTCACAAATCTTTTTATCATCGTTCATAATTGTGAAAATTTTGTATTACATTATACGTTCACCGAATAGGTGTATAAGACTATTACCCGATACTTTTAACTCGTTTGCTATATCTTTTCATCAGGCATCCACTATTTTCATGATGTTGCCACAATCGACAAAGTTATGCAATTTTGCGATTTTGCAATTAGAGGAAAGTCTTACCAGTTTCGCTTAACTGTACTTTGTTTTATGTAGTAACCACTATTTTGCCCGCCGCTGGAATTGTTCTTCACTCGTCCGCTTGTGTTGGTGATGTTGCCGTTATAGTCATAGGTCAAGAACAATCCTCCAACTTGTACAACTCGACCGTAACTATCATACGATATATACACATCGCCGATACATGAGACCTGATCATAATAGTTATACGAGATATATGTATTTCCAACACAGGTTACACGTCCTTCATAATCTCGCGTTATGTAATCGCCTTCATACAGGGAGTAAGAGAATTGTCCGCTTGGGGCATAAACGACAAACTCGCGTCCTTGACGATCATTAAAACGTATGCCCATACTCTGCGCGAATGCGCCGAGAGACATGTTTGCCGTGTTTATATCTGTTTTTCTTGCTCATTTGTTTTTATTTTAGGCATCTTCCATGTGTTGACTATTTTTTCTTGCCATATATTACTTCGGCTATACAACAAGCGGGCACGGCGCATTGGATTTTGGCAGAGGAAGGATATGGGACCTTCTTTAGGAGAACGAGAAGGGTGTATTCGGGGTTTTGCTCAGGGAATGCACCTATAAACGAAATTGTATAGGGACGATGCTCTCCTTCTTCTTTGATACTACCCGTTTTGCCGATGATGGATACGATATCTGATTGTGCACCTCTGGTCCACATGATTTTACTGGCTGTGCCAATTCGATTCCATACTACTTCGTGTAAGGCATATAGAATGGGTTGCGTATCACCCCACACTTCTTCTGGTAATTGCTTTTGAAACAACAGCGAATAGAGATAAGCGAGTTGAATGGGTGACGTATATACGCCGAAGCCATTAGCCTTGCGGAGTACATCTTCTAAAGAATCCACGGATACTTGAATACCGAGTTCATTCATATACTGCGCATAAAGCGTTGGATTCTCCACAAAGGCTTGCTCCATAATTTGACAGATACCGCTCCGGCTTGAAACAGCGATGATAGAGGGTATATCAAGGATAGTATCCATAGGATGGCTATCATGCCATGTATAGCCTGCGTAGTCGCGGTAGCCTGTTTTAGAAACTTTGAACGCACTATCGGAAAGATTACCTGTCCGCATAGCCGCCATTAAACTGAAGGGTTCTATGATAGAACCGGCCTCAATAGTCTTGTATGCGCTTTCTCTAAGTGAATCTGTATCGTAGAGTGCCACGACTTGATGCTGTTTATTCATGAGAATCGCGCACCCCCATTCTGGCGAAAGATGCCTCAGACTATAGTTCATCTCAATTGATACAATCCTTTGCAGAGAATCATCAATCGCAACCTCGTATTGTTGCGGAGTAGCGGCAAAACTCATAGTGCCGCAGAGTAGCAAAAATGAAAGAATTAGGTGTTTCATATTAGTTTGTTGTTTTATTATTGAATCAGATGTTTCCATTTTGCGTTAAGGAATAACTTGGCTGTCTCAAGAGGAATCTCAACCTCTTGTTCGCCCTCCGCCCAACCACCTAAAGTATAATGGGTATAATGCAATACAAGTGAGGTAGATGTGATGGTAAACGATGCCTGAATCCAATTGTGTAATGAGATTTTAGGGTATTTGTCCAAAAGTGCTCTGCGGACGTAATAAGAGATGTCGTAGACCATCTGCCTTTCGGTATCTTCGTAATCTTCACTAAATATATCCATGAAATGTACCATCTCACCAGTTCGGGTATCGAAGGCGAAGTATTGTGTGTCCGGAAAATTGTGGCAACCGCCGCCATACCAAGTGTAGTGGTGTCGCATTATGTACAAGCCATTTTGATTGTACGATGTTCTGCCACAAAGATGCTCAAATTGCCTACTCTGTACTCCGCCGTAATTAAAATACTCATCCGAATCATTGGGAACAATTAGCGGATATACCGACTTGAGTTCAATATCATTCGGCTCGATACGCCAGTATTTTGCCATCGCTTCATCCAATTGCGTAATTTGATAGTGCGTGTGCAGTATGGTGTCTATCAGTTGTTCCTGAATCTTTGCCAGTACTTTTTTATCCTTCATGCCTGTCGGGAACTCTATATCTAACTGTTGCAGAATCCCAATCGTATCCGAGAATGTAAAGACATGAAAATCATTATAGACATAATCGGTGAACGCATTTATTTGCGGGAACGCAGATTTTTCAGAGCTGCTTTTTGCCTCTTTTTCAGTTACTATCGCAATACTATCTGCCTCATCGAGATTACTTTTTAACTTCGGTTTGCCGCATGAAGCGAGGGCAAACACAAGCACTACGGTAAGTGCAAAAGTATAACATTTTTCTAACATAAGTAAATTTCAGTATCATTTTGTCAAATTTTGATAGGGCTTAATATTATCTCTCCGCGTTGGATTTCGGGGAAATCTAACTTATTTAGTAAATGAGTCGATGACTTTCATAATGATGATGCCACAGACGACAAAGATAATAATTGCGAGTATCATATTATTCCCCCTTTCTTCCCCAAATGATGTACCACAATGTAAAAGCAATCAGTCCTGTAATTAATGCTGTCATAATCGTATGCACTGGTTCGTGTCGTGCGCAACTGTTATATGGTCGTATCGTTGCAATAAAAAAGACTCTCCAATAGTGTCTTTACTATTAGAGAGTCAAAATTAAAGAATTTCTATCAGTGGGAGATCATAAAAATCACATTATATCCTTCATTAACTGTATTTGTTTGTCAATTTCTTCAATCCTCCTGTTTGTCTTTTCTATATTTTGTTCCACTCCTTTCGTAATACTTTCAGGCTCCGTTACTTCAACCTCAGCAACTCTCTTGCAAGGGTCACTTCCTAAATATCCGATAATAGATTCATATTCTAATATATGTCTTTCAATAAAAGGCATATAAAAATCAGAAATATAGTGATTGTAAAATGGTCTCTCTTTTATATCTATTATTGAACTTACATCGCGTAATATTCCTATGCCCCATAACAAAAGACAAATCGACACAATAAAAGATGGTGTGTGTAACCATTCAGGAAGCCCAAATTGATTCCTATTAAGAGTAACTATCACAAATATCAAAACACTAACTATCATCATCGCCAATCCAACTAGTACAGCCCATACTTCCTTCCGTGGCAATTTCGTACGATTGTATTGTATGGCTTCACTAGACACTTTCATTTCAGACTCAAAATCGCTATTTTGTCTCAGTACAGATAGCATTTTATTGCGCTCTTTATTGAATAAAGTCCATTCTCGTTTCTCATTCTGTAGTTTTTGTTTCTCTTTGTTCAACTCCTTACATTTCTCCTGCCAAGGGGTATTAGGATCCGCCAAGAGTTCTCCACATTTTGGGCAGAACTGGGCACTATCAGGAATGCGGGTTGCTTGACAATTGGGACATGTTTTCATATTCCTTAACTTTTATGCTTTTATATCGTGTATTGTAAGTTTAAAATCTACACTGGGCACAATAGGCAACACCTGCTTTAATTCAACTTTCCATTTTTGCGCCATTTTGTGCAGGAAATGTCTATTTTCTTCGGACACATTACTCCCCATGATAATACTCATTAATTTTCCCGTATTCCAAGGAATGGAATAGCCGATGGCAGATTTGTCAATACTGGGATTTACCATATAGAACACATCGCCTAAAAATATTCTTCGTTCTGCCTCTGTTTCCCATATACTTTTCTCCTTTAAAGATAATAAGTATGTGAAGAAACGTTCTTCATTATGAGGGTCATCTTTAAAGAAATTATTAAGTATATGACTTCCTGAGCATGTTTCTATAGGTAACGCAAGATTCGGATTGTTAAAGTTTGGATATTTATCTACATATTGCACTTCATACCATTTCGGAGGCACTCCTGTTTTTGATCCATCAATTATATGCTCATCATCGAATTCTAAACACCATCCCTTATATGAATCCGCATACAATGCCCACATGTGTTTGTTAAGGCAATCAGTCGTAAAACAACAAATTGCGTACTTGTGTGCCTTCGTGTAGAAGCTCTTAATGTCACCATATTTGGTGATAAGAAAGTTTTTAAAGTGTGGGTACAGATTTATTATTTCCGCACATATGTCAAACGGATCATTTAAGTTCCGCGCTTTCGAGAACCAGAAATATCCATCATTTAATGCCTTGCGACTATATTGGCTTGGATAATAATATTTGTAAACGCTTGCCATAGTAAACTTATTTATTTCAGTTCTCACCATCTCCAAAACGGATTCTCGTATATAGGGTCTATGCCAAAAATCTTTTTCAATAGCGGCAGATATTGGTCACAATAATCATAAAAATCATTTCTATAGAGATTCATCCATTCCGCTTCGGAAAGTTCTGGCTCTATCCAAATACCGTCTTCTCTCAATCTATATCCTAAATAAAATTTTGTAGAATAACGATACATAATTCCGGTTTTTCTCTTTAATATTAATCCGGCTTCTTGTTCAAAAAACATTGTTTCCATAGAAGGTTGATAATGACCGTGACGGACATCACCATATTGAGTTTTTTTTAGTATGTCAATGCCTGAATGATAGCTAATTGAATATATTCGCCCTTTAAATGTTGATATTGTCATCCAACGATTGCCCTCGGAAACATAAAAACAAATATTTCGGTCATCACTCATATCACCATTAAAATAAAATTTTCCTTGCATACCTATTCCACTTACTCTCACAAGTTTTCTAGCATCAGCTCTCCAACCTATCTCCGTTTTCTCGCCTTGATCTCCAAATAGTAATGGCGTTTCTACCATGACATGGACTTCTTCCATAATAGAAGTCCCTTCTCCTCCAAAACTAACTCTAAATGTTTGAGATTTGGATGGAGTTAAAAAAATATCATCGGTAACATTATAATGTTGACAGGCAATCTCAATGTACTTAACATTTTCTCCTTTCCAGACCAATCTACATTGCTCACCTTTCTTTATCACATTTGGCACAAGACGACACTCGGATATTGTCATCCTTTTTTCTGATTCTGTTTGTAATGCAGTGCCACAATTAGGGCAGAACTTCGCGTCTTCTGGGATGCCAGTAGTTTTACATTTGGGACATGTTATCATAGATTCCAAAACTTAGTGTGTTAAACAAATTCGAGCTCACATTGATGGGATATTATTATATTATTTAAATATTCAAACTAATTTCGTTTAGAGATGTAACTTTCATAATCAACAACATCTTCATTCTCGTATAATTGCTCCCATGACACACCGAAGAAATCATACACTTCTTTGCTGAATGTACTATCCATTAAGTCTAATAAATCCAAACAACTTTTGGCTTTATCGCAATTAGCTACTGAATGATATAGTAATTCATCATTGTTATCATAAAGTCCATAAAATACCACTTTCTTATCTCGATATTTTGTTACATAGTTGCCAAACAATTTGCCACCCTCCCATACGGAATACTCTTCTTGTTGGATTCCTCTCCATATTTTATAGGTATAGCCATCTGATATAAAGAATATACAGGAGATTTCCCCATTTTCTATCAAAACCTGTATCGTTTGGGAAGCATCAAACAACGCATAAAATTTAGAGAAGCCTACAGGCAAGCCTGGAGAGAACTCATATTTGCCGTCCCAGCCAAGCCCACTCGTGCGTTTGCATTGACGTATATCCACTTTAAAATAGCCTTTATGCTCGCTTTCAGTTCCTTTGCCATCAAATAAGAACGGTGATTTTACAGTAATCACTATTTGATCACGGATACTATTTTTGTATCTGTCTTCGCCAATAAAAAGGATATTCCAAGTGCGCGAATGGGATGGCTTGAGCACAATATCTTCATAGATATTATATGGTATGCCTTCGATCTCAATAGATTTGACGTTTTCCCCTTTCCATATTAATTTACATGATTCACCCTTCGAAATGATACTAGGAACTATACGGCATTCAGAAACCGTCATCCGCTTAACGGGTTCAGAAAAGCATAAAGATGTACCACAGTTGGGACAAAACTTGGCGTCATCTGGGATGCCAGTTGTTTTACATTTTGGGTTTGGACAAGTTTTCATTACAATCTGTATAGTTTGCGAATATTATTAAGCGTGACGTTTCTATCATCTTTATCTACTTTCGCATACGTCCATGTTTTGAGTGATTCACACTTTCCCAAATATTGGTAGTAATCAACACCTGAATAGTCTCCTGAAATATTAATACTATCAGTAATGGAGTTAAAATCTATGTTGATATTCTCAAGTACTGATATATAATCATAGTCAGGAAAAGCTTTGAGTGGCTCAATAGTATCACACAGAACTAATAATGCAGTTAACCATTGCTTGTAAACATGTCGTTCACCATCAATTAGTTTTAATTCCGAAAGTGGTGATACATTAAACCAAATGTTATGTGCAATAATTGCATCGGCACATAAGGCGAAGTCCGTAATTTGATTGATTGAATAGTGCAATCCGATATTATCATCTATAAAATCAGTCTGTCCACCATGATTCTTGATCATCATTTCCAAGAACTCACACAATTGGCTATATAACATTAGCCCTCCTATTATTCCATGATTAACAAAACCATCACGTTTGCGCCTTCCCCATTCATAATATCTCCATCTTACAGAATCAGAGAACTCACTCTCCCTTTTTCTGTTACGCAAATAGTATTTGGGATTACCGTTACAATCTCTATACAACTTGCGCAGCCTGTATTCACGGGGAGGATATGCACTTGGGTTCTTCTCAATTACGTAACCATAGTCATGATAAAGACATGTTAAGAACCAATGATATAAATTCGCCTTATTATGACATTCATTCTCTTCCGTCATATCAATTCCAAGTACATCGCTTAATGCGATACCCAATAGAAAGACAGATAATGTATGAGTCCAACGGCTCTCCATTCCCGTTTGCGAATGGTCATAAAAGACATTAAGTTTATTACCGGCTTGGAAGTAACGTTCTATAAATCTACGTGCATTATCATCATTACGAAATAATGTACTCACTTCACACCGGATACCACTTAGATCCATCCGAGAATAATACTTCCATTTTTCTGGATTGCTCAGAATTTTATTATATGTTTCCAGTAAATTCATAGTTTTATGTTAAATTAACTTAGTATCATCAGAAAGCGAAATACTCAGAGTGTTCCATTAGTTGCTCCCACGACATGCCAAAGAAATCTTGTGACTCTTTTTTATACGTAGTATCACATTTATCAAGGAGTTTATCAATTGTTGACGAAACACCACTCACTTCTTTTTCTGCATCTTTTTCGGAAAGTAAGACATTCTTCTTATACCACCCAAAATAAGTCATAGGAACATTCCGATGTTTCTCATATAGATCTTTGAAAATCCACCATCCTTCAATTACCGTATATGAGACTTCTTTTTCTCCTCGCCAAACTCTCAGTTCATAATCACCCGCCACAAAGAAAATCTTGGATATTTTTCCATGTTCCACCCTAATCTGAACACTTAGAGATTCATCAAACACAGCAAAGAATCCGGTATATCCTACCGGCAAGCCCGGGGAAAACTCATACATACCATCCCAGCCAAGTCCGCTCGTACGCCGACATTGACGTATATCTACAAGGAGACATCCTTTAATAGAACTTGGAGTGCCTGTTCCACCAAAGAGGAATGATTTTGCAGCATTCTTTCTTTTCGCCGGTTTGGGCAAACACAAAGATGCTCCGCAATTGGGGCAGAACTTAGCATCATCAGGGATGCCAGACATATTACATTTGGGACAAGTTTTCATTAGGCAATTTACTTTAGCATTCCATAAAGAGACTGGCCTTTAATCTTTATAAATGAGAAGATGATTACAATAAGCATTAACCCCAATGGATAAAGAACACCAAGAGCAAAAGTGGAACTCCATTTAGAACTCAAAGCTACTGCAACTGCTACTATGGCAGAGATAATTGCTACAATTATGTAGGTGTAAAAAGCCCATTTTGTTTTTTTATGCCAAAGAAGACCAAGTGCAAGCATGGTAACAAAAACAACTATCGTATAACATAACGTAGTATCAAAACGCGCACTCGTATCGGCAACATAATTCCATGGATTTATATGTTTGTAGTATTCCTCTGGATGGTATTCGTTTGCATTTCTTAGAGCGCCTTGATAACTTTTATAAGACTCTATAGCAAATGTCAGCCATACTATAGTCATAAAGACATACAGAGCGGTCAGAATACCCATCGTAACATTGATATATTTGGGTAATTGAGTTGATGCTACGTTTACAGAAGGAGATTTAGTCTCTTCCATAAACTGATTGCCGCACTTAGAACAGAATTTTGCTTCGTCGGGATTCTGCTCCCCGCATTTAGTACAGTATCTCATTGATATAATTTATTTAGTTATTAGTCATTATGGATTAATTAGAGAAATATAGGAGCATCCTCTAAACTAATATTTGGATTTGCTTTCAATGTGTTGTAAAATAATTTCAAACCTGCCCAATCGGTATCCAAACAATGTGGCCAAGATCCATCGTGTTGTTCATATAATTTCTTCGTCTCATTAATTGAATCCTCAAGTTCATCCCATATACTATCATTCTCTAGCCTTTCACAATTCCGTTTGAAAAAATAAAACAAGTCCGGGCACATAAGTGAATGATTAGTGCGAATGCAATCTTGAAGCAATTCGTTGAATTCTAAGACAATACCACTTCCCATAATCCTATATTTCGACTTTTGCTGGTATTATTACTTGATCATCAATCGCTATGCCCATGCGGAGGAAAGATTGGATGGGTGTTCCATCTTCGACCATGGAGAAAGGAACAGGAGTGTGACGACGGGAACTGAAAACAGGCTCGTTGACTATGGGCGAGCAACCATTAGTGAGGCTAAGGGTTGTGATAATCTGCTCGGAGATGTCCTCTGCCAAATCTTTAGTTTCACCTACGGGCATTTGTTTTGCCATTTGATCGTACATCTTCACCAACTCTGCTAACTTACGGCATAACGCCACGAAATCCTCCGATGGTGCATCCGTTTGCACCGATTGCACGGGGTGCTGAGTGCGGAAAGACTTCAACTTGCCAAGAGCGGAATGTAATATATTCTTCATCTTCTCCATAGTGCTAACATTTATAGTTTACCATACGAACTGGCTGCGTAATAAGCCACCTCTTGCATTTGCGGATCAGCATAGCGCATTGATTTGCTTTGCCAGAACATCTGACGATTCATCTTTTGTTCATCGGATAGTTGCGGCTTAGAGCCATACATACCAAAGAGGTTGCATAGTTCCTCATAGTACGTACCAAATGCATCTTTCATTCTGTGGACTATTTGCAGCATTTTATAGTCTTTGTTCGTTTGGTCAATCTCATTCGTCAGTTGCTCCAGAGGGAGAACTAGCTGAGACATAATTGCCTTTTCTATACGCTCGATCTCTGCTGATGATTTGATGTTGCTTCGGATAAAAGCGGTCAATTCTGCTGCTGACGAAGCATCATTCGGGCGAATATTTTTTTCAATGAGTTTAATCCATTCCTCAGACTTCTTTGCAGAGCGCTTGAGTGTATAGAGGGCATCATTGCGGATGAGCAACAGAATCTTATTCAGTTGCGAAAGCAGCACGGTACATTTAATAGCCTTAGCGCGAGCGAAGAACTGATCACGCAGCACTCTTCTTACTTCCTTGAAATTGGAAAGTTTGAGAAGTTCTTGGGTTGCTTCTTCCGCTGAATTAGATTTATGCAACGTTTTTATGATTGCACGGAATACTCCCCAAGGAATATCGCCTTTCATCTGATGACGAATGGAGACATCCAATAGATTCGGGCATTTCTTGACAAGCGCAGTATCATATTTGCCGTCCCATGCATCTTGCATCTTGGACAAGTAGGCATCAAAGATATCCTGCGGAATCGTTTGAAGTTGCATACGCCATTGCTCGAATTGTGCAGAATGCTTTTGCACGGCTTCGTATAATGCCGCTGATACCGGCATAACACCACTCAGTTGCTCTTTCAGGCTATCAGCTACATACTCCGCTTGGCTTTGGCTGTTGTATAATGTTGCTTCTTCCTCGTCAATACGGGAAATGATGCCGATTGCATTTAATGCAGACGCGCCATCACAGGCCTGTTGGAAGTTATCAAGGAATTGTTTGTTGTCTTGATTTGCTACTGCACCGACCAAGTATATTACGGCATCAGCTTTCTTAACCAAGTCTTGCGTTTGTTCGCTATGTTCTTTGCGAAGGTCTTGCAGGTCTTTGATACCAAACGCACTCTCTGCTGCGCCTTGATGTTCATCCACTACGGCTCCTGTGCCCGGAGTGTCCACGAGGTCTATCTCTTTGAGGATGGGATTTTCTAATGCCCGCTCAAAATACAGGATACCTTTGCTGAGCGCCATGGTTCGCGCATCATTCCCTTGGAAGGCATCCATAAAGGGTTGGCTTTCGTACACTTCCCGACCATCCCTATATACTACTTTGACAGGTTTGTTGGGATCAACCGGTTTGCCATATACAAAGTAGTTGATGGTTGCCGTTGTTTCGGAAGTACCGACTAATGCCAATTTCTCGCCAAGTAGTGTATTGATGAATGTACTTTTGCCTGCTTTGACACGACCACCGACCGCCAAGGTACATTTGGTGTGCACTTTGGATTTGAGCGTGTTGATTTGATCCAACCATGAGGCGGAGTTAGGCAAGTCACGGATGATGTCCGTACTTCGGTTTAATATGTCCAGCGTTCGCTCTTCAATGGGATTCATGGCTTATACGAGAAATTGGGTTTGCCACAATACATACAAACTTTATGGGATGTCAAGATCTTATGTCCACAATAGATACAATAGCACTCTTTAGGTTCTTCCTTTTTCGGTTTAATAACATTAATAACAGTATCTACCGAATACATTGCACCGACAGCAACGGCGATGTCATAATTGCCGGTGGTGATTAGTTTGACACCATTACCGAGGATGCTCTGCATCTTGGTTTGAACTAAAGGTAGATTGGAACTACCACCAATGAGCACAGCGTGAGTTAGAGGAAGATTATTTTGCTTAATCTCATCGAGAACAACTTTCACTTTGGCAATTGTTCTATCCACAATCGGTTCGACGATACGATTGAAGTCTTGTTCGTTGAACGGGCGACGAATTCTACCAATACCCGGAATGTACTCGCTGATCTCATCGCTTATAAAGCCTTTGCTCAGTTGCTCCTTTAGACGACGGCAACGATACATGAAAGCGATATCCAACTCATTAGGATTAGCCGATACTTCGCGATTCTTCGTTGCTTTGGTATATTTGTTCCAATCATCGTAAAGTGCTTTGTCTATATCGTCTCCTCCACAATGAGCATCTCCTTGAGGTGACACAGGCATGTGCGGTTGACCGTCTGAATCAACCTGAAGATAGGTTACATCAAATGTACCTGCGCCAAAATCATATACCAGAAGACCTTTGCAAGTCGCAGGGATGAGTTTGGCTTTTAACGCATAGATTGCCGCTGAATTCGGTTCTGCCAAAAGATCTACATTCTTGAAGCCGGCTGAGGTCGCAGCTTCTTTCAATATATCTTTCTTCCATTCCCCGAATTCTACAGGATGTGTAAGGACAACCTTGTCAATCTTACCTTCTATAGGCACGGAGATTTCCACTTCTTCCTTAATCTTCTTTAGAATGATGGCAATCAAGTCAGCATCTGAGTACGACTTTTCCGGACGTCTCCATATTTGCCCTTGACGGATATGCGTCTTTATGCTCATAAAGAAGTTGCATAACTGCATATCACGCTCTTCTTCCGACAAAGAAGAATCAATGGAAAGATTCTCCAATTGTGTATAGGGGCCACTACCGACAAATGCTTTCCCTGAGTTAGAGAAAGCTATAACAGATGGCAATTTCTCACTTCCTGTATCCTTGAACCGAACGGCTTCGGGTTTTCCTGTATTGGGATTAATCCATGAAGCAGAACAGAAACTTGTTCCGAAATCTATTCCGATGGTGACACTCATAATGCTTTGTTTTGTTCTAATTGCGACAAGATGGCTTTAGCCTGCTGCAGGCCTGTCACAACAGGTTTCCATTGCTGTTGCAGTTGCGTTATCTCTGCCAATTTTTGCTTGCGTTTCTCGGCATCAGCCTGAACTTGCTCCTCCAATAATTTCAGTTGCTTTTCGTTATTCGCTTTGTGCTGCTCAAAGATCTGTTCCATTGCCTTCTGCGTATTGCGCTGGAGATCTTCCTCAGTCTCTTGCAGACGAGTTAAGCCATCCGATTGCGGTTTGACGAGGAACTCATGATGAATCTGCGAGAAACATTTGTTGAGGTGCTCCTTCAGTTGTTGCTTGTATTGCTTGAGTTCCGTATCACGATGCGTCATCACTCCTGCGCCGATGCCGAGTAACGCACCTATAGCTGCCACAGCCAAAGTGAGCGGAGCAGCAACCAAAGTCAGAGGTATAGCGAAGACGGATGTGATGAACATTCCGGTAAAATAACTATTCCTACCGGATGTAAGACGCTCGGAAAACGAGGACTTTTTAATGCTGAATGCATCCACGGATACCCGAGCGTTGGCGCTATCCAAATCGTTGAGATGAGCGTTGTAACTTGCCAGTATTGATTCGATCTGCTCTGCACAGTTCTCAATCGTATCTTTCCATGACTTGCCGTAGGAATCCGAGAGACGAGCACTCATGTTATTCGACAGACGTTTTGCCTCGTCCAAAGAGGAGAGATTGTCAATCTCAGCAGCCATATTCTTATAGATATGGTGCGTCTGACTAAAGAGGCTACGTGCCTCATTCTCCAAGCCACGGATGGGTTGCTTGATCGCATCGTTGATTTCGCGGATCTTGCTGCCGTTTGCTCCCCAATCGCGCATGAACTCCTGTTGCTTGGCAAACTTCTTGTCCGCTAACTCTTTGGCGGCAGCAGGCTGTGATGTTACGGCTGTGTGCAGTTCTGCCAAAGACTGCATGGCACGTGTGTTGTAACCATTCAGAATGTTATACACTTGTGCATTGATTTCAAAGCCGATGGTGTTGTAAATCATTTTGAGCAAGGCATCCTTGATGTCCTCAAAGCGGCTCATCTCCAAGAGTAAATCATCTTTCTCTTTCGTAGCATCAAATAAGAGCGTACTGGAGATGGGCAGAATGTCAATCTTGCGCGTGGCGGTCTGCGATGCCAAAGGAGCAAGAATCTCCATATCACGGCTAATCATGGTTTGGATGACGCCCTCATCGTAGTTGTCCATCTTAGTCATCACAAACATTATCTGCTTGGTAACTTTTAAGGCACTGGCGATGAACTCCTGTTCGGCTTTGACGATAGGATTCTTTGGATCGATAATGAAAATAACGGCAGCGGCTTTCTTAAGATAGTTGCGTGTTATCTGCTCGTGGGCTGCATACACAGCGCCAATACCCGGAGTATCCACTAATGCTACTGATTTCGGCAGATTGGGCAACGGGTGCTTGACCTCGATATAGTCCAACTGATGGTTGCGGAAGACCGGTTCGCCGTACATATCGGCATCAACCTGCGAGCCATAACGCGACAACTCCTTACGGGAGATCTGTTTGCGTGTGCCATCGGTGAAGACGAGGTTATACTCCTCGGTGTCGCTATTGATGATCCGGCAGACTTGCGAGGTCGCTACTTGGGTGTTGGTTGGCAGAACCTCTTCACCCATGAGTGCGTTGATAAAGGAAGACTTACCTTTCTTGACCTCACCGCAAACTACTACATCGTACTGCTCTTGACGAATAAGACTTCCGGCGGCACGCACCGAAGCATCGGGCGTGGGAAGAAAGCTGTTAGAACTCTGTTGAGAAATTCGCGAGTAGATGTCTTGCAAGAGGTTTCTGACCTGCTTGCTTTGTCGTTCAATATCCGTGTAATTCATATCCTATATAAGAAAAGGGCTAAACATATTATCTAATCCATCCATATCCAAGCTGTCATCGGCATCGTTGGAGGCAAAATGATTGTCGAAATTGTCGAATGCATCATCCATATTGTCGAACAGATGCTGATAGTCCGATGACGAATGCAGGTCACACAGCTGGTGGTCGAAGTAATCATCGAAGCGCGGCAGCATATCGAAGGTGAACACATCGTATGGTATGTGGCCGACAAACGGGATATGACCGGCAGCATAGTCGAAGTTGATCATTTCCGGATTGGTCATGATGCCATTGTACGACACTTGCGGCGCCATATCCGTAGCCACCATCATACATGACGAGTCGTGCCATGCGTCCAGGAACTGCGCCATGGGATACGAACGCGCCACATCGCCCGTTCCTGGGTCGGTAATCAGCACACGCACATCATAAGGATTGGTGGTGTCAATACCGGTAACAATAAGTGCATGGTTGGCTTGCTCGCCAAACAGGTCGTTGTAGAACGACGGACGCCAGAGCTCGTCGGCATCCACGCCTACAATCACCTTATGCCCTTGCGCCAACTCGGCTGCCAGGTCATAGACCGTAGCGTGGTACTTGGTGTGCGTGCCTACGCCATGATCTTCGAGCAACATGCCGACCTGCGATGGCATAGTGCCGTGACCGGGGAGGTAATAACCTTTGCTCGTGGCCTCGATGGTCAGCATCTCTTCAGGTATATCCATTCCGAACGAATGCAGAATGATTTGTTGCGACTTGATAGCGCAGGTGTCACTCTGATGTTGGATGATGTCGTCGCTCATCACATCAGGGAAGGGTGTGACGTCTCCGATGATAGAATCTGTATGCATATCTGCTGCGGTTAAATAGTTATTGTCCATAAAGTCCATAGCCATTTCGCCAGCCAACAGTTCGGTGCCAACAGGGAACGTGTCGTTTTCCATAACAGGGAAAGATGACACCTCGGACAGGATGCTATCCATGCCGGGACGATTCAATGCGTTCTGCACAATCTCTCGCTCCTGCGAGGAAAGCGGATTGCCTTCCAAATAGGCTCCCATCAATTCGGCAACATCCGGTGTGATATCCAACTTACTCATACTAAACCCTCCTTCTTCAATGCAGTAATGAATTGTTTCTTAGCCAATAAATGCTTGTTGTAGTAATTGTCCATTGTCATGCCAAGTTTCGCGGCCGTTTGCTCGTTCGAGTAATTGTCCACGTAGCGTAATTGGATTAACTCGCGGTAACGAACATTGGGCATCATCGCCAAGACATGCTGCAAATCTTCACCGGCAAAATTGCTATGTTCTATAGATAGAGAGTCAGCAAGCTCGGTAAATCTATCAGCATCATCTAACGATTCCTGAATTATTTCTCCTCTTTTCCGGAAAAGCTGATGACAATATGACTCGGCAACAATCCTCAACCAACCGGTCAGAGTGCAACGGAACGAGAAGCGCTCCATATATGACTGGTGCGTTTGTGGATTGGGCAACATGATATACAAGTATATCTCGTTGATGAACTCCAAACAAGTATCGCAGTCGGTGTAATACTTATCAAAACACGACTTGAACAACGGATAGCACTTCCTATAGAAGTAGGCTTCCGTTACCGCTCTATCCCGCGCCAAGAGTGCAGCGACAATCTCGCGGTCGGACATCTCATTTATATTGCAAATAGAGTTTTTCACGACAATAATTGGGTTAGATGCGCATTTTATTGTAACTTGTGCACAATCATGTAAATGACCTTACAAAGATACGAAAATAATTTGAATAATGCAAATGGAAATGCTAAAAATATGCAAAATATATGCAAGAAAATACAAATTTTTACGGAAAGCAACGAGAGAGCATTTAAATATGCCAGGCATAGACGCTATCGGCTGCTCTCATGGAGCCGTTGCCGGATGGCATCCGAACGCAATGAACGCTGCTAAGGACGGCAAAGCCGATGCCTGCATCAAATGCAGGCGCAATAAACGAAGTGACTTAAACAAAATGCGTAAACAAAGTGACGGAACAAAGTGATGTGAACAAAGTGACAATCGGGCGTAAGTATACGCCCGAAGGGGAAAATGTGAGGAAATAAGAAATTTAACAGAAAGCAAGGGGAGAGCATATAAATATGCGAGGCATAGACGCTATCGGCGGCTCTCGTGGAGCCGTTGTCCGGATATTATCCAAACGTAATGAACGCTGCTAAGGACGGCAAAGCCGATGCCTGCATCAAATGCAGGCGCAATAAACGAAGTGACTTAAACAAAATGGCGTAAACAAAGTGAGGGAACAAAGTGATGTAAACAAAGTGACAATCGGGCGTAAGTATACGCCCGAAGGGGAAAATGTGAGGAAGTAAGAAATTTAACAGAAAGCAAGGGGAGAGCATATAGATATGCCAGGCATAGACGATATTATCGGCGGCTCTCATGGATCCGCTGTCCGGATGGAATCTGAACGTAATGAACACTGGTAAGGACGGCAAAGGCAATACCTGCATTAAATGCAGGCACAATAAACAAAGTGTCGTAACACTGCTGTCCCATTAAACTCAAAAAATGTTCTTTGAAATAACTGATATTTTTCGCTAAACCTAAAATCAGTGATGTCAAAGATCAATTTGACCCTAAGTCAACATCTGAATAGGGTGGTCCTTCCACTCGGCGCTGACGCCCCGAGCACCTGACAAAGAGCAGTTACGCGGCAGGACAATGCTGCGCATTAAACGACTGCGAGCGTGCAGGCGATTGGAATACATACAACAAAAGAGAGTCCCGACGGACTCTCTTTCTGTTAGTTAGCAATCGTGCGGTATTACTTCACCAGACGGATAGCGCGTGCGTAGCACTTCGGGTGCAGAGCGATGATGATGTTCTTCTCGTTGAACGCAACGCGATAAGCCTCATCCGTACCATCGGTGGTTGATGTCCAGTAGTCGCCGAACTTGTTGGCGTTGAGGAACTCGCCGGTGCAGTTGATGAAACCGGTGAGCGGGAAGGTGATGTAATTGCCGTTGGGACCGACCACCTTGTAACCGCCGTTCTTCAGGTTCTGCCACTCACATTTCTCGCGGAGCTCGGTGAACTGTTTCTTGGTAGGCAGCTGTTTGCCGAACTTGGCAACAGCATCCTCGTACGTGGTCAGGCCGTTGGCATCGTTGACGTTAGCCCACAGCGTTCCGCTGGGCAGACCGAGGTCGATGTACTGAACGCCGCCTTTTTTCTTAACAACCACATCCTCGTGCGGCTTGACGGTTTCGACAATCACCTCTTCGCCCATCGATGCCTGCGCGGGCTCGGCTTCCGTCTTCTCAACGACAGCTGCAGCAGCAGGCTCTTCCTTCTGCGGGCATTCGTGTGACTTCTTGCAGCACTGTGAGCAGCAGCCGTAGCCCAGCCACAATACGAGCAACAGTGCAATGATACTGATGATTAGCGCAATGATACTAATCGTTAAAGCTGATTTTTGTTTGTCCATTGTTGTACTATTTTAGGGTTAAACATTAAGGGAATGCTATGGTTATTTCTTACCGTTCAAACAGGCGCAGGAGTGACATCTTCCGTTTGCCGGCTTTGCCGCTATAGGGATGTTCTCGCAGCGGCAGGTTCAGCCACCGGCTGCCGCGAAGCACTGTTTGCGGATGAGTGAATTCGCGGAATCCCCACTCGCCGTGATACGCACCCATACCCGAGTGACCGGTGCCGTTGAACGGTACGCCCTTGACCATCATGTGGATACAAACCTCGTTGATACATCCTCCGCCGAACTGCTGGGTCTGCATCACGCGGTTAGCCCAGCGCATATCGCTTGTGAACAGGTACATTGCCAGCGGATGTTCGCGATCGGCAATGGTGTCCATCAGGCTGTCAATCTCCGCATCCTTGTACGGCACGACAGGCAGCAGCGGGCAGAACAGCTCCTGTTGTACGATAGGTTCGTTGATATCCACGGGGTAGATAATCGTAGGGGCATACTTGCACGATTGTTTGTCGCCTGTGCCGCCGAAGATGATCCGCTCGCGGTACTCGTCCGCCAGTTTGGCACACTTGTCGTATGCGGCAACGGTGATGAGTTTGGGATATTCAGGGTTGCGCTCCGCGTGCTCGCCGATCTGGCTGACAAACGCCTGCTTGAGTTCGCTAAGGAACGCTTCAGCCACCTCTTCTGCAACTGCTATCTGATTGATATTGATACATATCTGTCCGGCATTGGTGAGCTTGAAGAACGCAATCTTTCGCGCAGCATCCCTGAGGTTGGCATCCTTGCGGATGACACACCAGTTGCCCGTCTCACCGCCAAGTTCGAGAGCCACAGGTGTAAGGTTCTTCGCGGCTTCGGTCAGCACATGTTTGCCCACAGCCGGTGAGCCGGTGTAGAAGATCTTGTCAAACCGCTGCGCCAGACAGATATCCGCTATGTCGTGCCCTCCGTCAATCAGTGTGACATACTCAGGAGGAAAGACTTCTGCAAAGAATCGCTTGAGAGCAGCTGTGCAGGCTGCGGATTTAGAACTGGACTTGATAACAACGGTGTTACCGCCCGACATAGCTGCCGCCACGACGCCAATCGTAAGCAGGATAGGGAAGTTAAACGGGCTGATGACCAGCGACACGCCGTAGGGCATTTTATATACCTTGGTAAAAATGCTCGGGAAACACATCAGTCCGCTGAAGTGTATCTCGGGTCGTGCCCAGCGGCGCAGACCGCGAATCATCTCGTTGATCTCCACCACTATAGGACCTATATCGCACAGGTAGGCTTCCACCCGGCTGCGGCCAAGATCGTCAGCCAAAGCCTGAATGAACTCTGCCTCATGCGCCAGAACCGCCTCTTTCAGACGCTTGAGCTGCCGGATGCGCCAACTGACAGGCAACGTAGTGCCCGTGCGGAAGAAACGGCGTTGGGCTGCCACAATCTCGCGAACGGTGTCATCGGAAAATTTACCGGGCAATAAGTCAAGATTTGCAGATGTATCCATGTCGGATGAACTTTTTTGATTGCATTGCAACCGCAAAGATACAAAAAAATATTGACTTTTGCAAACGAATAGCAAAAAATATACGAAAATTTGCAAATATGAAAAAAAAATCGTATCTTTGCACTCTCTAAACGGATGATAAATCATCAAATTGAAACAATCACGCCTGTCAGGGCAACTAATTTATAGATATAATCATGTATTACATTCAAAAGACGCTGACTATCTCTGCAGCACACAATCTGACACTCAGCTACGAGAGCAAATGCGAGCAGTTGCACGGTCATAACTGGGTAATCACCGTATATTGCAAAGCCAAAGAGCTGAACAAGGACGGTATGGTTACTGACTTCACGCATATCAAGCGCGTGGTGAAAGATACGTTTGACCACAAGTATATCAACGACGTGCTGGATGTCAATCCATCGGCAGAGAACATTGCCCGCTGGATATGTGACCATGTGGATAACTGCTACAAGGTAAGCGCGCAGGAGAGTGAAGGCAATATAGCCATCTACGAGCGCGACTGATGCTAATAGCCACTTGCTGATGTACAAGGTCAACGAGATATTCTATTCGCTGCAGGGTGAAGGTTTTCACACCGGCAAGGCGGCTGTGTTTGTGCGCCTGGCGGGATGCAACCTGCGATGCCCGTTCTGCGACACGGATTTCTCGTCGTTCACACTTATGTCGGCCGCGCAGATTGCCGAACGCGTCTTTGCCTACAGCACCGATGCCGATACGCTGATTGTGCTGACAGGCGGCGAGCCTTCGTTGCAGGCGGATGCCGCACTGACAGAGGCTTTGCACCGATACGGACAAACGATCACCATAGAGACCAACGGCACTCATCCGTTGCCCGACGGGATCGATTGGGTGACACTTTCGCCCAAGGCAGGAACGAAGATTGTGCTGCCTCGAGCCGATGAGGTGAAAGTCGTGCTGACAGCAGACACACTGCCCGATCTGCCACAGTGGCTGGAGGTTTATCCTGACGCACACCATTATCTGCAACCCTGCTCACAAACGAATACTGAGGATGCAGTTGCCTACATCCTCAGTCATCCGGCTTGGCGCCTGTCGCTGCAGACGCACAAGTATATTCATATTTCCTGATAATTTATTTCTGACACAAAGGTCTTTTAGGTCAGAACTTATACGACGCTCCGAGTACGAAGTTGATACCCGGATCGGTATAGCCGTAGTAGTTGACGTTGTGCCGGTGGATGAAGTTGTTCAGTTCGAGATAGACGCTCAGCCACTTGTTGTACTCATACGCGCAGCCGAGGTTAAGATCGATGGTAGGGATGATCAGTGCGGTCGAGTATTCTCTTCCGGTGGGCGTCTCCTGCCATACGAGCATCTGTCGTTTGCCGGTGAAGTAGTTGTGAGAGTACAACGTCCAGTGGCGGTTGATACGTGCATCTATGTCCACACGCAGATCCCAACGCGGACGGTCGATCATCTTGAGCGAACCGTCAGGATTGCGGATGGCAGCGTTGAATGATGCCAGGCTTGTCGGGTTATCTTGAGCAATGTGCGGCACCTCGATGCTATCCATGCTGCCGGTGTAATAACCTCCGCTAACCAGTACGTGAACGATATCCTGGTAGTGCCAGGTTATCTCGGCACCGATCTTCCAGCGCTGCAGGTGGCAATAGACATACTCGCCGAACACGGGAGAACTGTCACCTCGTCCGTCGCGGAACTGACGAACCTCCCAGTAGTACGGCGTAGAGGTCGAGAACTGGTTCTTCTTCAGTTCATAGCGTGCATGCAGGTCGATCAGCAGGTTAGCCTGCGGGCGAATCTTCAAACCCAGTTGCGCCTGCACGGGAACATATCCGGAAACGTGGTGTGAGGTAACACCCGGGCGGTAATGCCGATAGGGATACGTGTTACTGTACGACTGCATCGATCCTTCACCGAACGAACCGCTTGCCTCGCCATATACAGCCAGCCAGTTGCGCGTGATGTCATATTCGAGGCGCACATTGGGTGACGGGGCGAATGCAATGTTCTCGTTGCCACTCAGCAACTGTCCGCGACCGATATTCATATCCAGGTTCACGCCGACGTGCGCGTGGAAGCGGTTGTGATCATAGCCGTAGAACGGCTCGATGCGGATAGCGTGGCGCGGGTTGTACAGCGAGTCGGGGATAGTGTTGTCGTTGACCTTCATGAAGAAATCCGACACTTTCAGATTCACTCCGGCGCGGTGCTCGCCACCGTTCCATTCCAGTTTGCCGATAGTACGAATCTGGTGCTCGGTGACGTTCGTAGCGAACAGGAACGCCGAGTAACCGGTCTGCAACTGGTAACGGATATTACCTCTGCCTGTCGAACGTATGCCTATGCGCGTATTCACAGTCCATAGCGACAACCTGTCCACAGGTTTGAGTTCGGACATCTTGTCAATGTGCATTGTCCCGAGCGTATCAACATAACGTCCGCTCATTGTGTAATACTGGTTGGTGGCGTCCGCGCCGAAGTACAACGCTGCCGAACCGAACGACTTGGTGATGTCCAGTCCGATATTGGTTTTCTCTACCGTGTATCTGCCCCACATAGCGCGGTGATGGGCATAGACGTCCAGCGTTATTTTGCTGCGTTTGTCAGTCATGCGGTAGCCGAAGTCGAAAGCGGTGTTGGTATGTCCCAGTCCGCCACGTACATAGCCGTGCAACGGTTTGGGCTGATTCCATGTCGTGAGCGAGCAACCCAGCGGATTGATGTTGAACGCCGGTGATAGCGATTGCGAATACGTCGAGTAGGTGACCTCGGCAGGCTCAAATTCCTGCTGTACAATCACGGGCTTGACGCTTACTATACCTGCACTACTGATGATCGGCTGAAAGTCACGCTCGACGGTAACGTTCCTATTCAAGATAGTATCCTGTGCCGCCATGGTAAGGGGCAGCAGCAGTGTAACGAATAATATATGCTTGTATCTGTTCATATCTCAGTAAGTTTACGGTATCAGTTTTCGTTCTGTGTCACGGGTTCGTCGTCATCAGGGTCGGCTTCGGCTGTTTGCTGTGCGGCAATGGCGTTCAACCGTTCGGCGATGATGGACTGTATATCATCCTGTGCGCGGTAGTTAGCCTGCAGTGCGAGCAGGTACTGTTGTGCCTGATAGGTATCGTCGCGCTTGAGGCTGATGTCTGCCAGCAGGATCATGGCTTTGGCGAGCCAATACTGGTGCTGGGTGTTCATCTGTGCAAACGCCATGATCTCCTGCTCGGCATTGTCCAGCGCGCCCATGTTGTAGTATGCCTGTGCGAGCAGGTACTTGCTCTCTGCGCCGATGGCGGTAACAGTCTCTTTAGCCAGCGGTGTCAGATCGACCACAGCCAATCCGTTGTTGCCGGCATTCAGGTACGCCTTGGCGCGGCAATACAGGGCTTCCTGACGAATATCTTCCGGCAGATTGTCGGACGACAGCATATCTGTAGCAATCTGTAGTACGGTCGTTTCGTCGTTGAGGTTGGATGCACAGCGCAATATACCGAGTTGTGCGGTACGCCTGTTCGCCTCGGTGGAGGCTACCTCCAGCATGTGGCGGAAGTGCCGTGCCGAGGTCTCGTAGTCGTGATTGTCGAAACTCAGTCCGGCGGCACGCATGCAGGCTTCTTCCATATAGGCATTGCCGGTGAGTGTAGTCAGTGCTTCGTACTCCGCCAGTGCCTCCTGCATCTGTCCTAACTTGTAGTAACTGTCGGCGGCATAGTAATGTGCGTTGGTGCAGTAACGCCCGCCGTTGCAGTAACGCGTGAGGTACGTAGCCAGTCCGGCTGCTGCCTCGCGGTAGTTGCCGAGCATGTATTGCAGTTCGGCGGTGACGTAGGTCAGTGAGTCCTCAGCGGTGGTTACACGCATCTGCGATTTGCCGATCTTCTTTGTGTACGCCAGATACTCGCTGATATTGTTCGTTGCCACATATACCTGCTCCAGTCCTTCGAGTGCAGCGTATGCCTCTTCGGTGCCCGGGTAATCATTGATGGTGCGCTTGAACGCGCGTATAGCATCATCGTACTGCTTGAGGTTGCGGTGAATCATACCTTGCTCAAGCGAGGCCTTGCGCGCCATGTTGGAGTTGGGATAATTGCTCAGCAGTCGCTCGTAAGCCATGATGGCTGATTCCTCCTGATTGTTCTCTATATACGCGCGTGCCATCTCGTAGAGGGCGTCATCGGCGTAATCGGATTGCGGGTAGGTGGTTACGAGGCTGAGCATCTTCTCTGCCTTGTTGACATACTCATGCTTCAGTCCGTAGGCGTAGCCTGCCTGGAACGTAGCATAATCGGCGCCTGTGGCTTTCAGGTCAATCACTTGCTGATAGGTGCGTATAGCCTCATCGAAGCGGCGTGCATTGAACTGGCAGTCGCCTATACGGTTCAGTGCATCGGCATAGGTAGGTTGCGAGGAGTCTGCCTGACCGACAAAATCCTTGAGCGTAGCTTCTGCCTGCGTGTACATGCGCTGCTGGAAGTAGGCATAACCCTTCAGGTACATTGCCTGAATGCGGTTGGGAGACTGTTTCCAGCCTTTCTCCTGTTCGGCTTGCGTCAGGTACTGCTCGGCTTGCTTGTAGTTACGCGTGCGATAGGCGCACTCGGCAAGCAGGTAACATGCCTCAGCGTTCTGTGCATCGTAGGCTTTGGGTTGGCGCAGAATCTCCTGCAGGAACTGTTGTGCCTTCTGGATATTTCCCTGCCGGAACGCATCCGCTCCTAATTGGTAACGCAGGTACTGCTTGGTCTGCTCCATCTTCGGGTCGGTGATGTCGATGAGCTGCATTGCCTCGTAGGCAGCCTGATAGTTCTTCGAGCGGAGGAACGCATCGGACAGCAGCGAACGGATGGTGGTCGTGTGCTTGGATTTGGGGTAGGTGCGCAGGAAGTCGGTGAAGGCTGTTACGCTCTCGCCCAGCGCCGACGAACTCTGATAGGTGCACAGTGCATAGTTGTACATTGCCTCTTCGGTCAGCTTGGGTGACAGACCGTAGCGGACTGCTGCGGCATAATTGAGCTTACCTTGTTCTATATTGCCCGTGCGCGTGTACGCGTGACCCAGATGCAGGGCTACCGATTCGGATATCGTGTCGTTCTCGGGTTTCACCTGCTTGAGGTAGGTGATAGCCTTCGGGTACTGCTCAGTCTGGAAGTACGACATGCCTAACAGGTACAGGTCGTTGCGCACGAGTTCTTTTTTCTGCTCGCGCCAACTCTTCTCGTAGGCCTCCAGATGCGGAATGGCGCGGGCATACGCACCGCGCTGGTACTGCAGTTCGCCCAGGATGCGCTCCACCTCACCGTTGTTCGGGTTGCCGGGATTAGCCTCCATGATATATTCGGCACGCTGCTCTACCTCCTCCAGGTTGCCTTGCGAGTAATAGATCTGAATGATGTAGTACGGCACAATATCGCTGTACTGCACCGTATGTTCGATAGCAAGAAACTCCGGCAAGGCCTTGTTGTAGTCGCCCAGTTTGTACAGGGCAAACGCATAGTAGTAGCGTGACGCGAGGGTATATGGCGTCTCCTTCTGGCGCAGCGTGGAGAAGAAGGTGAGTGACTTCTGGTACTCTCCCATCATCAGGTACGCATAGCCGCGGTAGAACTGATACTCCGGTTGTTGGTCACGCCCCAGGCGTGTGAGCTTGACATCTTCGAAGTTCTTCAGCGCCTGTTTGTACTTTTTGCCCTCGACTTGTACTACGCCCAACATCATCTTCACCTCATCGAAGTATGTGGTGTAGGGGTAGCGCTTGAGGTACTCTTGCAATGCTTTGTCGGCTCCTTTCTGTCGCTGCTCGTACTGCTGTTTGACAGCAGCATAACCATCCTCCATCTCATTGGCATGGATGGTTATGCTGCAGAACAGCGCAAGGACCAGTAATAGTTTCTTGCTCATATAGGTTTCTTTTTTCTTTCAGCAAAGCGGTCTTTGCTCTTTCAGCAGCATGAGCTGCGGTCTGTTTTAATGTCTGCGGTTACGCAGTTTCTTCTGTTTGTTTTTGTTAATACCCAGGATGACGAAGAACAGGATCAGCAGAACAATCACTATGCCTACGATCATCATCAGGTTGCTGCCGCCGAGGTTGTCGCCCTTGACACGGTTCCACATATCCAGCATGGCGCCCGTCTTGGTGTCACAATCGTGCATCAGTGCGCAACGGTCGATCACGCTCTTGTCAGGATAGAGTACCTGATTGGCGTGGATAGCAGTAGCCTCCGGACCGAAGAAGTACGACAGGTCGGCTGTCTGTTCGTTGTCCTCAGCGTTGTTAGCCCACTCCAGGATCTCCGGCGAGGCGATAACCGATACGTAGCCGATCTCCTCCATGTTCAGGATAGCGTTCTCCGGCATACACAGGTAGTTGATGAAGTACGATGCGGCTTTGACGTTCTGTGCGTACTTGGGGATGCACCAGCCGTCGAACCATACGTTCGAACCTTCCTCGGGCACAATGTACTTCAGCTCAACGCCAACCTCTGATGCTTCGTCGATAGCCCATTGTGCGTCGCCCGACCAGCTCAGGTTCAGCCAGGTCTTGCCTTTAGCCATCTCTTCCTTACCGAAGTCAACCTCCCAGCCGGCAATGTTGCTCTTAGCCTCGCGCAGGAACTCCTCAACGCGTGCAATGCGCTCGTCGGTAACGTGGGCAACCAGCTCGTCGCGGGTCACCTCGCCGCGGGCAATCTCGTCACGATAGACATACAGAACAACAACCGAATATACGTCGCGGAAAGCATCTTTCATAAAGATGCGGTCCTTGAACTTCGGGTTCAGCAGTCCGCCCAGCGAGCGGATATCCGCTTCGTCAACGAACTTCGGGTTGTACAGGAAGCCCGTGGTGCCCCACATGTAACCTACGGTGTAGTCGGAGGCCTTCATATCTTCCTGCTCCTCCTCGGCTACCATCTGCTGGAACATACGCTGTGCAAACGGTGCTACGAGTTTGGTATAGTCGGGCAACTCGCCGAAGTTCTTGTTGATAGGTTGCAGCAATCCGCGGCGAAGCATACGCTCAATGATATACTCCGACGGGCAGATCACGTCATAATCCTCGTGACCGATCTCAATCTCAGTGAGCATCGACTCGTTGATGTCGAAGGTCTGATAGATAATTTCCACATCCTCGCCGGTCTGCTCTTTGTACCATGCGGGGAACTTGTTAAGGACGTTGTCCATGTCAATGTAATCCGCCCAGTTGTACACCTTCAGGGTGTGCGCGCGATCAGCGGCTTGGGTGAATACAGGGCACGCCATTAGCGCTGCCATGACAAGAACGATCAAGGTTCTAAGTTGTTTGTTCATTTCTTTTGTTTGTTTAATTGTTTGTTAGTATGAATATTCATTATAACGAGTAATACAAGTATCGTCAGGAAGATGAGTGAGAACAGCGGTCTCAACTCAGGTGTCAGTCCGCCTTTGCGCGCATCGGCATAGATGAACGTGGACAGGGTCTCCAGACCGTTGGAACCCTTGGTGAAGAAGGTCACGCCGAAGTCATCTATACTAAGCGTCAGAGCCAGAATGAATCCGCTGACCATTCCCGGTCGGAGTTCGGGCAGCAGAATCTTGCGCAAGGCTTGTGCCGGTGTAGCACCAAGGTCGAGTGCCGCCTCGTACATGTTCGGGTTCATCTGCATGAGTCGCGGCATAACGCTCAGCACTACGTATGGCGTACAGAACACCACATGTGCAATGAGCACCGTAACGAAGCCGCGGCTGATGTTCAGGAACACAAACAACAGGAATAGCGATATACCTGTCAATATATCCGGGTTGATCATCGGGATCGAGTTCAGGAACGTTATACCTTTTCTGAGCCTCGCCTTCATGTTGAACAGTCCTATGGCAGCCAGTGTGCCGAGCAGGGTGGCTATCGTGGCGGCACATACGGCAATCACAGCGGTGAAGAAAATCGCGCGGTACAGGTTCGGGTCCACGCGCACTTGTGCGTTAGAGTCATAACCCGTGAACAGGTTCTCGTACAGATGGAACGTGAATCCTGTCCAGTTGCCGAACACCTTGCTCTGCGTGAACGAGAAAATGAAAATCAGCAGTATAGGCGCATACAGCACCACCAGTAGCAGCCACAGATATGCATGACCTGCCACACGTTTGGCAGCCAGCTGACGCGAACGTTTGCGTGCCTCCTGTTGGGCGGAAGATAGCTGTTGTTGTGTCATAGCAGACCTCCTTTCTGTGTGTCGTGGCTGTTATCCTGATCAAAGAACGAGGTAGCGGCAATGATGATTAGCATGATCAGTGATAGTGCAGCACCGTAGTTCCACATAGCTATACCTCCTTCGCCGAACGAACGCTGGATCAGTGAGCCGAACAAGGTGATCTTGTTGTGCGTCAGCAGCTCGGCTATGGCGAAGGTGGATACTGTAGGCATGAACACCATCACGATGCCCGAGTATATGCCCGGTACGCTCAGCGGCAGAATAACCTTGGTGAACACATTCGCTTTGTTGGCACCCAGATCCTGCGCCGCCTCAATGAGCGAGCGGTCCATCTTCTGCAGCGTGTTGTAGATAGGGTAGATCATGAATGGTAGATAGTCGTAGCACATACCGAACAGCAGGGCACCTTCGCCCAGCGGCAGACCGAACATGTTGAACAACTCCACCGTAGCAATCGTACGCAGCAGGAAGTTGATCCACATAGGCAGGATGAACAGCAACGCCATTACCTGTGGGGTCTTGAACTCCGCCGTAGCCATGATGTACGCTGCCGGATAACCTAACAGCAGGCAGATCACCGTTGTGATGAACGCTATCGCCATCGAGTAGATCAGGGTGTTCACAGCCTCCGAGGTGTGGAAGAACTTCACGAAGTTCATGATCGTAAAGTCTCCCCCAGGCGTGGTGAACGCATAGTACAGAATAAGCAGCAAGGGCAGCACCACGAATAGTACCAGAAACAGTACGTACGGCCATGCCCACGTCCGACGCGCGGACGCTATGTCAGCAAACTTTTTCATTACTCGGGATCATTTAATGGTTCCTGTCCAACTGCCCTCAGCCGGATATGTTCGGGTGCAATGGTTACGCCTACTCGGTCGTGCTCGTCCCATACATCATTGGTGTTCACCTCAATGTTGTAACCATTGTCGAGGCGCACGGTCAGGTGGTAGTGGTTGCCCTTGTATAGGATGAACGCTACCTCACCGCTGAGTGTGCCTTCCTCCTCGTAGTCATGCAACTCCACGTAGCGGAATGGTACGCACACCTCCACCTTGTCGCCGATGGCAAACGGAGCAAGTTGCTCCTCTGTTACATCCCACTCGGCACCCAGGAAATAAACCTTGCTGTTCTTAGCTATCTCGCCCTCAAAACTATTGTAGATATACCGGCTCTTCTTCATGATCTGTATATCTTCGGGCTTAACGAGCATACCGATCTCCGTGCCCGGCAGGAACTCGTGGTAATCTTGGATGAGGAACTCATACCCGTCGGGTGTCAGCGCACGCATCTCGTAGTGCACGCCCTTGAAGATACAGGTCTCAACCGTGCCGTACCATTTGGTGAACTTGCCTTTCGGCACGCGATCTTCGTAATCAACATCATCCTCGTTCTTGGCTTTGCGGCCTTCGTCTTTCTTATCCCAGATATAGATGTCTTCCGGACGGATGACAACATCTACCGGCACATCTTCGCCAAATCCTTCGTCGATACAATCGAAAATTTTGCCGCAGAACTCGACCTTGCGGTCCTTGATCATTCTGCCGCTCAGGATGTTACTCTCGCCGATAAAATCTGCCACGAAACAGTTCTGCGGTTCGTTGTAGATGTCGGTAGGTGTACCGATCTGTTGAATTTTTCCCTCGCTCATCACCACTACGCGGTCGGACAGTGTCAGTGCTTCCTCCTGATCGTGGGTGACGTAGATAAATGTTATACCCAGTTGTTTGTGCAGTTCCTTGAGTTCGATCTGCATGTCGTGTCGCATCTTCAGGTCGAGTGCCGACAGCGGTTCGTCGAGCAGAAGCACTTCGGGTTCGTTGACAATGGCGCGGGCTATAGCCACGCGTTGTTGTTGTCCGCCGCTCAGGGTATCCACCTCACGGTCTTCGTAACCCATCAGGTTAGCCATCTTCAGCGCAGCTTTCACTTTGCGCACGATGGTTTCCTCTTCCATCTTCTTCATTTTCAGTCCGAACGCTACGTTGTCGAACACGTTCAGATGCGGGAACAGGGCGTACTTCTGGAACACGGTGTTCACAGGTCGCTTGTACGGTGGCGTACTGGTCACATCTTCGCCTTTCAGCAATATGTCACCCGAACTGGCTACTTGAAATCCTGCGATGCAGCGTAGCAGTGTGGTCTTGCCGCAGCCCGAAGGACCAAGAATGGTTACAAACTCGCCTTTCTTGACTTGAAGGCTCACGTCGTTCAAGGCAAACTTGCCGTCCTCGAATTGTTTCGATACGTGGTTTACCTCGATGATAAAATCATTTGTCATTTTTTCGTTTAATCGCTTTAGCGAGGGATTAGTGGCTCCCTATGGGATGCCGCGTACCCTCTATGGTACGTGATAACGCATAAATTGGTATTTATTTGTTGTTAACTTTTGTTAGTGCAATGTTGTACGCCTCGCGGTAGTAAGCGAAGAAGTGTTTCCACTCGGCTTTTTCCGATAGTTTCCATGCTTTCTTGCGCACTATATCCTGCTCTTTGCCACTCAGACGCATGTAGCTGTACACGGCATCGGCAACTTTGTGAACAACCTGCTCATAGTTGGAGTCCGAACGGCGGATAACATATACGCCTTCCGCTAATCCCTGCGTACACTTGGCATCCTCGCCTGTTGCCCATACGCCGAAGCCTGACAGACTGGTGGTGATAGTGGGCACATGGAACGCTATACTCTCCAGCGGCGTGTAACCCCACGGCTCGTAGTACGAGGGGAACACTGTCAGATCCATGCCGCACAGCAGGTGGTAGTATGTCTCGCCCAACTCGGGATCAAAGCCGTTGAGGTAGTACGGAACGAACACTACCGTCACTTTGCCCATTTGTAGTGTCGAGTGCTCCAGATAGGGCACCAGCACGTAGGCTATCACCCGCGGCGCAAACACGTCGCTGTTCACCTTGTCGCTGAGCATGCGCATCGAGTCAACGAACACGTCCAGACCTTTGTTTTTCCACTCATGACGTCCGGCTATGCACAGCAGGAACGGACGTTGTCCGGCTACCACGGCATCCTTGCCGTCGGCATTCTGGCTGCGAAGCAGGATCTCTTTCGACGCTTTGCGTTGTGCGGTGTAGGCCTTGCCTACCGGAACAAAGTCCGGCTCAAATCCGTTGGGCGTGACTATATCCGGCTGTTTGTCAAGCAGTTGCTTGCACTCGCGTGCAGTCAGGTCGCTCACCGTGGTGAAGCAGTCGGCGTAGTGTGCGGCTTGCTTCTCGGCGGAGTGCTTGCTGACCATGTTCAGCTCGTAAGCCATTTGGTCGCCGTTGTAGTAGTTGAACTGATCGTACAGCGGCTTATGGTTGCCGGCTATCGAGCGGCCTATACTTGTGGCGTGCGTCGTGAACAACGTGCCGATCTTGGGACAATGATCCTTGATGTAGAATAGTGCAAACGCTGTCTGCCACTCGTTGGCATGCATCACAACGTTGCTGCCCTCGGCATGCAGATGGTGGTACAGGCTCTCCATCACTTGCCCGGCTGCATAACCGAACAGACTGCTCTCGTCGTAATCGCCGTAGGCGGCGTGGCTCTGCACCTGAAATTTCTCCCACGCCCAACCGTAGATAGCATCTTTCTGCGCAGCTATACCTTCCCACCGGAGCAGGATAGCTATCGGGCTGCCGGGAATCTTCCAGCGGCCGATTCGTGCATTGTGGATACGCTGCCAGTTCGGGAACAGTGATTTGTCCTCGGCAAAATAGATGTCGGAGTGCTCGCCCCAATCCGGTCCGAAGAAGATAACTTTATCCGGATGCTCCTGTTGCATCGTAGCGGCGCGCGTGCTCAGCACGGTGTAGATGCCGCCTACGTGGTTGCAAACTTCCCAACTTGTCTCAAAGATGTAATCCGGTGATACCGGCTCTTTCGTTTTCTTCACTGTATCAATATAAATTTGTTATAGATTTTGACTTTCGACTTTCGACTAATTTTCAATTTTCCCTTTCTACCGTCATTTTCTCCACGCTCTCCAGTTCGTTCACCTGCGTTATTTTTTCGCGCAGTTGCTCGCCTATGATGTTCTGCGGGTTCGTTACGAGCGGCATCACCCATACGCCTTCGCTGTCGCTCCAATACAGGCTGTTCTGCTCGCTGTCAATCAGTAATGTCTGTGCCGGTGTGTCGCTTATCTGCTCCAGATGATCGCCGTTGGCGTTGGCTACGTACAAACCGTCGTCCAGAATGACGTATAACTTCCTGTTGATAGCATCTACCTGCAGCGCTTTCACATTTTTGTCCGTCAGTACGGGCATGTCGTGAATATCGTAGGTCACACCGTTCAAAACGCTGATGCTGTCGTTGGCTTCCAGGATCACCAGCGGGTCGCCTTCGTACGGCTTGACGCTCTCATAGATGCCGCTGTATATACGTTGCCGCCACAGCGCTCCGTCGGCGGTCTCCATCACCAGCGTCGGCGCATCGTTGTCCACCAGCACAATGGTGCGGCTGTCGGTTGTCGTCTTGCCGCCTACGGTGGTGGTCAGTTTGATTTCCGTCGTGCGACCGTAGTTGGTGAAGTATCCTACCACGCTGTCGCCGGTCAGACTGCCTTTGGTTAACTCGAACAACGACTCATCCACTTCCCACAGGTAGGTCACCTTGGCTTTGGTCGGGTTGTATAGTGCGGCCTTCATCGTCAGCGACTGATACTGCCGCACGGTGTCGGACGTCAGACTGATCGAAGGCAGCGAATCCAGCACCTCAAGGATGTGGGTGATTGTGCGGCTCTTGTTCGAGTCGGCCATAAGCTCCACGGTGTATGTGCCGGCTTTGGTATAAACGTGTGTGGGACTCTTGAGCGTGGATATGTTACCGTCGCCGAACTTCCACACCCAGCTCTCGCCTGCATCGCTCTGGTTGATGAACGACACGCGCGCACCGGCTTTGGGGTTAGTGGGCGAGTACGAAAAATCGTATGTGTGCTTGTGGCATCCTGCCAGCAGTCCTACCGCCAGCACCGCCCCGCAAATTAGATATGTTAACTTTTGCATATTCATGATACAACTTTCACTTTTCACTTTTCTCTTTCGACTTTCGACTTTCGACTTTCGACTTTCGACTTTCGACTTTCGACTTTCGACTTTCGACTTTCGACTTTCGACTTTCGACTTTCGACTTTCGACTTTCGACTTTCGACTTTCGACTTTCGACTTAATAATGGCTTGCAAAGTTACGAAAAAAAAATGATATATGCAAATGCATATACTACTTTTTCTTCATTTTGTCAGCTGCAAGTGCAATTCCGTGTATTTCTTCTGTCTGCTAAACGGCTCGATTTTTCCGATGACACCGTAGCTTTATATTCATGTTTTTTACCTCAAATCGTTCCGTTCGATCGGGGGTATATCGAGGGAATATCGATGGAATATCGAGAGAGTGTTGAATCATTGTTGCAGCATTGACAAATATAAAATTGTTGTATCGGATAGCCGAATTTCTAAAGTTGCGGAGTAAAAAAGCAAAAAGTTGCGGAGTAAAAAAGCAAAAAGTTGCGGAATAACTTGCATAATTCATTTATTTTTATTATCTTTGCATCGGAAATCGAAATAACGGATAAAATTATGCCAAACAACTACAAACATCGAATTGCAGATGACGTTCTACACTACAGACTGCAAGGCAAAGGGGCGCTATTGATCGAAGGGCCCAAATGGTGCGGAAAGACAACTACAGCCAAACAAGTAGCCAATAGTATTCTTGACTTGGGGGACAGCAGCGTGCTTGCCAACGCAGAGACATCTTTGCAAGTTAATCCTAAATCCCTGCTTTCAGGTGAGACTCCTCGGCTGATTGACGAGTGGCAAGTGTTACCGGCGCTATGGGATATGGTGCGTTCCGAAGTTGACCGCCGACAGGCAGAGGGGCAATTTCTACTTACAGGTAGCAGTGTGCCTGTTTCCCAAGATCAATTGCACCATAGCGGTACAGGACGGATTGGAAGGATACGCATGCGTCCCATGAGCTTGTGGGAGTCCGGTGAATCTACGGGAACCGTAAGCCTAAGTGCTCTTTTTGCCAATCTGACATTGGAGCCCCAAGATAATCCGCTTACCATCGATGATATAGCCTACCTCATTTGCCGTGGAGGATGGCCAAGAGCCACATTTTTGCGTCCTGATATAGCACTGGAAGAGGCACGTGACTATTACGAAGCTATATACAAAACGGACATTCACCGAGTTGATATAGTACGTCGGAACAGCGAGCGCACGCGATTGCTGCTCCGTTCCTATGCACGCCATCAAGGCACTGCTGTCAGCTATAGCAAATTAAGTGAAGACATCAAAAACAATGACAATCAGTCTATCTCATACGAAACAGTAGCTGATTATATCGATGCACTAAAAAAACTGTTCGTCATTGAAGATATGCCTGCCTGGAATCCTAATCTGCGAAGCCGTGCTGCTATCCAGTCATCTGACACTCGCTATTTCATCGACCCGAGTATTGCCACAAGTGCATTACAAACAGGACCTCAGGAATTGATAAACGACTTGCAAACAATGGGACTGTATTTTGAGACCATGGCAGTTCGGGATCTGCGTGTGTATGCAGATACCATGGGAGGAACTATATTCCACTTCCGAAATGCAGAGGGTTTGGAATGTGACGCCGTTTTGCACCGCAGGGATGGTGCGTATGCATTGGTTGAGATAAAACTGGGAGGCAAAGAGGCAGTCGAAAAAGCAGCACAGACATTGCTGCATCTGGCAGACAAGATTGACACACAAAAAATGGCTAAACCCTCATTCATGATGGTTTTGACTGCTGTCGGTGAATATAGTTATCGTCGTCCGCAAGATGGTGTATGGGTGGTACCTATAGGCACTCTCCGTCCTTAAACCCCAACCCAAATAGTAGTGCGACGGTAAGTGATGGTAAGGTGATACAAAGGTGATTGGAACGAGTATTGTCTAGAAGTAACACGATAACGAGTCGATAACGACACGTAAACGGATGCTACTGTTATCCTACTGTCAGAGCAATCAGCCCTGTAGTGACGAACCTCAAACAACAACTATCGCAATTGTTATTAATGGCTCCATCGACGGATAAGAATAAGGGTGAGAGGTGACAGGCGAAATGCAAATAAGTCTCGGGTTAACCTGCTTTCAATTTGCTTTTGCCTTCGTCTTGCTCTCGTCTCACACTCGTCTCGGATTATCGGAAAGTGGCTGATGAAGTGCGTCTGTAACCGAAAAGCGCAGCAAAGATACGACAAAAATCCAATATCTGCAAATTTTCGCTTCCGCAAATCTCAGCAGAATGAGATTTTGGATGCAAGTGGCTGATTGTGTTCACGGATTAGGTTATTCAATTGTTTTCGTCCAAAATCATCCAAAATTATCCACAATTATAAGCAATTAATTGTTAGAACTTAAACGGAAATAAGTACCGGTGCGTTATAATTTACCACAAACATAAAAAACATTTTCAATTCATCGGAGAAATCGTCCGGGTCTACGAACCAATTATCTTCCCCGAAAAAGCGCGAACAATTCACTCCGTTGTCCGGGTATATCCAATTATTACGAATCCATAGCCCGAGCCCGAAGTGAAAATCAGTGCTATCTTCGGCTTGTAGAAGTTTATTCTTCTCATCTGCTGTTAGCTTTGCATCCAGTAGCGCATATGCCTCTTCCGGCGTAGCAGGTATATATGTTTAATTTCTTCTCTTCTTCAACAAGCCACAACTACACGCCGAACCATGCCGCCATGACGCGGGTTGTATATCTTTTCTCTTCTTCAACAAGCCACAACTATAACCGTCGAGCCTGTCTTTGCGGTTTTGTTGTATATCTTTTCTCTTCTTCAACAAGCCACAACATTTTGTCGATCACCTCGATTTGGTCGTCTGTTGTATATCTTTTCTCTTCTTCAACAAGCCACAACTATGCAACGCGCAAGGTGTTGTGAATAGTTGTTGTATATCTTTTCTCTTCTTCAACAAGCCACAACTACTACTCGTTCACGTACGTTTCAAGGTATGTTGTATATCTTTTCTCTTCTTCAACAAGCCACAACCGGAAGCACTCATTCGGTGCAACGTAATCGGTTGTATATCTTTTCTCTTCTTCAACAAGCCACAACCGCGTCTCCGCTCGATGGAAATTCAATGCTGTTGTATATCTTTTCTCTTCTTCAACAAGCCACAACTTGACCCGTCCTTTTTCGTAGTCGATTTGTGTTGTATATCTTTTCTCTTCTTCAACAAGCCACAACATATCCGCAAACTCGCAACAAAAGGTTACTGTTGTATATCTTTTCTCTTCTTCAACAAGCCACAACCTGCAATACGTAACGCCCCGAGCTCTCAGGTTGTATATCTTTTCTCTTCTTCAACAAGCCACAACTTTAATGGCATCATAGACGGCTTGGGAAAGTTGTATATCTTTTCTCTTCTTCAACAAGCCACAACAACATGCAAGCTGCACTCGACTTTGCAGAGGTTGTATATCTTTTCTCTTCTTCAACAAGCCACAACCACCGTAGTATGTTAGACACACAACTTGCGTTGTATATCTTTTCTCTTCTTCAACAAGCCACAACTTTGGTCCACTCCACCACCTCGTCGAACTGTTGTATATCTTTTCTCTTCTTCAACAAGCCACAACTGCATCCACTGATTCATCGACAGTCAGGCAGTTGTATATCTTTTCTCTTCTTCAACAAGCCACAACCTCCCATATCCGCAGGGGTTTGAGGAAAAAGTTGTATATCTTTTCTCTTCTTCAACAAGCCACAACAGTTGTTTGTCGCATATTACCATCGCGCCGGTTGTATATCTTTTCTCTTCTTCAACAAGCCACAACGGCGAACGGGTTTTGTTCAATCGGTCTCACGTTGTATATCTTTTCTCTTCTTCAACAAGCCACAACCTTGAGCAGCGTCTTTTTGATGTTTAATTGTTGTATATCTTTTCTCTTCTTCAACAAGCCACAACCCAACAGCGCAGTACATATCCGCCCGTATAGTTGTATATCTTTTCTCTTCTTCAACAAGCCACAACTGTAGCGCGTTCAAATATTCGGCGCTGTCCGTTGTATATCTTTTCTCTTCTTCAACAAGCCACAACCGCCGTGGCTGCTCCGTGAGCGCCCGCCGTGTTGTATATCTTTTCTCTTCTTCAACAAGCCACAACCTTTAGATCGTATATACCACATATATAGTGTGTTATATGTGCTAATACGCACCTAAAATCGGCAAGCTGAGAGAGTTTATTGTTTGTTTTGTGGCATTTTTTTTCGCAAAAGGGACTAAAAAAGTTCCAATTGCGTGGGTATATGCATTTGTTGGCGCTGGGCACTACAGAAATGCTCTATATCTCCGAACTGTTTGTCTGTCACCCCCAACATACAAACTTCTCCCTTATCCGGAACAATCATCCGCACACGTTTCTTGTTTGTCTCCATTGCCTCGTATGAAGCGCAATGCCGCATATATACTGAGAATTGCATCATTGTGAAACCTTTCTCCATGAGTTGTTTGCGGAACTTTGTTGCAATCTTCCGTTCCTTCTTTGTTGTGACCGGCAAGTCAAAAAACACAAACAACCACATGATATGATATGCATTTAGCCGTTCGAAACTCATGGCGTGAATATGGGTAAACTCACATGTTTGTCTTCCCCTTTGAACACTCGTAAAAGCGATGCTGCTGTTAACGTAAGAGCTACCTGCAAAGGATGCTTATGCTCATTCAATCGGACATCGCGATACATCACGTTTATCAACAAAGATTTAGCCTCTGTATCTAATGGCTGCTTACCAGCGGTTTTCACTATCTGAAAAACGATATCATCCACAAACGGCCGATACGCTTCCATCATATCATCAGCCAAAGGGAACGGATTATATCTGTTACGATGAAATACCCCAAAAGATAAACTTAGTCCGGCTCCGACAAGTGCTCTCGCTGTAGCCGCACGAAGAATAGCATAACCGTAATTGAGTAAATCGTTTGGCGTTTCTCCATATCGGTCGCGCTTAAAGTCTGCGCCGAACAACTCTTTCCAATACAAGCGTGCAGCAATCCCTTCGTAATTATCTGAATCCCCTGATTTGACATTGCTATATAGCGGCTTTAGTT
>Ga0310694_10000763_pt1 | contig 40306 bp, 29 predicted proteins | sample 174DNAGHGhighgp2_FD_203884 | JGI IMG/M metagenome (GOLD analysis project Ga0310694, IMG submission 203884) | Sheep rumen microbial communities from Palmerston North, Manawatu-Wanganui, New Zealand - 1742 DNA GHGhigh gp2 (v2) (version 2) | ecosystem: Host-associated > Mammals > Digestive system... | reverse complement strand
AGACGACGTGATTGGAAAACAGAATATCAAGCTCTCCGGCGACCGCATGACGCCCGAGGCGCTGTGGGCTATGGGCCGTATCAGCGGCTACGAGGCTTCACCCGACGGTCAGAAGATTGTCTATCAGGTGGGCTACTACAGCGTCAAGCACAACAAGAGCCACCAGGTGCTCTACGTGATGAATGCCGACGGCAGCAGTCAGCAGAAGCTGACCACTGACGCCAAGAGCGAGACCGATGCCAACTGGCTCGACAAAGAGACCATCGCCTTCCTGCGCGAGGGTGAGATATGGACGATGAACGCCGACGGCACCAACCGCAAGCAGTTGTCGAAGACCAAAGGTGAGGTGGAGGGTTTCCTCTTCTCACCCGACCGTCAGAAGGTTGTCATCCTCAAGAGCATCCCCTATCACGACATCATTGCCGAGCGCCCCTCCGACCTGCCTAAATCGACGGGCCGCGTGGTCAACGACCTGATGTATCGCCACTGGGACCACTATGTGGAGAGCATCCAGCACCCCTTCCTTTGTACAGTGTCCGATGGTTTTACCATCGGAACAGACCAGATTGACCTCCTCGAGGGCGAGCCCTACGAGTGTCCTATGGAGCCCTTCGGCGGCATTGAGCAGCTGGCATGGAGCCCTGACTCCAAGAGCATCGCCTATACCTGCCGCAAGAAGACGGGACTGGCCTACAGCATCTCTACCGACTCAGACATCTACCTCTATAATATAGGTACGCGCGCAACACGCAACCTCTGCAAGCCCGAAGGCTATGTGGAGCCTGCCATCGAACCCTCGAAGACCATGAAGTATCAGGCCGTGAATGCGCCTGAGAACCTCAAGAACAACGTGGGCTACGACCAGAATCCGCAGTTCTCGCCCGATGGCCGCTATGTGGCCTGGCTCTCTATGGAGCGCAACGGCTATGAGGCCGACCGCCAGCGCCTGTGCTGCTACGACCTGCAGAGTGGCGAGAAGCAGTACCTGACGGAGTCGTTCGACTCTAACGTCGATGACTTCTGCTGGAGCGACAACACGAAAGATGCCCTCATCTACTTCATCGGCGTGTGGCACGCTACGGAGAACCTCTACAGCGTAGCCCTCGAAAAGACAAAAGCCAAGGGTCAGAAGTCAGCAGCCAAAGTCACCCAGCTCACCAACGATTGTGCCGACTGGGGTTCGCTGAAGCTGATGAACAACGGTAAGCAGCTGCTCATGGAGCGCCACAGCTACACGGAGCCTGCCGACCTCTACGTGGTGACCCCCAACACCAAGGCCAAGAGCCAGCAGCCAAAGGCCCTCAGCCAGCAGATCACCCACGAGAACAAGCACATCCTCGACCAGCTGGCCAAGCCCACAGTAGAGGAACGCTGGGTGAAGACCACCGACGGCAACCAGATGCTCTACTGGGTGATTCTGCCCCCACATTTCGACGCCACGAAGAAATACCCCACCCTGCTCTTCTGCGAAGGCGGCCCACAGTCGCCCGTCAGCCAGTTCTGGAGCTACCGCTGGAACTTCTTCATCATGGCCTCGCAGGGCTATGTCATCGTGGCCCCCAACCGTCACGGACTGCCTGGCTTCGGACAGGAGTGGCTGGAGGAGATCTCTGGCGACTGGACAGGCCAGTGCATGGACGACTACCTCACGGCTATCGACGATGCAGCCCAGAACCTGCCCTATGTGGATAAGGACAAGATGGCAGCCGTTGGCGCATCCTTTGGCGGCTTCAGCGTCTATTATCTGGCAGGCCATCACGACAAGCGCTTCAAGTGCTTCATTGCCCACGACGGTGCCTTCAACCTTGAGGCCATGTACACCGAGACCGAGGAGAACTGGTTCTCCAACTGGGAGTACGATGATGCCTACTGGAACAAGGACCGCACCAAGAATGCCGACAAGACCTACAAAAACTCGCCCCATCTCTTTGTTGACAAGTGGGACGCCCCCATCCTGTGCATCCACGGTGAGAAGGACTACCGCATCAACGCCACCCAGGGCATGAGCGCCTTCAACGCAGCCCGCATGCGCGGCATCGAGGCCCAGCTGCTCATCTTCCCTGACGAGAACCACTGGGTGCTGAAGCCCCAGAACGGCATTCTCTGGCAGCGCACCTACTTCAACTGGCTCGACCGCTGGCTTCACTAAGCCCAACCCATAGGCCCTATAAGTCCTATAGGTCCTATAAGACCCATTAGACCCAAAATAAAAAATTACAATAATGACTCAAGCAATTCAAAAGACACTTCGCGACAGCGCTGGCATGCGCTGGACGGCTCTGCTGCTCCTTGCCCTCGGCATGTTCTGCAGCTACATTTTCATGGACATCCTGTCGCCCATCAAGGACCTGATGCAGGACACCCGCGGTTGGGACTCTACCGCCTTTGGCACGATGCAAGGCTCTGAGGTGTTCCTCAACGTGTTCGTATTCTTCCTCATCTTCGCAGGTATCATCCTCGACAAGATGGGCGTTCGCTTCACAGCCATCCTCTCAGGAGCCGTGATGCTGTTTGGTGCCATCGTCAAGTGGTATGCCGTCAGCGACGGCTTTATAGGCAGCGGCCTTGAGACCTGGTTCACCAACAACCTCAACTACATCCCTGGCTTCGACGAGCTGGGCGTCAGTCCCTTCTATCAGGGCATGCCCGCGTCAGCTAAGCTGGCCGCCTGCGGCTTCATGATCTTCGGCTGTGGCTGCGAAATGGCTGGTATCACCGTCTCTCGTGGTATCGTGAAGTGGTTCAAGGGTCGCGAGATGGCCCTTGCTATGGGATCTGAGATGGCGCTGGCCCGTCTGGGCGTAGCCACCTGCATGATCTTCTCGCCCTTCTTTGCCAAGCTGGGCGGCAGCATCGACGTGAGCCGTTCTGTGGCCTTTGGTGTGGTGTTGCTCTGCATCGCCCTCATTATGTTCATCACCTATTTCTTCATGGACCGCAAGCTCGACGCCCAGACAGGCGAGGCCGAGGAGAAGGACGACCCCTTCCGCATCAAGGACCTGGGACAGATTCTCACCTCCAGCGGCTTCTGGCTCGTAGCCCTGCTCTGCGTGCTCTACTATAGTGCCATTTTCCCCTTCCAGAAGTATGCCGTCAACGTGCTGCAATGCAACCTGACGCTCGTAGAACCCGCCAAGGACTCGTTCTGGGCAGGCTCTTCCGTCACCATCGTTCAGTATGTCATCATGCTGGTAGTGGCAGCAGCCGGCTTCGCCAGCAACTTCATGAAGGACCAGAAGAAGCGCTTTGGTCTGCTGGGCCTGTCGGTAGCTGCCCTCGTGGTCTATTGCTACATGGGCTACATGCGCCAGTCAGCCGAGGCCATCTTCGCCGTATTCCCCCTGCTGGCCGTACTCATCACCCCCATCCTGGGCAAATACGTCGATTACAAGGGTAAGGCAGCCTCGATGCTCGTCTTCGGTTCGCTGCTGTTGATTGGCTGTCACCTCACCTTCGCCTTCATCCTGCCCCTCTTCAAGGGTAGCGCCGTTGGCGGCGTTGTCATCGCCTATGCTACCATCCTCGTGCTGGGAGCATCGTTCTCGCTGGTGCCCGCCTCGCTGTGGCCCTCAGTGCCCAAGCTGGTCGATGCCAAGGTCATCGGTTCAGCCTATGCCCTCATCTTCTGGATTCAGAACATCGGTCTGTGGCTCTTCCCCCTACTCTATGGTAAGATGCTCGATGCCACCAATCCTACCGGCACCCCAGCCACACAGCTCGACCACACCGTACCCCTGGTGATGTTTGCCGGTCTGGGCGTTGCAGCCCTCGTCATCGGTCTCATTCTCAAGGTGGTTGACAAGAAGAAGGGCATCGGACTCGAAGAGCCCAATATCAAGTAACGTCTAAACTCCTACACTCCTATACTCCTAAACTCCTAAACTCCTATACTCCTAAACTCCAAAAAAGAGCCATGTCCGTACTAACGATCTGTATTGTTGCGGTATTCGTCACAGGCTATCTGTGCATAGCCCTTGAGAGTCTGACGAAAGTGAACAAGGCAGCCATTGCCCTGCTGATGTGCGTAGGCTGCTGGACGCTGCTGATGGTCAACCCAGGCAGCTACTACCCCATGATTGAAGGCAGCAGCGTGGTGCATCACATTGCCGAAGTCATCGAGCACCATCTGGGCGATGCCGGCGGCACACTGTTCTTCCTGATGGGCGCTATGACCATTGTCGAGATTGTAGATACCAACGGCGGTTTTAACTTTGTGCGCGACACCCTGAAGACGCGCTCCAAGCGCAAGCTGCTGTGGCGCGTGGCCTTCATGACCTTCTTTCTGTCGGCCATCCTCGACAACCTGACCACGTCCATCGTCATGATCATGGTGCTGCGCAAGCTGGTACAGAACCGTGAGGACCGACTCATCTATGCCGCCCTCGTCATTATCTCGGCCAACTCGGGAGGAGCCTTCTCGCCCATCGGCGACGTCACCACCATCATGCTGTGGATCAAGGGCGTCATCACCACACAGGGCGTGCTGACCGAGATTTTCGTTCCCTCGCTCGTATCGATGGTCATCCCAGCCTTCATCCTCAGCCTGCAACTCAACGGCAAGTTCGACAAAGCACAGAACCTGCCAGCAGCCGAGGTCAGCCAGTTCACCAAGATACAGCGCGACATCATCTTCTGGCTGGGCGTGGGCGGACTCGTCTTCGTGCCCATCTTCAAGACCATCACCCACCTGCCCCCCTTCATGGGCATCCTGCTGGTGCTGGGCGTGCTGTGGACCGTCACCGAGATCTTCCACCACAACACCTCTGAGGACGACACGATGGCCAAGCGCGTCAGCGACATCCTCTCGCGCATCGACCTCTCCACCATCATGTTCTTCCTCGGCATCCTCATGGCCGTCGCCGTACTGCAGGAAGTAGGCGTGCTCACCCTCATGGGACAAGGGCTCAACGACACCTTCTCGGGCAACTACTACCTCATCAACGGCATCATCGGCATCCTGTCGAGCATCGTCGACAACGTGCCCCTCGTGGCAGGCTGCATGGGCATGTATCCCGTGGCCGATGCAGGTGCAATGGCCGTCGATGGCATCTTCTGGCAACTGCTGGCCTACTGTGCCGGCGTGGGCGGTTCCATGCTCATCATCGGCTCTGCCGCAGGCGTCGTCGTCATGGGCTTGGAAAAGATCACCTTCGGCTGGTACATGAAGAAAATCACCTGGATCGTCTTCGTGGGCTACCTCTCCGGCATCCTCTGCTATTGGGTAGAAAGAGCCCTGTTCTTCTAAAGCGACTGCGTCATTTACTCCGAGTGAGTGACATCCTCGTTGCGAGCGACTGACGTCCTCACCAAGGAGCGTCTCGGTGGTGTGCAAGGAGCGTCTCGGTGGTCACCACCGTCATACCCCTTGGTCACCAAGGAGCGTCTCGGTGCTATGCAAAGAGCGTCTCGGTGCAGGACACCCATTTTGTGTCATTGTGACGTGACTTTGTGACATAAGCACCTCCATGAATTGCTGAACGGCAGAAAAGAGGCAGTGGTGTGTTAATATAATATAATTTAATTATAATAATATTTATAATACTATATACTCTATAGCAGAATCTGGGCGCATGCAGACCTACGAACACCTTATGTCACAAAGTCACGTCACAATGTCTCATTTTGTGCGTGAAGGTGTCCACAAAAAAGGGAGCCTCCGTTCGTCGGGGACTCCCAAAATCTTATAATTCGAAGCTCTGCTCAGCCGTTCATCGACATGAGGAACTCCTCGTTGTTGCGGCTCTGCACCAAACGGTCGCGCAGGGTGTTCATGGCCTCGATGGGGTTCATCTCGCTGATGAACTTGCGGACAATCCACATGCGGTTGAGCGTGGTCTGATCCTGCAGCAGGTCGTCGCGACGGGTTGATGACTGCACGAGGTTGAGCGACGGGAAGATGCGCTTGTTGGAGAGCATGCGGTCGAGCTGTATCTCAGAGTTACCAGTGCCCTTGAACTCCTCGAAGATGACCTCGTCCATCTTGGAACCGGTATCGACAAGGGCTGTGGCGATAATGGTGAGCGATCCCCCACCCTCGATGTTACGGGCAGCTCCGAAGAAGCGCTTGGGCTTCTGCAGAGCGTTGGCATCGACACCACCGGTGAGCACCTTACCAGAGGCTGGGCTAACGGTGTTGTAGGCGCGTGCCAGACGGGTGATGGAGTCGAGGAAGATGACCACGTCGTGACCGCATTCCACCATGCGCTTGGCCTTCTCCAGCACGATGCCGGCAATCTTCACGTGACGGTCGGCAGGCTCGTCGAAGGTCGAGGCGATGACCTCAGCATTGACGGTGCGGCTCATGTCGGTGACCTCCTCGGGACGCTCGTCGATGAGCAGCATCATGATGTAGGCCTCGGGGTGGTTGGCAGCAATGGCGTTGGCAATATCCTTCATGAGAATGGTCTTACCGGTCTTGGGCTGTGCCACGATGAGGGCGCGCTGACCTTTACCAATGGGGGCAAATAGATCGACGATGCGCGTAGAGGGATTGGTGGTGGCAGGGTCGCCACAGAGGTTGAACTTCTCTTCAGGGAACAGCGGCGTGAGGTGTTCGAACGACACGCGGTCGCGCACTTCCGAGGGCTGACGACCGTTGATGAGGTTGACCGTGGAGAGGGCGAAATACTTCTCGTTCTCGTGAGGAGGACGCACGGTGCACTCCACCACGTCGCCTGTCTTCAGACCGTATTTCTTGATCTGCTGGGTAGTGACATAGACATCGTCGGGCGACGACAGGTAGTTGTAGTCGCTGGAACGCAGGAAGCCATAGCCGTCCTGCAGCACTTCGAGCACGCCGTTGGCCGTGATGAGGTCGGCAAAGTCGTAACGGTCTGCATGCTTGTCGGCAGCAGCCTGTGTGGCAACGGGCTGGAAGGCAGCCTCTGAATGCTGCACCACGGGACGGTCGAAGATGTCGAGCGTGGGAATGGCAGCTTGGTCTTCGATGGGCAGATCGACCACGGTGATGAAGTCGGTGCCGTCGCCTGGATCACCTTCCCACACGTCATCGTCGTAATCGCCTTCTACAGGCTGTTCGCCAGCATAGTGCTGGGTCATGTGTTCCTGCAGCTGCTCGAGCATCTCGGCATCGGGACCTTCGTTGCCTGCGGTCTCGTTGTCCAAGGCCTCAGGAACGGCGATGTCCTGTGGAGCTTCATTAACGGTATTGTTTTCTGCGGCAGCAGCGGCTTCAGCAGCCAGCTCTGCCTTCGACTTGCGACCACGACGCTTGGGTGCGGGAGCGGCCTCAGCAGGAACTTCAGCAGGTGTTTCTGCAGCAGCCTCAGCAGCAACGGGCTTCTCTTCCTTAGCAGCTTCGCTCTTCTTGGGACGTCCACGCTTGGTGGTCTTCTCCACGGGTTTCTCTTCAGCAGGCTCAGCAGGCGTCTCCACGGGGTCGGCAAAGAGCGAGGGAGCCTCAACGGGCTTCTTCTGGCCCTTCACGTCGAAGTTCTCGCCGTCCTTTCCCTTCACCGAATAGACGCGGTCGGTATCCTTCTTGGCGATGCGGGTACGCTTGCGCTTGGCCGTAGAATCGCCGGCAGCCATTGTCTCAGCGGCCTTGTCGAGGATGTCGTAGATGACGTTCTCGAGTTTGTCGTTCTGAGACACTTTAACACCCAGTTCGCTGGCAATGGTCATGAGCTGGGGTATATCCATCTTTTCTAACTGTTCTTTCGTGTACATATATAATACAGGTATGATTTATCCAAAAATAGGATGATGATGAATGTGTAATTTGTGAAAGAAACGCTTCGCGGACGGAAACGTTGTTCAGAAATCGGATGCAAAGGTAAATATTTTATTTGGGATTTGCAAATTATTCGGTAATTATTTGTACCTTTGCAAAGAAATTATGGCAGACAAAGTCATTCTGGGCATAGACCCGGGCACAAATATCATGGGCTACGGCGTGCTGCGCATCGTTGGCGGCAAGGCCCAGATGGAGACGATGGGCATCATCGACCTGAGGAAGTTTGGTGACGGTTACCTGAAGCTGGGACACATCTTCGAGCGCGTCACAGGCATCATCGATTCCTACCTGCCCGACGAGATGGCCATCGAAGCGCCGTTCTTCGGCAAGAACGTGCAGTCGATGCTGAAATTGGGAAGGGCTCAGGGTGTGGCCATCGCCGCTGCCATCCATCATGGTGTGCCCATCCACGAGTATGCGCCCATGAAGATCAAGATGGCGCTGACGGGCACTGGCGGAGCCTCGAAGGAACAGGTGGCAGGCATGCTGCAACGCCTGCTGAAGATTGAGAAGGAAGAGATGGGGCGCTTCATGGATGCCACCGACGCCCTGGCTGCGGCCTACTGTCACTTTATGCAGATGGGCAAACCCGACTCAGGAGCTCCCCACTACCGCAGCTGGAAGGATTTTGCTGTCAAAAACAAGGAAAAGGTTAAAGGTTAAAGGTTATTGGTTATAGGTTATAGAGTAAAGAGTAATATATGAAAAGAATAATCATGATGATGGTGCTGGCCTTTGCAGGATTCAGCAACATGCAGGCACAAGAGATTTATACCGAGGTGATGAACATGGCCAAAGAGCGGGTCAACGACCCTGCGGCGTCTGACATCGTCAAGGAGATCAACCAGTTCAAGGTGAACGCCCTCACCTATATGGCCTTGACCATGCGCGAGAAGATGCCCGACGCACCTGCCGACGTGCTCGATGTAGAGGCGCTGGCCCTGTACAAATATGTAGATCTGTATATGAGCACGATTGTGAAAAACAGCGACCAGCCAGCTGCCTACCAAACCAAGCTCATCAAGCTGTTCATCGAGGTATCGCTGGCCACACCGTTGTTCAACGACGCCGACAAGGAAACGGTCTATGCCTACACGGAAAAGGAAGACGCCTTCATCCGCTTCTCGTTAGACACCAACTGGGTGGAAGCCATGAAGACGGTGGAGGAGAAATTGAAAGATTATAAGTGAATAGTCTAAACTCCTAAACTCCTACACTCCTAAACTCCTAAGAATTTTTAATGTAGCTGCAAATCCACTGGCCAACCTCGTTGGTGCCGTAATGCGGAGCGCCTTCAATCTGGATGTCGGGTGTGCGCACATTGGCCTCCAAGGAAGCATCAACAGCACGGCGCACCATAGCACCCTCAGCAGACAAGCCGAAGTGCTCGAGCAACATAGCGGCAGAGAGAATCTGTGCCAACGGGTTGGCGATGTTCTGGCCCTTTGCCTGCGGCCACGAGCCGTGAACGGGTTCGAAGAGCGGTGTGTGAAGACCCAGCGATGACGAGGGCTGGAGGCCCATAGAACCTGTGATGCACGAGGTCTCGTCGGTGAGGATGTCGCCAAAAGTGTTCTCCGTCACGATGACGTCAAAGAAACGCGGCTCGGTCAACACGCGCATCGAGGCATTGTCGATAAACATATAGTCGGTCACCACATCGGGATACTGCGGTTCCATCTCCTTGGCTATACGGCGCCACAACCTGCTGCTGGCCAGCACGTTAGCCTTATCGACAACGGTGAGGTGCTTCTTGCGACCGCGGGCCATCTCGAAGGCCACCTTCAGGATGCGCTCTATCTCTGGACGTGTGTAGATATCGGTATCGAAGGCCATCTGGTCGTCTTCATGTTTCTCACCAAAATACATGCCGCCCGTCAGCTCACGAATCACCACAAAGTCGGCACCACGCAACAGTTCTTCCTTCAGCGGCGACTTATGAAGCAGGCAGTCGAACGTTGCCACAGGACGGATATTGGCAAAGAGTCCCAGCTTCTTGCGCATAGCCAGCAGCCCCTGTTCAGGACGCACGGGCGAGGTGGGGGCGTTGTCGTACTTCAGGTCGCCAACGGCAGCAAACAGCACGGCATCGACACGCATACACATCTCGTGGGTGCTGTCGGGATAGGGATTGCCCACAGCCTCAATGGCCGTAGCGCCCACCAGCGCCTCCTCGTAGGCAAACTGATGACCAAACTTGGTGGCAACGGCATCGAGCACGGCCACGCCCTGTTTCATGATTTCCGGACCAATACCGTCGCCGGAGAGGACTGCTATCTTCAATTTCATAGTTTTATTTCGTTATTTCGTTATCACGTTATTTCGACATTACGACACTCGTTATCACGACATTTTACGACTCGATGATATTGAGCATCTTGATGGTGGCCTTGATGGCAGCCTCGGTCTGGTCGGCATCGAGGGCTCGTGTGCGGAGAATCTTGCCATCGTCGTTGCGCCAAGTGATGACCGTCTGCACCAAGGCGTCGGTACGACCACCAGGAGGGATGGTCACAGCGTAGTTGACGAGGATGGGGAAGGTGCGGTTCAGATGCTTCTTGTAGATATGGCGAAGGGCCTTCACAAAGGCATCATACTGACCGTCACCCACAGCGCTGCCCTCGAAATGCTTGCCGTTGATCTCGACCTTGATATTGGCACCAGGCTTCAGACCATAGGCCGTAGAGACCACGTAGCCCACCAGTCGTACCTTGTCGTCGGGGGTATCATGTTTCAACACGTCGCTGACGATATAGGGCAGGTCCTCCTGGGTAACTATCTCTTTTTTGTCGCCCAACTCGATGATACGCTCTGTCACACGACGGGTCTGCTCTGGCGTCAGTTCCAGACCCAGCTCCTCCAGATTCCTCAGGATATTGGCCTTGCCCGAGGTCTTTCCCAAGGCATACTCGCGCTTGCGACCAAAACGTTCGGGCACCAGGTCGTTGTAATAGAGATTATTCTTGGAGTCGCCGTCGGCATGCACGCCAGCCACCTGCGTAAACACATTGTCGCCAACGATGGGCTGGTTGGGGGCAATAGCGATGCCGCTGAAGCTCTCCACCATGCGCGAGAGGTCGTTCAACTGACTCTCCACGATATTGGTCTTGGCGTGGAACTGGTCCTTCAGGATGGCCTGAACGGATGCCAGAGGCGCATTACCACAGCGCTCACCCAGACCGTTGACGGTGACGTGAAGACCTTTGGCACCACTCAGCACCGCTGCCAGCGAATTAGAGACGGCCAGGTCGTAGTCGTTGTGGGCGTGGAAGTCGAAATGCACGTCGGGATAGCGTTTCACCATCTTTCGGAAATACTCCACCACCTGCAGAGGATTCATCACACCCAGCGTGTCGGGGAGCATGAAGCGCTTGATTAGTGTAGAGTGTAGAGTGTAGAGTGTAGAGTTTCCTACCGGACTCCCTGATGCCAGCGCATCCATCAGCTGATAGACATATTCCGGCGAGTCCTTCATGCCGTTCGACCAGTCTTCAAGATAGAGGTTGACGGAGAGTCCCCGCTGATGGGCATAGTCCACCTCACGAAGAATGTCGCTGATGTGCTCCTCGGGGGTCTTGTGCAACTGTTGCTCGCAATGTTTCAACGAGCCCTTTGCCAAGAGGTTGATCACCTGTCCGCCACAGTCGGCAATCCAGTCAACGGACTTTCCGCCGTCAACGAAGCCCAACACCTCTACCCTATCCAGACGGTCAATCTGACGAGCATAGCGACAGATCATCCTGACGGCTTCGCTCTCACCTTCCGAGACACGGGCCGACCCCACCTCAATGCGATCAACGTTGAGGTTGGACAACAGTTTGCGAGCGATGACCAGCTTCTCGTGAGGCAGGAACGACACACCATTGGTCTGCTCACCGTCACGCAGCGTAGAGTCGAGAATCTCGACGAAAGGAGACCCCACCAACCTCCCCTGTTTAGGGGAGGCTACAAACATTCCCCCTAAACAGGGGGAGATGGAGGGGGTCCTCTGTTCCCATGCTATCGTCTTTTCTTGATTCTGTACCAGGAAGTCGATGTCGTCGAGACCATTCATCAGACAATGTTTCTTATAGCCATTGATATCGAAGTGTTCGGAGCGCCCCATAGAGAGGTTGGTAACCGTCTGGTTGGGGAGATCGACTTTAACCTGAGTACTTGGATCATTCTGAATACTTTGGAAGAGTTCCGCGAGGAATTCCTCGCTCACCTGAACGGGCAGTACGAAGTTGTTGAGTTCGTTGTTCTTGTGGATATCGGCAAAGAACGAGCTGATGACCACACGGAAACCGTAGCCCGCAATGGCCCAGGCCGCATGTTCGCGCGAGGAGCCAGAGCCGAAGTTCTTGCCGGCAACAAGGATGCAACCACCATATTTAGGATTGTTGAGGACGAAATCCTCGACCACGCTTCCATCGGGACGATAGCGCCAGTCACGGAAGAGGTTGTCGCCAAAACCCTCCTTGTCGGTAGCCTTCAGGAAGCGGGCAGGAATAATCTGGTCGGTATCTACGTTCTCCAAAGGCAGGGGAACGCAGGTGCTTGTTATCACATCGAATTTCTGTTTCATATGACGAGTCCTCCTTTGCTCAAATCAGTTCTCTCGGGTCAGTAATAACGCCTGTGACAGCGGCAGCCGCAGCTGTGAGCGGCGAACAAAGAATCGTGCGTGCACCAGGGCCCTGACGTCCTTCGAAGTTACGATTGCTGGTGGACATACAGAGTTTGCCGGCAGGCACTTTGTCGTCGTTCATAGCCAGACAAGCCGAACACCCAGGCTGACGAATAGCGAAGCCGGAAGCTTCGAGCACACGATCTATACCTTCCTCACGAATCTGCTTGTCAACAGCCCACGAGCCAGGTACCAACCTGGCTACTACGCTGTCGGCCTTCTGACGTCCCTTCACCAACGAGGCAAAGGCTCGGAAGTCCTCGATACGTCCATTGGTGCAGGCGCCCAGGAAAACGTAATCGATTGGTTTACCCAAGAGACACTCGCCAGCCTTGAACCCCATATACTCGAGAGCTTTTTCGTAGCCCCCCCTCCCTTTGGAGGGGGCTGGGGGGAGGCTTTCTATTATCCCAATACCCATCCCTGGATTGGTGCCATAGGTGATACGGGGCTCAATATCAGCGGCATCAAACACCAGTTCCTTGTCGAACACAGCATCATCATCGCTCTTCAGCGTCTGCCAATAAGCGACAGCCTTGTCCCAAGCCTCGCCCTTGGGGGCATATTCCTTACCTTTGACATAATCAAAGGTCACAGCATCGGGGGCAATCATACCACCACGAGCGCCCATCTCGATAGAGAGATTACAGAGCGTCAGGCGTCCTTCCATAGAGAGGTTCCTGACCACCTCACCAGCATATTCAACGAAGTAGCCAGTAGCGCCACTGGTGGTCAGCTGGGCCATCAGATAGAGGGCCACATCCTTAGCCGTCACCCCCTTGCCCAACTGTCCTTTGATGGTGATACGCATCGTCTTGGGCTTCTGTTGCAGGATGCATTGTGAGGCCATCACCATCTCCACCTCGCTGGTGCCAATGCCAAAGGCCACAGCACCCATTGCACCATGCGTCGAGGTGTGGGAATCGCCACAGACTATCGTCATTCCTGGTAGCGACAGTCCCTTCTCGGGACCTACAACGTGGATGATGCCGTTGTCCTTCGACATCATGCCATAGTGGGTCAGACCAAACTCAGCAGCGTTCCTTGCCAGCGTGTCAACCTGTTTCTTGGAAACGGTGTCGGCAATGGGCTTGTCCTGATCGTGGGTCGGCGTATTGTGGTCGGGCATGCAGATAATGTTTCCTGGTCGGAAGCACTTAAGTCCACGACTGCGCAGACCGTCGAAAGCCTGCGGAGACGTCACCTCATGGCAATACAAGCGGTCGATGTAGAGCTGTGTGGGCCCGTCGTCAACGACCTGTACCACATGGGCATCCCATATCTTGTCAAATAATGTATTCATCTATTATTATCGGTATATCGTCAAACGGTACAATTACTATTCAACCCTGAACTTATTGATACAGTCAATATAGGCTTCCACCGAGGCCGTCACGATGTCGGTATTGGCACCAAAGCCATAATAGAGACTACCGTCGTACTCTACCTGCATGTGCACCTTACCCACATCGTCACTTCCCTTCGAGATGGCCTGGATGGTGAACTCCTTCAGCGTCATCTGCTTCATGATAATCTTCTTCAGCGCTTTGATGGCGGCATCCACAGGACCGTTACCACTCGAAGCAGCCTCGAACTTCTGACCGCTGATATCAAGACCGATAGAAGCGACAGACTTGACGCCCTTACCTGTGGTGACCTGCAGGAAGTCGAGTTTCACGGCATGCTGCTCGGCAGTATCGGCACCAGCCAGCATCAGGATATCGGCATCGCTCACCTCTTTCTTCAGGTCGGCCAACTGCAGGAACTTCTCGTAGATCTTATCGACCTTCTGCTCGTCGCTCACATCGACGCCATAGGTGTGCAGACGATGCTTCAAGGCAGCACGACCGCTACGAGCCGTCAGCACGATGCTGTCGATATCGATACCTACATCCTTGGGATTCATAATCTCATAGGTATGCACGTTCTTCAGCACACCATCCTGATGAATGCCACTGGAGTGAGCAAAGGCATTACGACCCACAATAGCCTTGTTGGGTTGCACGGGCATATTCATCAACGACGACACCATGCGGCTGGTGGGATAGAGTTTCATCGTGTTGATATTGGTGTCGATGCCAATGTTCTTGTGACACTTCAGAATCATCGCAATCTCCTCCAGCGACGTGTTACCGGCACGTTCGCCAATGCCGTTGATGGTCACCTCCACCTGACGGGCACCATTCAGCACACCCTCAAGGGTGTTGGCCGTAGCCATACCCAGGTCATTGTGGCAATGGGTCGAGATGATGGCTTTGTCGATATTGTCAACATGCTCCATCAGGTACTTGATTTTCTGACCGAACTCGATGGGCAGACAATAGCCTGTGGTGTCAGGGATGTTAACGACAGTGGCTCCCGCCTTGATGACGGCCTCAACAACCTGAGCCAGGAAAGCATTATCGGTACGACCGGCATCCTCAGCATAGAACTCCACATCGTCAACAAACTGACGGGCATACTTCACGGCCCACACAGCACGCTCAACAACATCTTCACGGGTGCTGTTGAACTTGTACTTGATGTGCTCGTCGCTGGTGCCGATACCGGTATGAATACGCTTGCGCTTCGCATACTGAAGGGCTTCCACCGCCACATCAATGTCGCGCTGAACGGCACGGGTCAAGGCACAAATAGTAGGCCACGTAACGGCTTTTGAAATCTCAATCACACTGTGGAAGTCGCCAGGACTTGACACAGGAAATCCTGCTTCAATCACGTCCACGCCCAACTGCTCCAGAGCCTTCGCCACCTGAATCTTCTCTACTGTGTTCAGTTGACAACCGGGCACCTGCTCGCCGTCGCGCAGCGTCGTGTCGAAAATAAACAATCTGTCACTCATTTCAGTTTCTAATATGTCATTATTACGTTAATGTCGTTATCACGAAGAATACGAAAAAGCCTCTCTACACTCGGAAGTGAGAAAGGCTCTGTGTATTGTTATGAATCTTCAATGTTCTATTGTCAATCACCTGCATACCCCATCACTTCCGACTACATTCGCGCAGTCGAATAATAATAAGGTTGCTAATCAGGTTGAGAGACTTCATGATTCAGTCATTTTCGTTTATCGGCTGCAAAAGTACGCATTTCCATTGAAACCACCAAACAATTTGTTACTTTTTTTGCCAAAAACATATCAATCTGAAAGAAAACAGCCTTAGAATGTGTATCCGAGCGTCAGCAGCACTTGATGGCGCTTGAAGTCAACATCACATGGAACTGTCGGGTTGTCCACAACCGAACCATCATTGAAGGTGACAGCATCAGCAGCAAAGGGATAGAACGTTCCGTTGGTGATGCTGTACTGATAGGCCAGGTCAACATTGAAATGATCTTTCTTGTAGCCCAGACCACAGGTGATGCGATTGGTGGCCTTCCAGTTGGTGAAGTCGGCTGTTGAGACATAGCTGTTGCTCGGTGAGTCTATACTCGTATTCTTGTAACCGTTCTCATTGAACATAGCCGACTGATAGTTATAACCCAGTCTGACGGCCAGCGTGGGATCGGGCTTGAACTCCAAGCCCACCTTCAGCAGCGACACGCCCTTGAGTGTTTTCTCGGTGTGATTGTTCATCTCACGGTCAGGATCGGTCTGCTCTTCATCGTAGGAGTTGAAGCGTCCATTGTAAAGACGGGTCGAGGCCGAACTCATGTCGGAGTACTCATAAGAGGCACCGATGGCGATATTGTTGTTGATGGTGTGACCAAGGCTGAGACCGAACTTCCAAGGTGTGTAGTACTTGAACTCATAGATATTGTTCATATTGTACTTCTCATTACCCCAGTTGGTGAAACCGTCACGCTTCAGGTCATTATAGAAATTGGTGTTGTTCTCGCTCTTCACCTCATACCATGTAGGTGTAGAAACGGAGAGACCCACACGGAATGGCGACTCCTCGATAGGCAGGATAATGAAACCAGCCTTGATATCAGCACCGGTAGCATCTATCCAGCGCTCATCTTCCAAGGAAAGCGATGCCTGGTAGTTGCCGTTATTATCATAGAAAGCCTCGTCATAGACGCTGTAGCCGTGATAGTTCACATCATGGATACCAACGGTCAGTCCCCAGTAGAAACGGTTATTCACGTTGCCACTGATATTGAAATCGTAGTCGGCTGTCCAACCACGATGAGCACGGTCAAAAAAGTTGTCGCCTGCATAGTCCTCAATAGTATAGGCAGAATTATTGCTGTCGTTCATCGTATAGCCATTGGCCACAGCCTCGTCCATCTGCGTGAAAGCAGTAGAAAGCTCGTTGCCATAGTAGCCCAACCAGGCTCCATTGTATCTCTCCAAGGTATAGTCGCCTACGGCATCCTTGATATACACAACGTTGTTCAGCGACGAGTTGCCCATGACGGCAGCAGCCGAGAGAATCTGGTCGTAGTTCTTGCCCTTGTGGTAGTTGAAGGCGAAGTTCAGATAGGAGTTAGAACCTGTACGTGAGGAATAGACAAAACCTGCCTGATCGAAACTCATATTGGTCTTTGAGAGGTTGTCAAACTTGTTGACACCCTGCTGACTGACAGCACCAAACGACAGACCTGCCCATGAGCGACGGAACATGCCGATGCCGGCGGGGTTGGTAGAGATGGTAGAGATGTCGGCACCCAAGGCCTCCATTGCGCCACCCATACCCACATAGCGGGCAGTACCGTTCAAGTCGTTGCCCAACATTCGGGCATTGTCATAAGTATCTTGGGCCATTGCCGTCAGACCTGCCAACAGCATAGCTGATAAGATTGTAATCTTTTTCATAACCTTATTATATTATATAGGTGAATATGCTTATACTACGGAATCTTTGTCTTTATCTGCGTCCGCCACTGCGACTGCCGCCGCTGCCTCCGCTACGACCGCCTCCGCCACCACCGCCATAGCTGCGCGATGAAGAGGAACTGCCGCTGCTGTAGCTTCTGCTAGAAGAGCTCGACGAGCTGCCACTACTATAGCTACGTGACGAACTTGATGAGCTACCACTACTGTAACTGCGCGTGCCAGAAGAAGAGCTGCCGCTACTGTAGCTACGTGATGACGAGCGAACGCCTGGCGAATAGGAGCTATTGCTACGCGTGCCCGATGAGGTACGAACGCCAGAATTATAAGTGCGGGTACCAGAACTATAGGTACGACTACCATTATTATAGGTACGCGAGCTGGCTGTTGTCGTACGCGAACCGCTGCCTACCGAACGACCGCCACTATAGGTTGCGCTGCGTCCATTATAGGCTGTACCATGATGGTTGCCGTAACGGTCGCGGGTGCCGCCAGCAATGGTGTTGCGATTGTATCTGCCACTGTGATGGGCATAGCCACCATACCACCCACCACCATAGTACCAGGGATGATACCACGAGCTGTAGTAGCCGCGATAGCCCCAACCGTAATCCCAGTACCAGGGATCGTACCAGCCATAGCGCCACGAGCCGTAGTAGCCATAGTACCAAGGATCGTACCAGGAGTCATACCAGGGATAATAGCTGGTATAGTACCAGGGTGAATGCCAAGACCATGAGTCATGGGTGGCATCACTATAGCCCTCCCAGTAGGCCTGCGAAGGTGTGTACTCTTCCCAGCGGCTCATCTTCTTGGTGATGGAGAAATCGCCCACCGAGTCGGGATAGACACCCTGCACACCGTCGAAGCTGATGATGTCGCTGTCGGGCAAAACCTCATAGTCGCTACCACGACGGTTGTAATCGTCAACACTACGCGACGAGCCAACATAGACGGGTTCCGATGTCTCAACAACAGTATAGGAAGACACGGGCTTGGCTGCCGTCTTCTGCTTTTTCGGAACAAAGTACATGTCGTCGTCCTGTGCCATCATCGAGAGCGGCATGGCTCCCAACATGATGAGAAGTAACATCTTTGTTTTCATATCTTTCGTTGTTTTATAGTTTCACGATGCAAAAATAATATAAATTCTACTGCAAATATACGGAAAATCCCTAAACCATGATAGGATTTTCCCTATTTTTAATAATTTTGCAGTAAAAATTAACGAATAAGATGAAGTACTACAAGACAATCTTCCATATTTCAGCACCCGAAGGACTCTTTCAGGATGCCATCGACATCACCTCTGCCTTGGCTGGAGAAGCCGGTTTCGAATCGTTTGAGGACTGCGAAGAGGGACTCTGCGGCTATGTGCAGCAACCACTGTTCGACCGTTCCATGCTGGAGCAACTGCTCAGCGACTTCCCCTTACCCTCCTGCAACGTGACATTCTCTGTTGAGGAGGCTGAGTATCGCGACTGGAACGAGCAATGGGAAGAGGAAGGCTTCGAGCCAATAGTGGTTAGCAGCACGATGCCTGATGGCAGCAGCAAGACGCTGGTAATTCACGACGGTCGGCATCTCCCATCAGACAACTCTCAACTCTCAGTTCTCAACTCTCAGTTCTCCATTGAGATTGATGCCAAGATGGCATTCGGCACAGGCACTCACGAGACGACGCGGATGATTGTCGGCGAGTTGCTCAATATGGACCTTTCGGGCAAACATGTTCTCGACTGCGGCACCGGTACGGGCATCCTCTCGATCGTGGCGCTGAAATTGGGTGCTGCACATGCCACAGGCTACGACATCGACGAGTGGAGTGCCGACAATGCCCGCCATAATGCGGTTATCAACCGTGTGGACGAACGGTTCACCTCGCTCTTGGGCGATGCTACCCTCCTCGACACCCTAACCACTCCCGATGGTTCTCCATCGGGTTTCGACCTCGTCCTTGCCAATATCAACCGCAATATCCTGTTGGCCGATATGCCGCGTTTCCGTCAGCAGATGCGCCCTGGTGCCACCCTCATCCTCAGCGGTTTCTACACGAGCGATGTTCCGCTGTTAACCGAGAAGGCTCAAAGTCTGGGACTGAAGGTCATCAAACAAAACACCGATGACAACTGGACATGCCTTGTCATCGGTGAGCAGTAAGGGGTTTGTTTCAAATTATGGAGATAAAACGCAAACTTTTGCGCCTACAATTTTGTATTGTAAAAGAAATGCTGTACTTTTGCGCACTAAATATCGACTAAAACCAGAACAATGAAGAAACAATTCTCCTTCATAGAGAAAGCACCCTTTGTGCTGTGGCCGCTGTTCCTCGTGGTGATAGCGCTACTGCTGTTAGTCTGCGAGGGCGATTTCCTTTGGAAGGTTCAGGCACTGAACCTGCATCTCGACACGCCGCTTTTCTACCACGAGCTGATGGCTGTGCCTGGCGGTCTGCTGTCATGGGCAGGCACGCTGTTCACCGAGTATTTCTACCACCCCTGGCTGGGCACCACCATCCTATGTCTGTGGTGGCTGTTGCTGATGTGGCTGGTGAAGCGGGCCTTCCGCATAGATGGCCGCTGGGCAGTGGTGACGCTCATCCCCGTGGCACTCATCCTGGTCACCATCGTTGACATGGGCTACTGGGTCTATCTGCTCAAGCTCCCTGGCCACGTCTTTGTCACCACCCTCGGCACCACCGTCATCGCAGCCCTGCTGTGGGGCTTCCGCTGTCTGCCGTCTAAGTACGGCCTCCGTACTATATATATAGTGGTGACGACTGCCATCGGCTATCCCCTGCTGGGAGCCTACGCCCTGGGTGGAGCGCTCGTCATGGGCATCTGGCAATGGTATCTGGAGAAGGGTCTCATCATGCGCGTTGTCAACAGCGCCGTCGCCCTGCTGTCCATCTGGCTGGTGCCCCTGCTGTGCTACCAGCATGTGTTCTGTCAGGTCAACAAGATCAATATCTATGCGGCTGGGCTGCCGTTGTATATTACCATAGAAGAGTCCCCCAACTATTATATACCTTATTATTTATTACTGCTCTTCTTCGTGCTTCTGGCAGCCACCTACGGACTGTGGCAGAAGCTTGGCGAGAAGCCTGCCCTGGGCATGGTGCGCTGGGCAGCCTGTCAGGTGGTGCTGTTGGCTGGTGTTGCCGCAGGCTTGTATTTCAGCTGGTTCAAGGACGAGAACTTCCACCGCGAGCTGGCCATGCAACATTGTATAGACCGTCAGGACTGGCAGGGCGTACTCGAGGAGGCCGCCCTTCAGGAGGACGAACCCACGCGCGCCATCGTGATGATGCGCAACCTGGCGCTCTGTCGCCTGGGCACGCAGGGCAACGACATGTTCAAGTATGCCAACGGCATGAAGCCCTACAATGCTGACTTCCCCATGAATACCCTGCTGGCCATCGGACCCATGATGTACTATCAGTATGGCATGCTCAACTACGGCCATCGCTTTTGCATGGAGATGGGCGTGGAGTATGGCTGGAATCCCCAGTTCTGCGAGCTGCTGGCCAAGTGTGCCGTCATGAACGGCGAGGAGCGACTGGCACGCAAGTACATCGAGATGCTGAAGCACACGCGCTACTATGCCGACCGTGCCCATCATCTGGAGGAACTGCTGGCCCGTCCCGAGTCCATCAAGGACGATCCCGAGATGGGACCCATCACCCACATGCTTCATTATGCTGACAACCTGACGGCCGACCAGGAGCACGTGGAACGCTTCATCATGCGCAGTCTGGCAAGGAGCACGCCCAGCACCGACCCCGTGTTCCAGGAGCAGCAGCTAATCGCCGCCATGTGGATGAAGAACTGGACACTCTTCGAGAAACAGTTCGAGGCCTACATCCAACTGCACCCCAAAGGCCCTGTGCCGCGCCACTTCCAGGAGGCCGCCTACCTCTACTGCTATGAGAACGACAAGGACGCCTCGGCCCTCAACTTCATCGGACAGGACGTCAAAGCCGCCTTCGACGCCTTCGCCCGTCAGCTGACACAGTACGACGGCATGGCCCCCGAGGCTGGCCGAGAAGCCCTCGCCCCCAACTTCGGCAAGACCTATTTCTTTGACTTCTACCTGATGCACTACGACGATGTCATCTAAACTCCCCACGACTATGAGAAAATCATTCCTACATACAGCCCTCGTCACCCTCACCATGAGCGCCATGCTGCTGGCATGCGGAGGAGTGAAGGTGCCCGAGACCTACACGCAGAGCAACCAGCTGCCACAGATCTATCCCGACTATACCAACGTCACCGTGCCTGCCAACATCGCCCCGCTGACATTCCAGATGGACCGTCCTGCCGACGAGATGGTGGCGCGTTTCACCCTGGGCGACAAGGAGTTGCTGTGCGGCTACGACGCAGTACAGCCCGATGCCGACGACTGGCGCGAGCTCCTGGAGCAGGCCCGTGGCAAGGATATCAAGGTCGAAGTGTTCTCATCCACCGACGACCAGTGGACGCGCTACCAGCCCTTCACCATCAGCGTCTCGCCCGACCCCATCGACCCCTATATCAGCTACCGCGTCATTCCCCCCTCGTTCCGCACCTACGAGAACCTCACCATCCGACAGCGTTGCCTGGAGAACTACGACGAGAGCGTCATCTACAACAACGCCCTCTGCTCCACCGAGAAAGACGGCCAGTGCATCAACTGCCATCACTACCAGAACTACAACCCGGGGCGCATGCAGTTCCACGCACGCCAGAACCAGGGAGGCACCGTCATTGCCATCGACGGCGACATCCGCAAGATCAACATGAAGAATGACTCCATCCTCTCCGCTGGCGTCTATCCCGCATGGCACCCCACCCTCGACATCATCGTCTATTCCACCAACAAGACCAGTCAGAGTTTCCAGTCCCTCGACCACAACAAGATCGAGGTCTATGACTCCGAGAGCGACCTCATAGCCTACGACATCAAGAAAAACCAGGTAGCCAACATCGAGAACGACCCCAACGAGTTCGAGGTCTTCCCCTGCTGGTCGCCCGACGGCAAGTGGCTCTACTACTGCAGCGCCTACTTCAACCCCGACGACTCCATCGTCACCGACCCCCTGCAGCGCGTCGTCAAGTACCACAAGGACATCAAGTACAACATCTACCGCAAGAGCTTCGACCCCGACACCTACACCTTCGGTCCCCGCTGCCTCGTCTATGATGCCGCAGCCATCGACAGCAGCGCCACCCTGCCCCGCATCTCGCCCGACGGTCGCTACCTCATGTTCACCATCGGCCAGTACGGTTGCTTCCACATCTGGCACCACGATGCCGACCTCTGCCTCATGGACCTCCAAACCGACTCCGTGCGCAGGATGAGCACCTTCAACTCGCCCGATACCGAGAGCTACCACTCCTGGTCCAGCAACGGCCGCTGGGTCATCTTCAGCAGTCGCCGCGACGATGGCGTCTTCACCCGTCCCTTCATAGGCCACATCGATGCCGACGGCCGCGAGAGCAAGCCCTTCGAGCTGCCCTCCGCCTACCCCGACTACCACCGTCAGATGATGGGCAGCTACAACATCCCCGAGTTCATGCGCGGTCCCGTTGACATTCAGCCCCAGACCTTCGCCAAGGTCCTTGCCACCGACGGCGAGCCGCCCGTGAAATACGTCAAGAGGCTCAGCAAGTAACAACGCAAGGAGACGCACTTTTCAACACAAACTGACGCATTTCCCTACCGCGTGACTTAAGTCAAAAGGTCGCTCGACTTAAGTCAAAAGGTCGCTCGACTTAAGTCAAAAGGTCTTCCGACTTAAGTCTAAAGGTAGTCTTTTGCGTCACTTCGCATCACCAGGTGCGTCACTTCATGAGATTATTAGTAATGTGTCTGATCTATTCTGATTATAAACAATGCGGACTGAAGCCTTGTGACTTCAGTCCGCAGTTTACTTATAATATAGCGTAGTTTCAGAACGTTGGTTCCGACTCCCCACGCTTGTAGTTTATCCAGCCATCTGCGTCTTTGACGTAATAGCCTTGAATGCGGAGAGTGGTAGCATCGGCGTAGGCGAAGGTAAGAACACAGGAATAGGCCGTATACTCCCGACCGGTTTCGTCGTAGGTAGCGCTCAGCTGCAGGCAGTTGCGCTTTTCGCCGCTGTTACCTTCAGGGCTCCAATATCTCAACTGCCATGTCCCCGTGAACGTTCCGCTTAGTCCAAAGTCTTCCCAGTCGGTATATTGTTCTTTGCCATTGATAGTGACAAGTTTGCGGGTTTGCCATTTACGCATTCCCGTCAACGTGCCATCGGCCTGGAAAGTGAGCCGCTCGTAATAACGTTGCGTGTTGCTAGTGTTCTCATAGTGCCATGTGCCAACCATGAATGGTCCATACTGCTCATTCAGCTGCACGGTCTTTTCGTATGCCTCTGGGTCGGCATATCTTGGCTCGTCGCTGCCGCAAGATAAGAATGCGAGGGCGGCAATAATCAGAAAGAGAAGTCCCGCTTGTTTCATAAAGCATCCTCTATTCTTTTGGTTTCGACTTTCAGATATTTTTCCAAGCACTTGATGATTTCGGGGTAGTAGTCGCCAAGCGACTTGTAACGGTTGCGGTGCTTGGAGTAATGGCGCAAGGCTGTAACAAGTTCTGGCATCCAAAGGAAGTCACGGGCTATCTGATCGTACATTTCTGCTTTAATTTGCTCTTCACTGAAACCGTTCTCCTGCATGTAGATGATGACGGCTGCACGGACGATGCTCTCATTGATGACAGTGGGAGCATTCCTGTAGGCTTGATTGCTCATACCGCGATAGTATCGTTTCAACAATGTCTCACCGATAGCACCGAGCTGGTCGGCATTAGCATCGTATAGAGGATTGACAAAGGAGTGGTTGAACTCGTGAATGAGAGTCGCGGCATAGTCCGTGCCGTTCTCGAAAGCCTTCCCTGTGTTCTCGTCGATGCTATAGCCACAGATGGCAAGGACCTCTTTTGGTTGGCCTGTCAGTTGCCGACTTGGGCCATAGTTGCCGCCGCCATTGGTGAAGCCGACAACGATGCGGAATTGCTCAGTCGGCTCCTTACCGTAGAAACGCGGGTACCAGTCCTGATGGAAGTATTGCATCACGTTCTGCTCGTAAATATGAAGGACAGACTCATAAAAGGACTGATGCTGCGTATAAAAATCATGGAAGCGCGTTTCTATATAGAATGTATTGAGTTGATCGATAAAGTCTTCGATGTCAATGTCCTTCCAACGCTTATCAAGGTCAGACTGCTCGCCAAGGAACTTGATTCTATCTCCGTCGATGTCAAGATGGATAGCCATGCTCATCACAGCATCATAGCTGATACCATATTTGTTGCGCAGGCTCTGAAAGCAAGCCACGACAGCATGCTGCTTGTAGGGCGCGAACCACGCCTCCGTATCCTTAGTGTATTGCCCTCCCCTATCCATACAATACTCCCTAAAGCCAGCCGTTCGTGAGAGGATGGCCATTAGTTCCACCTCCTCGGATGCTTCGACCTTAATCTGAGCATTCGCAAATGTCGGTTCTGCCAACATAACCAGCAAAAGTAAGAATCTGCAGTAGTGTTTAATCATATTCATTTCGTTTTTCATACAATTTCTTTACCATCCTTTAATCTGGAAGCAGACGCCGAGGTTGATGCTCAGGCTGTTGATCAGCTTGTTTCTGTAAAGGTGCTTGGAGGTGTCAAAGGCATTGACGAGATAGGACTCGTCACTAACCGATGCCATGAGGCCGAGGTTTGGCGTGATGTGCATCTTGACGCCGAGGCTTGGCGAGAGGAAGAGGCTGATGCCTTGCTTTTTGTTTGAGATGGAGTATTGCTGGTTGGTGCCCACATTCCTGGCATTGAACAGGGCGAAGCCTCCGACGCGCAGATTGACGAAGGGCGAGAACGTGCGGTCGAGGAAGAAATAGTGTGTGCTGAGGAAAACGGGAAGGGCCGAGAAATGGTACTTCTCATGATGACGGTAGCCGATGCCGGCTCCTACGCTGAAGCGTTCGTTGAGGAACTTCTCGTGCAGGTAGTCAACAGAAAAGCCCCCGTCGCCATGTTTGCCAACGCCTTGCGCATAAGACGCATCGAGGACGTTCAGGCAACCCTCTTCAGGCTCAAACGAGGTCTGAGCCTGTACTGTCATGGCGACGAGGGCTAAGAGGATGATTATAAGCTTCTTGTTCAGAGCGCGAATCAGCTGACGGGTTTACGACAGGAAGCCGAGCAGGGCACCGGCAGCGACGGCGGAGCCGATGACGCCAGCAACATTGGGACCCATGGCGTGCATGAGGAGGAAGTTGTGGCGGTCGTACTCGAGACCCATATTGTGACTGATGCGGGCTGCCATAGGCACGGCGCTGACACCGGCATTGCCAATGAGGGGGTTGATCTTCTTGTCCTTGGGCAGGAAGAGGTTCATCAGCTTGACGAACAGCACACCGCTCATGGTGGCGATGGCGAAGGCAAAGGCTCCGATGGCGAAGATGAAGACGGTGTTGAGCGTCAGGAACTCGCTGGCCTGCGTGGAGCAGCCTACGGTGAGTCCCAGCAGCACCACGACAACGTCGTTCAAGGCGCTACCGGCGGTCTTGGCCAGACGGGTGGTCTTGCCACTCTCCTTCAGCAGGTTGCCGAAGAACAGCATGCCCAGCAGGGGCAGACCCGACGGCACGATGAAGGTGGTGAGCAGGAGGCCGATGATGGGGAAGAGGATGCGCTCGGTCTGACTGACCTGACGGCCTGGCTTCATCTTGATGACACGCTCTTTCTTGGTGGTGAGCAGTCGCATGAGGGGCGGCTGGATGAGCGGCACGAGGGCCATGTAGCTATAGGCGCAGACGGCGATGGCTCCCATGAGGTTGGGTGCCAGCTTGGACGACAGGAAGATGGCGGTAGGACCGTCGGCACCACCGATGATGGCGATACCGGCTGCCTGGTCGGGCTCGAAGCCAAAGGCCAGCGCCAGCATGTAGGCACCGAAGATGCCAAACTGGGCAGCGCCGCCGATGAGCATCAGCTTGGGATTGGCCAGCAGGGCCGAGAAGTCGGTCATGGCTCCGATGCCCAGGAAGATGAGTGGCGGATACCAGCCCTGGCGCACGCCCTGGTAGAAGATGTTGAGCACGGAGTTGTCCTCATAGAGGCCTATCTCCAGTCCGGCATCGGCACGGAAGGGGATATTACCCAGGATGATACCCAGTCCGATGGGCACCAGCAGCAGGGGCTCGAAGTCTTTCTTGATGGCAAGATAGATGAACAGGGCGCCTACGGCTATCATGATGAGGTTGCCCACCGAGGCATTGGCAAAGCCTGTGTAGGTGAGAAACTCGTTGAAGTTCTGTGATATGAAGTCAAACATTGAATTTTGGAGTTTAGGAGTTTAGGAGTGTAGGAGTTTAGACGATACCTTATCCAATGGTCATCATCACGGCACCTTCCATGACGGTGTCGCCAGCCTTCACATGGATGGAGGTAACCGTTCCGGCATATTCCGACTCAATATTGTTCTGCATCTTCATGGCTTCGAGAACCATCACCACATCGCCAATGCCTACCTTCTGGCCTACCTGCACCTTGACGTCGGTGACGGTACCGGGCAGGGGGGCCTTCAGAGGAGCACCGGCGCCAGCGGGAGCGGCGGGGGCAGCAGCAACAGGAGCAGCGGGAGCCACAGGAGCGGCAGGGGCGGCGGGCTGAGGGGCCTGCACACGGGGAGCCGTCATCGTGGGGTGCTTGGCGGCATTGATGGGGCGCTGGAGCTCCACCTCAAAGGGTATGCCATTTACGTTGACCTTGGCAACATTGCCTTCTACTTCGGCGATCTCTACTTCGTAGTCGACGCCTTTCACTTTATATTGATACTTGTTCATTGCTTGTTTATTTTGGAGTTTAGGAGTTTAGGAGTTTAGACGATAGATTTGCAGGCCTCTGGGGCGGTAGCAAACTCTACACTCTACATTCTACACTCTACACTATTTAGTGCAACTGTGGAGCTGTAGGAATGCGGGGGGCCGAGTGGTCGGTGGGCAGCACGGGATCGTGGAAATGGGTCATCTGACTGTACTCGTCGTCCCAGCCAGTGTCTTTCGACTTGATGGTGATGACACCGCTCTCCACATCGTGCACATCGTCCTCGTACTGGCGCAGGGCCATGCCGATGACAGCCATGTAGATCTCCATATCGACGCCCTTCTTCTCGAAGCCGTCCTGCATGAGGTTGCCTGTCTTGCGGCCTATCTCGATGGTCTTCTCCACGGTCTTGGTGATAGGCTTGATGGGCTGGGTGTTGACCACCTTCTTGGCGGTGTCAATATGACGCATCAGCATGCCGAAGAGCGAGAAGAACAGCCAGAGGAGGGCCAGACAGAAGAACACGATACCCATCGCCATGATAGCCATCGCAAAACCGTAAGGGTCCTCGCGCTTGAACTTATCGACCTTGCTCTCGTCGGCCTTGATGAAGTTCTCGATGCCTGGAGTAACGTTCTCGGGCTTCTTGAGACTCCAGCGTTGACCATCGCGGGCATAACTCTCGTTGGGTGCCAGGACGGGCACCGTGACCGAGTCGATGAGTTCCACACCATTGCCATTGTACAAGCCTATCCACACCACGCTGTCAGCATTGACAGGCAGGGAGAGATGCAGCTTGCCCTGATAGGGACTGGAGTTGGCAAAGAGCACCAAGTGCTGACGACCGCCCACATTGGTGCGTTCGTCGCCACTGGGGATTGCTGTCATGAGCTTGATACGCTCGGGTGCCGACAACGACTTGTTGAGGGCGCGCCGGTCGGTGGTAAGATACATACCGCGCACATTGTAAGTAGTGTACGACACGTTCTCGAGTTCCACCCACGCCTTGTGCTGACCAAACTCATCAACGACGCTGGTAGTATTGTCGGTCATCACCTCGTTGATGACAATGTTCTTGGCTCCCTGGCCAAACACCACACCAACGGAAGATGCCAACAACGCAACAAGCAGAAGTTTGAATCTTTTCATGTGATAAAAGTACGTGTATATTATATAAGTTTCTAAGTTCAATAAGTTTCTAAGTTCAGGAGTTAACGGGAGTTAACGGGAGTTAGCGGGAGTTAGCGGACACCCCCCTACCCTGCATTAGCTGCAGAAGAGGAGGATGATGAGCTGTGCCGTCAGGATGCGCAGGAACATGGACAACGGATAGACCGTCGAGTAGCCCACGGCAGGCGCCTCCTTGGAGCAGATACTGTTGGAATAGGCCAGTGCAGGGGGGTCGGTATAGGTACCCGAAATCATACCTGCGATGGTGAAGTAATTGAGTTTGAACTTCAATCGGGCTATAGGACCAACAATCAGAATCGGGATGATGGTGATCAGGATACCCGTGAGCACGTAGAGCAAGCCGTCGCCCTGCATCACGGTTTCGAAGAACCCAGCTCCAGCCTTGATACCTACCGAGGCGAGGAAGAGCACCAGTCCTATCTCACGCAACATCATATTGGCCGAGGTGGTGGTATAGGTTACCAACTTGATCTTATAGCCATATCGACCGATGAGGATAGCGATGATCAGCGGACCGCCGGCAATACCCAGCTTCATCAGCGGCATACCAGGAATGAAGGGCAGCGAACCGAAGATGATACCGAGGGTGATGCCCACGAAGATGGTAGCCAGATTGGGGGCCTCAAGACGCTTGATGGAGTTGCCCATCTTGTGAGCCACGCGATCGACAGCGTCCTCGGGACCTACCACCATGATGCGGTCGCCCACCTGCAAGGGCAGCGAGGGAGAGGCAAAGATATCCATGCCGTGACGCGTGACGCGCGTGACATTGACACCATAGACACTCGAGAAGTGCATCTGGCCGAACGACTTGCCGTTGATGCTGGGGTTGGTGACGAGGATACGCTTAGAGACAAGCGGCTGGTCCTGCTGCTCGAAGTCGATATCGAGCTTGGGACCGATGAAAGCCATGATAGCCTCCTGGTCGGCCTCGGCACAGACTATCAGCATCTGATCGCCAAGGTGGAACACGGTATTGCGGTTGGGGATGGACAGCTCGCCCTCATGGACGATGCGGGAGACCACAAAGTCGCGGTTCAGGAAGTCGTGAACCTGCAGCATGGTCTTGCCCTCCAGATACTTGTTGGACACCTCCAGGTGCATCTTGTAAGGCTTCTGCGTTGCCTTGGCACCTGCCTGTTCCTCCAGTTGCTCCTCTTCTTTCTCCAGCTTCACCTTGCAGATATAGCGAATGGCTACAATGGAGAGAATGATGCCTACGACAGCCAAGGGATAGGCGCAGGCATAAGCCGAGGCAATGGGAGGCGCATCCTGCTGGTACATGGACGACAGCGCTTCGTTAGCGGCACCAAGACCAGGGGTGTTGGTCACAGCACCATAAAGCGTACCAACCATCATGGGCAGGCTGTCCTTGTCGGACGTGTCGAAGAAAATGTAATAGCATCCGAACATCACAAGGATGTTGAGCAGAATGGCGACAGTGGCAAGCCCGTTAAGCTTGACACCAGCCTTGCCAAAACTCTCGAAGAAGCCCGGTCCCACCTGCAGACCAATCATAAAGACGAAGAGGATGAGACCAAAGTCCTGAATGAAATCAAGGGTCCGTGGCGTTCCTGTAAAGCCGAAATGACCTGCAATAATGCCAGCAAAGAGCACGAAGGTGACTCCGAGCGAGATGCCGCAGACCTTAATCTTGCCCAGATAGACACCAACGGCAATGACGACGGCATACAACAGGACGATATGCGGCAGGAAATCGACGTCGGTGAATAGTCTTGTTAACCACTCCATAATCTTTTCTTTTGAGATTAACGTATTGTCTTATTTCTTAAGCGCAGCAATAGACTCCTTGAGTGCTGCTATCTTCTCTTCTGCATCTGACTGCTTCTTACGCTCAAGGGCTACAACAGCCTCAGGCGCATTGGCAACAAAGCGTTCGTTGCTCAGCTTCTTCAGCACACCGGCAAGGAAACCTTCCAGGTGCTGCAGTTGGGCCTGCATCTTCTCGATCTCGGCATCCACATCGATGAGGTCGCCCAGAGGAACGGCATACTCATCGGTACCCACCATGAAGGCAGAAGCCGTGGTATCCTTGGCCTCAACAACGGAGATACCGCTAAGCGTAGCCATCTTCAGAACGATGTCGTCATAGGCGGCATAGTGGTTTTCGCCCACCACCTGCAACTGCAGCAACTCGCGAGGGGCGATATTCTTCTGGTTGCGAACGGTACGCACGCCAGAGACGATGAGCTTCACCTGTTCCACATCGTTGATGAGAGCGCTATCCTCAGCAGTTAAACCGCTGAGATCCAACTTGTCGCGCATAATGCTGTCGCCAGGGTGACGGTCGTAGAGGGCCTGCCACAGAGCCTCGGTGATGAACGGCATGAAGGGATGCAGCATCTTCAGCAACGTCTCAAAGAAGCGCAGGGTGGCATCATAGGTCTCACGGTCGATGGGCTGCTGCTTGCCATCCACATAGGCAGGCTTCACCATCTCCAGATACCAGCTGGAGAACTCGTCCCAGAACACCTTATAGACAGTCATCAGGGCGTCGTTGATGCGGTACTTGGAGAAGTGATCCTTCAGCTCCTCGTTAGCCTGACGCAGCTTGGCATCCATCCAGGCTATAGCAGTCTTGTTGACGGAAGAACCGCCAACCACTTCGTCGGCCACCTGCCATCCCTTGACCAGACGGAAGGCGTTCCAGATCTTGTTGTTGAAGTTGCGACCCTGTTCACAGAGAGCCTCATCGAAGAGGATATCGTTGCCGGCAGGTGCCGAGAGCATCATGCCCATGCGCACACCATCGGCACCGTACTTGTCAATCAGCTCCAGGGGATCGGGACTGTTACCCAGCGACTTGGACATCTTGCGTCCCAGCTTGTCGCGAACGATACCTGTGAAATAGACGTTCTTGAAGGGGTACTTACCCATATATTCCTCACCAGCCATAATCATGCGGGCCACCCAGAAGAAGATGATATCGGGGCCTGTCACCAGGTCGCTGGTGGGATAATAGTACTTGATTTCCTCGTTGTCGGGATTGTTGATACCGTCGAAGAGCGAAACGGGCCAGAGCCATGAAGAGAACCAGGTGTCGAGGGCATCCTCGTCCTGACGCAAATCAGAAAGCTGGAGGTTGGCATTGCCACTCTCCTTGCGGGCCAGCTCAAGGGCTTCCTCAGCGGTCTCAGCAACGACGAAGGTTTCGGATTCTTCGGACTCTCCGGACTTTCCGGGGTAATAGTAGGCAGGAATGCGATGACCCCACCACAGCTGACGCGAGATACACCAGTCTTGAATGTTCTCCAACCAGTTCTTGTAGGTGTTGACGTACTTCTGAGGATAGAAGTGCATCTCTCCGTTCATCACGGGAGGCAGGGCGATGTCAGCAAAATGCTGCATGCGCAGGAACCACTGCAGCGACAGGCGCGGCTCGATGGCGGTATCGGGGTTGCGCTCAGAATAGCCCACCTTGTTGGTATAGTCCTCAACCTTCTCCATCAGGCCTGCTGCTTCCAGGTCTTTGACAATCTGCTTACGACAGTCAAAGCGATCCATGCCCACATAGAGGGGCGACTGGTCGCTGATGGTACCGTCGGCATTGAAGATGTCGATGGTTTCCAAGTTGTGGGTCTTGCCCAACATGTTATCGTTCTTATCGTGGGCAGGCGTCACCTTCAGACAGCCCGTACCAAACTCTATCTCTACATAGCGATCCTCAATCACAGGGATGACACGGTCCACCAAAGGTACAATCACCTTGTGACCCTTCAGCCACTGGTTCTTGGGGTCTTTGGGGTTGATACACATAGCGGTATCGCCCATGATGGTCTCAGGACGGGTGGTAGCCACCACAGCGTAGTAGCCCTTGGCATCCTTGTGGATGACGTTTTCAGAGTTGAGAGTTGAGAGTTGAGAGTTGAGAGTTTCCGGATCTGCCACATAGTACTTCAGATGGAAAAGGTGGCTCTGCTCCTCACGATACACCACTTCCTCGTCACTGAGGGCGGTGAGAGCCTTGGGGTCCCAGTTCACCATGCGCAGACCACGATAGATGTAGCCCTTACGATAGAGGTCCACAAAGACCTTGATGACGCTCTCGGAGCGCTTTTCGTCCATCGTGAAGGCCGTGCGGTCCCAGTCGCAGGAAGCGCCCAGACGACGCAACTGCTTCAGGATGATGCCACCGTGCTCGTCGGTCCACTCCCAAGCGTGCTTCAGGAACTCCTCGCGGGTGAGGTCGTGCTTCTTAATGCCCTGCTCGGCCAGACGCTTCACCACCTTTGCCTCGGTAGCAATAGAAGCGTGGTCGGTGCCAGGCACCCAACAGGCGTTCTTGCCCTCCATGCGGGCACGACGCACCAGGATGTCCTGAATAGTGTTGTTGAGCATGTGGCCCATGTGGAGCACACCAGTCACATTGGGGGGAGGGATGACGATTGTATAGGGTTCACGACCATCAGGTTTCGAACTGAAAAGTTTGTTATCCAACCAATACTGATACCATTTGCCTTCGACCTCGTGTGGGTCGTATTTACTTGCAATTTCCATACCTTTTTTTATGCTTTCTTTTTACAGCGTGCAAAGGTACAAAAAAAACTGCGAAAGGAAAAGGGTTTTCTTGATTTTTTTCGCTAAAGATTATTCCTGATACTCGTAGCATCCAAGACCCTTGGCTGTAGAGAGGGAATCGAGATGGAAATCGTACATCAGATTATCCTCATCAACAAGACGGAAATGCTGTTTGCCCTGAATGGAATCATCGGGCGTTTCCCAGCGGATATTGACGAAATTAACAGTATCGTTCTCCACTTGCGGCGTCCTGAGCAGGTTGTTTTCAAAGTAGTAGGCAAAGGGAGTGATGCTGTCGCCCTCCAACATCTCGCCCATAACGACATCGTCGGCATAGCCGGTAACGATAGAGCCTGTCATCTGGAAGGCATGCAAGGGATAGGCTTGAGAACCGTCATAATTGGCAAAGCGCAGGGCCGCCCCACGAGCGGCAGAGAAAGGATAGAACTGTCCCAAGGTACAGTCCTTCATCACCACGGCGCCACCACAAACGGAGACACAATCACCGAGGGTATTGGTGAACTGGCATTTCACCAAATCAACCTGAGAATTATAGGTCAGCAATCCATATCCTTTACAATTGTGTACCACCGAGCGTTCCATATAGAGACGCTGCTGATCGCTATTGAAGGCAGTAGAGTCGCAGACGATGCCATCTTCCGCATTACGTATCTCAGTGGATATCAGCTCGTTACCAAACGATGAGGAATGGATGCGGATGCCCCGCCATTGTCCGCTGACACGGTCGTAGGGCAGATAGTCGAACATGTGGTCAAGACGGTCGCCACGCATCAGGGTGTTTTCTGTCTTGAGTGTGCCATAAACATCAACACCTGCCTGATCATGAAAGAAAAGGGTTGTATTCTTGACTGTCAGCGTTGCCGCACTATCAACCTTCAAACCACCATAGACAATAATCGGTTTGGCACTCTCAATCGTGGTATTGCTACTGACCACCCAATCATGCATGAAGACGGCGTCCCAAGAACAGCCTTGAAGAGCAACACGCTGCTCTACCCCACTCTCAAGTGTAAAGATGAGGTCGTCAGAGATCAGTTGCGGTTCGTCCTGCCCGTTTTCAGGAGCAGTCAACTCCACAAAGACATGAATACTGTCATCACGACGCACCTCCAAATCGGTCACAACCGAACCCAACGAATTATCCAGATAGGAACCGTCAACATTCACGCGGAAACCCGTTTGGTTGCCCTGACGCAGACGAACACTCTGAATGCGCACGCCTGCCCTTGAATGGTTATAGACCCAGAAGTCGTAAGTGCGCGAACCCACGGTTGAAAAGACAGTATCCATCTTCACGGAATCGGTAGAAAAAGTCAACGTCGCCGTAGGACTCGTGGTAAACGAATCGTTGTCTGAACAGGCACTTAAACCCGTCAGGACAATCAGCATAAAAAAGAGAATCCGTCTTATCATATCACAGATAAAACGGATTCAATTGTTTTTTATTGCATAAAGCCCTAGGAAATGCTATGAATGTCAAGGAATTCCTAGGTTTTCCTTAATATTACTTGAAGTAGCGCTTCAACAGGCCAGCGAAGCCGGCACCATGACGGGCCTCGTCCTTAGCCATCTCGTGTACGGTGTCGTGGATAGCGTCGAAACCAGCAGCCTTAGCGTTCTTGGCAATACGGAACTTATCCTCGCAAGCACCAGCCTCAGCAGCAGCACGCTTCTCCAGATTGGTCTTGGTATCCCAAACGCACTCACCGAGCAACTCAGCGAAACGAGAAGCATGATCTGCCTCCTCAAAAGCATAACGCTTAAATGCCTCAGCAATCTCAGGATAACCCTCACGATCAGCCTGACGAGCCATTGCCAGATACATACCTACCTCACCACACTCGCCATTAAAATGGTTACGCAAATCGTCAATCATCTCCTGTGAAACACCCTCTGGCTTACCGTCGCCAATGCGATGTACAGTAGCATAAGTGGTTTCGCCCTCATCCTTCAGTTCAGAGAACTTGCTGGCTGGAGCCTTACAGATGGGACACTTCTCGGGAGCTGCATCGCCTTCATAGATATATCCACAAACGGCGCAAATAAACTTTTTCTTCATAATTGCTATAAGTTTTTAGTTAATGAAACATTCTGTTTGCAAAGATAAGGATAAAAAAGATACCTACAAAATGTTAGGCACGCTTTTTCTGCAATTTAGACAACGTCCACACTAGAATGGCAATCCAACGGCAAAGTGGAAGGCGTTGTCGCGACTAAACTTGGGATGCAACAGGGGATAGTGCTCCTCGTCGTCGGCTTCATAGGCAGGATTGACCGCCTTCATGCCGAGGTCAAAACGCAGGATGAAGTAGTCGAAGTTAAGACGGATGCCAACGCCATAGCTGACAGCCAGCTGACTGGGAAAGTCCTTCAGACGGAATCGTCCACCTGGCTGGATATCGTAGTCGCGCAAGGTCCATATATTGCCAGCATCGACAAACAAAGCACCACCAAGCTTCCAGAATAGATGGGTACGCAGCTCGGCATTCAGGTCGAGCTTCATGTCGCCCGTCTGGTTGATGAAGTTGATGCGTCCATCGCGTTCTTTATACTTTCCAGGTCCCAACGAACGGACACTCCATCCACGAACGCTGTTGGCACCACCTGAGAAATAGCGTTTCTCGAAGGGTAGAACGGTGGAGTTGCCATAGGGATAGGCGATGCCGAAACCCATGTGGAGTACCAACTGGTTGTTCTGATCAAGTCGCAGGGAGCGTGTCAGGTCGATGTCGCCCTTGACATACTGCGCAAACGTGATATTGAACAGGCGATAATGTCCCATATCGTCTTTCTCGGCTTTAAACAAGCGTGAACCCAAAGACAACACATTACCAGAGGTTTCAATATTGGTTTTGAATGCAAAGTTGTTCTTGGCATAGGAATAGCCAAAGGCTATACGTGTAATGAACAAGTCCTCGTAGTTATAGCGCAGAATAGCATTACGGGTTGACTCGTTCTCCAGATACTCGCTACGGAAAGTCGATGATATCCAGGGCATAAACAAGTAGTTCAGGTCAAGCAAGTCAAGCTGGAAACGGTCGTGGCGTTGGGGGTTGTTCCAACGGTAACGCCAGGCTGCCGATAGCAAGCGTCGATGGAACTCAGGACGGTTCTGCAGGTCATACAGCAACGACAGTTCGCTGGTAGCGTTAATTTGTTGACGTACACTGGGACTGATGAAGGGAGCCACAAACCGTGGAAACTGCAGTCGGGCTTGCGTAGAATATTCCACGAAGTCCTGATTACTGTAGCCCTCCAAGCCGCGAATGGCTTCATAAGCACCACGAAACTCGAGTGACAACACCTCGCTGCCTCGAAACAGATTACGGTTCTGATAGGTCAACGTCGCAGCAGCACCAAGATCGCCTGAGGTATTGGTTCCTTCAGGTTGGAAGGAGATAGTCGAGGGCTTATTGGTCAACAGCTGAATGTCACAATCCAACGAGTCAGAGCCCTCTACCGGAGCGAAATTGATGTTGGTATATTTGACAGCTTGAAGGCGTCCAAAGTGGTTATAGGTATTCTGTAAGCCACTTGACGTATAATATTGGTTATCAGAAAGATGTGTACACTCTCTAAGTACACTTTTACGCAGATGAATATGAGAATCTGAGGGGTTACCACTCGACCATGTGACGTGCCTCATCGTGTAACGCGTGTGAAGAGTGTCGGGCTGGTTGTTCTGGCGGAACAGGCCCAAGTGCAGACGCACATTCACCAGTCGCGAGTTACGTGCAGTATCGGCCTGATAGGTGATGAATTCCTTATGAAAACGGAAGTAGCCATTATCCGTCAGCAGGGTGGTCAGTCGCTTGCGCTCAGCATCCAGTTGGGCCACATTGAACTTCATACCTGAGCGCAACAGTCTGCGAGGCGCATCGTCCTTCAACAGGCTGGCAATCTGTTCGTCTTCGATATCATAGTTGAGATTATGAATGAAATAGGGCTCGCCAGGCTGTAGGACGTAGGTGACGTTCATTTTCTTACCATGATGAACGGTATCGACATGAACATCGGCATGCAAATAGCCCTCGTTGCGCAGTTCCTGTCGCAGATCGTTACATGTAAGCAGCGTCTTTCGCTCGTCATAGATCACGGGCGCCTCACCCATAGAGCGCAACGTGCGACTAATCCATGAGGAGTCACGCCCAGAGAGGGAATAGGTGTAAAGTGGCAACTTCAGCAGCGAGAACCATCGGGTGTTGGGCGTCTGACGCAGATAACCGCTAAGCATGCCTGTGCTGATATCGCCATAGCTGCCTTCAACTTTCAGTTTGGTGCTATTCAGAAGGTAGGCGTCATCGGGAACATAACGTGTTGTATCACACGACGATATTGACATCATCGTAACAACTGTCAAGACACCTATCAGCCACTTTCTCATAATCTGCATGCAAAGGTACAAAAAAAACTCAAATCTCAAATCTCAAATCTCAAATCTTTTTCGTACCTTTGCAACATGATCAGTAAAAATCAATTGAAATTCCACCGCCAGCTGGAGATGAAGAAGTATCGCAGGCAGGAAGGACTCTTCGTGGCTGAAGGTCCAAAGGTGGTTGGCGACCTTCTTGAGGCAGGCTTTGAGGCCCGTCAGATCTATGCCACAAAGGAATGGATTGAGGAAACGGGACATACTGATGCACAAGAGGTTAGCGAAGACGAACTACGCAAATTGAGTTTCCTGCAGCATCCTCAGAAGGTGGTGGCACAGATAGTCATGAAATTCCCAACATGGGAACAGGAAGAGAGTGCGTCACTTACTCGGAGAGAGTGCGTCACTTTCTCGGAGAGAGAGCGTCACTTACTTCTGGCACTCGACGGCGTTCAAGACCCTGGCAACCTGGGAACCATTATCCGCATAGCCGACTGGTTTGGCATCAGTACCATTTACTGCTCGGAAGACACTGCCGACGCCTGGAATCCAAAGGTCGTTCAAGCTACGATGGGAAGCGTCGCGCGCGTGAACATTATTTATTGTAATTTAAGAGAACTGATAGAAAAGGCAGATATACCTGTGTATGGCACCCTACTCGACGGCAACAACATCTATGAAGAGGAGTTGTCAGAGGAGGGTATCATTGTGATGGGTAACGAGGGCAACGGCATATCGCCCCGTATCCGTGAGCTCATCACGCACAAGCTACTAATTCCAAGATACCACGAAGGTGCTGAGAGCTTGAACGTAGCCATAGCCACAGCTATCACATGCGCAGAGTTCCGCAGACGTTTCCACTAAAGAATCTTCTGTACAATGACAGCCGGCTGATAGGACTGACCGTCATAGAGCCAGTCAGCAAGCTGTTCTGAAGACACAAAGCCCTGCTTGGCAAACAAGGCAAGCGAAGCTTCGTTGGAAAGTGCGATAAAAGCATACAACTGGTGCAGATGGATAACTTGACGCGCATAGTCCACCATTTTCTCAAGAGCCTTCGACGCATAGCCTCGACGACGATAGTGCTTGGCAATGATGATGCCCACCTCAGCGCGTAGGTTTCGAGGGTCAAAATTCATCAAGTCTGCCAATCCGATGGGGGTACCATCCTCCAGTTCAATAATCAGTCGTACCTGTTTGTCAGTATAGATATCACCCGACGAACGAGCCACGAAATCGTGGAGCACATAGCGCGAATAAGGCACGTTGGTGGTGCTGACGCCCCAGCTATCGGGATCATTCTCTATGCGATAAAGCAACTCCAGGTCTTCTGGCTCCATTGCACGCAGGCAAACAGATGATTGCGGATTCGTCATTTGATGATATCATTGGGGGTGATAAGTAAGTTCTTCGAAGGATAGAAAGTGCCAATCAAAGCCTTCTGCGATTTCTCGGCCTCTGTGATAACATGATTAAATGATGCGCTTTCTACATCATAGACCTCACAATAGGGTAAGCTTTGCGCCTCAGAAGCCATCGTCAGCCCTTTGCGATTGGCAAGTTTTATAAATTTCTTTTTCGTTGCCTTAGGGCCGCGATACACATAAACCATATCCACGTGACGTTTCCTGTCGAAGCCCAAAGATGTGCGCATCTTATCAGTCAACATAAAGATAAGTGCTATGAATGCACGGAAATAGATAGCCATCTTGATGGGTACTGTAACCAAGAATGAGAGGTGATTGTAATGCTTGCGGAAGAAGATGAGCATCGCATCATAGAACACATGCACATAACGATAACTGGACCTGATTGTTGACTCACCTTTGTAATGGACAATACGTGCAGGAACATACCAATTTTCATAGCCTCCCTTCAGTATGCGATACGACAAGTCAATATCCTCGCCATACATAAAATAATCTTTATCGAGCATACCCACAGCATCCATAGCTTCACGGCGTACCATGAAGAAAGCGCCGCTGACAGCTTCTATACAGGCTGGCTGGTCCCACGACAGGTGACTCATATAGTAGCGTTTCGAAAAACCCAGCATCTTCAGCAGCGACACCCATGGCGTAGGAATGGCCCTACGCGACTCTCTAGCTAGTGTACCGTTGGAATTGTGCATCATCGCCCCCACTCCACCAGCCTTAGGATGGGCATCCATAAACTTGACAGCCTGTTGCAAGGCATCCTCGCTGACAAAGGTATCAGGGTTGAGCAGTAGCACATACTCACCCGTTGACTGACGGATAGCGATATTGTTAGCACGTGCAAAGCCCAGGTTATGTTGACATTCGATGAGTGTAATCTGCTTAGCAAATTTTTGTCTGAGATAGTCAACTGAGCCATCTGAAGAAGCGTTGTCAACAACGAATATCTCACTTTCCATACCTTTCGTAGCACGGAAGACGCTCTCCAAACATTGCTCAACGTAGTAGCAGACGTTATAGTTGACGATGACGACAGTCAGTTTCATGCTTCCAATTCTGATTTACAACGACTCATGGTTGGCAGGATGAACGGCATCGTCAGCAGACAGACAATTGCCAGATAGCCGAAGGCAGGTTCAAAGCCAAAGAAGTAGTACAGCATCGTGTTGATAACCAACAGGTCGCCTATCAGCACCATGCGAATAATGCTCCACTTCAATAGCGCAGGTTTACCCTCCATCTTGATTTCAGAAGCCACCTTCGAGAACTTAAACAGACGCAAGCCTGCGGGAATGCTTGCCAGTGTTGTCAGAATCATCAGCGTGGAAACAATAAACAACGTCTGACTATCTACATTCGAGACAAATGCCAAATCGACGTTCATCCAGTCGCCAAGGATATAAAGTACACCTGCCGTCAATAGCTGAAGGCAGAAGATGGTCATCAATATGTTACGAATTCTTTTCATTTCTTATATAACTATTTTCCATCAAAGGGGGTTCGATTCAATATGGATCGTCCTAATGTCACCTCATCGGTATATTCCAGTTCGTTTCCTACAGCAATACCTCGGGCAATGATGCTGATCTTCACATCAAAAGCGGCTAGCTTGCGGAAGATGTAGAAGTTGGTAGTGTCACCCTCCATCGTAGAGCTAAGCGCCAGTATCACCTCTTTGACTTCACCTTCTGCCACG
>Ga0310694_10000762_pt1 | contig 40359 bp, 34 predicted proteins | sample 174DNAGHGhighgp2_FD_203884 | JGI IMG/M metagenome (GOLD analysis project Ga0310694, IMG submission 203884) | Sheep rumen microbial communities from Palmerston North, Manawatu-Wanganui, New Zealand - 1742 DNA GHGhigh gp2 (v2) (version 2) | ecosystem: Host-associated > Mammals > Digestive system... | reverse complement strand
GAAATAGCCACCACGCTGGGCTCGTTAACTACTATCTGATCCTCATACATAATGAGGGTGTTGGCTGTGCCAAGGTCGATTGCAATCTCTTGCGTAAAGGAGAAAAAAGCCATAGTACGTTGAGTGTTTAGAGTTGAGGGTTATACCGGATCAATAGCCTGTGCGATGGAGTTGGCGATTTGCGCCATTTCGTCGGCAGGGAGTTGGAGCTTGGGGTTGGTGAAGAGCATATCCTTCTCCGAGTTCATCGGAACGAGGTGGATATGAACGTGGTTGACCTCCATGCCCAGTACGGCGACACCGACGCGCTTGCAGCCGGTAGCCTTCTTGATACCCACCGCCACTCGTTTGGCGAAGAGCATAAGGTCGGCGAACAGTTGGTCGTCGAGGTCGAAGATGTAGTCAGCCTCGGGTTCGGGCAGTTTGGGGATAACCAGGGTGTGCCCCTTGACGAGCGGGTTGATGTCCAGGAAAGCGTAGCAGCGATCGCTTTCAGCCACCTTGTAACTGGGAATCTCGCCGTTGATGATTCGTGTGAAGATAGTCATAGTGATTCACTATTTAACAGTTCGTCATTACAGAGAAATCTCCATGATTTCCAGTTCGAGCAATCCGGCAGGCACATTAACCTGTGCGATCTCTCCGACCTTTTTGCCCAGTAGTCCTTTAGCGATAGGCGTTGTGGACGCGATCTTTCCCTCGGCGATGTTTGCCTCGCTCTCGGTAACGATCTGGTAGGTCTTCTCCATATTATTCCTCTTATTACGTACACGCACGCGTGTGAGGATCTTCACTTCGTCGGTGTTGATAGCCGACTCGTCGATGATTCGTGCGTCCACGATTTTGCTTTTGAGGATAGCGATGCGCGTCTCGAGGTGTCCTTGTTCCTCTTTGGCTGCGTCGTACTCGGCATTCTCGCTCAGGTCACCTTTGTCGCGTGCCTCCGCGATAGCCGCAATCACTCGAGGGCGCTCAACGCTCTCGAGGAACGAAAGTTCTTCTTTGAGTTTCTGCAGGCCTTCTGCAGTCATATAAGTTGTTGCCATATATATAGATATTTATTTCAAAATTAGTATTTTCGATTGAGAATCTCGGCCGCGATAAACGCCTTGCGGAACTCGTCAGGATCGCTGAGGTCGAACAAATCGTTTTCCGTTTCCTGCACGGGCGCAGAAGTCTGCACCTGCTTAGGCAGAACAACGGGTTGTGGGTTGGTAGTCTTTTTCGCCTTCTTTTTTGCCATAATTCACAATACTAAAGCGATGCAAATACTTGCACCGTTGCTAAAAATATTAGTTGCTATGAAAACAAAAAAGTCTTCACAGCGAAGGTTTCTTTCAGATGGTTTTTAAAAACAACAGGAAACTTCCCAGCCTCCTGTTGCCATTAAACCTAAACCTTAACTATGAAAATTTTATTTGTTTTCGATGCAAAGGTACAACTTTTATTTGATATATGCAAATATTTTGCGAAAAAAAATCACTTTTTGTGCGTTTTTTTTCATTTTTTTCAAAAAATGGGCATTTTTGACCACACAGAACTCCAAAAAACGAACAAATTTTCGCTATGAGCAAACAATTTCACCCTTGAGTGTCGCGGCAGTTGCGGAAATAATTTTGACATTGACGAACTCACCGATGTGTCGTCCTTCGCGCGGGAAGACGACTGTCTTGTATTGCGATGTTCGTCCGAACATATCTTCCCTGCTGCGCTTGGAGTATCCCTCTACCAGCACCTCGACCACTTTTCCCACTTCTCGCAGATTGCTCTCGAGCGAGAGGGTGTTCTGCAGGGCAATTATCTCGTTGAGCCGGCGTACTTTTTCTTCCTCGCTGACATTGTCGGGCAGATGTTTGCTGGCATAGGTGCCCGGGCGCTCGGAGTATTTGAACATGAACGCTGTGTCGAAGCCAACCTCGCGCATGAGTGATAGTGTCTGGGCGTGGTCGTCGAGTGTCTCGTCGTGAAATCCGCAGAACACGTCCGTTCCGATTGTTGCGTCGGGCACAATACGCCGTATGGCAGCAATGCGCTCAAGGTACCACTCGCGTGTGTATTTGCGGTTCATGAGTTTGAGGATCTTGTTGCTGCCGCTCTGCACTGGTAAGTGGATGAACTTGCAGATGTTCGGGTTGTCGGCAATGACTTGCAATGTCTTGTCGGACATGTCTTTCGGGTGCGAAGTGGTGAAGCGGATACGCATATCCGGCACGGCTTGTGCAACCGTTTGTAGCAGGTCGGCAAAATCAAGGGATTGACGATTAGGATATTTACCATTTACGATTTGGTCGGCTGCAGGTTGCCAGCAGTAGGAGTTGACGTTCTGCCCGAGGAGTGTGACCTCCTTGTAGCCGCGGGCCTGCAGGTCGCGCACCTCGCTAAGGATACTTTGTACGTCGCGTGAGCGTTCGCGTCCGCGGGTGTAGGGCACAACGCAGTAGGAGCAGAAGTTGTTGCATCCGCGCATAATACTAACGAACCCCGATATCTGTTTGCCCAGGCGTGCAGGCAGAACATCGGCGTAGGTCTCGGTGGTGCTGAGTTGCACGTTGATAGCCTGGTGCCCTTGCTCGCATTGTGCGATGAGGTTAGGCAGGTCGAGGTAAGCGTCGGGGCCGGCAACGAAATCAACTTTGTAGTCGCGCAGCAGCTGTTCGCCCATGCGCTCCGCCATGCAGCCTATGACACCGATCATGCGGCGCTTGCCGTGCTTGCCGCCCGCCAATTCCTGCAGGCGGTGCTGAACGCGTTGCTCGGCATTATCACGAATGGAGCAGGTGTTGAGAAGAATGATGTCCGCCTTGTTGATGTCGTCGGTGTAATCGGCATCGGTGGTGCGCAGGATAGCCGCTACCACCTCGCTGTCAGCCACGTTCATCTGGCAGCCGTAGGTCTCTATATAAAATGTTTTTGCCATGAATAGGTGATGTTAGGCAGTAACTCTGTAAGCTTTGGGTGTAACGGAAGTGTGGGTCTTGAAGAACCGGTTGAAGAATGCCACGTTATCGAATCCGAGCGACAAGCCTATCTCTTTGACCTGCAGATTGGTGAGTTTGAGTTTGGCTTTGGCATCGGTGATGATTGCCTCAACGATGAGATCGCCTGCAGTCTTGTTGCTGACCTGCTTGATGGTTGCGCACAAGTGCGGCAGAGTGATATGCATGACTTCGGCGTACTTGGAAACGTGGTGCCACTCGTGGTAATGCTTGAGTACGAGGTTGCAATACTCGTAGTAGATCTCGTTCTTGCGATCCTGTGGACGCAGCGTGGTTTCGGATTGCGAATGGAAGAAGCCGTTGTACGTCATTTGGAAAATGTTGTACATGTTGACCATCTTTTCTGTGTTAAGAAGTGATGGTGTGCAATTGGTGGCGTCAATCATGAGTTTGCAGGTATCGACCATGATGTGTGCCTGCTCGTTGGTAAGAGTAACGATAGGCGAGTGCATGTGCATTGCGTTGGCAGTCAGTCGCGTCTGGAAGGTATTCTTCTCCATGAACGATGAGCTGAACAGCACGTAGTACACTAGTGCGTCTTCGGAAAACTCGTGGATAAGCAGGAACGAGCCAGACTCCAACAGCAACGCGTCGTTGGCGTGGAAGTCGTATTGCGTAACGTTGATGGTCGCTCTGGCTGAACCGCGTGCCAAGATGGCAAATACAGTACATTGAATCTTGCACGGGAAACGACCATATTCATTCATGATCCTGCCGCTGGCATCACCGATGAGGTAATCCTTCGGGCAGTCTAACAAAGGTATTGAGTTGTCTTGCATATATGTGTTGTTTGGTGGTTGAAATGTTGTGCATTAAACAATTGCATGCAAAGATACAAAAATAATTGCTAAATTTATCATAATTCTTAAAAAAAAGTACGTTTTTGGTGTATAAAACGTACTTTTTGTAAGATAGTCCTTAAAATTAGAGCATTATATGGCGTGCTGCTGAATCTTCGTTGTTACTGTCGGTTGTACCATTGTTCAAGCTGTTCGTTGAATGCTCTTCGCTCAAGTTTGGACCACTCTCGCAGAGAGTCGGTGAGGTCTTCGAAGTGCATGAGCACATGCCTGCGGAGGGTAGGGCGCGTCTTTTGCTTGCTGAAGAAACTGTCGTCGAGTCCGGTGGTGCGAAGCATGATTACGCGCACGTTTGCGTACGTATCCTTATTTTCAGGAGCAAAGATACCCCGGCACACCTCGTAGGCGAGTCGCCGGTTGCCGATTTGCTCAACGGGTTTGAAGCGTATGTGCCCGGAAGGGTAGATAAGCAGGTCGTTGCCGTCAGCGAGTGCCTGCAATGCAGTAGCGGAGAGTTGTCGTGCCTTGGCTGCACTCTGCTCGCGGTTGTCGGCGGTGGTGGCAGGCAGGTCGGGTACGACGATAGCACTGGCGAGTCGCAACGCCCAGCCTGAGATACGCTTGCGGAAGAACGCTTCGTCAGCCATCGGGCGCAACAGCACCTCGGGAAACTCGGCGCAGAGCATAGGCGGCTCGACGTATGCGGGGTGATTGGGAAAGACGAGATGCGCCTTGTCGTCACGAAGGAGTTCGCCGCCTTCGGTGCGGATATCATAATGCAGATGAAACAGCCATCTGACAATCTTGGCAACTTGTATACGTGTCATTGTTTTTGTATATGTATCTGTTGATGTATCGTTGTAAGGTGCTTCGGCTGCACTTGAGCCTTTGGCTGATGACATATTGCGTACAGCCTTCGCTAATTGCCTGGCGGATAAACCTGTCGTGCTTGAACAGCGGACTTGTCTCCTGACTGCTTTTGCTCCCGTACGGTCGTCCAACATGTTTGCCTTCTGACTTCTTGCGTGCGAGTGCGTCGCGTGTGCGCTGGCTGATAAGGTTGCGTTCGATCTCAGCAGACAATCCGAATGCGAACGCCAATATCTTGGATTGTATATCCTCGCCGAGGCGGTAGTTATCCTTGATGGTCCATACGCGGCAGCCTCGCTTCATGCACAGACTGAGGATCTCCATGATCATGTACAAGTTTCTGCCCAGGCGACTCAGTTCGCTGCAGATGATCAGGTCACCACGTTTTGTGCGCTTGAGCAGTGTTCCCAGCCGCCTGCGGGAGAATTGCATGGTTCCGGAAACCGTTTCGGCAATCCAACCATCGATATTTAACCCTTCTCTTTCGCAGAACCGGCGAATCTCGAACCGCTGGTTTTCAACCGTCTGTTTGTCGCTGCTGACGCGTATGTATCCGTAATTCATGGTTTTTTGCCACAAAGATACAAAAAAATCCGCCAATATGCAAGACGAGCGGTGTGAAAAACGCGACATGCGCCGTTGCGGGCTACGCGAAATCGATGATATGGTGGATGGAGATAATGCCTATGATCTGCTCGGTATCGGGAGTGTCAGTCACGGCAAGTGTGGTGATATTATATTTGTCCATAATGGCGAGTGCCTCGGATAGCAGTGCGTCCTTGCAGAGGTGCTTGTAGCCGAGAGTCATGATATCCGCAGCAGTGATGTGCAGGTCGTCGTACTTTTGTATGGCGCGGCGCAGGTCGCCGTCGGTAATGATACCGACGCACTTGCCGTAATCGCTGTCGTCAGCATTATGCCCGTACACCATAGTCATGCCGAGGTGATGGCTGGTCATCTCGCAAACGAGGTCGCGGAACGGCGTGTCGGTGAATACTCGCGGTACGGAAGTAGTCATGTGGTTCTCGACGCGTCCGAGGAGTTTGCGCCCGAGTGCACCTCCCGGATGATAGACGGCAAAGTTCTCTGCACGGAAATGTCGCTTCTCCATCAGACACACCATCAGTGCGTCGCCCATGAGCAGTGTGGCGGTGGTGGAGGTAGTGGGAGCCAGGCCCAACGGACATGCTTCGCGATCAACGTGAACAGAGAGAACAAGATCGCAACGTAGCGCCAAAGGTGACTGCAAGTCACCGGTCATGGCTATGAGCCGGCAGCCCATGCGGTGCAACGGGTCGATGACAGCAAGGATCTCGTTGGTGGCGCCGCTGTTGCTGACGAGCAGTGCGACGTCGTCGCAACTGACCATACCCAGATCGCCGTGCACTGCCTCAACGGCGTTGACGAATAGTGCCGGCGTGCCGGTAGAGGCTAAGGATGAAGCAATCTTACGACCGATAAGTCCGGTTTTGCCGATACCCATCACAACAACTTTCCCCTTGCAGGCATACAGGGTATCCACTACGGCGGAGAAATGTTCGTCGATGTTTGCGGCAACTTTGTTGAGTTCGCCTATCTCCTGCTCGAAGATCTCTTTTGCTCGTTGTACAGTATTGCTCATCGTAGTGTGTCAGTTGGAATATTGGTGCGCCAGTGCATCAAAGGCTTTCGCCTGCGTGAGTATGGCGCGTATATCTGCGAGTCGAACCTGGTTAGCTGCATCGCTGATAGCATGGTCGGGATCGGGGTGAACCTCGAGGAACAAGCCGTCGATACCCACAGCGAGTGCGGCACGCATGAGTGGCGGAACAAGTTCGCGGTTGCCGCCTGTTATGCCTTGCTGGGAGGACGGCTGCTGTACGGAGTGAGTGGCATCGAAGATGACAGGACAGCCGTACTCACGCATCCGCACCAGTGAGGTCATGTCCACCACGAGGTTGCCGTAGCCGAACGATGAGCCGCGCTCCGTGAGCCAGACATGTGCATCGGGGTTGGCGTCGCGGCACTTGCTGATAGCACCGCGCATATCCCAGGGAGCCATGAACTGACCTTTCTTGATGTTCACTATTCTGCCGGTACGTGCTGCGGCTTGCAGCAGGTCAGTCTGCCGGCTGAGAAACGCGGGTATCTGAAGAACATCCGCTACCTCGGCTACGGGTGCACACTGACAACTCTCGTGTACATCGGTCAGGATAGGCAGTCCGAAACGCTGTTTGACTTCAGCCAATATACGCAGACCATCCGACATCCCCACGCCTCGCGAGGAGGATGAGGATGTACGGTTGGCTTTGTCGAACGATGACTTGAAATACAACTGAATGTCGAGATCACGACAAACCTGTTGCAGTTCGGCAGCGGTGTCGAGCACCATCTGCCTGCCTTCTATAGCACACGGGCCGGCTATGAGGAACATGACTTAGTGCTTATATGCCTTGAACCAATCGATGGAAACGGAACCGGTGCCTTTGACGTCCTTCGGCAGGAACTCGATGATAGCCGGGAAGACTTTTGTACCCAGTTTGTTAGCGGTGCGTGCTACCTCCTGGTTGTTGACGTACCAGGTGATGTCGGACTTGGTGATGTTCACGCTGTAAACGTACTCTTGACCTTCCTTGAGTCCCTCGACTACTGTCAGTTCCTCAAACTGCGGGTAAGTAACACCTACAGTAATCTTCTGTCCGTCCCACTGTGCGATACGTAGAATAGGCAGACGATCCTCGCTCATCAGGCAGATAGCGCCATTGGCTTTACCCTTGAATGCAGCTTTGACCTGAATCATTCCTTCGTCAAGGCGGAACTTGTCGGCAGTCTGAATGATATCGCCGGTGTAGTCGAAATCAGTCATGATGAAACCTTTCTTCTCGTCCCAAGCGGGTGCGGTGGCGCGTTCGGCTTTCACCTCAACCACCAGACGGCTGTCGATAGTGTTGACGTTACGACCGTTGTTCATGGCAGCACCCTCGTTGGTGTAGGAGTGGTTGGTCTTGAGTTTGGCGTTGCCGTAGTAGAAACCTGCTTTCCAAGGCGAATCCTGCATTCTGTTCCACTCGCAAGCGTCAGCAAAAATCTCCTGGAAAGCCTCATAGCGTTCAATCTGCTTGGGATCCTGACTGAGGAAGAAAGCAATGTTCGACGAGTTCTTCAGAGCCTCGTACTTACCGTCCTGCTGGCTCTGGAGAGTGGTGTACCAGCGCTTCTCGTTCTTCCAGAAGTGGTTGCGGTCGCGGAACTCCGTGTTGTTGACAATCTCGCGCAGGCGATAATACTCGCTTACTTCGTGCGAGGCTTTGTGTATGCGGTAACGCCTAACGGCGAAGGAGTTGCCGAGTCGTTGCATCCGCTTGAGACGCGGATCAGCCTTAACAGCCTCTGGGTCGTTGAGCTTGACAAAATCGCTTGTCTCGCAGAAGTGCTCGTACTCCTGTACTTTCTGCAAGCCGCGGTAGAACTTGAACCAACGCAGGTGGTGGCTGTTCTTGGCGCGCTCGTAGTCTTTGATCAGGCGATATTCCTCGCGATCTTTGTACCTGGTGGTGAGCAGTTCGTGTTTGTAGTCCTGAAACTCTTTGGTCTCAACAATCTTCTGGAGGTTTCTGAACTCTGCCAGTTCGGAAGAAGCTTCGACATCGCGGTAGCGGCGTATGTCGTTGCTTACTTGGCGATAACGCTCCGCCATTTGTTTGGTTGTCAAGGTCTCGGCCTTGAGTTGCGTAACATGCTTCATACGTATGGTTGTTTAATGATTTTTCTAATCTCTGATTACTGATCGCTGACTACTGATTGCTGAGCTGTTCATATAGTTCATCGAGCGTATTGACGAACCGCGGTGCATACGCCTCCTGCTGGGGCAGAAACTTCAGTGCACGCATATCTTCGGCTTCGCGGCGTATACCCTCGTAGAACCCTTTGTAGTTCAGTATATATATCGGCTTGCGATGTTCGCCTACCGTGCCGGAAGCAATGACATCGTACATCTCATCGAGTGTGCCGTATGAGCCCGGCAGGCAAACGAAGCAGTCGGCTATGTCGCGCATGGTCTGCTTGCGTTCCGCCATTGAGCTGACAATATGCAGCGTTGTGCAGTTGTCTGCCAGCCGTCCGGAAGAAATGATCCGCTGTGGTACGACGCCAATGACTTCACCTCCCGCCATTCGTGCAGCATTGCTGGTGCGTGACATCAATCCGCCCGTAGCACCTCCATACACCAGCGTATGGCCGTTCAGGGCTATCCATCTTCCCAGTTCATCCCCGAGTTTCAGGTACTCCTCCGGGATAATGTCCTTTGCACTGCAATATACTGCTATCCTCATGTCTCACAGGTGCAGCCGGATGTGGCTGCCGGCTTATTTCTTTATTTTAGCCTCGCCGGCTATGACTTTCGAGTTATTCTGCATGATATCCGCCATATCTACTCCGGTGGCCTCCTTGATAACCTCCATTGTCTGGCGCATAACTACGGGTACGTTGCCGCTTATGCCTGCAGCCTCGGCGCCCGTTGTGCCATATACGTGTACGTCATTGATGGCTGTCAGCGGCTCGGCTACCTTGGCTGCAATATCCGGCAGTATCTTCACCATCATTTCGGCTATAGCGGCGCCGTTGTACTTCTTGTACGCTTCGGCTTTCTTGTCCATAGCTGCGGCCTCGGCCTCACCTTTGGCGCGTATGGCTGCTGCTTCGGCTTCACCCACTGCTTTTATACCTGCAGCCTCCTGCTGCTTGGCGAACAATGCGGCTTCGGCTTGCGCCTTGACGGCTGCTGCCTGCTGCTCGGCTTCGTAACGCTCGGCCTCGGCTTTGCGCTTGCGCTGCTCGAGTTCGGCGGCTGCGTCTATCTCTTTCTGGTACTTGTCGGCATCCGCTTTCTTGTTGATCTGTGCCTCCAGTGTCTTCTGCTGGATGGCTATCTCCTGCTCTCGCAGCAGTTGCTCCTGTTTGGCTTTCTCCACCTCGGCCTCGATGGTCAGTCGGTTGATCTCTTTCTGACGTTCCTGCTGACGTATTGAGCGTGCGGCTTCGGCCTCCACGGTTTTGATATTTATCTCCTTTGCCTGCTCCTGCTTCTGGATCTCGTAGGCGGCATCGGCTATAGCGGACTGTGTGTCGGCCTGCTTCTTCAGGTCAGCCTGCTTGACTGCAAGCTCGGTGTTGCGGATAGCTATCTCGGTCTCCGAAGCGACGCGTGCGTCGTTGGCCTGTTTGGCTGCTTCAGCACGGGCTATAGCCACGTCACGCTCTGCGTTGGCCTTGTTGATCGAGGCGTCCTTGGTGATCTTGCAGGTGTTGTCGGCACCCAGGGCGTGGATCAGGCCCTCTCCATCGGTGATTGACTGGATATTACACGACAGGATCTCTATGCCTAACTTGGCCATATCGGCTGCGGCTTTCTCCTGGATCTGGTTGGAGAACCCGTCACGGTCAACGTTCAGCGAGCGCAGGTCCTGCGTACCAATTATCTCACGCATGTTACCTTGTAGCGAGTCGCGAATCTCGGCAGCTATCTCCTCACGGCTCTTGCCCAGGAAGTTGGCGGCAGCCGTCTCGATAAGTTCGGGGTTGATGCGTACCTTGGCAACGGCGTCCACATCCACGTTGATGAAGTCGGAGGTCGGTACGGACGAGTCGGTCTTGATATCCACGCTCAACTGACCCAGATAGAGTCGGTCCACTTTCTGCAAACCCGGGATACGCAGGCCGCCTGTACCGATCAGGAACTTGGGTCGGCGGCGCGGCCATCCGGAGATGACCAGTGCCTGGTTGGGAGAGGTCTTGACATACGACAAGATGATGAACAACAGTAGCACAACGGCTACAATAACGATAGTAACTACTACAGGGTCAGACATAGCGGTATGTAATTAAATGTTAATAATACAATTTCGGATTTTTCGTGGCACCTTTGGCTTTTTCGTTCGGTCGTTATCACCCGGATAACTCCCTTGCAGGAAAAACCAAATCTGCTCACGAAAAAACAAAATCACGCATCAATCTTGGCGTAGGTGGCGTTCTGCTCGATGAACTCGCGGCGCGGACCTACCTCGTCACCCATGAGCATGGAGATTATACGGTCAGCCTCTGCGGCGTTCTCGATGGTTACCTGCTTGAGCATACGGCGCTCAGGATCCATGGTTGTTTCCCAGAGTTGTTCGTCGGACATCTCACCCAGACCTTTGTAACGCTGTGTCTTGATCTGCTTCTCGTCGCCGTTGCCGTACTTGACGATAAAGTCGTGGCGCTGCTGGTCGTTCCAGCAATACTCTTTCGTGCTGCCTTTGGAGCAGAGGTAGAGCGGTGCCATGGCGATGTAGAGGTGCCCTTGCTCAATCACCTCCTTCATGTGACGGAAGAAGAGAGTCATGATCAGTGTGGCGATGTGTGCACCATCGACATCGGCATCCGCCATGATGATTACTTTGTGGTAACGAATCTTCGAGAGATTGAGGGCTTTAGGGTCATCTTCGGTACCGAAGGTTATGCCCAGAGCGGTAAAGATGTTACGAACCTCTTCGGACTCAAAGACTTTGTGCTCCATAGCCTTCTCGACGTTGAGAATCTTACCGCGCAGCGGGAGGATAGCCTGGTGTACTCGGTCGCGACCTGTCTTGGCTGTACCGCCTGCGGAGTCACCCTCGACGAGGAAGAGTTCGCACTCGGCAGGATCTTTGGATGCGCAATCAGCAAGTTTGCCGGGGAGTCCTCCACCGCTGAGCGGTGACTTGCGGAGAACCGACTGACGAGCGTTGCGTGCGGCTATACGTGCCTGTGCAGCGAGGATCACTTTCTCAACGATACGCTTGGCGTCGTCGGGGTGCTCTTCGAGATAGTTCTGCAGTGCCTCGGCTACGGCGGAGTTCACCATGCCGGCTACCTCGGAGTTACCGAGTTTGGTTTTTGTCTGACCTTCGAACTGCGGCTCTGCGACCTTGACGGAGATCACTGCCGTCAGTCCTTCGCGGAAATCGTTGGGGTCGATGGTCGAGTTGCCGTCTTTGTCCTTGAGTTTGGCTTTCTCGAGCATCTTACTGTCCTCAGCGTACTTCTTCATGACGCGTGTAAGCGCAGCGCGGAAGCCTGCGACGTGTGTACCGCCCTCTATGGTGTTGATATTGTTGACGTAGGAGTGTACGTTTTCGTTGAAGTCGGTGTTGTAGATCATTGCTACCTCAACCGGCGTGCCGTACTTGTCGGTATTGAGGTGAATAACCTCGCTGATGAGCGGTGTGCGGTTGCCGTCGATGAAACGTACGAACTCGGAGAGACCTTTCTCGGAGTAGAACTCCTCGCGTTTGCAACCGATCTCTTTCGTGCCGTCCTCGCGCACGGTTTCGACTTGTACGCGTTTATCCTTGAGCACGATTTTGATTCCAGCGTTCAGGAACGCCAGTTCGCGCATACGATTGGCGAGGATATCCCACTGATAGACCGTTTCGGTGAAGATCGTGTTGTCCGGCCAGAACTGTACGAATGTACCGTTCTTACCCTGCTCCCAGTTACCTGTAGCCTCGGCTTCGGTGATTATATGTACAGGAGCGAGCGGTTTGCCTTTGGCATAATCCTGGCAATGGATAGCACCGCCGCGATAGACCTCGACGTGCATCTTGGTGGAAAGTGCGTTGACGCAACTAACGCCCACGCCGTGCAGACCGCCGGAAACCTTGTAACTATCCTTGTTGAACTTACCTCCTGCGTGGAGTACGGTCATAACGACCTCCAATGCTGAGCGGTGCTCTTTGGGGTGCATGTCAACCGGTATACCTCGACCGTTGTCCTGAACGGTGATGGAGTTGTCTTCGTTGATATGTACGGCTATCTCGTTGCAGAATCCCGCCAGTGCTTCATCGATTGAGTTGTCCACAACCTCATAAACGAGGTGGTGGAGACCTTTCTGGGAGATATCTCCGATATACATTGCGGGACGCTTGCGCACCGCTTCCAATCCCTCAAGCACTTGGATACTTGAGCCGTCATACTGTTCTTCCGCCTGCTGATCTACAGGCTGTCCTTGCATTTCTTGTTCTTGCATTATTGTTGTATTATTGTTAGCGTGATTTGTGTCTTTTTTTAGTTTTACTAAAAAGCGTACAAAGATACAAAAAAAAAATGACATTTGCAAGTTTTTTGTCATTTTTTTTTCATTTAAGGGCAAAAATATGCTATTTTTGTCCTAATCGGTCAAGATGGCACAGCATCAGGCTGCCGTCTTCGCGCCTCAGATGCATACCGTTGCCTTCGCAGTAGTCAAAGGCTTTGCAGTCCTTGCACGGCTCGATTTTGTGCATCCAGCTGCGGTCGCGGTAGGGTTTGAATCCGTGCTCCCACACATTCCAGAACGAGTCTTTGTAGATGTTGCCCTGGTAGTACTTCCCGCGTATGCTCGTGCAGGCGGATATGCTGCCGTCGATCAGTATCGATGCTACGCTCAGTCCGGCGGCGCACTGGTACAGATGGTCGCGCACCTTGCCCTCGTAGCTGCCCAGGTACCCCTCGCAGGAGTACGATACATGGCGTCCGGCTGCCCGCTCGGCTGCGATGAAATCCATCAGTTGCCTGAACTGCTCGTTCGTCAGGATCAGTTCGGGGTTCTCCGCCGCACGCCCCATCGGATCGATGCCGAACACGCGCCAGTCGCGCACGCCGAGGCTCCACAATAGGTCGCGTATGGCCGGCAGATGACCGATCGTACGCTGGTTGGCGCAGGTCACTACGTCCCACGTCAGCCGCTTCTCTACCGCACAGAGCTTGATTGCCCGGCACGCGCCCTCGAAGGCCAACGGGTGCTGGCGAAGCCACACATGGTCTTCCTCCAGGCCGTCCAGCGATACGGTTATGGAGCGCAATCCGGCTTTCCGGAGTTCGCGGAACCGTGCCTCCGTCAGTGCCAGACCGTTCGTGACCATTCCCCACGGATAGCCGCGGTCGTACAGTGCGCGGCCTATCTGCGGCAGATCCTTGCGCATCAGCGGCTCGCCGCCGGATATGATCACCATCACTTTGTGGGGATTGACATGAGGCGTCACCTCGGTGTCGATCACATGCAGAAAGTCCTCAGCAGGCATGTCGGGCGTTGTGACCGATGCCACACAGTCGCTGCCGCAATGCAGGCAGTGGACGTTGCAGCGCAAGGTCGATTCCCAGAACAGCTGCTGCAGCGGATGCAGCTCTTTCAGGTTCTTCCTGCGCCACCGTTCGAGACGCAAAGCCAGTCGTATTCTCAGATCCATCGTTTAGAATCGTATAGTCATTCCTACACCGTTGCCTGTCAGTCCGAGTGCAAGCTCCACATCGGGCTCTACGCATTGGTTGTTGTAGGTATCCACGCTTTTGTGCATTCGTTTGTAGCCAACGGTGAGCAGCGGGATAGAACTAATGATCGCCGCGGTAGAAAGGACACCGAGCGTGAAGAAGCTGTTGTTAGAAAACACCATTTTCGGGTCAGCGGGTTTCTCCTTGTCGGCAACATCGGATATCACTACTCCCGCGCCCGACACAATCCACCCGATAAACGAGGTGGGCATACTCACCAGACCGAATCCGAGCAGCGTCCAACCGGAGATCATACATTGCTGGCCTTGCTTGTACTGCTGGTAGGCTTGCGGACATTCGTCCTGCAAAAACTGCTTGTACGCCGCGCCATTCATCTGCAGTTCACCGCAGTAATATGTGCTACCATCGCGAATGATGGGTGACTTGACAGCAGACGCCTGCTCTTGCGCGCAAGTGACAGTTGTGCCGGCGATAATAAACAATCCTGCGAAGAGGATGATTTGTATGATTGGTTTCATTGTGATTGAGTTTTTGCCAAATCACTACAAATTTCGTACCACAACAGCAGGATTGTCTGTTTTGCTGTTACTATTGTCTATTTTTCCGACGGTGATGTCCGACTGTTAGCGAGGCCACCTACTTTTCGATAGCCGGGTGTTCGATGATCGCGGTGAAGAGTATCGTGCCGTAATCGCGCTCGCGAATGATGAAGATGAACGGTCGGTCGGCAATGAAAATCCTGTGATATGCAGGATCGGGTGCTGCTGCCTCCTTCGTCAATCCTATGGTGACAGCCGCCGCCTCGGTGCCCTCTTCGTCCACCTGCATGAATGTGTGCTGGTGAATGAGACTGACGAAAGTTGGCACGTCGCTCAGGTTGGCGAAGTTGGCATTGAAGCCAAACGCGTCCGTTATGCCGAGTGCCTGCAGATCGTCGGTCAGATTGCGTTTGTACCTGAGTGTGAACTTGGGTAACGCCAGTTCGACTTCTGCATAGAAGGTGTTGGCAATGATCTGTTGCCAGTGTTCGGCATCGATGTCGCTTATCCATTGTCGCGCGTCAATGCCTTTGGCGGGAAGGAGAATGTCGGCGCAGTACTTGCCGCCTTTGTATGGCAGTTCGACGAACTGGTAGTCGTCCGCCTCGTTGTACCTCAATTCGTCGGTGCGGTGCATCATTTGCACTTCGAGTTGTTTGCCTGCGGCCGTGGTGAACGTTTGCGGGCGTGTGTCGGATTTCTTGAAACTATCCATCCATTTTGCCTTGAAGTACAGTGCGTTGACGAGAGCCATGACTGTTTCTTCGCTGACCATGCTCGGATCAATGACTTTCTTGATCAGGTTGTTGGTGTGCTGTGCGGCGAAGCGGTTGATTTCGTCTTGCACCTTGTTGTCGGTGAACGTCGGCACGTTCTTTGCCTCAGCGTAGAAGTTCTGCTTGACAGCATTGACAAAATCCGTCTTGACCGGGAACGTCTCTTTGACCCAAATACCGTTGGCGAGGCTGAGCCTGGTTTCGGTATCGAGTGCGGGCAAAGCGTCGATGAGTTGGCGGTAGTAGGCGTTGATGTCGCTGAGAGGCGTGTTGTTGTCGAAGCCAACAACCTGCTGAATTTGCCGGAGCGTCTCACCATCTGCGCCGTTCATAAGCATGCCGAGCAGCATAGAGGCGGAGAGTGGCGAGAGAATAATGTTCTCCTGTTGTTCGTCGGAAGCAGTTTGCGCCAGAAGATTGAAACTGAAATCATTGCAGTCCTGCACGAGTTGTTGCTCGGCAGGCGTGAACTGCAAGCGTTTGGGTTGTGTAACGCCGTTGCCGGAGCAGGAAACAAGCATGAGCAGAGCGAACAGAATAGTGCATAATCCGAGCACTACAAAACTGAATAGGATATTTCTTGTTTTGTTCATAACAATAGATATTTTTCAAAATCACGGGATATATACTACGTATATATAGGGTGCACCAGGATGCGATAAAGGGTCGAAAACGGCCCGATAAAGGGTCGATTATCCTGCACGATTTCGGGTGAAGATATGTGCGTTACGGGCGGAAGCCTATGCCGACACGCAGTACGGAAGCGGAGCCGATGTTTGTCTCCACGAGTCCGAACACGCGTTCGTTGCCGAAGTTCAGTCCTATAGGCGTGAGATTGGCTGCAGGAATGTAAATGCCTTCGACAGCACCGCTGCCGTAGTGTGTGATGTGCATCCCAAGTCCTACAGCGATACCGGAGTAGAGGCGCACGTGCTCGCGGTTGATATAGGTAAAGTCCACGCGTGCGGTGAGGCTGATATCGTGTGTGCGGTCGTTTCCTGCCCAGCACTCGTAGTTGGCACTTGCGCCAAGACGTAGCCAGCGGAGGACATTGTAGCCGTAGTCAATCGCCCATGCGCCGGTGAAGATCTCCGAGCGCCGTGCTGTGCTTGTAGAGCCGGGTGCAGGGATATAGAAGTTCCATGCGTGCGAGCCAAAGGCCGTGGAGTAGATGCTGGGCAGACCAACGGAGATCGATACGCTCTGTCGATGCTCGCGCCAATCGTAGCCTTTGTGTGCAGGCACCGGTGCGGGCGTTTCCTTGCGAACTACTACTACGGTCTGCGGCGATTGTTGCTGCGGACCAACTTCACTTTGCACTTCTTGTGCGTACATGCCTCCTGCGCACAGCAGCAGACAGATTGCAATCATTGACTTCTTCATAATTGTTGTTGATATTTTTTGACTTATACCCCCGTTACTTCTTCTTTAGCTGAAAATCCTGATGCACATAGCCGGCACCACTATTCCAATTATCGCCCCATTTTACCTTGCTGCGGTCGTAATCCACCTTTACACTCACGGAATCCGACGCATATACGCCCGTGGTGTCGGTCACAATGATATCCAAGGAATCCACAGGGAAGAAACCACCATATTGGCCGAATGTATATGTTCCGTCGTCGGCGGTATAAACATCAGGCATAGTTCTGCGGTAATCGCGATTCGGACGAGACCTGTCTTTGAGCGTAACCCGTATATTCTCCAGCGGCTTGTTGTCTTCGTCGGTAATAGTTCCGGCTGCCTCAAACGTCGCGTAAGGCGTTCCGTATTCGTAACGGGAACATCCATTAAGCCCTAATATGCCCAGCAGCAAAGCAATCAACGTATTGATGCCGGTTAACACTTTCCTTTTCATATCGATGATTTGTTAGTGGTTATTTGCCATGTTTCGGAAATCGACTGCAAAATTACAACAAATTTCCGATATATGCAAATAATTTTGTGGATTTCTGTTTTTGCACAATTGCCTGTTAATCAGCCACATCGCCATTTTGTCCTGTGGAAAAGTGACGAAAAGACGAATATAGGGACTAAAATAAGTCGTCTGTTGAGTCGCGTTGTTGAAGCAGAATGTCCAGTTCTGCGGAAAAATCGCTTTCGTTGCACCGGTAGTTGTGTTGCTGCTTGAACGCTCTGACGGAATTCGGATCCGGTCGTCCTCCTCCTTGCGTCTTGGAGTCGTCGGTAGCGGGATCCTCCTTGTTGTTCCATTCGGGGCTATCTGCCTTTTTTGAGCATCCGCTGAAAGCCAGGACAGCGCCTGTAAGCAGAGCAGCCAGAGTAATGCGAGTGATAAAAGCGTTGCGATTCATATATTCAGAATTGATGCTAAATGGTTAACATTCGCCAGTAATGATATGTATCAAGTGTTCGCGCAATTCGCGTGAGGTTGTTCCTAACTTGTTAGCCGTGTGCTGCTTGAAGTTGCGCACTCCGCTTTCGGCGTAATTGAGGAGTTTGGCAGTCTGCTTGCTGTCGAAGCAGTCCATGAGCACAAGCATGCATAGGCGAATCTCCTTATCGTTGAGCGAGCGTGCCTTGAGTTTGTCGGCGAGCATGAAGAACTGTTTGTTGGTGATATCGCAGAACAGTTCGTCGTTGTACCAGCCGAGGCTCTTTCGCCAATCGTCGGCTCGTTGCAAGGCAATGAGGTTTGTGTTTACCTCCTGCTCAATCATTTTTCGCCGTTCGGCAATCTGCAGTTGCAGTTGTTCGTCCTGTTGCTGATGCAGGGAAACATGCTCCTGCGCCTGTTGCTTCTGCTGAGCAATGTGTGCTATGGCGCGTTTGTGTTCACGGCGAATCATCTGCCACCACGCAATGAGTGCCACAATGATACATAGTACGCCGGCGAGCAGAAGGTTCCACTGCCATGAGCGTCCGTTGATGTCTTGCCTGATCAGTTCTACTGCTCGGGTGAGGTCGCCTTGTTTGTCTGCAATGCGGTTGAGCACTCGTGCGCGTTCAGCCGCCGCGTTACGGACATCTGCGAGGTTGGCCGTGCTGTCTTGCTGGGTGAGGATATACAGGGCGTTGGCTCGCATGAACGGGTGTCTGCTCAACTCCAGCACCTTGCGTGCATAACAGGTGGCAGAATCAAACTGTCCGGATTGAGAGAAACATTGTCCTTTGATCATCATAACGGACGGTTCTCCGCCATTGCAGCGGTTGGCGTAGTGCAGTCCCTGCTTGTAGTCTCCGGCACGCATGAACGCTTCGGCGTAGGTCTCGTTGCACATATCAGCCAAGGCGGGGTAGGAATCGAGCGGTGCCAACAGGGCTTGTACTCCGGTTGTGTCGCCTTGCTCCGCCAGCGCGTATGCCATGTTTGTGACGGCAATATGGTAGCGCAGGGTGTCGCCGGCGTTGCGGAACGCTTCAGCCGAACACTCGTACAGCGAGTACGAAAGCGGGTAATCGCCCTGCCAACGGCAGATGAGTGCGAGGTTGCTGTAGGTGCGTCCGAGCAACTCATGGTTGCCGGTGAGTGAACGCCGTGCGCGCAGCAGGTATTGTGCGGCATCCGTATATTGCTCGTTGATACGCAGCAAGCGTCCGTAGTAGAAACACGCCTTGGCGTAATCCTCCGGGATAAACATCTGCCACGGTGCAAGTGCATCTACAGCCTGCGCTATACCGGAAGAGTCGGAGTACACATTGTCCGCAGCCAGCAGACTGTCAGCCAGAGCGACAGTCTGCTGCGCCTCGCGAACAGGTGTGCATGAGATCATGCAGAGACCGAAAGCGCAGAATACAATAGTAATCTGCGAATAGAGGCGTGTAACTATGTTCGGTGCTGCGGTCAAAACGGTATATTTGTGGTGTCAGAACTCATAATCCACTGCGGCACGTGCGGTGCGGCACTTGGCGATATAGGCTGCTACCTTCAGGTGCTCGGGGTGGTTCTGGTAGGTATCGACGTCCGCCCAGGTGTCGAACTCACACTCGAGGCAGATGTCATAGTCGGTTTTTGTGGCGTTGGGGATATTGATACCGACCTTTTCCGAACGCAGCACAGGCACTTTGTCAAGCAGGGAAAGCAGTCCCTGCTTGATGATTTGTGCGTTTTCGAGTTTGGTTTTTCCTTCAGCCATATCGGCGAGGCGGAAGAATACAACGTGCTTTACCATATATGTACGCGGTTTTCGGGTGCGACGTATAGAGGGCTCTCCTCGGTAACGTTCCATGCCTCGTACCAGGCGTCGATGTGCGGCAGTGCGCCGTTGACGCGCCAGCGGCCGAGGGAGTGCGGGTCAGACTTCGTGCGGTTGAGGATCTCCTCGGGACGAATGTTTCCAGCCCAGACATTGGCATACGCGAGGAAGAACCGCTGCTCTGGCGTGAAGCCGTCCACCGTGCCGAGACGTTCGGCTTCGGGTTTAGCGTTTTCGTTGTTCTTGAACGCCTGGAAGGAGATCTGCAGTCCGCCGTGGTCGGCAATGTTCTCACCGAGTGTGAAGGCACCGTTGGCGTGTACGCCGGGAGCGACCTCTATGCCGTTGAAGTAGTTCTCCATAACTTTGGTGCGTGCGTCGAACTTGGCTTTATCTTCTTCGGTCCACCAGTTGAGCATATTGCCGTCCTTGTCGAAGAGACAGCCCTGATCGTCGAAGCCGTGAGTCATTTCGTGACCGATCACTACGCCGATAGCACCGTAGTTGAACGCGTCGTCTGCACTCATATCGAAGAACGGGTACTGGAGAATACCTGCAGGGAAGCAGATCTCGTTGCTGGAGGGGTTGTAGTAGGCATTAACGGTTTGAGGTGTCATGTACCATTTTTTCTTGTCCACAGGTTTGCCGAGGAACGATAGCGAGTATGCCTGCTCGAACTTGGCGGCACGCTGCAGGTTGGCATAATAAGTGTCCGTGGCGTCGATGTTGAGGTCGGTGTAATCGCGCCACTCGTCGGGGTAACCGATCTTAATGGTGATAGCATTGAGTTTCTCGGTAGCTTTGGCTTTCGTTTCATCGCTCATCCAATCGAGCGCCTGAATACGTTGCCCGAGCGATGTTTGCAGGTTATGGACGAGATTGAGCATACGCTGCTTATTTTCCTCGGGGAAATACTTCTTGACATACATCTGTCCGACAGCCTCGCCGAGTGTGCCGTTAACGATACCCACGCCACGTTTCCACAGCGGTGAGGGCTCTTCGCGGCCGGAGAGCACCTTGCCGTAGAAGTTGAAAGACTCCATGTAGATCTCGTCGGTCAGATAGGAAGCAGCACCGTCCAGCACCTGCCAGGTGAAGAGGGTCTTTATATCCTCAAGGGGTTCTTCGGCAAGGAGTTTGCCAACCTCCTGGAGGTGAGCAATCTGACCGATGTTTACGCTATCGAGCTGTACGCCGAGTGCGGCGAAGAACTCCGCCCAGTTGATCTGCGGTACAAGTGCCTGCAGGTCGGCGACAGACATCTTGTTGTAGTTGGCAACAGGGTCACGCAGTTCAACATTGTTCTTGGCGGCTTGAGCCAGACGCGTCTCGAGACGCAGCACTGTTTGTGCAGCTTTGTCTGCTTCAGGCTGACCGAAGAGGTTGAACATGTTCGTGATGTACTGCACGTACTTGGCGCGGATATCCAGCGTGTGCTCGTCCTGGTCGATGTAATACTCCTTCTCGCCCAGCGCGAAGCCCGCCTGGTACTCGTTCATGATGTTCATGCTGGAGTTGAGTGCGTCAGCATCGACGTACATGGCAAAGAGTCCGTACTCCATGGCCGCGCCGAGGAGTTTGGAAAACTCGTCACGCGACCGGATAGCCTGAATCTCTGCAAGGGTGTTCTGCACGGGTGTTATACCTTCCTGATTACGTCGTGCGGTGTCGAGGCACTGGTTGTAGATGTCGCCGATCTTCTGCTCGACCGAGCCCTGCTTGTGCTGCTTGGCGGCTATGTCCTGAATGAGTCCGTTGACCTGCTCGAGGTTGTTCAGAGCCAGTTTGTCGAACGAGCCGAAGCGCGAATACTCGGGTGTCAAGGGGTTAGCAGCCATCCATCCGCCGCAAGCGTACTGGTAGAAATCGTTCTGCGGCACGGCGGTGGTGTCGAGGTTACTCAAGGGGATACCGGTTGTTTGCTTCTGACCGGTGCAAGCTGTCATTACTGCTGCCATGGCAATAATAGGAATTAGTTTTTTCATATATGTTGTTTGTTTTGTATTTTGTGCTCTTGACTGTTGCGATCATGCAAAGACACGCAAAGATACAAAAAAATAACGGTATTTGCAAATCGTGGCGGTGCTTTTTTCTCAAAATCACAGATTTTGTGAATACTTTTTTCTCTAAACTTGCAAATGTGTATTATTTTTTGTACCTTTGTGCTGTAGATTAGTCAAAAGACGAAAGACCGCGACGCTCAAAGACGAAAGCCGAGTTACAAATTACAAATCACAAAATACAAATTTTATGACCATAATCACTCTCAAGCCTCATAAGGAGGAGTCTGTTCTCCGCTTTCATCCGTGGGTGTTCAGCGGTGCTATAGCACGTGTTACGTTGGATGCTGACCATCGTTCGCCGGTGCCTGACGAGGGCGAGTTGGTTTGCGTGGTGGGCGCCAACGGTCAGGTGCTGGGTGTCGGTCACTGGCAGGTAGGCTCGATAGCCGTTCGTCTGCTGGCGTTCGGTGTGGACAGTCTGCCCGAGCACTTCTGGCAGGAGCGTATAGCCGCTGCGTATGCCATGCGCCGGAGTATAGGTCTGATCAGCGAGGACAACAATACCTACCGTCTCGTTCACGGCGAGGGTGACCGGCTGCCCGGACTGATAGTGGATATCTACGGCGAGACCGCCGTTGTTCAGGCGCACTCGGTAGGTATACACCTGTGCCGCAAGGATATAGCCGAGGCTATTGTAGCAACGGTGAAAGAAGTGAAGGGAGTGTACTACAAGTCCGACGATACGCTGCCGTACAAGGCACCTATAGAAGGAGAAAAGACCGGTTGGCTGGTTGGCGGCGATCAGCAGCCGGCAGAGTACTGGGCAAAGGAGAACGGCCTGGAGGTTCGCATCGATTGGCTGAACGGGCAGAAGACAGGGTTCTTTATCGACCAGCGCGAGAACCGCGCCCTGGTGGAGCGTTACGCCCGAGGCAAGGATGTACTGAACATGTTCTGCTACACGGGCGGATTCTCGCTGTACGCACTGCGTGGCGGGGCGCGCACGGTGCACTCGGTGGACGTGAGTCAGAAAGCTATCGACCTGGTTAACGCCAATGTGGCGCGGAACTTCCCGGGTTGTACGAACCACAAAGCCGTGACAGCCGACGCATTCGACTATCTGAGCGAGCAGCTGGCAGCCGGGCAGCAGTTTGACCTGATCATCCTCGACCCGCCGGCGTTCGCCAAGCACCGCGATGCAGTGAAGAACGCCTTGCGCGGCTATCAGCGGATCAACGCCAAGGCGATAGAGATGATTCGTCCGGGAGGCATACTGTTCACGTTCAGTTGCTCGCAGGCGGTGGACAAAGAGGCGTTCCGCCTGGCGGTGTTCAGTGCTGCGGCGCAGACCGGCAGACATGTGCGTATCCTGCACCAGCTGCACCAGCCGCAGGATCACCCGATCAATATCTACCACCCCGAGGGCGAGTACCTGAAAGGTCTGGTGCTCTATGTGGAATAAATGAAGGCAGCCAAACTTGGCTGCCTTTCTTATGCGTATCGGCTGATGAGTTGCTCTACCACTTTCGGCACGCCGGTAGTGGCAGGTTCGCGTATGAGTTGTACGCGTGAGGCGTACGCGCCTAACTGCGGGTCACCGGGATCTACCATGATTATCTGTGCGTGCTCGGGCGCGTAGTGCAGCAGCGAGGCGGCAGGATAGACGTTCAGCGATGTGCCTACCACCACCAGTATATCCGCTGTGGCGGCAATGTTACACGCCTCGGTGAAGTAGGGTACACCCTCGCCGAAGAACACGATGTACGGCCGGAGCAGACTGCCGTTGGGGTGACGGTCGCCGTAGTGCTGCTCCCAGCCCTCGATAGGCACCGTAGCCAGTTCGTCGTTCTCGGCACGCAGTTTGCGAATCTCGCCGTGCAGATGGACTACGTCTTTTGCTCCGGCGCGCTCGTGCAGGTCGTCAATGTTCTGGGTGATGATCTTCGTGCCGGGTATAGCCTGCTGCAACCGGGCTATGGCTTCGTGGGCGGCGTTGGGTCGGGCGTTAAGTACATCGCGGCGGCGTGCGTTGTAAAAGTCCACACACAACTGCGGATTTCTGAGCCACGCCTCGTGCGTGCACACGTCCTCGATGCGGTACTTCTCCCACAATCCGTCGGAGTCACGGAACGTACCCAGACCGCTCTCTGCCGATACACCGGCACCTGTGAATACAACAATCTTCTTCATGGTTCTATCAATTTATTAACCGCCTTGCTCCGGCGTGTGCCGGAAGCAAAGCGGTTAAGTCAGTTGGTTCGATTAGTGACGTCTGTCGAGGCGTGCTCCATCGCTGTTGCTGAACCTGCTGGCGGGTTCGCCGTTGCGCTCGGGGCGAGGTCCGCGACGTTCAGGACGAGGACCACGGTCGCTGTGCTCGCCACGCGGTGCGCGTGCAGGACGCTCGGGCTCAACGTAGTCGGCAGGTTTATCCTTCAGCGCCTTGGCGCTCAGGCGGAACTTGCCGGTCTTGGGATCGATCTCCAGCAGTTTGATCATGATCTTGTCTCCCTCCTGGATACCTGTCTCCTCCATGGTCTCGTAGCGCTTCCAATCAATCTCGCTGATGTGCAGCAGACCTTCCTTACCCGGCATAAACTCCACGAAGCAGCCGTACGGCATGAGGCTCTTGACGGTAGCCTCATAAACCTCGCCCACCTCGGGCAGAGCCACGATAGCTTTGATCTTGGCTATAGCGGCGTCCATCGACTCTTTGTTGTTCGATGCCACCTCTACCTTGCCACCGCGCTCGTCCTCGTCAATGCTGACTACGGCACCGGTCTCAGCCTGAATACCCTGGATGATCTTTCCGCCCGGGCCAATCACGGCACCGATCAGGTCTTTCGGGATATAGAAGCTGGTGATACGCGGAGCGTGCGGCTTGATGTCGGCACGCGGTGCGGGCATTGTCTCAAGTATCTTATCAAGAATGTACATACGCGCCTGGTGTGCCTGCGCGAGAGCGTTCTCCAGGATCTCGTAGCTCAGTCCGTCCACCTTGATATCCATCTGGCAGGCAGTCAGACCGTCGCGTGTACCGGTGGTCTTGAAGTCCATATCACCCAGGTGATCCTCGTCGCCGAGAATGTCACTCAGGATAGCGTAGTTCGTACCTTTGTTCTCGGAGATCAGACCCATAGCTATACCGCTGACAGGTTTCTTGATAGGCACGCCAGCATCCATCAGCGCCAGTGTGCCGGCACATACGGTAGCCATCGAGCTTGAGCCGTTCGACTCCAGGATGTCCGAAACGACGCGTACGCTGTACGGGAAATCCTCGGGGATCATGTTCTTCAGTGCGCGGCAAGCGAGGTTGCCGTGACCTATCTCGCGACGTCCAACGCCGCGTTGTGCTTTGGCTTCGCCGGTAGCAAACGGCGGGAAGTTATAGTGGAGCAGGAAGCGGTCGGAGCCCTGGATAAGTGCTTCGTCGATGATCTTTTCATCGCGCTTCGTACCGAGTGTGACGGTCGAGAGCGATTGTGTCTCGCCGCGGGTGAAGATCGACGAACCGTGAGGTCCGGGCAGCGGGCTCACCTCGCACCAGATCGGGCGGATCTCGGTTGTTGTACGTCCGTCCAGACGTTTGCCTTCGTCGAGCACGGCGCGACGCATGGCTTCCTTCTCTACATCGTGGTAGTAGCGGTCAACCATAGCGGCTACGTCGTCCACCTCTATGCCGAGAGCCTCGGCACGCTGAGCCATATACTCGGCTTTCTCGGTCTTGAAGTCTTCGCAGATCTGCGAGAACATTGCCTCGCGGTGGTGCTTGTCGGTGTCAGCGCTGGTTGCCTGTGCGTATGCGCGGGCATAACTGAAGTCGTGCACTGCCTGCTTCAGTTCGTCGTCGTTCACCTCGTGGCAGTACTCGCGTTTAACCTCCTTGCCATACTCCTTCATCATCTCGATCTGTGCCTGGCACTGGGGCTTGATAGCCTCGTGAGCGGCGCGGATAGCGTCCAGCATAACCGACTCGGGCACCTCTTTCATCTCGCCCTCCACCATCATAATGTTGTCGAGCGTAGCGGCAACCATCAGCTCGAGGTCGGCGCGCTCGCACTGCTCGAAGGTCGGGTTGATAACAAACTCTCCGTCAACGCGGGCTACACGTACCTCGGATATAGGTCCCTCAAACGGTATATCCGAGCACGCCAGTGCTGCCGAGGCAGCCAGACCGGCTATCGACTCAGGCATATCTATACCGTCAGCCGAATACATCGTAACGTTGACAAACGTGTCTGCGTGGTAGTTAGCGGGGAAGAGCGGACGTAGCGCACGATCAATGAGGCGTGCAATCAGGATCTCGTAGTCCGATGCTTTGCCTTCGCGGCGTGTGAAACCTCCGGGAAAACGTCCTGCGGAGGCGAACTTCTCTTTGTACTCAACCGTCAGCGGCATAAAGTCTGTGCCGGGCATAGCGTCTTTGGCGGAGCATACTGTGGCAAGGATCATGGTGTTGCCCAGGGTTGCCATCACGGCTCCGTCTGCCTGCTTGGCGAGCTTGCCGGTCTCAAGGGTGATAACTCGACCATCAGGCAGAGTAATCTCTTTTCTTACAATATTCATTATCTTAATCTGTTTAGGAGCGTTGCTGCTCACTCTGCCGCACTTGCGTACAGAGAACCGGAGGCACTCCTGAAGTTAGTGCGTCGGCGGGGGTGCTGACGCGTGTTAGTAATTATTTGGACCCAAAAGTCGTACAAAATTACAAAAAAAAATAGAAAAAACAAAATATTCTGCATATTTTTGGCAAATTATTTGCTTTTTTGAAAATAAAGTTGTACTTTTGCCCCATGAAACGCTATTACTCCATAATCCTTGTATCTATCCTTCTGTATCCGACAGGGCTGTTCGGTCAGAAAGATTTGCAATCTTTACCCGAACTGCGCAAGTTCGGTCAGCAGGGTTGGAAGATCCAGCACGCCCACTACAGTTTTGACAGCCTGACAATCTATTTCTCGGCACTCGAGCCGGGTAAGTCGGATTACGACCTGTATGTCACGCGTTCTCGTGCCGGCATGTGGAACGTGCCGGAGCGGATGTGTGACTCTATCAACACGTCTGCCGACGAGTTGTGGCCGTCCGTTGCGTCCGACGAGCACCGGCTGTACTTCGTACGTCGCACCGTGGATCCCAAACTGCTCAAGTCCGGGCGCTCTGCCCAGGCGCTGACCGACCGCCTCTATACCAGCGACAATATCCGCGGCGAGTGGCAGCAGGCTGAACCCTCGATGGTTGCCTCCAGCCATGACCTGTCACCGCTTGTGCTGCCCGACAACCAGACGGTGATCTATGCCCGGCAGGAGGTGGAGAAGAAACGCCGCTACTACGCCCTGTTCCACACCCGCTATCTCGGCTACGGTGTATGGACGTTGCCCGTGCGGCTCGATTCGCTCGAACGGCGCTCGCTGTACGGACCGTACATGCGCCAGCTCGGTGACACCGTTCTGCAGGTGACGGAGATGCAGGAGCAGGAGCGCGAGAAGAAACAGTTCGACACGATCTATATCAACCGCCAGGTTACCCTGCCGCGCTCCATGCGCTGCGCGCAGTACGGCGTGCTGACCGGTGTTGTTACCGACGAGAACACCGGGCGAGCCATTGAGGCGAACATCCGCCTCTACGACGCCATAACCGCCAACCTGCTCGACGAAGCGCTCACCGATGCCACCACCGGACGGTTCCGCGTCGCGCTGCAGCCCTACCGCAAGTACAACATCGACATCACCGCACCCGACTGCAGCCACTACTACCTGAGCATCGACTGTACGAATCCCGACTCGCTCACCAACCGCCATGTGCTCGTGCAGATAGCACGTAACCTGAGCATACGCGTCAATACCTACGATGCCGAACTCTATACACCCGAACCGCCCGAACGCGAAGTGATCCGCAACGAGAATACCGGCAAGACCCTGCGCGTACACACCAAGCGCGAGGAACTCGGACGCGTGTACGACCTGCCTATCGGCGAGACCTACGCCATGACGCTCTACCGCCGCGGGTACGTCGATACCACGCTGCTGATCAATACGCGACGTGACGTGAGGTTCTCGACCACCGAGTTCGACGTGCCGCTCAACCCCGTGAAAAAACCGCTGGAGCTCCGGCTCGACAATATCCTCGACAGTACGATCACCGAGGGAACGATACGCCTGCGTAACCGCAACAGACATGAGATTATCGATATGCCTTACAACCCGCCCACCACAACGATCATGCTGCGCCAGGAGGACGAGTACGAGATGGTTATACAGAGTCCGGGGCACTTCTTCTTCGATACGATCGTCAGTATCCCCGATGGTTACGACCGCCAGCTGTGCGACGTGTCGCTCAAGCCTATTCAGAAGGATATGGTGGTGCAACTCAAGAATATCCAGTTTGAGAACAACTCCTACGTGCTCACTCCGTCCTCGCACGCCGAGCTCGACAAGGTCGTGCTGCTCATGGAGGCTAACCCCGAACTGAAGATCGAGCTCTCCGCCCACACCGACGACATAGGCTCCGACGCCTACAACGACCAGCTCTCCTCACGACGCGGAGAGGCTACGATGGAGTATATCGTGCGCAAGGGTATAGCCCGCTCGCGGCTGACCAGCATAGGCTACGGCAAACGCCGCCCGCTCGTGCCTAACGACAGCGACGAGAACCGAGCTATCAACCGCCGTGTGGAATTCAAAGTAACCGACTTTTAGATAACAGACCGCAGCCGCGTTTGGCTGCTCAATCACGAATAGTATGAAACGACCTATACTGCTTATGTGTGCCATAGTTGCCGTTCTGTGCGTTCAGGCGCAGAGCAACGAGCGCTACGAGGATCTGATCAACCGCACCGAGTCGCTGCCGGCGTACCAGGCGATGTATAACCTGCTCGCCTACCAGCGTCTGCACCCCGAGCACGCTGCCGTCTATTACCGTCTGGGCGAGGCGGCATATACGCTGCTGCCTGCCAAGGATGCGCTGCACGACTACGGTGAGCGTGCCGAACTGCTGTACAAAGCAAGGCTGTTCTACGGCAACTGCCTGCACTTCATGGGCGGCAAGCTGCCGCGTGGCGAGGCGTTCCCGACCGTCACACCTGCCGGCAAAAGGCTCGAATATACCGATGTGGAGACCTACCTGCGCGCACGGCTCGATACCATCAGCCGCTGGCGTGCCGAGACCGACACACTGCACGATCGCTTCTATCGGATGGTTGACCGCTACGAGGCGTGCAGGCAACTGTTCATGCAGTTCATGGAGAAGTATCCGTCCGAGAAACTTGCGCACCTCTGCTTCACGTCCGACGACCGAGACGCACTGCAGCAGCTCGGTGCACTCAATGCCGAGTTCGAGCAGCAGCGGCAACTGTTCATCCAGGCACTGACCGCCTCGCCTGTGCCGCACTATGCACCGCAGTTCCGATTCGTGCCGATCACTGCCTACCGGCTCGACGGACTGACATCCTCCGACTTCCTCGCCAACGATATACCGCTCTGGGATTACAAGAACTGGACCGACGCGTTCATCTATGTGCAGCAGCACACCTACCTTGCATTCATGCGCGAGCTCGTGCAGGAGTTCCGCACGCTCGATCATGGTGCCGAACGTTTCCGTCAGGGGCTGTCGGTGCAGCTCGAGCCCGACAAACGTCTGCCTAACCGCATCGAGCGTTACGACTACAAGTCACCCGTTGCTACGTTCATCCGTCTGCAGCAACTCGTTGCCGCTACCGTCTTGCAGGCGCAGGACAGCCTCACCACTGCCGAGCAGATCACCGACTCCGACCTCTCACTGCGTATCACGGCTAATGTCGAGGCGCAGCGGCGGCTCGCCGAGGCGCAGACCTACCTGCGTACACTGCAGCGCACCGCCGACGAGAGCACAGAACGGAAGTTCGCGTTCTTCCTGCGCGAGACAGGCTTGTTTACCGTCCGGCAGATGCTCACCTATGCCGAGCAGGCGGTTAACTTCCAACTCGAACTCACACACCGGATCGACGAGCAGCTGCAGGATTATGCCAACCGCTATCCCAAGCAGTTTGAGGATGTAGATATCTCCGACGACCAGCCTGCCGAATAATCGGATTGCTGACTGCTGATTACTGAGTGCTGAGACCTCTGTTTTGCATGCTTGATTTGTCAAAATACTGATTTTTGTACTGCAATCAGCACCTGCAACCGCGCATAATTTGCATATTTGCTAAATTTGTCGTACTTTTGCATCCGCGTTTCGTCGCAGCGCGACATCCTATAGCGCGATTTGCCGAACGCGAAGGTGCCATAGCTCAGTTGGTAGAGCAAAGGACTGAAAATCCTTGTGTCACTGGTTCGATTCCCGTTGGCACCACGAAAAAGAGACTCACAAGAGCCTCTTTTTTTGTGCCAATTGCGGGACTCTCACACGCGTCTTTTTTGCTTATAGGCGAGCAGGATAGCTTTCCGCAGTTCGTCGGGGTTGTCGATGAGTTGCGGATGGTCTTTGTAGCGCAAGTATAGTCGCTTGATACGCATGTATAGCGCCTTGCGGCGGTCTTTTACATCGCTTTTTTCCATTTATTTGCTTTTCTCATTTTTTTGCCGTAATTTTGCAGTCGATTTCGTTCCGTTCCATCGGGGGATTATCGAGGGAATATCGAACTTGTGTCGAACCGTTTTCAATTCTAACACGCATACGATCAGTGGACAATTTGGCACAAAAGTGGACAATTTGGCACAACCGGCAGCCAAGTTGGCAGAACACAAACACGCAATCCGGCATTCTGCCACCACGGCACAGATCTTGCACCACGTACAGTGAACACGTTCAACAACGTGAGCCTGCAAGGCAAACAAAACACCTACTGCAACAGGTTACGCAACAACGCGAAATGTTTAACCTCGGGGTCGATACCCTAACACGGCAACTCAACCGCAAAAGTTCAACCCCATAATTTAGGAGAAAAGATTATGACACCTGCAATGTATCGTAGAAACGGATGGTTCCCGACAGTTTTTGACGAGTTCTTTAACAACGACCTTATGAACAGCATTAGCACCACAGCACCTGCTGTTAACGTCAAGGAAAACAACCACGCGTATATCGTTGAACTCGCTGCGCCGGGCGTAAAGAAAGAGTACTGCCGCGTACACGTGGATGATGAGCACAACCTCTGCGTGGCTATCGAGAACAAGTTCGAACACAAGGAGGAAGACAAGAATTCCCACTACCTGCGTCGCGAGTTCTCATACACGAACTTCGAACAGCGTTACACCCTGCCGGAGGATGTGGATGAGGAGCATATCAACGCCAAGGTTGAGGATGGTATCCTGACAGTCGAACTGCCCAAACTGCAGAAAGTTCAAGGCAAGACAACTCGTCAGATTGATATCCAATGATAAGCCTACCCCCGACCCCTCCCTGAAAGGAGGGGAGTAAGGGGAGAGGGATGAGAGAAGTTGAGGCAGAAAAAATGGTGTGCCGATTATGACACACCATTTTTTTTTGTCCCGTGCAGACAAACTTTCAGTCTTCAGTCTTTCGACTTTCGACTTTTGACTTTCGACTTTCGACTCATTTCTTGCGAACAGCATCTTGTACTTCTCATCGAACATGTTTATGCCCACGCGCACTCCCTCGCCGGCATTCGAATATACGCGCTCGCAGTTATTGCCCGACACGTACTGACGACGCCCCACTTCGCGTTGCTCGTGCGGCCCCTGTCGGTTGCCCCCCTCGAACGTATATACCCGCACCTGACAGTGGTTCTGGCACCCCGGGCAAATCTCTTCCGTTTGCGTATAATGATCAGATTGAGAGGCGTCTGCTTGTTCGGCATGCAGGCGTATGGCATCCAATATAGGTAGTGCTTTGCCTTCGTAATCGAACCATGTGGTGTTACCTACATCGTTGTTGCCGTCCTCGACCCATCCGATAGGCAGTCATTGGCCGTCGTGCTTCTGCTCTACGAGAATTGGATCCCAATATAAGTACCCGAGTATATGTTCGTCGGCATCAATCACGCTGTGCATCTGCTCAATGAACCTGCGCTGTCCTTCGGGTGTTGCCTCGTTTAGGTGAGCGAACTGATATCTCCTCCGCGCAGAAACTCGCGGGCAGGAGTCTTCTTCTGCGTGCATGAGGTACACACGAGCAAGATAGATAAGAAGAAATAGATATGTTTCATGGCTGATAGCATTTGCTAATAGTCAATAGTCAATTCGTTAGGGCGTATACCCTTCGTTCTGTTTCCATTGCGGATGCATGGTTATCAGCTCGGCGGGTATAGGGAAGACGGTCGTACATCCCTTCCATTTGCCGAAGCGGATCATATCATTTCGGTGCCAACCTTCCCACATCAGTTCGCGCCATCGCTCGTGATAAATGTCCTCCAGCGTAGGTGCAACTGTCAGCAGTTTGCTGCTCACGCGGTCGCGAACTTGGTTAAGCGGTTCGCTGCCGTCGCGCCCGAGGCGTGTGAGCGCCTCTGCAGCCATCAGCAGCACATCGGCGTAGCGGAAGAGCACGATATCGTTTGTTCCTATTGTGGCATCCAGAATGCCGTTAGGATCATGCTCATACTTATGCAGTCGTGCACCGGCGTTCTTCTCGTAGGGCGAACCTGTCAGGTCAGGTGCAATCTTGTCGGCGTGATACACCAGCGGCGTCACGCCGTCCTCAGCATAGACGACACCGTCATTGGCGTACACAGTGTCGTAATAGAAGTACAGATCGAATCGCAGATCCTGCTCCTCGGTGCCATAGCCGAACACCTGCAAGGTCTGCAACGTGGCGGAAGCTCCGTTCTCACCGCCTATACCCAAGGCTGCTGCGTGGTTGTAGTGCGCAGAGCGATGGAAGTAATTGTAGCGCGCTGAGTAGATCCCTACTTCTCGGGGTATTGTGAAGATGTTCTCTACCGACTGCTCGTTGTTCAGGCAGAAGTTACTGAATAATGCCGGTTCGAGAGTATAGCTCGTACTCAACCTGTCGGCGCACACTAATACTGAATCGTACAATGCGGTATTCACTTCGCCGGTATAGACGGGGTGATTGATGTATAACTTCATCAGCACGAACTGTGCCACATAATACGTCATGCGCCCGTAATACTCGTTTTCGGGAATTTGTGATTTCTCTCTGCTCAATAGTGGCATCGTTTGCTGTAGCTCGTCAACGGCATACTGCCACACCTCTTTTCGTTCGGCCAGAGTCAGGCTGTCGGAGGGTATACCCGAGCGCGTGACGATAGGTACTCGCCCGTACATATCTACCAGATAGAAGTAGTACATCGCCTTCAGTGCGCGCAGTTCGGCCCGCAGTTCGTTAAGTTCCTCCGGATTGGCGTCAGGCAGCTGATAGCGGTCGATACGATCTATGCCGTGCACGCACAGCATAACGACTTTGAACAGGTAATCCCATGTGTCGCGTATCGAACTGTCATCTGCCGTCCACGTATGTTCGCGCAGGCTGTGCCAGTAACCACCATCGTACCAGTCGCCGCCACGCGTGGGGATGATCTGCTCATCTGTGGTCAGTGAGTTCAAGTCATATACGCCGCGACCTGTGCCTTGTAGTCCCTGCGAATCGCTGTTTCCGCCTATATAATGATAGACGGACAGCACAGCATTCTGTCTGAGTGCACTCATCGAACCGAACGCCTCTTGCTCAGTCAGTGCTGAACTTGGGTCTTCCTCGATAAACGAGCAACCCCCAAGCACCGCTGCTGCAATTATTAGTATGTACTGATGTATGTTTCTCATTGCTTTTGAACGAATTGATTGCGCAGTCAGGCGCACCCGACCTTTCACCTTTCAGAATCCCACCGACACACCTAAGGTATAACTGTGCGTGAGCGGGTACGTGCGTTTGTCGTCAATACCTATGGTGGAGTTGATGTTTGTGCTGTTGATCATCGGGGTAAGACCGCTATAGCCGCTGATGGTGGCTACGTCGTTCATCGTGAGCACCAGCCGCAGTGATTCCACCACTTTGTTCACCGGCAACGGTATATTGTACCCGAGTGTGATATAATCGATGTTCAGGAAATCACCGTTCTCTAGCCAGTAGTCGGTTACTTTCTGGTCGTAGATGTTCGCCTCGGGGGCTTTGGCGAGCACATTGTAGTACGGTAGTGCGCCGAGGTTCATGTATGCCAGACTTGTGCCGTTGAATACCTTGTGCCCGAAAGCTCCGTTCAGCTGAATGGACAGATCCCAATGCTTGTACCTGAGGCTGATGTTCGACCCCAACAGGAACTTCGGCGTAGCCTGCCCGGCGGTGTACCACTCACCGGCTCGGTAGGTGTAGCCGTCTTCTCGGTTCCCGCTCATGCCCATGAATTTAGGCAGGTAGAACGTTGCCAACGGCTCGCCTACGATCTGCCACACTATATCATTGTCGCCACCATGCGAACCTGCTCCGCTCAGCGAGGCGATAGGCTGGTAGTCGGCGGCATACAGATATTCGTCACCTCGGTAGCCGCTGAGCGACAACAGACGGTTATGTTGCCAGGTGAGGTTGGCGTTGATGGTCAGTTTCCAGTCACGCATGTTGACTATTGTTCCGCCTACCGACCACTCGACACCTTGGTTACGCATGCTGCCGAGGTTAGCTACCAATACTGGGTACGTGTACGGCGGAGTAGATACTTGATACGGATATAACATATCTGTCACCAGCGTGTGGTAGTACCCGAGGCTCGTCACCAACCTTCCGCCGAACAGGCTCATATCTACGCCCACGTTCACTGTGCTGCTCACTTCCCATTTCAGATCCGGGTTGGTGTTACGCAGTGATGCGTAGGTTACAACCGATTTGCCGGCGATGTTTGTCACGCCGTTAGGCTCATACAGGTTCATCGTCAGGTAACTGTCGATACCTGACTGGTTGCCTGACAGGCCATAGCCTGCTGTCAGACGCAGGTCATCAAGTGTGGGATTGTCGCTCAGCCACGGCTCGTTGGAAATCACCCAGGTGGCGGAAATGGAGGGAAAGACGCCCCACTTGTTGTTCTTGCCGAACTTACTGCTGCCATCCGTTCGCACCGAGGCGTTGAGCGAGTAGCGGCCGAGTAGGGTATAACCAATCTTTCCCATGAACGAGAGCATGTTTGCCTTTGTCTGGTAGGAGTCTGTACCCTCCCACGGCCGTAATGCCCCGCCTGACAGTCTGTCTTCCAACAGGATAGCTGACGATGCCTGATCAGTTGTTACGTAGTAGCCTGCACGCATGTCGGACTGCAACTCGGTTAATGCCGTGGCAGATAGGTCGTGAATACCATATTTGCGGTTGAACACCAATGCCATATTGGCGAGTATGGCGTGCTGCTTGTCGGTGCTACGATAAGCCGTGCCGCCGTTCTCGGTAGGCAGACTCTGCGCTTCGTCGTAGAGGTGGAACGTGTAGGCGGCGAACAGCTTGAGGTGCAGCGGCTCCATCAGCTTGAAATCCATGTTGATGTTCGTGCTGATGTGTGCGTTCTCGGGTGTCACGCGGTTCGTCAACCATGTCTTCGGGTTAGCGATCTGTGAGGCGGCAGGATAGCCGGAGTAATTGCCCGTATCGTCGGCTTCGGTGGGAAAGGTAGGATTGAAGCAAGCGGCGCTGTAGAACAGTTTCTGCTCGTTGAACAGTTGTTGCTCACGCTTGTACGAACCGAACATGCCGAAGTTGATTGTCAGCACATCGTCAAACATCCGCTGCGTCAGATGGAGGTTCGACATGAACGTCTGTGCGCCAAGGTTTCCCACCACCTGTTGATCGTCTATATAGCCTATACCTGCGCGATAAGCCGTTTTCTCCGAACCGCCTGAGAATGCCAAGTGGTGATGATGCGACACGGCTGTACGGCTGATGGCGCGCTGCCAGTTGGTGGTACATCCCATATCGATGATGGGCAGATGATGTGCTGCGGCAAAACGCCGATAGCCGTCAGCCGACAACATGTCGAGCGTCTTATATACTGCCCCCACGGCTAACGAACCGTTGTAATGTATATGCAGATCGCCCTGCTTGCCTTTGGTGGTGGTTATCTCTATCACGCCTGACGCACCGCGAGAACCATATAACGAGGTCTCGCTGGCGTCCTTCATGATTCGAAAACTCTCGATGTCAGTCGGATAGACGGCTTCCAGCAGACTCATATCACCCAGCACACCATCGACGATGATCAACGGGTCGTTGTCGCCTGCCAGCGATGTCGTACCGCGTAGTCGCACCGCACTCATCGCGTTCTGAGCATTGCGCTCGACCGTCAGACCTGCCACCCTGCCGCGGATAGCATCAATCGCGTTTGACGACTGATCACGGTTGTTCATGTCTGTCTTGCTGAGTGTAGTGCCGTACGAGGGCTTGTTGGCTACATCCGTACTATCCGGCTGTGTAGCAGAGGCCTCATAAATATCATGCAATGGGGCGCTTCCATACGTCGCACCGGACAGTAGAATCGCTACCACTGCACCACATACCTTTGATATACGTAACCTACACATCCCCTTTCGCTTTTCACTTTTCACCTTCCACGGCTTTCATTATTTTCGGCGCAATCTCGGTGTTATCCATCCAGCCTGTGAACTGCTCGGCACCCGGACCGATAGCAAAAACCGGCACGGCAGCACCCGTATGACCGTAGTTCGTCCAGCCGAGTTTAGCCTTGTAGTTCAGTATGCCGATAGCCGTGTTGCAGAGTTGGTTCAGATCCTTGTACATCGTGCGGAACGAACGTTGGCTCTTGCTCTTCATCGCCTGCTTGAACGCATCCTTCAGCATACGATCCTCCTTGTCGCTGATCTCCACCTCGCCGTAGAAATCCAGTTGCCGCTCGAGTATGGCTTGTATGTCCTGCCACTTCGGGCGCGGCTGACCTTTCTTGAACAGCGCATTGATCTGATCGGACAACACCCACGACGAGCAGTGCTGGTGGCGCAGGATCTGCAGGTTGAGCGTATAATCGCTGTTGCCGAGCGCCAAGCCGCCGGTCTCATGGTCGGCTGTAACGACCACCAGGGTCTCCTCCGGGTGCTGACGGTAGAAATCCATTACGGCACCTACCGCATTGTCGAAATCGAGCATCTCCAGTATATCCGTCGCTCCGTCTCTGCCATGACCGGCATAATCCAACATCCCTCCCTCGATCATCAGGAAGAACCGCTCATGGTGCTGCTGCAGATAATCGATAGCGAACGGCGTGAGCGTCTTCAGGTGCAGATCCTCCGGACGGCCGTCGATCATGTATGGGAAGTTACCGCTGCTCTTCTTGCGGCGGTCGATAGCGTCGTTCTCCTGCATGAGAATCAGTTTCTTTGCGTCGCGCTTGAGTTGTGCATCTTTCAGTCCGCGGGCGAGCGTGTAGCCGTTCTCCTCCGCCAGGTCGTACACGTTCGGTCCGGTCTGTCCCTCAGGCGGCACAGGGCGGTGCAGTCCCGCTCCGCCGAAGAAGTCGAAGTTCGTGCGCACCAACTGCTTGCCGACCTCGTAGTAACTGTCACGGTTCTTGACGTTCGCATAGAACGCCGCAGGCGTGGCGTGGTCGATAGCCACAGTGGTCAGCAGTCCTACACCCCAGCCTTGTGCCTTCAGCTGCTCGGCAATAGTCACGAGCGTGTCGCCCTCGGCACTCAGACCCAGCGTGCCGTTGTTCGTCTTAACACCCGTAGCCAGCGCCGTGCCCGCAGCCGACGAATCGGTGATACCGTTCGATACACTGTGAGTGGCTACCGTGCCTGTATATGGCAGACCGGTGATATGCAACGGCCGCCGACCGATAACACTGTCCAACTCCGCCAGGTACATCTCGGCGGCAAGAATCTCGTTCTGACCCATTCCGTCACCGATAAGGTAAAACACGTACTTGACCTCCGAATGAACACTCAAACTGGCGAAAACACACGCCAATACATACAAAAATCGCTTCATACAAACAAAATTTGCTGCAAAGATACAATTTTTTTTGCAAATATGCAAAATTTTCCGTAACTTTGTGAACTATTTTGAAAATTTAATCGACTTTCGACTTTTGACTTTCGACTTTCGACTTTCGACTAGATACTAAAAATTATGAAACTCCTGCTAATAGATGCATACGCAATGATCTACCGTGCGTACTACGCTTTTATCCGTACGCCGCGTATCAACTCCAAGGGCGAGAACACGTCCGCTATCTTCGGTTTTGTGGTTACGCTGGACGACCTGATAAAGAAGATCAGCCCCACACATATCGCCGTGGCGTTTGACCCTCACGGTCCGACGTTCCGCCACGAGGCGTATCCGCCCTACAAGGCGCAGCGCGAAGAGACACCCGAGGATATACGCCGTGCCGTGCCGGTGATCAAACAACTGCTCGACGCCATGCGTATCGTGCGGCTCGAGTGTGCGGGGTTTGAGGCAGATGACGTGATCGGTACGGTGGCACAACAGGCGGAGCAGCAGGGCTTTGAGGTGCTGATGGCTACGCCGGATAAGGATTATGGTCAACTCGTAACCGATCGCGTGAACATGTACCGCCCGCGGCACACGGGAGGGTTTGAGCAGATGGGACCGAAAGAGGTGTGCGAGAAGTACGGCCTGAGCAACCAGCGGCAGGTGATCGACCTGCTGGCACTCATGGGCGATGCATCGGACAACGTGCCCGGCTGCAAAGGCGTGGGCGAGAAGACTGCTGTCAGTCTGCTGCAGCAGTTCGGCTCAATCGACAACATGCTCGCGCACACCGACCAGATCAAAGGTGCGCTGCGCACAAAGGTTGAGACCCAGCGCGAGCAGATAGAGTTCTCGCGTTACCTGGTTACCATACGCACGGACGCACCGGTAACGTTCAATCCCGCAGAACTGATCGTCCGCCAACCTGACAAACAGCAGCTGGCGGACCTGTACCGCGAACTGGAGTTTAATTCGATGCTCCGCAAAATAGGAGAACCTAAAGACCTCACTGCGGCTCTCCAAGACCCCTCTCCGGCTCTCCCCTCAAAAGGGAGAGAGAATCAACCCTCTGCAGTTAGCCGTCAGCCGTCAGCCGCACCGAGCAAACCGGTAACTGCCCAACTTGACCTGTTTGCCGAATTCGAACAACCCTCTAACAGCGAAGCGCAAACTCTCAAACCCTCCAACAGCGAAGCAAAACAATCTGATATCTCCTCCCGCCTCTGCGCCTACCTGCTCAACCCCGAGCAGGCGTACAACCCCAACCAGCCGCCGCAGTGGGACAAACTCAAAGCCGATCCGGCACTGTGGAACCTGTACAACGAGGTCGAACTGCCGCTGGTGGAGGTGCTGCGCGATATGGAGCGAGCCGGCGTGCGGTTTGATGTGAACATACTCAAGCAAGCCGAACAGCAACTCTCCGCCGAACTCATTGACCTCGAGCAGAAGATCATTGCCGAACTCAGTGACATGCTCGCTGCCAAAGGCGAGCAACTCCCGCCCCTTCAGGGGAAGGACGGGGAGAGGCTTATAAATATCAACTCCCCCAAGCAGATCGGCGATATTCTGTTCGGGCAGTTGCAACTCGACCCCAAGGCGAAGAAAGGCCGCAACGGCAACTACTCGACCTCCGAGGAGGTGCTGCGCGCACTCAAACCCGTAGCACCCGTATGCGGAGATATACTCGACTACCGCGAACTCAAGAAACTGATCTCCACCTATATCACCACCTTGCCCTCGTACATCAACCCCGCCACAGGCAAGATCCACACCACATATAACCAGACCGTGACCGCCACCGGGCGACTCTCGTCTTCTAACCCGAACATGCAGAACCTGCCTATCCGTTCGGAGCGCGGACAACTGATCCGCCGCGCAGTGATTGCCGACCCGGGCTGCAAGATACTGAGTGCCGACTACTCGCAGATAGAGTTGCGCCTAATGGCACACTTCTCGCAGGACGAACATCTGCTGTACGCTTTCCGCAACGGGCAGGATATCCACGCTGCCACGGCGGCAAAGATCTTCAAGGTGCCTATCAATGAGGTCACCAAAGAGCAGCGCCGTGCCGCTAAGACGGCTAACTTCGGTATCCTGTACGGTATATCCGCTTTCGGCCTGGCGCAGCAACTCGACTGTTCGCGCTCCGAAGCCAAACAACTGATTGACGACTACTTTGCCGCGTTCCCGAAGATCCGTTCGTTCATCGAGGCGCAGAAGGAGTTTGCGCGCGAACACCTGTATGTCGAAACGCTGTTCGGCCGCAAACGTTACCTGCCGGATATAGTCTCGCACAACGCTACCGTCCGCGCTTTTGCCGAACGCAACGCTGTGAACGCACCCGTGCAAGGCACGGCCGCCGATATTATCAAGATTGCCATGGTGGCTATCCATCGCGACCTGCAGACGCTCAACAACGAATCCGCCAAAATTGGCGGATCGCAAGCGCAAATGATCATGCAGGTACACGACGAACTGAACTTCAACGTGCCGGTAGCTATGGTTGATCAGGTGCGGAAGATCGTGGTGGACAACATGCAGAACGCCGTGCATCTGTCCGTGCCGCTCATAGCCGAGTGCGGCGTGGGGGACAACTGGCTCGAGGCGCACTGAGCGGACCGCTGCGCTGACAGACCGCTGCGCTGATAGACCGCCTTCGGCTGACAGAAGACAGACCGCTGCGCTGATAGAAGATAGATTATAGAATAAAGATTAATTAAATATGCAATATACAAACGCCGTTTTGGTCGGCATTATTACGCCGCAACAACCCGAGGAGCGAACCAACGAATATCTGGACGAACTTGCGTTCCTCGCCGACACCAACCATATCCAACCCGTTAAACGCTTCGTGCAACGCCTGGAGTACCCCAACTCCACGACCTACGTAGGTGAAGGCAAACTGCAGGAGATACGCGACTATATCATAAATCAGCATGCTGCATGCAGCAATCAGGAGGATACACCTATAGAACTCGTGATCTTCGACGACGAACTCTCGCCACGACAGATACGCAATATCGAAAAGACACTGAATACTCCCCTCCCTACGAGGGAGGGGCAGGGAGTGGGTCTTCG
>Ga0310694_10000760_pt1 | contig 40369 bp, 29 predicted proteins | sample 174DNAGHGhighgp2_FD_203884 | JGI IMG/M metagenome (GOLD analysis project Ga0310694, IMG submission 203884) | Sheep rumen microbial communities from Palmerston North, Manawatu-Wanganui, New Zealand - 1742 DNA GHGhigh gp2 (v2) (version 2) | ecosystem: Host-associated > Mammals > Digestive system... | reverse complement strand
CCGGCGCCCACGGTGTGGCCGCCTTCGCGGATGGCGAAGCGCAGACCGGCTTCGATGGCGATGGGGGTGATCAGCTCCACTTCCATTTCCACGTTGTCGCCGGGCATAACCATCTCAACGCCCTCGGGCAGCTTGATGGAGCCGGTCACGTCGGTGGTGCGGAAGAAGAACTGGGGCCGATAACCGTTGAAGAACGGGGTATGACGGCCGCCCTCTTCCTTCTTCAGTACGTACACCTGGCCGAAGAAGTGGGTGTGGGGCTTGATGGAGCCGGGCTTGGCCAGCACCTGGCCGCGCTCGATCTCGTTGCGCTGCACGCCGCGCAGCAGAGCGCCGATGTTGTCGCCCGCCTGAGCGTCGTCCAGCAGCTTGTGGAACATTTCAACGCCGGTGACCACGGTGGACCGGGGCTTATCCATCAGACCCACGATTTCCACGGTGTCAGACACCTTCACCATGCCGCGCTCGATACGGCCGGTGGCCACGGTGCCGCGGCCGGTGATGGAGAACACGTCTTCAACGGGCATCAGGAAGGGCTTATCCTTGTCGCGTTCGGGCGTGGGAATGTACTTGTCCACTTCTTCCATCAGCTCGTAAATGCACTTGCACTCCGGCGCGTTCTTGGGATCGCTGCCGTCGTTCTGCATGTATTCCAGCGCCTTCAGCGCGGAACCCTTCACGATCGGAATTTCGTCGCCGGGGAAATCGTAGCTGCTCAGCAGATCGCGGATTTCCATTTCAACCAGCTCCAGCAGTTCCTCGTCGTCCATCAGGTCGACCTTGTTCATGAACACCACGATGTAGGGCACGCCTACCTGACGGGCAAGCAGGATATGCTCGCGGGTCTGGGGCATGGGGCCGTCGGGAGCGGACACCAGCAGGATCGCGCCGTCCATCTGAGCAGCGCCGGTGATCATGTTCTTCACGTAGTCGGCGTGACCGGGGCAGTCCACGTGCGCATAGTGACGGGTTTCCGTCTCATATTCCACGTGGGCGGTGTTGATGGTGATGCCGCGGGCCTTTTCTTCGGGGGCCTTGTCGATTTCATCGTACTTCATGGCCTGGGCATGGCCGCCGGCGGCCAGCACCATGGTGATGGCGGCGGTCAGGGTGGTCTTGCCGTGGTCAACGTGGCCAATGGTGCCGATGTTTACGTGCGGCTTATTGCGCTCAAATTTTTCCTTTGCCATGGGAATCTCCTCCGTTTCCTCTTGACGAAATGATGCCGGGCGTACAGCCGGGCGAACCTGGGTAAGCCGGCATCCATGCCGGTGGACTCCATGCCGCATACGCAACATGGCAGTGGAGCAGGTGATGGGAATCGAACCCACGTGGTCAGCTTGGGAAGCTGAAGTTCTGCCATTGAACTACACCTGCAAACAACTTATATTCTATCCAAATTTTCCTTTGTTGTCAACACTTCCAACAAAATTTTACCCCTTTTGCAGGATTTTTTCTTCCGGAAAAGAATTTTCAAGCAAACGAATATCGAAGGAGTGGGGCGGGATGCATTACGATTTGAAATATTTGGCCGTTCCTTTGCCCGAGGATGTGCAAAAGCTCAAGGGCTACGGCGATATGGACAGACTGAACCGGGTGATCGACCGGAAGCTCGGGAAAGATATTCCCTACGCGCTCCGGCAGCGGCTGCTGCTGGAAAAAGAAATCCTGGCCCTTTGGCCCGGCTGCTATCCGCATACCCAGAAAAAGGCGCTGCAGATGCTCCGGGAAACCTTTGGCGGGGATTTTCCCGAACAGGAGCTGGAGTTTCTTCGGGATGACGACGCCGTGGAATGGGCTTACATCAACGGCGAAATCCATTACAAAAACAATTTCCTCTATAATCTGATCAAAACCCGGACTGAATATGAAAAACGCATCGTACCCGCCCTTCGGGATAAGTACAGCTATAAGCGGGACCATGCGAAAATGCTGAACGATCTGATTGCTGATTTTAAGAAAAGAGGTGATATCCGGGTCCGCATCCACATGCGCTCCGCCATGACCATTGATCCCGTTCCTGGTCGGGAGGAACAAAAGGTATACGCGCATCTCCCCCTGCCTATCGAATATGCCCAGGTGCAGAATTTCCGTTTGCTTTCTTTGAGCCATCCGGAGGAGGCTGTGATCGCGCCGCCCGAATTTCCCCAGCGCACCGTTTGCTTCCGCTCCGTGCCGGACAAGCCGTTTTTCGTTGAATATACTTATGAAAACTATTTGCAGTATATTGAGCCGGACCCTGAAAAAGTGACCGTAAAAAGATATAATACCATTGACACACGCGAGAGAGCGCCCCACGTGGTATTTACCCCGTATCTGCGCATGCTGTGCGAAGAAATCGTAGGCGATGAGGAAAACCCGCTGCTGAAAGCGCGCAAGATTTACGACTTCATCACCACCAGGATGATTTACTCCTTTATGCGCCCCTACATGACCATGCCCAACGTGCCGGAATACGGCGCTTCCTCCCTGAAGGCCGACTGCGGGGTGCAGGCGCTTTTGTTCATCACGTTGTGCCGGATTGCCGGGGTGCCGGCCCAATGGCAGGCCGGTCTGGAGGTGAGTCCCATGGACGTGGGCTGCCATGACTGGACCAGGTTTTACGTGGACCCCTATGGCTGGCTGTTCTGCGATCCTTCCTTTGGCGGCGCTGCCTGGCGGATGGGCGATTATGACCGTTGGAATTTTTACTTCGGCAATCTGGACCCCTACCGGCTGCCGGCCAATTCCGAATACCAGCACGATTTCTTTATTCCCTTCAAAAACCTCCGTTACGATCCGTACGACAATCAGGACGGCGAAGCGGAATATGAGGATGACACGGTACCTCCACGGGCGATCCACACCCGCCATGAAGCGCTGAAAATTGAACTGCTGTAATGGCATTTTCGGGCCGGACGATGCTGATTCGTCCGGCCTGAATTTGCTATTTTCTGCCAGATAGGAAGTGAATAGTACAGATCATGTCACAATCCGTGAAAAAATTACCGAATATTATGTTGACAGCAGGTGAAAATGTACGGTATAATTTCAGAAATACATGAAGGGGGTAGGAAACCATGCTTCAGAAAGTCATTCGGGAAGGCCTGACCTTTGACGATGTGCTGCTCGTTCCCCGCCGCAGCGAAATACTGCCCAAGGACGTATCGCTGGCCGTACAGCTGACGCCCAAGATCAAATTGAATATCCCGGTGCTCTCCGCTGCTATGGACACAGTGACCGACGCAAGATTGGCCATCGCCATCGCCAGAGAAGGCGGCCTGGGCGTGATCCACAAGAACATGAGCATTGCCGAGCAGGCGGCCCAGGTGGACAAGGTAAAGCGCAGCGAACACGGCGTGATCACTGATCCCTTCTTCCTCTCCCCTTCTCATTTGATTTCCGACGCCAAGGCGCTGATGGCCCGTTATCGCATCAGCGGCGTGCCCATCACCGAGGGCACCAGGCTGGTGGGCATTCTGACCAACCGCGATCTTCGCTTTGAAACGGACGACAGCAAGCCCATCGGACAGGTGATGACCAGCGAACACCTGATTACCGCCCGGGAAGGCACCACGCTGGACGAGGCCAAGGAGATCCTGGCCAAGCACCGGATCGAAAAGCTGCCCATCGTGGACGCCGAGGGCAACCTGCGGGGCCTGATCACCATCAAGGATATTGAAAAAGCCACCAAATACCCCAACAGCGCCAAGGACGAGCATGGTAGGCTGCTGTGCGCCGCCGCCGTGGGCGTCAGCCACGATGTGATGGAGCGCATCGAAGCGCTGGTCAACGCCAAGGTGGATGTGATATCCATTGACACCGCTCACGGCCACAGCCTGGGTGTGCTGAAAACCATCGAAAGCATCCGCAAGGCCTATCCTGATATTCAGCTGTTTGCCGGCAACGTGGCCACCGCGGCCGCGACCCATGATCTGATCGCCGCGGGCGTTGACTGCGTAAAGGTTGGCATCGGCCCCGGTTCCATCTGCACAACCCGCGTGGTGGCCGGCATCGGCGTGCCCCAGATCACCGCCGTGGCCGACTGCGCCGAGGAAGCCGATAAATATAATATCCCCGTCATTTCCGATGGCGGCATCAAGTATTCCGGCGATATCGCCAAAGCCATTGCCGCCGGCGCCAAGGCCGTCATGCTTGGCAGCCTGTTTGCCGGCACCGAGGAAAGCCCCGGCGAGATTGAGATTTACCAGGGCCGTTCCTTCAAGACCTACCGCGGTATGGGCTCCCTGGCAGCCATGAACAACGGCAGCAAGGACCGCTACTTCCAGGAGGACGCCAAAAAGCTGGTGCCCGAAGGCGTGGAAGGCCGCGTGCCCTACAAGGGGTCTCTGTCCGACTCCGTATTCCAGCTGATGGGCGGTCTGCGTTCTTCCATGGGCTACTGCGGCACGCCCACCATCGAAGCGCTGCGCCAGGAAGGCGAATTTATCCGCATCACCGGCGCTGGCCTGACCGAAAGCCATCCCCACGATATTTACATTACCAAGGAAGCGCCCAACTATTCCCGGATGGATCACTGAAGCAGGAAAAGCACACAAAAAACCAGCGTCAATCGGCGCTGGTTTTCTTTTGCCCCGGGATCAGAGCAAATCACTGATTACCTTATTCTGTTCCGTCTGCTGGGATTTTTCGGCAATGGATCTTGCTTCCTGCTCAACCTTCATAAACGCCTCCACGATTCGTGGATCAAAGTGCGTGCCGGAGCCCTCGCGGATGATACGCAGGGCCTTGTCAACCGGAAAGCCCTCCTTATAGCTGCGCTTGGACACCAGCGCGTCGAACACGTCGGCCACCGCCATGATCCGGGCGGAGAGCGGGATATCTTCGCCCTTGAGGCCGAAGGGATAGCCGCTGCCGTCCCAACGCTCGTGATGGTACGTGGCCAGATTCTGCGCTTCCTTGAGGTAAGTGGAATCCGCCGCCACGCTGGTAGCCTGGGAAATGATTTCCCGTCCGGCCAGGGTGTGCTCCTTCATTTTTGAGAATTCTTCCTCGGTGAGCTTGCCGGGCTTATTCAGCAGCGTATCGGATACGTGGATTTTGCCCACGTCGTGCAGCGGCGCGGAATGCAGCACATCGCTGATATATTCGTCTGTCAGAACATCGGTGAACAGATTCTCCCGTCGAAGCTCCTCCAGGATGATGCGCACGTAAGCGGCGGTGTTCCAGATGTGATTGCCAGTATACTGGTCGCGGCTTTCCACCATGTCGGCCAGCACAGCAATCAGACGGTCCTGCATGCGGGAAATGGTTTGGCTCTTCTGCTGCACGTCGGCGATATAATGCACCGTATCCCCCGACATTTTTGTAATAGCGCCATACAGGTTTTCAATTTCATCGCCGGTGCGGATGCCAAGGCTCTGTATTTTCTCTACGCTTTCTTCGCGCTGCGTTTCGCTGTCATAGGCAAAGCCGCCGGTCACACGGGCCATGGAGTTGATAGGCAGAACGATATTGTATTCCGCAAGCCAGATGCCGATGCCCAGCACCGTGATGAAAAATCCCATGAACAGCGACACGGCTTTGGCCAGGAACCGGTATTCCACCAGCCTTACCTGGACCATGGAAATGTCCACGCCGGCATAGCAAACGCATTTGCCGGCAGCATCGAATACAGGCCGATAAATGGTCAAAAGCCAGCCGAAGGTGTCGTTGGAGATAATGGGCGCGATACTTTTTCCGGCCAGCATATCAGGAATCAGCGGCAGGAAGGAAGGGTCAAAGGCCCTGACGGAACCAGGATCGTCGCCCTTCGTTTCCCCGGTATCGGGATCGAACACTACGTGGCAGCCGTCCTCGCGGATCTGATACACATAAACGTAGGATATATCTTCGGAGCTTTCCCGGACGGCGATCATTTTCTTTTCCGCCTCCGCATAGCCCGGCGCGTCTTCACCCAGGGTCAGGTATTGCTCCACCATATCGGGATCCATGGCGTCAGCCACAACGTTGGCCACGCCGTGGGCCATGTTGATTTGCGCGTCGATCATGGCGTTTCGGAACATGATGAAGCTGACACCGGTGGATACAATAGCGATGAGCAGCATGACCACTGATACCATAATCATGATTTTGCCCCGCAGGCTCATGCCCCTGGTATTGGATTTCTGGTCGCGCCGCCTCTCCTCGCCATGAAGGGGATTTTGCTTCCACGGGCGGAAGTGGAAAGACTTTACGAACTGCCGGGGCATCAGCCTTACCGCCAGCAGCACGATGACCACCGACAGGGTCTTATCCACCAGATCAGCCGCTATATCTGCGGCCAGCTGCGCGGCGCGCTGGCTGAAAAGCCCGGTATTGTACAGCGCCTTCGCCAGCGGAGCGGCTGTGCCGACGCCGAATTCGAAGCCGTACAGCAGCCAGGTGAGCACGGAGCCCAGCGTGCCAACCGTTAGAGAGAGGATCATCACGGCAAGCGCAGTTTTTGTGATCTTCCTGAACCACCCCTTTCGTTCAAAGAAAGAGGTGAAAACAGCGATGAGCACATTGATCACCGCGTAATAAATATAATCCACGTCGGCAAAGCCGTTGATGATATTGGTCAGATACCCTACAATGATGCCAGGCACCGATCCGCCCGTGACGGACGCCAGAATGGTGCCGATGGTATCCAGGTACAGCGGCAGGTGCAATTCGCGCGGAATGACCGCAAAGGCCAGGTTGATCAGGACGCAGCAAACGCAAAAGAAAACCTGTCTGATCCACCTGCGTTCTTTTTTCTTCGGAAGGACTGCCGACATCCGCTTTCCATTCCTTTCGTGTTGCTTTCCGTCAGAAAAGAAACTTCGCTTGCAAGTGTTTATTGCCTATCAACGGGACACAGCACCATGGCCGTCCGCGCAGGCAGGTACAATCTGAGATTGTTTCCTTCCCGGCCCGGCACGCATGCGCTGATGGGCTCCCGGCCCACGCGGCCATAGCCGTCATAGCAATAATCGTCGCTGCTGAACAGCACTCGGTAGTCCACCCCGCGGCTGACGGGGATCACGTAATCGGTGTAGCTTTGATTGGGCGAAAAGTTGAAGGCAAAGAGCAGTCCGCCGCGCTCGAAGGCGATCACGTGGTCGTCCTCGTGCACCCATCTAAGTTGGGGATAATCCTCGTCGAAGATATGATAGTATTTTGCTGTGCGGATCATATCCCGGTCAAAATCGTTAAGCGCTTTGTATTTCAGATCGGGGTTGTTCATCAGGCTCCACTGGCGGCGGCAGTATTTGAAGCTGTTGCCGTTGCCGGGCCGCGGGAAATCGATCCATTCGGGGTGGCCGAATTCGTTGCCCATGAAGGTCAGATACCCTGTGCCGCCGGCGGACATGGTGAGCAGGCGGATCATTTTGTGCAGCGCAACAGCCCGGTCGATCACCTGAGAATGGCAGGATTTTTCCATGGAGTCGTACATGGCGGCGTCGGCAAAGCGGAAGATCATGGTCTTGTCCCCCACCAGCGCCTGGTCGTGGCTTTCCACATAAGCCACGGTGCGGGCATTGCGGAAGGTCAGCTCCCGCCACAGGTGACCAAGGTTCCAATCCTCGTCCCGGCGCTCCTTGGCCAATTTGATCCACAGATCGGGAATGCCCATGCCCAGGCGGCAGTCAAAGCCGATGCCGCCGTCGGCCACCTTTTCGCACATGCCGGGCATGCCGCTCATATCCTCGGCAATGGTAAGCGCGTCGGGCTTGACCTCCCGGATCAGTTCGTTGGCCAATTGCAGATACGTCACCGATTCCACGTCGGTATTCATGGTAAAATACATGGACAGGTTGGTGAACGCGGTGCCAAGGCCATGGTCCATATACAGCATGGAGGTAACGCCGTCAAAGCGGAAGCCGTCGAAATGATACTCTTCCAGCCAGAATTTGAGGTTGCTCAAAAGGAAGTGCAAAACCTCCGGCTTGTCGTAATTGAAGCATTTGGTTCCCCAGGCGGGATGATCGCCCCGGGGCCCTTCATGGAAGAATTGATAGGAAGAGCCGTCAAACTGGTTGATGCCCTCCAGGGTATTGCCCACCGCATGGGAATGCACCACGTCCAGCAGCACCCGGATGCCCATGGCATGGGCCTTGTTCACCAGATATTTCAGATCTTCCGGATAGCCAAAGCGGCTGGACGCGGCGAAAAAGCTGCTCACCTGATAGCCGAAGGAGCCGTAGAAGGGATGCTCCATCACCGCCATGAGCTGAATGGTGTTGTAGCCCAGATCCTGCACGTGTGGCAGTACGTTATCGGCAAATTCCCGATAAGTTGCGATCTTGCTTTCCTCGCTGCTCATGCCCACGTGGGCTTCGTAGATCAGCGGCGGCTCGCCGCAGCGGAAATCCTGATCGGTCCACGGGTAAACGGCGGTATCATCCTGTACTTCACAGCACCAGCTTTGGGTGACCCAGTCCTGGGTGACCCGGCGGGCGTAAAGCGGGATGTGCTGCGTCAGCCGATCGCCGTTTTTTACAATGGTCATCACCCGGCTGCCGTGCCGCAGGGTGTCACCCGGCAGGAACAATTCCCAGTTACCGTTGTCAATACGGGACATGGGCGTCTCGGTCCATTTCCAGCCGTTGAAATCGCCGGTGAGATACAGCATATCCGCCGCCGGAGCCCATTCCCGGTACACCCAGCCGTCCTTCATGCGGTGGAAGCCGAAATACTGATGGGCGTTGGCAAAATCCTTGAGAGAGCCTTTTTTGTTCAGCAGCTGGCTGCGCTTGGCCTCATACCGGTCCATCCGCAGCTTGAAATCATCCTTGAATTCCTGAAGCTCCGGAAATTTTTCCAGGATACGATACATGCCTATCCCCTGCCTTTTCTTCATTGTTTGCTATTTTATAAACGTCACGGAAACGTTTGCAGTCTTATACATTTGCATTTTACCACGAAAGCGCAAAAATAGCAATCATTTCATGAACGCAAAAGAGGACAAAAAAGAAGGCCGTCCTAACGCGGGCGGCCCATGAGGATTTTGCCTGAAAGCCTGAAATCACACGGTTTTCTTTGCAAAGCCGAAATAGTTTTTCGCGTTTTCGTAGCAGATACCGGATACGATCTCCTTCAGCGTATCCATATCCTCCGGGAAGAAGCCGTCCTCCACCCAACGGCCGATCTGCCGGCAGATGATGCGGCGGAAATACTCGTGCCTGGGATAGCTGAGGAAGGAGCGGCTGTCGGTGAGCATGCCGATGAAGCCGGCAAAGTAGCCCAGGCTGGCCAGGCTCTTCATATGCTCGGTCATGCCCTCAAAGTGATCGTTGAACCACCAGGCACTGCCATGCTGAATCCTCCCTACGGCTTCGTCGTTCTGGAAGCAGCCAAGAATGGTATCAATGGCCGCGTTGTCGTTGGTGTTGAGGGAATAGAGGATGGTCTTGGGCAGGCTCCCCTTGTCCTCCAAATACCCCAGGAACGCCGCGGTCTGGGTAGACGGCGCGGTGTTGTCCACGCAGTCAAAGCCCGTATCGGGGCCCATTTTACGGAACATGGGGGGATTGTTGTCCCTGCGGCAGCCGTAATGCAGCTGCATCACCCAGTTGCGCTCCTTGTATTCCCTGGCCATGGCGGCCATGAAGGCAAATTTGAAGGCAGCCTCTTCCTTTTCGCCGGGCAGATTGCCCTGCAGCCTGGCGGAAAAAATCGCTTCCACTTCTTCGTCGCTGGCAGGAGCATACATCACGTAGTTCAGCGCATGGTCACTGAGAGAGCACTGATGTGCGGCGAAGAAATCCAGCCGGATGCGCAGCGCTTTGATCAAATCCGCGAAGGAACGGATGGACATGCCGGCGGCCTTTTCCAGCTGAGAAAGGTAATCCAGGTAGGTTTCCTTTTCCAGGTTCATGGCCTTGTCAGGCCGCCAAGCGGGCAGCACGGTAACGGGGAAAGAAGCGTCCGCCGCCAGCTTTTCGTGCCATTCCAGAGAATCCACCGGATCGTCGGTGGTGCAGATGGTATCCACGTTGCTCATCATGATCAGGCCGCGGCTGGAATACCCCTTGCTTTGCAGCTTTTCATTGGCGATCTTCCATACCTCGGGGGCTGTTTTTTTATTCAGGATGCCATCGTAGCCAAAGAACCGGCGCAGTTCCAGATGGCTCCAGTGGTACAGCGGGTTGCCGATGGCCTTGCCGATCACCTCGGCGTATTTTTCAAATTTTTCGTAATCAGAGGCGTCGCCGGTGATGTATTTTTCCGGAATGCCCGCGGAACGCATCAGCCGCCACTTATAGTGGTCGCCGCCCAGCCAAACCTGGGTGATGTTTTCATAGCGGATATCCTCGTAAATCTCCCGGGGGCTCAGATGGCAGTGGTAGTCGATGATGGGCTTATCCTTGGCCGCTTCGTGAAACAGCGTGCGGGCGACCGGCGTATCCAGCAAAAAGTCCTGATCCAAAAACGCTTTCATGGCTTGCCTCCCTTTCCTTTGCTTATCCTCTGATTTCCTTTACGATGCCGGCGGCCTCTCGGACCAGCCGCTCAATTTCGTCAAATTTCTTTTCCTTCACCAGCGCGCCGCTGACCATCCAGCTGCCGCCGCAGGCCACGATCCGGTCGTACTTGAGGTAATCCCGCACATTGTCGGGGCTGATGCCGCCGGTGGGCATAAAATTGACGCCCACGTAAGGCGCGGCCAGCGCTTTGATCATCTTCAGGCCTCCGGAGGGCTCGGCGGGGAAAAACTTGAGCACATCCAGATCGAATTGCAGCGCCGCTTCGATTTCCGTGGGGGTGCATACGCCGGGCGTCATGGGTACGCCCTTTTTCAGCACATACTCCGTCACGTCAGGATTGAAGCCCGGGCTGACGATGAACTTCGCCCCGGCGTCGATAGCCCGGTCGGCCTGCTCGCAGGTGAGCACGGTGCCGGCGCCGACGATCATTTGGGGATATGCCTTGGCCATCCGCCGGATGGATTCCTCGGCGGCGGCGGTACGGAAGGTCACCTCCGCGCAGGGCAAACCGCCCGCCAACAGACGCTCCGCCAGGGGAAGCGCGTCCTCCGCGTCATTGAGCACCACCACGGGAACGATACCGAGCTGCTGCAGTTTCTTCATCATGTCCGTCATAATTCTTCCTCCTGTCAAATGGATTGCAATGTTTTTCTGACTGCGCCGGGCGCGGCGATCAGCTGATTGAAATATGCGCATACCTGATCCGCAAGACCTGCTTTTTCCAGGTCCACTCCGAAAACGGAAGCGTTGGTCATAAGCGGAAGGAGCTTATCTTTGTTGACCGTATCCCCCAGCCGGATATCCGAAACAATGGGCGTTACAGCATCCAGCAAGGGGTCGCTGCTGAGCGTAAAGCCTTCGCCCTTGTCGTCGATGGCCATCAGATAGCGCATCCATCCGGCCAGCACCAGCGGAATCGCGGTGAGAGAAGAAACGTTCAGCTTGTCCGACGCCAGGTATGCCTTGATGGTTTCGCCAAAGCGGATGCTCAGCTTTTGGCTGGTATCGCAGGCGATGCGCTGCGGCGCGTCCGGCATGAAAGGATTGGGCAGGCGCACGTTCACCACCGTGTCGATGAACTGCTTGGGATCGATCACGCCGGGATCGGTGACCACGGGCAGCCCCTCCGTGTAGCCCACGCGCCTGATCAGGCGCACCAAATCGGCATCCTTCATTTCTTCAGAGATACGGGTATACCCCAGCAGGCAGCCGAACACCGCCAGCGCCGTATGCAGGGGGTTCAGGCATGTGGTCACTTTCATCCGTTCCACCTTGTTTACGGTGTCCCGATCAGTGAAGATCACGCCGGCATCCTCCAGGGCCGGCCTTCCGTTGGGAAAATCGTCCTCAATCACCAGGTATTCGCTTTCCTCTGCGTTGACAAAGGGAGCGATGTAGGTGTTTTTGGAGGTGATCACGGGGTCCAGACCCTGCAGGCCATCCTGGCGGAGCATAGCCTCCACCGACGCGTCGGGCCGGGGGGTGATCTTGTCGATCATGCTCCAGGGGAAAGACACGCGGCCGTCGTTCAGATACCGGATAAAGCCCTCGTCTTTCCAGGCGTCGGCAAAGGCGGTCATGGCGGCGCGCAGCTTTTCCCCGTTGTGGGAGCAATTGTCCATGCTCACCATGGCGATGGGGTACCCACCGGCACGGTAGCGTGCATAGAGCAGCGACGCCACTTTGCCAATATAGCTTTGCGTTTTGTCCGGGCCGGCGGCAAAATCCGCTTCCACGGCGGGCAGCGTCTCCCCCTTGGCGTTTTTCAGGCTGTAGCCCTTTTCGGTGATGGTAAAGGACGCCATCTGCAAGGAGGGATTCTGAAAAATATTCACCAGGTCGCTGTATTCCGCTTCGTTGTTCCGATCCAGCATCAAAGACTCGGCGATGCTGCCGATCACGGTCTTTTCCACCCGACCGTCTGCCTTCAGCGTCACCAGCAGGGTATAATCGTCGCAGGGACGATAGCCCTTTTCGATGATCTCGTAATCGTAGCCCTCCACGGCAATCAGGCCGCTTGCAGCTTTCCCGTCATTGAGCAATTTCTGCATGACGGCGCACTGAAAGGCGCGGAAAATATTGCCTGCGCCAAAGTGCACCCAGGCGGGGGCCCGCCGGGTTTCATCCTGCATGGCCCGCCGGTCGAAGGCGGGCAGCACGTAGCCTTTTTCCTCCCACGCACTGCGGTTTACCAGGCCGCGTTCATTCAATTCAAGCATGCTTTCCCTCTCCCTTTTCAATGGCTTCCCACAATCCGTTCAGATACGCAGCGCCCAGGGCCCTGTCATACAGGCCGTAGCCCGGGCGGCCCTGCTCGTCCCAGATCATGCGGCCGTGGTCAGGCCGGATGTAGGTATCGGGCACGGTGTCATGGATGGCCTTCATGATTTCGTACAGGTCCAGATCTCCGGTGCTGCTCAGGTGGGCCGCTTCCCGGAAATGGTGATGACCCAGGTACTTCACGTTGCGCACGTGCATGGCGCCGATGCGGTCCATTTCGCCAAAATGGCGGATGATGGCGGGAATATCATTGTCCGGGTTGGAGCCGAGAGAGCCGGTGCACAGGCACAGGGTGTTGGCCGGGCTGTCATGCAGCTGCACCATCTTGTCAAAATCGGCCTGGCTGTGGGTGATGCGGGGCAGGCCGAAGATGGGCCAGGCGGGGTCGTCGGGATGGCAGGCCATGCGCACGCCCACTTCCTCGCAGACGGGGATCACCGCGTCCAGGAAATATTTGAAGTTCTTCCGCAGATCGTCCGGGCCGATGTTTTCATATTGTTTCAGGGTCTTTTCCAGCAGCGCCAGCCGTTCAGGCTCCCAGCCGGGCAGCGTGAAGCCGTGGCTTTCTTCGGCGGTCTTGCGCACGATCTCCAGGGGGCCCATTTCGCCCAGGTCCTTTTCATCGAAATACAGGCTGTTGCTGCCGTCCTCGGGGATCACACGGGCCAGATCGGTGCGCAGCCAGTCGAACACCGGCATAAAGTTGTACACGATCACCTTCACGCCGTGTTTGGCCAGCATGCGGATGGTGGAAATGTAGTTGGCGATGTATTCGTCCCGGCTGGGCAGGCCCATTTTGATGTCCTCGTGCACGTTGACGGATTCGATCACCTCGATCTCCAGCCCGGCGTCGTTCACTTCTTTTTTAAGGGCCACAAATTCATCCTCGGGCCAATCCACGCCCGCGGGCTTGTCCAGCAACCCCATCAGGCCGGTCATGCCGGGAATTTGCTTTACGTATTTCAGCGGAATGGGGTCCGATTGGCTGCCGTACCAGCGGAAAGTCATTTTCATGGCGCTCATTCTCCTTTTTTCAGGCGGACAGCATGCCTGCGCGTATCTTTTGAAGGGGCAGCCGACCGCCATTCAATTTCTGTTTTCATTATATCAACCAAAACCGCGAAAAACAAGAGGAATTCCGGGCTGAATCAGGAAAAACTTATCTTACAGGAAATGTAAAATATGTGTCGGGATACGGTTCGCCGTTCAGCGTAAAGTGCCACCATTCGGTATCAAGGGGGCGAAAGCCCTGCCGCAGCATGGCTTCTCTGAGCAGCATACGGTTTTCTCGCTGCACTTTGGTGATACCCGGATAATCCGGGTGGCTGACGCCGCCAAAGTAATCAAAGGGTCCGCCCATGTCGATCTCTTTTCCCGTGCGCATGTCAAAAAGCGTCAGGTCCACCGTGCTGCCCCGGCTGTGGCCGGAATGGGCAGCTATGTAACCGTTGGGAATGAGGGCTTGCTTTTCAATATCGGGATAAAAGTACGGCTTCATCCGCGTGTCGCTCTCATCTTTGGCCCAGCGCATAAAATGATCCACCGCCTTTTGCGGCCGGTATGCGTCAAAGATTTTGAGACGGTATCCCCGCACCTTCATTTCGTCGCTGACGCGCAGCAGCGCCAAAGCCGCTTCTTTGGTCATCCATGCGGCGGGCTGATCGTAGCCGTCGATCCTGCATCCGATAAAGTTGTAGGTCGAATAATACCGGATATCAAGCAGCGCGTCCGGCACAGCGTCGGAAAGGTGCACAAAGCCGGATTGATCAGATGAAAAATCCATTCCATTTCTCCTTTTCATATCTTATCATATGAATTATACATTTACAGCCGGCGCTTGGCAAGTGCATACGTCGCGTTTCGCCTGCTTGTTTTTTCGTGAAAAATGGCAAAGTATAAAAAAGCATAAAAAACCGTAAAAAACGCGTAAAAAACGCCGATTGCCCGAACAAAAAACTGTTGACAAATAAACCTCCATACGCTATAATTATTGATGCTGTTTCCGGCGCATGCGGCCGTGGCGGAATTGGCATACGCGCACGTTTGAGGGGCGTGTTCTTAACCGAGTACGGGTTCAAGTCCCGTCGGCCGCACCATGAAGAGCCTTGAAATCCTTGAGATTTCAGGGCTCTTCTCTTTTCCCAAGCCAGGCTATTCTTTCGGCAAAACGCTGCAAGCCCCGGCGCCGTTCCGCATCCGGGCAAACGTTGCATGTTTGCGTTCATCAAGTTTTGAATGCTGTTAGAGCCAGCTTTTCTAACTTGTGTTTCAATAGACCATGCTGTGGAAATGTGTTAAAACATACCAAATTCTATTTTATAGGATTCTTCTCTGGCGGCATTTCACATTCATTTTTCTATTTTTCCATCCATATAACATTTCCGCTTCGGTCGATGTATTGCTGCTTCCCATTGATTTCCGTCATTGCCAGACCGTCGCGAAAGTGTTCAGCCGTGTCGTACTTTGGCGGTTGGGCCCATTGGCCGTCTTCGTCAATATAGCCCCATTTCCCATCCAGGCAAACGGGATACAGCCCTTGGGAAAACCGAAGGCTACCATCGTAAAAGCCCCACAAATCTTTCTGCGAAACGCCGGCAACAGCGTCAAACACAGGCCCCGTCAGGTCTTGGGCGATTCCATCCCGAATACGCAAAAGGCCGTACTTCGCTTCGCCCTTCTGATTCAGCCGATACCAAATCAGACCGTTTTCCATCACGCTGTTGGGCAAAAGCAGGGTGGTATCATCATCGGGATGCGCTTTGGCTCTGAACACCTCCGTTCCCTCACGATCAAGGATCACAAATTCATCGCTTGATGTTTTATGATCCGTTAATGTCAGCAGCACCGCGTAGCCGTTACGAAAGCCCAAGCCGTCTGCTCCATACCAGCCGCCGTCCAGCGTCCAGGTGGGTTCTGCGATCACATTTCCTTCGGTATCCAGGATGCCTGCAATATCATATTCCTGATCCTTGGGACAGAAAAACGCCCGTCCCTCCGAAAACGAGTCGATATACACATTATCCGGCGTCATCACGATGTTGCCATCGGGCTTTGCGATGCCGCAGCCGCCGCCTGCCTTCGCGATCACCAGTACTCCATCGTGCACAGCGCTGCTGGGCCAAACACCTTCGGGCAGTTCAAGCTGCTTTCCGCTTTCGTCAATCAGCAGATTCGTCCATCCTTGCTCGCCCTCAATATTCAGATACGCATATCCTTCGCTGAAGCCCAGGCTGGAATTGATTTCGCCGTCCGGCGCGACAGGGATCACGATTTCGCCGGTATCCCGCCGCAAAAAAGCGATTTTTCCCTGTCCGTTTTCCTCCCATTGGCCCAAGATCAGGCCGCAGTCGGTGATGCAATCCTGCAAAACGATGTAACGGCATGTTTCCAGGTGACCGCTTTGCTTGTCGTACCAGCCCCAGCGTTCATGACCATCTTCGTCGTATTGCAGCAAAAGAAAGCTGAAGGGCGTTTCCTTCCACCAGCCGTCATAGGTTTCTTCGCCGATGGGCGTGCCCGTTTGATCGATCAGGCGGATGCTTCCTTCTGCATCCACCGTCACCACCGCTGCGCCGCCGGAAAAAGGCCGGGCGTCTATCCATTGCGGCGGGATCACGGTTTCCCCCATTTTGTTCATGTAGCCCCATTTTCCATCCTCCCGGATGGGATACAGGGCGCCGTCCGCCAGTGCGGCGCAGCCTATCGTCATCGCCAGGATCAGCATGAGGAACAGACAAATCCGCTTCTTCATACGCTTCGCTCCTTTTTTTCTCCATCATATAGACGAACGGCAAGGGCGGTTTGTTACATCCATGCATTGGAAGATTTCAAAAAAGCCGAACCCAGCGCTTCGGCATGGATTCGGCAATGATTATTTGGATCAGAACAGGCCGGTGATTTTCCCGTTTTCGTCCACGTCGATCTTTTCGGCGGCGGGCACGCGGGGCAGGCCCGGCATGGTCATGATGTCGCCGGTGAGCACCACCACGAACCCAGCCCCGGCGGACACCTTCACGTTCTTCACCGTCACGGTGAAGCCCTCCGGCGCGCCCAGCTTGCCGGGATCGTCGGAAAAGCTGTACTGGGTCTTGGCCACGCAGATGGGTATTTTGTCAAAGCCCAGGGCAGTCAGCTGGTCGATCTGCTTTTTTGCTGCGGGCAGGATGTTCACGTCCTTGCCGCCGTAGATCCGCTTCACCACAGCGCTGATCTTGTCCTCAATGGAGCAATCCAGATCGTAGCTGAAGGTAAAATCGCCCTTTTCTTCTTCGCACAGGCGCACCACTTCCCGGGCCAGCGCTTCGCCGCCCTTGCCGCCCTCGGCCCACACCGTGGACAAAACCACGTTGACGCCAAGCTGCTTGCACTTTTCGATGATGAATTCGATTTCCTTGTCCGTGTCCGTTGGGAACCGATTCACCGCCACCACGCAGGGCAGCTTGTACACATTTTTGATGTTGGATACGTGGCGCAGAAGGTTGGGCACGCCCTTTTCCAGCGCGTCCAAATCCTCGCTGCCCAGCTGCTTCTTATCCAGGCCGCCGTGCATTTTCAGCGCCCGCACCGTGGCCACGATCACCACCGCGTCGGGGGTCAGGCCCGCCATACGGCACTTGATGTCCAGGAATTTTTCCGCACCCAGGTCCGCGCCGAAGCCCGCTTCCGTTACCGTGTAATCCCCCATTTTCAGGGCCATGCGGGTGGCCATCACGGAATTGCAGCCGTGGGCGATGTTAGCGAAGGGGCCTCCGTGCACAAAGGCGGGAGTGCCCTCCAGGGTCTGCACCAGGTTGGGCTTAAGGGCGTCCTTGAGCAGTGCCGTCATAGCGCCGACGGCCTTGAGATCGCCGGCGGTGACGGGCTTATCGTCGTAGGTATAGCCCACGATAATGCGGGACAGCCGCTCCTTCAAATCGGTAATGGAGGAAGAAAGGCAGAACACAGCCATGATCTCGCTTGCCACGGTGATGTCAAAGCCGTCCTCCCGGGGCGTACCATTGACCCGGCCGCCCAGGCCGTCCACCACAAAGCGCAGCTGTCTGTCGTTCATATCCACGCAGCGCTTCCAGGTGATTTTCTTCACGTCGATGCCCAGGGCGTTGCCCTGCTGGATGTGGTTGTCCAGCATGGCGGCCAGCAGGTTATTGGCGGCGCCGATGGCGTGGAAGTCGCCGGTGAAATGCAAATTGATGTCCTCCATGGGCACCACCTGGGCGTAGCCACCGCCGGCAGCGCCGCCCTTGACGCCGAATACCGGGCCCAGGGAGGGCTCCCGCAGCGCCACGGTCACGTCCTTGTCGATGCGCTTTAAGCCGTCGGCCAGGCCGATGGTGGTGGTGGTTTTGCCTTCGCCCGCAGGCGTGGGCGTGATGGCCGTCACCAGCACCAATTTACCGTCGGGCCGGTCTTCCTTGAGCAGCGCCGGGTCGATCTTGGCCTTGTAGCGACCATAGGGCTCCAGATACTTTTCGTCGATATGCGCCTTTGCCGCAATCTCCTGAATGGGCTGCATTTGGCACTGCTGGGCGATCTCAATATCGCTTAGGTAAGCCATTCCGTCCACGCTCCTTTTCTCACTTGAAGTACTTCACTGCGGATTCAAACATACGGATATCGTAATTGCCGGGCACGTTTTTATACAGTCCGGCGCCAACGCGCTCGCTGTGGCCCATCTTGCCAAACACCCTGCCGTCGGGGCTGGTGATGCCCTCGATGGCGCACACGCTGCCGTTGGGGTTAAAGCGCAAATCCATGGAGGGCACGCCCTCGGCGTCCACATACTGGGTGGCGATCTGACCGTTCTTGGCAAGCGTTTTGATCAGGCCCTCCTCCGCCAGGAACCTTCCCTCGCCGTGGCTGATGGGCACATTGTAGATGCCTCGCGGCTGGGCCAGCCGCAGCCAGGGCGACAGATTGGACGCTACCAGGGTGCGCACGATGCGGCTCTGATGGCGGCCGATGGTGTTGAAGGTCAGCGTCGGGCAGTGCGCATCGGTATCCAGGATTTTGCCATAGGGCACCAGGCCCAATTTGATCAGCGCCTGGAAGCCGTTGCAAATGCCACACATAAGGCCATCGCGCTGATCCAGAAGCGCCATGGTGGCCTCCTTCACCTCGGGATTCCTGAAAAACGCGGTAATGAATTTGGCGCTTCCGTCGGGCTCGTCGCCGCCGGAGAAGCCGCCGGGGATGAAAATCATCTGCGCATTGCGGATTTTTTCGGCCATGATTTCCACGCTGCGGGCAATATCCTCCGCCGAGCGGTTTTTGATTACGAAGATTTCAGCCTCGGCTCCGGCGTCCTCCATGGCCCGGGCGCTGTCATATTCGCAGTTGGTGCCCGGGAAAGCCGGGATCAGCACCCGGGGCTTCGCCGTGCGCACAGCGGGAGCGGCCCACTTGTCCGCTTCATAGAGGAAGGTCTCCGCCCTGTCTTCCCGGAAAGTGACCGGCGTGAATTGGCTGCGCTTCAGGCGGGCCATCGCATCCCATTCCGGATTCACAGTGGGATATACCTTTTCCAGCTTGCGTTGGTAGTGCGAATACAAATCGCCCAAATCCACCTCTTGGCCCTGCCAGCTGACGCGGGCGTTGACTCCCGCCTGCACCCGGCCCAAGAGCCTCCCGATAGGCATATCCTCGGACAGCTCCGCTACAAAGGAGCCATACGCGCCCTCAAACAGCTCGTTGCGCCGCCAATCCTCCGCAAAGGCAAAGCCCAGCCCGTTGCCAAAGCCCATCTTCATCACCGCTTCGGCGGGGCCGCAGCCATCCATGGCACGGCAGGAAACGATCTTTCCTTCCCGAATCAGATGGGTGATTTGATCAAACAAGCCAAGCAGCGACTTTGTCACAGGCAATCCCTGCTCATCCCTTTCAGGAGACAGCACCACTACCGGATGGCCCGGCTGCTTGAATTCGGAGGAGATGATCTCCCCCGTTTTGCCGGTGGTCACCGCGAAGGAAACCAGCGTGGGCGGCACATCCAGGTTTTCAAAGGACCCGGACATGGAATCCTTGCCGCCAATGGCCGCAACGCCCAGGTTCATCTGCGCTTCAAACGCGCCCAGCAGCGCGGAAAGGGGCTTGCCCCACCGTTTTCCATCCTCGCCGGGCTTTTCAAAATACTCCTGGAAGGTCAGGTACACATCCTTAAAGGACGCGCCAGCGGCAATCAGCTTGCTGACGGAATCCACCACCGCCATGTAGGCTCCGTGGTAGGGGCTGCGGCTGGTAAGGAATGGATCATAGCCCCAGGCCATCAAAGTGCAGTCGTCGGTATGGCCCTTTTCCACGCTGACCTTCTGCACCATGGCCTGAATGGGCGTCAGCTGGTTCACGCCGCCAAAGGGCATGAGCACCGTGCCGGCGCCAATGGTGGAGTCAAAACGCTCGGACAGGCCCTGACGGGAGCATGCGTTCAGGCTTTCGGCCATGCTGCGCATATCCGTGGCAAAATCTCCCGGCCAGGCAGCGAGCGGCAGAATGGGCGCGGATTTTTCGGGCGTAATGGCAATATGCTTGGGCGCGCCGTTGGAATTGAGAAATTTCCGGCTCACATCCACGATGGTCAGGCCTCTCCAGTGCATGCGCAGCCGGGGCTCGGACTGCACCGTGGCGACAGCGCAGGCCTGCAGGTTTTCATCGGCAGCCAGGGCCAGGAAGGCGTCCACATCCTCCTTGGCCACCACCACGGCCATGCGTTCCTGGCTTTCGGAAATGGCCAGCTCGGTGCCGTCCAGGCCGTCGTATTTCCTGGGCACGGCGTTCAGGTCGATTTCCAGCCCGTCGGCCAGTTCGCCGATGGCCACGCTGACGCCGCCCGCGCCGAAATCGTTGCAGCGCTTGATCATGCGGGTCGCCGCGGGATTGCGGAACAGCCGCTGCAGCTTCCTTTCCTCCGGCGCGTTGCCCTTTTGCACCTCCGCGCCGCAATCCTCCACGCTGTGGGCATTGTGTGCCTTGGAGGAGCCGGTAGCGCCGCCGATGCCGTCCCGGCCTGTGGAACCGCCCAGCAGGATCACCACGTCGCCGGGCTGAGGCCGTTCCCTGCGCACGTTTTCCGCCGGGGCCGCCGCGATCACTGCGCCGATCTCCAGGCGCTTGGCGGCATAGCCGGGATGATACAATTCATCCACGATGCCGGTAGCCAGGCCGATCTGGTTGCCGTAAGAGGAATAGCCCGCGGCGGCGGTGGTGACCAATTTCCGTTGGGGCAGCTTGCCGGGAATGGTTTCGCTGACCGGCACGGTAGGGTCGGCGGCCCCGGTCAGGCGCATGGCCCCGTATACGTAGGCACGGCCGGAGAGCGGATCGCGGATCGCGCCGCCGATGCAGGTGGCAGCGCCGCCAAAGGGCTCGATCTCGGTGGGATGGTTGTGGGTTTCATTTTTGAACAAAAGCAGCCAGGGCTCTTTTTTGCCGTCCCGCTCGATTTCCATCTTCACCGTACAGGCGTTGATTTCCTCGGATTCGTCCAATTTTTCCAATTTGCCCTGCTTTTTCAGCGCTTTGGCGGCGATGGTGGCCAGATCCATCATGCAGACGGGCTTATCCTCCCGGCCCAATTCCTTCCGGGTGGCCAGATACCGGTCATAGGCCCTGGACAGCACCTCGTCCTCAAAGCGCACGCCGTCGATCCTGGTCAGGAAGGTGGTATGGCGGCAATGATCGCTCCAGTAAGTGTCGATCATGCGGATTTCGGTGATGGTGGGGTCGCGCTTTTCCGATTTGAAATAATCCTGGCAGAAAGCGATGTCATCGGCGTCCATGGCCAGGCCGTAATCCCGAACGAACTGCTCCAGGCCCTTTCGATCCAGAGCGTTAAAGCCCGTCAGGGTTTTTACGGTGGTGGGGATAGCGTAATCCGTTTTCAGGGTGTCGGGTTTTTCCAGCGACGCTTCCCGGGCCTCCACCGGGTTGATTACGTACTTTTTGATTTCGGCGACTTCCTCCTCAGACAGCTCGCCGTACAAAGCGTACACCTTGGCGGACCGGATTAGCGGCCGCTCTCCACGGGAAATGATCTGCACGCACTGGGCAGCGGAATCTGCCCGCTGGTCAAACTGGCCGGGCAAATACTCCACAGCGAACACAGCAGCGCCGGGCAGCTCGATTTCGGAGGTGGCAATGTCCAGCTGCGGCTCGGAAAACACCGTTTTTACGGCGTAAGCAAACAGCTCCTCCGTCATGTTTTCCGCGTCGTAGCGATTGAACACCCGCACGTCCCTGAGGCTTTCAATGCCCAGCAATTCCCTTGCGTCGTTCAAAAGCGCCCTCGCCTCGTTGGCCAGTTCCTTTTTCTTTTCCACGAATACGCGATATACCATCTTACTTTTCCTCCGCCTGCAAGGCCCTCGCGCCGATGTCCCGGCGATAGAAGGCGTTGCCGAAATGGATTTTTTCAACCATGCTGTAAGAAGCCTTCAAAGCTTCCCGCAGGGTGCCCGCCACCGCCGTCACGCCCAGCACCCGGCCGCCGCTGGTGAGCAGCTTATCCTCCTGCTTTTTGGCTCCGGCAACGTACACATGGGGCCACACGTCGTCCGGCACGGTGATTTCATAGCCCTTTTCGTAGGACACGGGATAACCCTTGGAGGCCATGATGACGCAGGCGGCGGAAGCGTCGGCAAATTCCACCGGCGTATCCTTAAGCGTTCCGTTTGTCACCGCCTGCATCACGGTAAGCAGATCGCTTTGCATCAGCGGCAGCACCACCTGGGTTTCCGGGTCGCCAAAGCGACAGTTGTACTCGATCACCCGGGGGCCCTTGGGGGTGAGCATCAATCCGAAATACAGGCAGCCCTTGAAGGGCCTTCCTTCGGCCTTCATGGCCCGGATAGTGGGCAGGAAGATTTCCTCCATGCACTGTCGGGCGATTTCCGCGGTGTAATAGGGATTGGGGGCCACGGTGCCCATGCCGCCGGTATTCAGGCCGGTGTCGCCATCGCCGGCGCGCTTGTGATCCATGGAGGACACCATGGGCTTCACCGTTTCACCGTCGGTAAAGGCCAGCACAGACACCTCGGGACCGGTCAGGAATTCCTCAATCACGATTTTTTCGCCGCTCTTGCCGAATTTGCCGTTTTGCATCATGTCCACCACGGCGGTCTTGGCTTCCTCCAGGCTTTGGGCGATGATCACGCCCTTGCCCAGGGCCAGGCCGTCGGCCTTCACCACGATGGGGCCGTCGGGCTGCTTCTCCAGGTAGGCAAGCGCCGAAGCCGCATCGTCAAAGGCTTCGTAGGCAGCGGTGGGAATATGGTATTTCTTCATCAGGTTTTTGGAAAACACCTTGCTGCCCTCGATGATGGCGGCGTTTGCCCGGGGGCCGAAGCAGGGAATGCCCTTTTCCTCCAGTGCGTCCACCGCGCCAAGCACCAAAGGATCATCCGGCGCCACGACGGCGTAGTCAATCCCGCTGCTGACGGCAAAATCCACGATGCCAGCAATGTCCGTCGCGCCGATGGGCACGCACTGGGCGTCCCTGGCGATGCCGCCGTTGCCGGGCAGGCAAAAGATTTCCTCCGCCGCCGGGTTTTCCTTCAGCTTCCTGATGATGGCGTGCTCGCGTCCGCCGCCGCCTACGACCAGTATTTTCATGATGCTCTCCTTATGTTTATTTGAAAACAGAACAAAATTTCAGAAAACGGAACAAAACGCCAATGGCGTTTTGTTCTGAATTGAATCGCGCCGGATCAATGATGGAACAGCCGCATGCCGGTGAAGGCCATGACCATGCCGTACTTGTCGGCGCATTCGATCACCGCATCGTCCCGGATGGAGCCGCCGGGCTCAGCCACGTACTTGACGCCGCTGCGGTAGGCCCGCTCGATGTTGTCGGAGAAGGGGAAGAATGCGTCGCTGCCCAGCGCAACGCCCTGGATCGTATCCAGGTACGCCCGCTGTTCTTCCCTTGTGAAGGGCTCGGGGCGGACGGTAAAGTATTTCTGCCAGTTGCCCTCGGCACACACGTCCTCTTCATTCTGGTTGATGTAGCCGTCGATCACGTTGTCCCGGTCGGGGCGGCCCAGGGTGTCCTTGAAGGGAAGGGCAAGCACCTTGTCCGCCTGGCGCAGGAACCAGGTGTCGGTCTTGCCGCCCGCCAGTCGGGTGCAGTGGATGCGGCTCTGCTGGCCGGCGCCCACGCCGATGGCCTGGCCGTCGATGGCGTAGCACACGGAATTGGACTGGGTGTATTTCAGGGTGATCAGCGCCACGATCAGATCCCGCGCCGCGGCGTCAGGCAGATCCTTGTTGGCTGTGACCAGGTTGGAAAGCAGTTCCCTGTTGATCTTGAAATTGTTGCGGCCCTGCTCGAAGGTGATGCCGAATACCTGCTTGCGCTCCTGCTCCTCGGGCACGTAATCAGGGTCGATCTTCACAATGTTGTAATTGCCCTTGCGCTTGGTTTTCAGGATCTCCAGCGCTTCCGGCTCATACCCGGGAGCAATGATGCCGTCGGACACTTCCCGCTTGAGCATCAGCGCGGTGGTCACGTCGCACACGTCGCTCAGGGCCACCCAATCGCCAAAGGAGCACATCCGGTCGGTGCCCCGGGCGCGGGCATAGGCGCAGGCCAGGGGCGAATCGTCCAGCCCCGGAATATCATCCACAAAGCAGGCCTTTTTCAGCTTAACGGAAAGCGGGATGCCCACGGCGGCGGAGGTGGGCGATACGTGCTTAAAGGAGGTAACGGCCGGCAGCCCCAGGGCTTCCTTCAGTTCCTTCACCAGCTGCCAGGAGTTGAATGCGTCCAGAAAGTTGATGTAGCCGGGGCGGCCGGACAGGATTTCGATGGGCAGATCGCTGCCGTCCCGCATGTAGATTTTTGCGGGCTTCTGGTTGGGATTGCAGCCGTATTTCAATTCAAATTCCTTCATGTCCTTTTTCCTCCTGCCTTAGCAATTCTTGTTGACCAGGCGATTTTCCACGCTGCCGCTTTCCAGGTCGATATAGCGCACGTACAGGCTGATCTTGTTGTTTTCGTTCAGGCTGTCCCAGAGGCGTTTGGTCATTTCGTCAATGTCGTCGCACACGGCCATGCGCTCCGGCTCGCCCTGGAAGGTGGGAATGGGGTTGCCGTCGCACACATAGGTGTGCAGGAAATGCCCCAGGCCCTTGATGGGCGCAAAGCGGAAGGTGAAGCGGTTGCAGGCGGTGCCCTCGGCATCGGCGCTCTTTAGGATGCTCATCTGATAAGTGAAATCGCCGTTGGCAAAGGTCAGCATGCCGCTGATGCGGGGGGTGAAGTTGGGCCCGTCCGGCTCAAACTCCCGGCTTTCCAGGGCTTCTGCAAAGGTTTTTCCCGCTTTCAGGCCGTCGTAGATGGTGTCGGTCTGGTTGCCGTTGGTTACGATCAGGTTGTTTTCATATTGGCGGATGGCGGCGTAGATGATGAGGCTGGGATCCTGCACCAGGGAGGCGTCAAAGGGCTCGGTGAACACTTCGCCCTTCTTTTCCGTGAACACCCGGTTGCGGCTGTTCTGGCTGCGGCCCATGATGAAGTACGCGGTCATGGCCTTTTTCCCGTCGGGGGTTTTGCCGATCACGATGCCGCGGCCGGGGTAGGTGTTGTCCCGAAGATATTCCTCCGGCGTAAGGACACCGTAAATGGGGGTCAGTTTCTTCATGATTTCCATCCGTTTTTCCTCCTTATCCCTTCCGGGCAATGATGCCTTGGCAAATCATTTCCACGCTTTGCGGCAGAATGATCCATTCCGCCTGTTCCATCACCCGCTTTTGCAGCGTTTCGGGGGTGTCCCCCGCTTCTACAGCCACAGCTTTCTGGGCGATGATCTCCCCGCCGTCGGGGATTTCGTTCACATAATGCACCGTGGCGCCGGTGACCTTCACGCCCTTTTGCAGCGCCGCCTCATGCACCTTGAGGCCATAGAAGCCCGCGCCGCAGAAGGAGGGGATCAGGCTGGGATGCACATTGATGATCCTATGATCGAAGCGGGCGGTGAAATCCCCGCTCAAAATGGCCATGAACCCGGCCAGCACGATCAGGTCGATTCCGTTTTCCTCCAGCATGCAGGCGATTTTTTCCTCAAAGGCCGCCTGGCTTCCGCAGTCCTTTTTCAAAACCACCGCGGTGGGTACGCCCGCTCTTTCCGCCCGGGTCAGGGCGTAAGCGTCAATCTTGTTGGCAATCACCAGCTTCACTTCTCCGCTGTGGATCGCGCCGCTTTTCTGGGCGTCCAGGATGGCCTGCAGATTGGTGCCGCCGCCGGAAACCAGCACGGCCACCCGGGCCTTTTGCTCAGCCATTGCGCTGCTCCTTTCCCCAAAGCCCGTTCAGGATGGGCAGCAGCATGCCGCCCACCGCGTTGCCCAGGATCACGATCCAGATGAAGGTGAACGCCTGCAGGGAAACGATGCCCGACGCCGCGAAATAAAACATATCGGCAATGGAGTGCTCAAACCCGCTGAGGATGAACACCGGGATGCAGAACAGGATGCCGATCACCTTTTTCTGGTCCCGGTAGATGCCCACGGCCAGATACATCAATATGCCGCAGAACAGGCCCCGGATAAAGGTCTGCCCCGCGGTCTGGGCAAATTTCCCCTGGCACAGGGCCTGGGCCGCGTCGCCAAGAGCGGGCAGCCCGAAGCGGATCAGATACCCACATACCGCGGTGCCGATCAGATTGCCCAGCAATCCCAGCAGCAAAACGGAAAATTCTTCCTTCCCATGCTTTTCCGGGATGAAGCCGATCTTGCCGGTGAACAGGGCGTAGCCCTTTAAGCAGATACACAGCAGCGCCACGGAAAACATGACCGCGCCCACGTACTTATCGTAACTTTGATTGGCGCCGCAGGCCAGGAACACCGAGCCGCCAATGGAGATCAGCACCCCGGCGGACACGCCAGACAGGCATTTCTTCAGCATATCGTGATCTTCTCCTCGCTGCTTACGATTTCACCGATGACATAAGCATCTTCGCCCATATCCTGAAGGATACGCACCGCTTTGTCAGCATCTTGAGGGGCTGCCACCAGGCTCATGCCCACGCCCATGTTGAAGGTGTTGAACATATCCCGCTCCGGAATATTGCCCATTTTTTCCATCAGGCGGAAGATTTCGGGGGTTTTGACGGCCTTCTTTTCGATCTTGGCGCCCAAGCCGTCGGGAATGGCCCGGGGAATGTTTTCATAGAAGCCGCCGCCGGTTATGTGGCTGATGCCCCGGATATCGCAGGCGGCCAGGGCGGTCAGGACGGGCTTTACATAAATCTTCGTCGGTGTCAAAAGCGCTTCGCCCAGGGGCTTGCCCAATTCCGGGATCACCTTCCCCAGGTCTGCGCGCTCAATATCGAATACCTTGCGCACCAGGGAAAAGCCGTTGGAATGGATGCCGGAGGAGGCCAGAGCGATCACCGCGTCGCCCGGACGCATGCGATCATGGTCGATCACCTTTTCTTTGTCCACGATGCCAACGGAGAAGCCCGCCAGATCGTAATCCTCCGGGGCCATGGTGCCGGGATGCTCCGCTGTTTCGCCGCCGATCAGGGCGCAGCCGCTCTGCAAGCAGCCTTCCGCCACGCCCTTCACCAGCAGCGCCACCTTTTGCGGCTCGTTGCGGCCAATGGCGATGTAATCCAGGAAGAACAGCGGCTTGGCCCCGCAGCAGATAATATCGTTGACGCACATGGCCACGCAGTCGATGCCCACGGTGTCATGCCGGTCCATCAGCTGGGCAATGCGCTGCTTGGTGCCAACGCCATCGGTGCCGCTGACCAGCACCGGCTCCTTCATGCCCGTCATGTCCGGAGCAAACAGGCCGCCAAAGCCGCCGATGCCGCTGACCACGCCGGGGATGAACGTGCGCTCCACGTGCTCCTTCATCAGGCGCACGCCCTCGTAGCCCGCTTCGATGTTGACCCCTGCCGCCGCGTAGGACGCGGAATGGGATTGACTCATTTCAGGTTACTCCTTTCCATTCCAGCAATAGGTGCAAAGCTCGCATTCCGGCAGGCCGATGGCGGAAACCACGCCCTCCAGGGTCTGGAATTCCAACGATGTGAAATGGAACTTGGCGCAGATAGCGCGCCTTAAATTCTGCCCGCGCTGGGTGCTGCCGTCGCTGTATTCGTCCAGGTGGTTCAGGCCCTCTTCTCCCTCCAATTCCACGATCACGCGGCGGGCGATCAGGTCCATATCGCTGTTGGAGCGGGAGAAATTGAGGTACTTGCAGGCGAAGAGGATAGGCGGGCAGGCGGAGCGCATATGCACCGACCTGGCGCCGTTTTCATACAGGAAATCCACCGTTTCCTTGAGCTGGGTGCCCCGCACGATGGAATCGTCCACAAACAACAGGTTTTTGTCCTGGATCAGTTCGTGCACCGGGATCTGCTTCATCTTGGCGATGCGGTTGCGGGAGGTCTGATTGGCCGGCATAAAGGAACGGGACCAGGTAGGCGTATACTTGATGAACGCCCGGGCGTACTGCCGCCCGCTTTGGTTGGCGTAGCCGATGGCGTGGGGCGTGCCGGAATCGGGCACGCCGCCCACGTAGTCGATCTGATCGGTTTCCCCGGGGCGGTTCACCTTGTCGTTGAGGGCCATGATAGCGCCGTTGCGGTAGCGCATGGCCTCCACGTTGACCCCCTCGTAGGTGGAGGTGGGATAGCCGTAATAGCTCCACAGGAAGGAGCAGATGCGCTTCTTTTGCCCGGGAGGAGCCAGCTGCTCGATCCCGTCCGGCGTGATGCGCACGATTTCCCCGGGTCCCAGCTCGCGTTCCGTTTCATAGCCCAGCTTCTCATAGGCGAAGGATTCGAAGGATACAGCGTAACCGTCCTCGTTTTTGCCGATATGCACGGGAAGCCGCCCCAGGCGGTCCCGGGCGGCAATGAGCGCGCCGCCATCCTCCAGGATCAGGATGCTGGCGGTGCCGTCGATATGCTCCTGCACAAAGCGGATGCCGTCCACAAAGCTGTCCCGCTGATTGATGAGGGCGGACAACAGATCAATGCTGTTCACCCTTCCGCCGGTCATAGCGTCAAAATAGCTGCCGGTCTGGCTCAAGTACCTTTCGATCAGGTCCTCATCGTTGTTGATCACGCCCACCATGGTGATGGCGTATTTGCCCAGGCGGGATCGGACCAGGAGCGGCTGCGGATCGGTGTCGCTGATGCAGCCGATGGCGCTTGTGCCCCGCATTTCCTCAAAAACATGCTCGAAGCGGGTGCGGAAAGGCGCGTTTTCGATGCTGTGGATTTGTCTTTGCAGCCCGATCTTTTCATCCCAGGCCGCCAGGCCGCCCCGCCGCGTGCCCAGGTGGGAATGATAATCCACACCGAAGAACACGTCGGCCAGGCAGTCCCGTTTGGAGGTGATACCGAAAAAACCACCCACGGATAAAGGTCCTCCTCAGTTGGAATTGAATCAGGCGAAGAACAGCTTGGACAGCGTCATGGGATCGATGTATTCCCCATCCTTGTACACGCGCATGTTGCCGGAGGCGATTTCGTCGATCAGCATCACGTTGCCGTCCTGATCGTAGCCGAATTCAAACTTGATGTCGTAGAGCACCAGGCCCTTTTCCTTCATATCGTCGGCCACGATCTGCGTAATCTGCTGGGTCATTTCCTTGATCTTGTCATACTGCTCGCCGGTCATCACGTTCAAAACGATCAGGCCGTCCTTGGTGACCAGGGGATCGCCCTTGGCATCGTCCTTGAAGGTCATTTCCACGTAAGCGGGCAGGTCGGCGCCGGCTTCGATATAATCGCCGTAGCGGCGGATGAAGCTGCCCACAGCCTTGTGGCGGCAGATCACTTCCAGCCCATGGCCGAATACCTTGGCGGGCAGCACTTCCATGGTGGTGTCGTCCAGATTGGCAGATACGAAATGGGTCTTGATGCCGGCGGCATTCACCTTTTCAAAGAAATAAATGCTCATGCGCAGGTTCACGTCGCCCACGCCATCAATGGTAAGGCCCACGGAGTTTTCGCCGGGATCAAACACGCCGTCCTTGCCGGTGCAGTCGTCTTTGAACTTGAGCAGGTAATTGCCGTTGTCCAGGGCGTAAACGTTCTTGGTCTTTCCGGTGTAAACCAGCTTCTTTTCCATAGGTCATGCACTCCTTTTATAAAAAATATAAGGGGAAACAGTTTTACAGCCGCTCAGCGATGCCCGCGTCCTTTTCCAGCACCGCCCTTGCGTCCCGGCTCCGCTTTTCATCCAGCTTTTTCGCCAGGCCCTCATCCTCGATAGCCAGCATCTGGGCCGCCAGCAGCGCGGCGTTGGCGCCGCCGCCAATGGCCACCGTGGCCACCGGGATGCCGCTGGGCATTTGCACGGTGGAGAGCAGCGCGTCCATGCCGTCCAATACGGCGGAGGCGCAGGGAATGCCGATCACGGGCAAGGTGGTATTGGCGGCGATGGCCCCGGCCAGATGGGCCGCCATGCCGGCCGCGGCGATCAGCACGCCAAAGCCGTTCTGCCGGGCGTTCAAAGCGAAGTCACGGGCTTCCACGGGGGTGCGATGGGCGGAAAACACGTGGGCCTCAAAGGGAATATCCAGGGTGCGAAGCATGTCCGCAGCCTTTTTCACCACGGGCAGGTCGCTGTCGCTGCCCATCACGATGCCGACTTTCTTCATTAAGTGTCTTCTCCTCTCAAAAAAGTAAAAGGACACACTGATCAAGGTGATTCCCTGTATCAATGCGCCCGGACGGCCTTTTTTCTTGCACTCCTTGTTCCTTTGCGTCTTTGGATCAGTCACCGTCAGGTTCCAGGGAATGGCGCCGCATGGCGCATGATTAGTGTATCACCCGGTGGTTTTTCTTGTCAAGAAAAAAACGTTCGGTAAAAAAACAGAAATTCGCCGATATTTTTTAGGAAAAATTGACGAGTTCTGGATTATGCCGCAAAAAAGCCGAACATTGGCCTTGACTTTTCTTTTATCGTGCGTTATAATTCCCAGGAATCGCAGGGAGACAAGCCCTGCGTGAAAGGAGCGCGGCATGGATCAGCTTCTCTTCGTTGGGGTGGATCGGCCAATGGATCAGGGGGATTTGTTTTCATTCCTTCCCGTTTCCGCTTCTCCCATTTCCGTTTTTCCCGGCTTTTGCGACGTGCATGTGCATTTCCGCGAGCCGGGTTTTTCTTATAAAGAAACCATCCGCTCCGGCAGCATGGCCGCGGCCCGGGGCGGCTACACCGCCGTTTGTGCCATGCCCAATCTGAACCCGGTGCCGGACTGCATGGATACCCTCCGCCCGGAATTGGCGCTGATCCGGGACACGGCAGCCATTCATGTATATCCCTACGGGGCCATCACCCGGGGCGAACTGGGAAAAGAGCTGGCGGACATGGCGGATATAGCGCCCCATGTGATCGCCTTTTCCGACGACGGCAAGGGCGTGCAGGATGAAGCCATGATGCGGCGGGCCATGCGGGAAGCCAAGCGCCTTGGCAAGGTGATCGCCGCACACTGCGAGGACAATTCCCTGCTGCACGGCGGCTACATTCACGACGGGGTATACGCCCGGGCTCACGGCCACCGGGGCATCTGCGCGGAAAGCGAATGGGGCCCCATCAAAAGGGACGTGAGGATCGCCGCCGAAGAGGGCTGCGCCTACCACGTGTGCCACGTATCCTGCAAGGAAAGCGTGCAGGCCATAAGGGATGCAAAAAAGGCCGGGGCCGACGTGACGTGCGAAACCGCGCCGCATTATCTTTTAATGGATGAAAACGACCTGCAGGAAGACGGACGCTTCAAAATGAATCCGCCCCTTCGGAGCAGGGAAGATCAAGAAGCGCTGCTGGAAGGCTTGCAGGACGGCACCATCGACATGATCGCCACCGATCACGCGCCTCACAGCGCCGAGGAAAAGAGCCGGGGCCTGGAAAAGAGCGCCTTTGGCATCGTGGGCTTGGAAACGGCCTTTCCCCTGCTCTGCACTCACCTGGTGAAAAAAGGCGTGATCTCATTGGAAAAGCTGATCGACCTGATGGCCTGGTCCCCCAGGCGGCGCTTCTCCATCCCCTGGAACATGGATTACACCGTATGGGACCTGGAAAAAACCACCGTGATCGACCCCAAGGATTTCCTATCGCAGGGCAAAGCCACGCCCTTTGCGGGATGGCCAGTTTCCGGCGTATGTCTCGCCACGCTGTGCGGCGGCAAAATCGTTTATCAGGATTAACAGGAGGAAAGCACCATGGCAAAGCGCACCGACATCAAAAAGGTACTCATCATCGGCTCCGGCCCCATCGTGATCGGCCAGGCGGCGGAATTTGACTACGCCGGCACCCAGGCCTGTCTGGCGCTGAAGGAGGAAGGCTACGAGGTTATTTTGTGCAATTCCAATCCGGCCACCATCATGACCGACACCGCCATCGCCGACAAGGTGTACATGGAGCCGCTGACGCTGGAATATATCGCTAAAATCCTGCGCTACGAGCGGCCTGACGCCATCGTGCCCGGCATCGGCGGCCAAACGGGGCTGAACCTGGCCATGCAGCTGGAAAAGAAGGGCGTATTAAAGGAATGCGGCGTGGAATTGCTGGGCACCTCCTTCTCCTCCATCGAGCGGGCCGAGGACCGGGAATTGTTCAAGGAGATGTGCCAGAAGATCGGCGAGCCCGTGATCCCCTCCGAAATCACCTATTCCGTGGAGGAGGCCAAGGCCGCGGCAAAGCGCATCGGCTACCCCGTTGTGCTGCGCCCGGCGTTCACCCTGGGCGGCACAGGCGGCGGCTTTGCTTATAATGAAGAAGAGCTGGTGGACGTGGCCGAAAACGGCTTCGCCCTGTCCCCGGTGCATCAGGTGCTGGTGGAAAAGAGCGTAAGAGGCTACAAGGAAATCGAATTCGAGGTCATGCGCGACAGCAACGACCGCGCCATCACCATCTGCGGCATGGAAAACATCGACCCCGTGGGCGTGCACACCGGAGACAGCATCGTGGTAGCGCCCATCCTGTCCTTGAACGAACATGACCTGAAAATGCTCAACGACAGCGCCATCAGGATCATCCGGGAATTGCAGATCGAGGGCGGCTGCAACGTGCAGTTTGCCCTGAATCCCACCTCCAGCGAATACTTCCTCATCGAGGTGAACCCCCGGGTGTCCCGTTCCTCCGCCCTGGCCAGCAAGGCCAGCGGCTATCCCATCGCCCGGGTAACGGCCAAGATCGCCCTGGGCATGGCGCTGGAGGACATCACCGTGGCCGGCGGCACCGCCGCCATCGAGCCCTCGCTGGACTATGTGGTGGCCAAATTCCCCCGCTTCCCCTTCGATAAATTCGCTTCCGCCCCCAACACGCTGGGCACCCAGATGAAGGCCACCGGCGAGGTGATGGGCATCGGCAGCACGCTGGAGGAATGCCTGCTCAAGTCGGTGCGCAGCCTGGAAACCGGCGTTTGCCATTTCCATCTGGCAAAGTTTGACGAAAAATCCTCCGAGGAATTGCTGGATTACATCAGCGAATTCCGGGACGACAACGTATACGCCATCTTTGAATTGCTGCGCCGGGGCGTATCCGTTGAAACGCTGCACGAAAAAACCATGATTACGGAACTGTTCCTGGAAAGCTTCCGGCGCATCGTGGACATGGAAAACACCCTGAAAGCCCGGATCAATTCTCCCGAGGCGCTGAAAGATGCCAAGAAAATGGGCTTTTCCGACAAGTATATCGGAAAGCTTTGGAACCTGCCCGAAATCGACGTGTACCACGCCCGCAAGCGCAATGGCATCACCCCCGTTTTCCGCATGGTGGACACCCTGCACACCGGGGCATACATCGCTTATCTCTATTCCTCCTATCAAAACAAAAACGATTCGCGCCTGACGGAGAAAAAGAAGATCGTAGTGCTGGGCGCGGGGCCCATCCGCATCGGCCAGGGCGTGGAATTCGACTATTCCACCGTTCACGCCGTGCAGACCATCAAGCGCGCGGGGTACGAGGCCATCATCATCAACAACAACCCCGAAACCGTGTCCACCGACTATACCACCGCGGATAAACTGTACTTTGAGCCCCTGACGCCCGAGGACGTGATGGCCATCATCGACTTTGAAAAGCCCGAGGGCGTGATCGCCTCCCTGGGCGGCCAGACCGCCATCAACCTGGCCCAGCCCCTGATGGACCGGGGCGTAAAAATCATCGGCACCGACTGCGCCGCCATCGAGCGTGCCGAAAACCGGGACAGCTTTGAAAAAATCCTGCTGGAACTGGGCATTCCCCAGCCCAAGGGCCAGGCCGTGACCCGCATCGAGGACGGGGTGAAAGCAGCCGGCGAAATCGGATATCCCGTATTGGTGCGTCCTTCCTTCGTGCTGGGCGGCCGCGCCATGCAGATCGTGGGCAACGAGCAGCAGCTGCGCAAATACCTGAAAACCGCCGTGGAGATCGACGCCGACAAGCCCGTGCTGGTGGACAAGTACATCGAGGGCAAAGAGGTGGAGGTGGATGCAATCTGCGACGGGCTGGACGTGTTCGTGCCCGGCATCATGGAATTGGTGGAGCGCACCGGCATCCATTCCGGCGACTCCATTTCCGTATACCCCACCTTCTCCATTTCCGACAAGGTGAAGGGCGTGATACTGCAATACGCCAAGAAGCTGGGCCTTGGCATCGGCATCCGGGGCCTGTACAACATCCAGTTCATCGTGGATAAGGAGGAAAACGTGTACATCATCGAGGTGAACCCCCGTTCCTCCCGCACGGTGCCCTTCCTGTCCAAGGCCACGGGCTACTCCCTGGCCGACATCGCCACCGAGGTGATCCTGGGCAAAACCCTCAAGGAACAGGGCATCTTCTGCCTCTACCCCGAAGAGAAAAAGCGGTTCTACGTAAAGGTACCGGTATTCTCCTTCAACAAGATCAAGGGTCTGGACGTGTACCTGAGCCCCGAAATGAAATCCACCGGCGAAGCCATCGGCTATGACGACAAACTGAACCGCGCCCTCTACAAGGCCCTGCAGGCCTCCGGCATGCATCTGCAGAATTACGGCACGGTGTTCGCCACCATCGCCGATCACGATAAGGAAGAGGCCCTGCCCCTGATCCGCCGTTTCTACAACCTGGGCTTCAACATCCAGGCGACCGAAGGCACCGCCCGCTTCCTTAAGGAGCACGGCATCCGCACCCATGTGCTGAAAAAAATCAGCGAGGGCAGCCAGGAAATCCCCGACGCCATCCGCCAGGGCCACATCGCCTACGTGATCAACACCCGCCGCATCGACTCCGCCGACCAGGCCAGCGACGGCATCCAGATCCGTCGGTTGGCCACCGACCACAATGTGTCCATCTTTACCTCCCTGGACACCGTGCGGGTGCTGCTGGACGTGCTGGAGGAAACCACGCTGACCATCTCCACCATCGACGCGTAAACAGGGACGTGAGGATGTGTTCTTTCTCTGTGTCAGAGAAAGAACCAAAGAGACCTTTTGAGAGGTCGGGAGAATCGAAGCTTGGAGAGATCATCTTGTTTACGATAAAAGAATTTGAAAAAGACGATGTCGACAGCGTGATTGCTTTTGAGCGTGAATTGAGACAACAGGAGCCGGATACCTATTATTGGGAACCAGATGCAGCATACAGAAAGCAGCTTCAGCAGAGTTTTGATGACGAACGGTTCAGAACCGCAATGTCATTTATCGCCGTGAAAGAAGATAAAGTAATCGGCAGAATCGACGCCTCTCTCATCAGCAGCAGAAGTGATGCGTCCTGCTTCAGCGCTTATATGGACTGGATTTGTGTTCTGAAAAGCGAGAGGCATCATAAAGTTGCACAAGCCTTGTTGAACACCTTAAGGGAGAAATGCAAGGAACAGGGTGTTGGCGTGCTGATTGCATTGATGGCGAACAACGATGAGGCACAAAGCTTTTATAAAAGAGTGGAAAATGCATCCATGCATGATACAGGCATTTGGATCGATATTCAATAAGTGATTGTGACAGATTCCAATTTCTGCAGCTCACGCAAAGGAGTGCTCTATGCAGTACCAAATTGTCAAAAATTCCTCCATCGCCCCGGGGGTGTTCCTGCTGGATTTAGCGGGAGACACCTCCATGGTGCAGGCCCCGGGGCAGTTTGCCCAGCTTCAAATTCCCGGGTTTTATTTGCGGCGGCCTGTCTCCATCTGCGATTGGGACGCGGATGGCATGACGCTGATCTATAAAACCGTCGGCAAGGGCACGGAAGCCCTGTCCCGGATGGAAAGCGGCGAATCGCTGGATATCCTCAACGGCCTGGGCAACGGCTACGCCGTGAACGCCTGCAATCAGCATCCCCTGGTGATCGGCGGCGGCGTGGGCATTCCCCCGCTGTACGGGTTAACCAAAGCGCTGCTGGCCGCCGGGAAGGAGCCCGCCGTGATTTTGGGCTTCAACAAGGCGGAGGAAATCTTCCTGCTGGAGGAATTTGAGGATTTGGGTGTCCCCGTTTCCGTCACCACTGCCGACGGCAGCTTTGGACAAAAGGGCTTCGTTACCGACGCAATGAAAGAACAGGATGAACGCTATGTGTTCGCCTGCGGGCCGCTGCCCATGCTGAAAGCGGTGTACAAAAAAAGCGGCTGTCCCACGGGCCAGTATTCCCTGGAGGAGCGCATGGGCTGCGGCTTCGGCGCCTGCATGGGCTGCACCATCGAAACCAGGTTCGGCCCCAAAAGGGTATGCAAGGATGGGCCCATCTTCCGAAGGGAGGAATTGCCGTGGTGAATCTTTCCGTTGATCTGTGCGGGCTGCACCTGGAAAACCCCGTCATTCCCGCCAGCGGGTGCTTCGGCTATGGGAAGGAATTTTCGGAATATTATGATATCGACATTTTGGGTTCCTTCTCCTTTAAGGGAACCACTTTGGAGCCCCGCTTCGGCAACTCCACCCCTCGGATCGCGGAAACGCCTGACGGCATGCTCAACGCCGTGGGCTTGCAAAATCCCGGGGTCCGGCACGTAATCGAACACGAATTGCCGGAGATGAAGCGGTATTTCCATAAGCCGGTGATCGCCAATGTGAGCGGCTTTTCCATCGAGGAATACGAAAAAACCTGCGCCCTGCTGGATGGGCAGGAGCAGGTGGGCCTGATCGAAGTGAACATTTCCTGCCCCAACGTGCACGGCGGCGGCATGGCCTTTGGTACCAGCGCGGAAAACGCCGCAGCGGTGACAAGGGCAGTGAAGGCGGTCACGAAAAAGCCGGTGTTCATCAAATTGTCCCCCAACGTGACCGATATCGTGTCCATCGCCCGGGCCTGCGAGGACACCGGGGCCGACGGCCTGTCGCTCATCAACACGCTGCTGGGCATGCGCATCGACCTGAAAACCAAAAAGCCCGTGCTGGCCAACACCTTTGGGGGCCTGAGCGGCCCGGCGGTATTCCCGGTGGCGCTGCGGATGGTATACCAGGTGTACAGCGCCGTCAGCATTCCCCTGATCGGCATGGGCGGCGTCAGCTCCGCCGGGGACGTGATCGAAATGATGCTTGCCGGCGCCACCGCCGTGGAAATCGGCGCGGCCAATCTGGTCAATCCTTTCGCCTGCCGGGATATCATCGAAAGCTTGCCCGAAGCCATGGAGCGCTTCGGTATCACCAGCCTGCAGGAAATCATTGGAGGTGCACACTGATGGGAAAAGACGTGATCGTTGCCTGTGACTTTGACAGCGCGGAAAAAACCTACGCGTTTCTGGATCGCTTCACTGGCAGAAAGCCTTTCGTGAAGATTGGCATGGAATTGTACTACGCCGAAGGGCCGCAGATCGTGCGGGAGATCAAGCGCAGGGGGCATAAAATCTTCCTGGATCTCAAGCTGCACGACATCCCCAACACCGTGAAAAAGGCCATGGCGGTGCTCAGCCGCCTGGATGTGGACATCTGCAATCTGCACGCCGCCGGCACCAAGCGCATGATGGCAGCCGCCCTGGAGGGCCTGACCCGCCCCGACGGCACCAGGCCCTTACTTATTGCCGTAACGCAGCTGACCTCCACCGATCAGGAGAGCATGGAAAGCGATCTTTTGATCCACGCGCCCATGGATCAGGTGGTGATGCACTACGCCCAATGCGCCAAGGAAGCCGGGCTGGACGGCGTGGTCTGCTCCCCCCTGGAAGCGCAAAAGGTGCATGAAAGCTGCGGCCAAGCCTTCCTCACCGTTACCCCCGGCGTTCGCTTCGCCGACGGCGACGTGGGCGATCAGAAGCGCGTCATGACCCCGGCCCAGGCCAAGGAAATCGGCTCGGATTACATCGTGGTAGGCCGGCCCATTACCGCCGCTGAGGACCCGGTGGCCGCTTACGAGCGGTGCGTACGGGAGTTTGTAGGATGAAAACGCTCAAGGAAATCCGTCCTGTTTCCGGCGGATTCTTGAAGAAGTACGAGCTGCATTACGACGTGGACGGCGCGCCGGTGTGCTGGGAGGTTATTTCCCTCAACGACCTGCGCACAGCCCGCGATTTGGCAAGCAAGCTGACGGCAGTGGAAATCATCGCCCGCTTCCCCGACGGGGATTACCTTTTGTGCCGGGAATTCCGCTTCGCCGTCAATGATTACGTGTGGGAATTTCCAACCGGCGTGATCGAAAGCGGTGAAACCCCCGAGGACGCCGCCCGGCGGGAATTAAAGGAAGAAACAGGGCTGGACGTGGTCAGGGTGGACCGGGTGCTGCCGCCTGCCTGCTACAGCGTGGGGTTAACGGATCAGCTGATCATGCCCATCCTGGTCACCGTATCCGGTACGATGCGGCCCAGCGCCGATGCTTACGAGGACATATCGCCCCGGAAAATGAGCGCTTCCGATCTGCGCGCATTGCTCTGTGACCCGCAGGTCAAGCTCACCGAAACCTGCCTGATGGCGCTGATCCCGCTGCTGTAAGAAAACGGGCTGTTTCTCACGCAGAGGCAACGCAGAGCATCAATTTGCTGTAAAATAGCGATTCCAGACATGATATGCTGGAATCGCTTATTTTACGGCCGCATATTGATATAGGAAGCAACATTCTGTTGCTCCTCAGCGACGCACATGTCGCCGCCTGCGGATTATTAATGAAAGGGCTGCGGTCCCTTCATACTTCCCACTTTGTCGACAGTCTGAGCGGTCTCTCACGAAGAGGCCACTCGTTTTTATGCTTCAAAGCTGATTCATCACCCAGGCAAAAGCCTTGGCGGTGCGCGCATCCGGCTCTTTGAAATGATTGCCTTCGTTCCATTCCAGGGCTGTTATGACGCCCTGGGCACAGAGAAGACCGTGCAGTGATCGAATGCAGTCCCCCACGGCAGCCATCACGGGATTGCGCGTTCTTTCCTCCCGGTCGCCCAGGCTCAGATACACCGCCTTTGCCTTGGGGGAGCGCGCCTGCACGTATTCCATCCACCCGGGGAACCAAACGGAAGGCGACGCCGCCGCAATGCCGGAAAACGCTGTCGTTTGGTATCCGGCCCACAGCGCGAACAGCCCGGCCAGGGAATAGCCGCCCAGAACGTAACGATCCCCGGTGCCGTACGCATCCTCCAGATATGGGATCAGCGCGTTTGTCAGCCATTGCAGCGTTTCCGCCGCCCCATGGCCAAAGCCGTCCTTTCCGTATACCGGCGGCGCGTCCCAGGGCGAAAGATCGCTGTTCCAGCTGTTCACAGGCACGGCGATCAGCAGCCACTTTTTGTCAGGGCACAGGGATGTCATGCGCTGCGTTTGGCTGTCCATACCGGAAAGATCGTAATCATCCACCAGCTGGATCAAGCGAAGAGAAGCAGTTTCATCGCCAAACAAAAGGCATTTTTTCTCCTGCACCAGGATTTCATTCGGCATAGCGATTCCTTTCATCAAAAAGCCGGAAGCGGCTCGGCTTCCGGCGGATCATCAGGTATCCATGGGCTTCATGGTGGGGAACAAAAGCACGTCGCGGATGGAGGGCGCGGCGGTGAGCAGCATCACCAGCCTGTCCACGCCAACGCCCAGGCCGCCGGTGGGCGGCATGCCGATTTCCAGGGCGTTGAGGAAATCCTCGTCCACGCCGTGGGCCTCGTCGTCGCCCTGGGCCTTCAATGCCGCCTGGGCTTCGAAGCGCTGGCGCTGGTCGATGGGATCGTTGAGCTCGGAGAAGGCGTTGCCATGCTCCCGGCCCAGGATGAAGATTTCAAACCGCTCTGTATAGGCGGGATTGCCCGGCATCTTCTTGGCCAAAGGAGAAATCTCCACCGGATGGCCGTAGATGAACGTGGGCTGTACCAGGTGTTCTTCCACATATTCATCGAAGAACAGGTTCAGGATATCGCCCTTCTGATGGCGCTTTTCGTAGTGGATATGGTGTGCGTCGGCCACGGCGCGGGCTTCCTCCAGGGAGGAAATGGCGTCGAAATCCACGCCGGCGTATTGCTTCACCGCTTCGGCCATGGACAGCCTGGCAAAGGGCTTTTCCAGGTCGATGGTCACGTCGCCGTACTGCACCATGGCGCTGCCGTTCACGGCCCGGGCCACGTAGCGGAACATATCCTCGGTAATGTCCATCATGCCGTGGAAATCGGTGTAGGCCTGATACAGCTCCAGCATGGTGAATTCGGGATTGTGCTTGGTGTCCATGCCCTCGTTGCGGAACACGCGGCCGATTTCATACACCCGGTCAAAGCCGCCCACGATCAGGCGCTTGAGATGCAACTCCAGCGCGATGCGCAGGTACATGTCGATGTCCAGGGTGTTGTGGTG
>Ga0310694_10000759_pt1 | contig 40411 bp, 33 predicted proteins | sample 174DNAGHGhighgp2_FD_203884 | JGI IMG/M metagenome (GOLD analysis project Ga0310694, IMG submission 203884) | Sheep rumen microbial communities from Palmerston North, Manawatu-Wanganui, New Zealand - 1742 DNA GHGhigh gp2 (v2) (version 2) | ecosystem: Host-associated > Mammals > Digestive system... | reverse complement strand
CCATGAGGACCATATCCCTCGTAAGTCACCTCCTTGTAGTCGCTCTGATCCTTACCCATAGCGTTCTTGATGGCACGCTCGATGTTGTCCTTCGGCATGTTCTCGCGCTTGGCGTTGGCAATGATAGCACGCAGTGCAGGGTTCATGTCGGGCTCCGGACCGCCAGCCTTCACGGCAATGGCAATCTGCTTGCCAATCTTGGTAAACGTCTTGGCCATGTGGCCCCATCTCTTCAGTTTCGCAGCTTTGCGATATTCAAATGCTCTTCCCATATTTTTAATTCATAATTAATAATTCATAATGCATAATTATCTCAATTCGGCGTTCAGTTGCTTCTTCAGGTTCTGAATCAGCTTCTGCATGATGGCGTCAATCTGCTTGTCACCCATCGTCTTCTCAGCATCCTGAAGGATGAAGTTGACAGCATACGACTTCTTGCCGGCAGGCAACTTGTCGCCCTCATAGACGTCGAACAGCTCGACCTTCTTCAGGAACTTCTTCTCCGTCTGACGGGCAATGTCCTCAATCTGCTGGAACTCCACGCTCTTGTCGATGAGCAGGGCGAGGTCGCGACTAACTGATGGGAACTTCGGAATCTCCGTGAACTCCACCTTCTGCTTACGAATCACCTTCATCAGCGCCGTCCAGTTCAGCTCAGCATAATACACGGGGGTATCGATGTCGAACTGCTTCTGCAACTTCTTCGTCAGCACACCCAGCTCGATGAGCTTCTTGCCGCCACGATTCTCGATGACGAGACCTGCAGCAAAGATAGCGTTCTCTGACTTCTTGCGAACCAGCATACCAGGCTGCACACCAATGCGAGCCAGAATATTGTCGACATGGGCATCTAACTCGGCAAACGAAGTGTCTTCATTAGCATGAGCCCACGAGCCCTCGACACGCTTACCCGTCAGCCACAAAGCCATGTGGTACTGCTCCTTGTAAGCCTGCATGGGATCGTCGTCGTTCTGCTTCTCAGGCGAGAACTGATAGACGTTGCCGAATTCGAAGAAGCGGCAGTTCGGATTCTTGCGGTTGGCATTATGCTCGATGCTCTCCAAGCCACCAAACAACAGTGTGCCACGCATCACGTTCAGGTCGCTCGACAGCGGATTCATAATCTTAACCAGATTCTCTTGGCTTTCGTAGTAGGCTGCCTTCGTCAGCGAGTTGTTCAGAATCTCGTTGAAACCTGCACCCACCAGCTGCTCACTAACGAGGTTAGCCAGCTTGTGCTTCTGGTCCTCGTCGCCCTTGATGACGAGCGAAGACTTCAGCTGGGTGGGAATCTCCACATTATTATATCCGTAGATGCGCAGGATGTCCTCCACCACGTCGCACGGACGCTGCACGTCCACACGGTAGGCCGGAATCTCCAGCTTCAGTCCCTCGGCGTTCTCCTCGAGCACCTTCATCTCCAGCGAGTCGCAGATGCTCTTGATGGTCTCTACGGGAATGTCCTTACCCACCAGCGAGTGCACGTAGCTGTACTGCAGGTCGACAACGGCATTCTCCATCTTCTCGGGATACACGTCCTTGATGTCCATCGACACCTTACCGCCAGCCAGTTCCTTGCAGAGCTGTGCGGCATACTTCAGAGCCTCGACAGTCCCGTTGGGGTCGATGCCACGCTCGAAGCGGAACGACGAATCCGTTGACAAGCCGTGACGACGTGCCGACTTACGAATCCATGTGGGATGGAAGTAAGCACTCTCCAACACCACGTTTCTGGTCGTCTCGTAGGTACCACTACCCTTTCCGCCAAACACACCGGCAATACACATGGGCTCCTCGGCATTACAGATAGCCAAGTCGCGGTCGCTCAACTTGTGTTCTACGCCATCCAGCGTCTGGAACGGCGTACCGTCTGGCATGGTCTTCACCACAATCTTGTGGCCCTTCACCATGTCGGCATCAAAGCAGTGCAGGGGCTGTCCCAGCGCCATCATCACATAGTTCGTAATGTCGACGATGTTATTGATAGGACGCAAACCAATAGTGGTCAGCTTGTTCTTCAGCCAATCGGGCGATTCCTTTACCTCACAGTCAGTTACGCTGACACAAGCATAGCGCTTGCAGGCCTCCTGATTCTCGATGACAACATCGATGGGCAGACTGTTGTCATCAACGGAAAACGTTGATGCACAGGGCTTGTGGGTGACTGTCTTGTAGCCGTTCTGCTTCAGCCAGGCATACAGGTCGCGCGCCACACCCCAGTGCGACAGGGCATCGGCACGGTTGGCAGTAATGTCCACCTCGATGAGCCAGTCGCTCTCCAGGTGGTAATACTCAGCGGCAGGCGTACCCACCACAGCATCCTCAGGCAATACGATGATGCCGTCGTGCGAGGTACCGATACCAATCTCGTCCTCGGCACAGATCATGCCCAGCGACTCCACACCACGCAGCTTCGACTTCTTGATCACGAACTCCTTGTCGCCGTCGTACAGCACACAGCCCAGATCGGCCACAATAACCTTCTGGCCAGCGGCCACGTTGGGTGCGCCGCAGACAATCTGCTGGGGCTCGCCCTTACCCAGGTCGACGGTGGTAACATGCAGGTGGTCGGAGTCTGGGTGCATCTCGCATGTCAGCACCTTACCGACATACAGACCCTTCAGACCGCCCTTGATACTTTGTACTTCTTCGAGTGCGTCGACCTCCAGACCGGTCGATGTCAATGCATCGCACACCTGCTGCGGTGTGAGGTCGAAATCAACGTACTCTTTTAACCATTTATACGAAATATTCATATATTTATTTGACTATTTGACAATATACTATTTACTATCTTCGAAAATCGGCTGCAAAGTTAGTGAAAAATGAGCGAAAAACCAAAGAAAATTGGAATTTTCGCGTGCTATAGGACATAGAACATATTCATTTCCAACCACAGCACGATAAAGCCCACTATCCAGCCAAGGAGAATCTTGGGAGTCATGTGCTTCACATACCACCCCAGGCGGACGTGCTCCATCTTCATGAGTGCCAGACCGCTGATGCTTCCGATGGAGAGCAGACAACCGCCGATGGCCGTCGAATAGGCAACGACACTCCAATAGGCTCCGTTCGTGCCCAGTTCTCCCCCACCCAACGTGTATAGCGAGATGTTCGAAATGGCGATGGTGAACGAGTCGACCACAGCACTCAACAGTCCTGCACCAATGCCCATGAGCCAGATGTCGTGCACATAGGTGTCAAACCATGCTGCCACATCGCTCCATACGCCAGTTTCCGTCACGACACCCATTCCCAGCATGATACCCATCACAAACAGCATCTGCTGGAGGGCACCATATTGCAGGGCACGGGGAATACGTCGCTGGGCCATCTGGTCGGCATTCATCAGTTTGCGGTTGAATGCCTCGTTGACGACCCACAGCACCGACAGCACACACAGCGCACCCAGGAACGGAGCCAGCTTCGTAATGTTGTGGAAGGTGGGAATAAACCACAATCCGCCAATGCCCACTATCAGCATCACCACACGCTGCCAACGGTTCAGGCGCGTGTCGTCACCACGATAGGGCGACGGGTTCCACGCCGTGTCGAGCCTGTCGGGCAACTGACGGTTCACCAGAATGGTAGGAATAATCCAAGCCAACAATGCCGGAATGAGCAGATAGGCCGAAAAACGGCTGGCTGTCACCGCACCGTCGCCCCACAGTATCAGCCCCGTGGGGTCGCCAATCACCGTAAAGCTTCCTCCGCTGTTGGCTGCCAGCACAATGGCCGACCCCACCAGCATGCGCTGGCGCGAATTCTGCAAGATGTTATGCATGATGACCAGCATCATCGTAGCTGTCGTCAGGTTGTCGAGGTTGGCCGACAGGAAGAAAGTTGCAAACGTGATGGTCCACAGCAGTCGCTTGGAGTTACGCGTGCGGATCCACTCCGAAATGAAGTCGAAGCAACCGTTGTTGTTCAGTATTTCCACTATCGACATGGTGGCCAGCAGGAACATCACGATAGCTGCTGCCCGACCCACGTAGTTCAGAAATATTTTATTATAGATAAAGAGCTTCACCGTCTCGCTGGTCGGGACAGCGCCATTGAGCCACTCCCGATAATCTTCCGGGTGCTGGTCGGTCACGAAATCGGTTCCCCACGATACATAAATCACCCAGCCTACCGTGCCAAGGAACATGGCAATAGCGGCCTTGTTGACTCCCGTCAGATGGCCCGTGGCAATCAGCACATAGGCCAAGATGAGCATTGTTACAATAATCAGCGTCATGGACTCTAATCTCTAAACTCTAAACTCTAATCTCTAAACTATAACCATTATTCTGGTGAAGCGTAGCGGTCGCCGCTCTGGCGAATCAGTTCACGGGCAAAGGGCGTGGGGAATCCGGGACGCGTCACGGTAGCACCGAGACCGTATTTCGAACGCTTGAACTGTCCGTTCTCCTCGGGTTTCACCGCCATGTCATTGTACTTCACCACCAGATAGAATGCCAGCTGCTGCCAGCGTGCCAACATCTGCTGGGCCTGATTGACGCTATAGTCGTTCAGGAACTGCTGCATCTCTTTCGGCTCCATCGCCTTGGCCTTGGCCTCGATGGCTGGCTGCTGGTCGAAATAGGCCTGCTGCAGCGAGTCGCGCACCTGTTTCAGCGACGGAAACAGCATCGAGTAGCGTGGATAAACCATGTTGGCCACCCAGTTTTCCACCCAATAGGCATTCTTCATCGAGAACGTCACCTCGTCGGCTCCGGGGGTGTTGTAACACTCGGGCTGACGGGTCATCGAACAGTAGATGGGCGTATAGGCCACCATGTTCGGGTCGTCGTTGCCAAACCAGAAGCAGCCACCCACCTCGCGGGGCAGCCACGAACGCATCTGGCTGACGAAGGTCCATGCCGTCTGCTGCGTCGATGTCGGACGCTCGTTGAAGTATTTCTTGCCGTCGACCTTATAATAAAGTGGTGTCGGACGGTACGGCATCTGCCAGATACCACCGCCGATGTCCGTCGAGTCGATGGCCAGCGGCGTACCCTCGTAGTGGTCGCGCATGTCGTTCATAATGTCCTCGACGCTCACCTTCTTTTCAGGAACGACCCATAGGGGCATGTCCTCGGCATCCTTGTCCTTACCCAATGCCCAGGGCAGATAGCGGTCCATGCCGCTGACGTGGTGGTTGAAGAAGCTCCACACGCGGGCATCACAGATTCTGCGACCCGAGAAATCGGGGAATGCATAGGCGTTCTTCCATGAAAAGTCCTCGTCCTTACCGTCGAACCATCCCTTGCTGCGGGCAAACTTGATGACGTTCTTCGAATACAGCACGTTTTCCTTGTCCTTCAGCGGGAACCGGCCGATACGGCTCTGGTTGGCATGTCCGCAGATGGCATCGTCGGGGATTCTGCGGGCCACCCATACCACACGCTCCTTCGACACCGTGCGGTCCGGACCGCAACCCTGCATCTCCAGAATCCACGCCTCGTTGGGGTCGCAGATGGTAAAGGTCTCTCCCTCGGAACAGTAGCCGTATTTCTCGACCAGCGACGTCATCACCGAGATGGCTTCGCGGGCAGTCTTCGAACGCTGCAGTCCGATATAAATCAGTGAACCATAGTCGATTATGCCTGTCGAATCTACCATTTCCTCACGTCCGCCATAGGTTGTCTCACCGATGGTCACCTGCCATTCGTTGATGTTGCCAACGACGTTGTAGGTCTCCTCGGCCTCGGGAATCTCGCCCAGATACTTGTTGGTATCCCACTCGAAGATCTTGCGCATATCGCCCTTCTGGTGTTTGGCAGCAGGATAATGGTACAGCCACATAAAGGCACCATACGAGTCGGCATTATACGAGCAGATGACGCTGCCGTCCGCCGAGGCATTCTTGCCAACAATGAAATTGGTACATGCCAGGGCATAAACCCCAGCCATCAACACACTTGCTATCAGGAAAAATCGTTTCATATTATAACTCTAAACTCTCAACTCTAAACTCTCAACTAATCTCAATCACTTGTCCGTCGTATGCCAACTGAATATCTGCGGGCAATTGTGCATTCACCTCCGCATGCCGTCCGATGTCGTGACTCGAATGGATGAGCCACGTCTGCCGGGCTCCGACAAGACGGGCAAAACCGACGGCCTCGTCCACCGTCTGGTGCGAGTGATGCGGCTTCTGTCGCAGGGCATTCACCACCAGCACATCGGCATCCTTGGCGTAGTCCATCTCGGCGTCGGCCATGGTTTTCATGTCGGTGATGTAAACCAGCGTCCCGTGTTCACCGCCGTCCGTCTGACGGATGCGGAAGCCCAGTATGGGCAGGTCGTGGTGCATCACCTGGAACGGCACGATGTCCACGTCGCCAATGCGCAGCGGCTCGTGGGGATGAATCTCGTGCAACTGGATGGCGGGCACCCCTGGATAGCGGTTCTCGGCAAAGCAGTAAGGTAGCATCTGCAGCATTCCCTTGCAGGCCAGCGTGTCGGCATACACATTGATTTCGCCAAACTGACAGTACGGGCGGATGTCGTCCATGCCGCCCATATGGTCGTAGTGAGCATGGGTTATCAGAATGCCGTCAATCTTGCGGAACGGCTGGTCCATGATTTGCTGACGGAAGTCGGGCCCGCAGTCTATCAGCACCCGCGTCGTTTCCGTTTCGACGAGTGCCGAACAGCGCAGCCGCTTGTCCTTTGCGTCCGTACTGCTGCATGTGTAGCACCGACAGCCTATCGTCGGCACACCACACGAAGTTCCCGTTCCCAGAAAAGTCAGCTTCATCATATCTCTAAACTCTCAACTCTCAACTCTCAACTATATAATATTCACCTCCGGATGAATGTCAATTTCAAATCGTTCGCGCACGTCGTGGCGAATCTGCTCGCACAGCGCGACAATCTCGTTGCCCGTGGCACCGCCCAGATTCACCAGCACCAGCGCCTGCTTGCTGTGCACACCGGCACGTCCCAGCGCACGGCCCTTCCAGCCACACTGGTCTATCAGCCACCCTGCGGGAATCTTTTCGTGCTCGGCGTCGATGGTATAGTGCGGCATGCCCTCATACTGCGCTGCCAGCTCCTCGTATTTTTCGCGCGTCACCACCGGGTTCATAAAGAAGCTGCCGGCATTGCCCGTCACTTCCGGATCGGGCAGTTTCTGACGGCGGATGTCGATAATCGTCTCGCGCAGCTGCCACGCGGTGGGCTCGCTGATGCCCTTACACTCCAGCTCGGCGCGGATGTTGCCGTAGTCCAGCCTAGGACGGTACTCCGTGGCCAACCGGTACGTCACGCGAAGCATCAGGTAGCGGTTCTTCCAGTCGTGCTTGAAACGGCTGTCGCGGTAGCCGTACTGGCAGTCGGCATTCGTCAGCGTGCACGTCTCGCCAGTGGCAATCTCCACCGCCTCGACACGCACAATGAGGTCCTTGGCCTCGACACCGTAGGCTCCGATGTTCTGAACGGCCGAAGCCCCCACGTCGCCGGGAATCAGCGACAGGTTTTCCATGCCGTACAGCGACGCATCCAAACTCAGCGCCACCACGTCGTCCCACGTCATGCCGCTGCCACACGTCATCTCGGTGCCTTTCACCTCGCAGCCCTTGATGGCCGAGTGCACCACGATACCTTCGAAGTCGCGCGTCAGCAGCAGATTGCTGCCCCCGCCGACAATCAGGAACGGCTGTCCCTCCTCGCGCAGTATCTTGGCCACAAGCCGTGCCTCCGTCTCGTCGGCATATTCCAGGAAACGGCTGCACTTGGCGTCAATGCCAAACGTGTTATGCCCCAGCAGGCTGTAGTCTCTGATATCTCTCATTCTTACCTCTTACTTCTTACCTCTTACTTCTCACGTCGTAAGTTTCGTTAGTTTCCAATTACCGTCCTTGCGCTGGAACGTCATTTCCAGTTCCATACCGTTGGCAATGCCCCGCAGCACAAAGAGTTTCCGGTTCGAACCCTTCGTCGGCTGTCCGTACACGATGTTATAAATCATCTTTTGGGGCAGTTCCGGCGCAAAGGCCTCCCACGTGTCGGCGCTGATCAGACCGTCCATGCGCGAAAAATCGTCGTCGGGGTCAGGACCCTCAAACTGAATGGTCTCGTTCAGACTCTCCGTCTGGAATTCCGGTTCCGTGGCGAAACGGTGGTAGAATTCCAGGAACGACGCATTCTCCGAACTGCTGATGGGAATGGTCACTATCTTCGTCAGCATCCACACACCTCGCAGGCGGTCGAACACGTGCTGGATGACGGCTCCCGTGTTAAAGTATATCATCTCGACCACGGCGTGGTTCACCGACGTGTCCTTCACCACCTCCATCTGCTTCTCGCTGTCAAACAGCAGCGTGTAGTATTGCTGCCGCATAAAGTAGCGTTCAATCTTCCACTGGTCGCGACCGATGGTCTCCACCTTCTCGCCGTTCACCTTCTTCAGCGGAAACATGATGCGTTCCATCTGCAGCTTCTTGTTCGCGGCGAAGTTAAAGATAAAGTCGTCGAACAGCTCGTCGGCAGCTTTAGGCATCGGCAGGTTTGACAATACGTCCACACTGTCCACAGCCGTCGTATCGGCTGTTCCAACGGTGGTGTCTGCGGGGACTTCCTCCTCGGTCTGGGTTGTCTTCTGCCCGCCACAACTCACGAGCAGCAGGAGACAGAAAATGACTATAAAATAGCGTTTCATCTGATGATATCTCAAATTCTTTGCAAAATTACAAAAAAAAATCGGACTGACCACACATCAGCCCGAATTTTATTCATTTATTTCTAAGGAATCTAGGATTACAACGCCACACTTTGTACCTTTAGGTTAAAGAATATAGGAATTATTAAAGTCTAAGGAGTCGAGTAGAATGGGAGTTTTATTTAGGTCCCGCAGATAGCGCAGAAACCGCAGAAATATTATTCCTAAACTCCTATACTCCTTAGACAAAAAAATGAGAACTATGAAAAAGAATTTTTGGGAAGTCGTGATTCGCATAGCGATAGCGGCACTGACGGCGGCACTGACCGCACTGGGAACGACCTCATGCATGGGTTTTGCCCATTCTAATCCTCACGCCGAGAGGCAGGTTTTATCCTCGCGCAGAGCCGCAGAATACACAGAGTTTGGCGCAGAGGATATGTATTATAAAAGAGTAAAAAAAAAGAGGATGTGCAATGTGTCACATCCTCTTTTTGTGTTATTGAATGATCTTGAATCTTACCCGGAACGAGTGTTCGTGTTCGTCCCAATTGGTGCCGAGCATTTCGAAACTGCCTATCTGGGCGGTGGAGCGGACGTGCTTGCCTATGCAGGGGCAGACATCGTAGTCGCCGATGCGTACCAGCCGGATGGTGTCGGAAGCGTCGTCGGGCAGACGTTCCAGGCTGATTCCCTCGGGCAGCTCGTCACGCGAAACAAATTCGAACGTGACGGGCAGATCCTCGCTGATCAGCCGGTTCATCTCCTGCTCAATGAGCTTCTCGTCCTGTCGCGAAGGCTTGCGGTCCAAATGGAAGCTCATCTTGCTTTTCTTGCGTTCGATGTGAGCATTGTACGAACGCTCGCATCCAAACAACCTGATCATTGTCTGGTTCAGCAAGTGTTCCGCCGTATGCGCTGGCGGGAACGACACCTCACGCTCTTCGAGTAGATCCAAGTCGCTTTGTCGCATCAATCAATTACATTGAAGGAAGCTCAAGCCACTTCACGTAGCAGAAGTCCTGACGATGAGGCAGGTTCTTGTTCTTCGGATACATGCGGATGGCGCTCTTGTACTGACCGAACTGGTTGGGTGACAACGTAGCCTCGAAGGTATAGTTGTTGCCTTCGTGACCTGTCACATTCAGCGGTTCAACACTGAATACCTTCTCGTTGCCGTCCTTATCCAGACAAACGTTAACCTTCTCCAGTCCAACAGCATCGTCAAGTCCCTGCTCGTTAATCACATACTTGATATTGTACTTCTGACCAGCTTCGCAACCTGTTGCGGGGAAGTCCCATTCGCAGCTGACAACATTGATGGCATCCCAACGCTCAGCAACGGTTTCCTTCCACTGGGCGATTTCCTTGGCCAGACGGTTGTCGTTCTTCGACAGCTCCTTGAAGCGCTTGGTCTGCTTCTCGTAGAACTTGCTGTAGTAGTCGTCCAACTGACGCTTCATCGTGTAGTGAGGAGCAATCTGAGCAATCGAGTTCTTGACCACCTCGATCCAGCCCTTTGAGATGCCCTTCTTGTCCTTATCGTAGTACAGGGGAATGATCTCGTTCTCGAGCAGGCTATAGATGGTAGCAGCATCGAGCTGATCCTGATAGCCCTGGTTCTCGTAGGTACGCTTTTCGGTCAATGCCCATCCGGCACCCTCGCGATAGCCCTCGAGCCACCAGCCGTCCTTTACGGAGAGGTTTACAACACCGTTCATCTCGGCCTTCTCACCAGACGTACCAGAAGCCTCGAGCGGACGTGTAGGAGTATTCATCCAGATGTCGACACCCGACACGAGGCGGCGAGCCAGCAGGAAGTCGTAGTCCTCGAGGAAGATAACCTTGCCGAGGAACTCAGGACGCTGCGAAATCTCGTAAATCTTCTTGATGAGACCCTGACCAGCACCATCGGCGGGGTGAGCCTTACCGGCAAAGAGGAAGATGACGGGATGCTCGGGATCGTTGACAATCTTTGACAGACGAGCCTCGTCGGTGAACAGCAGGTGAGCACGCTTGTAGGTAGCAAAGCGGCGGCAGAAGCCGATAACCAGTGCATTGGTGTTGAACTGCTCCAGCAACTTCACCACACGTGAGGGATCGCCCTGGTTCTTCAGCCATGTCTCGCGGAACTGTTCCTTAATATACTCGAAGAGCTTAGCCTTCAGCGCCTGGCGTGTAGCCCAGATCTCCTCATCGGGACAGTTGTAGATGCCATACCAGATATCCTCGTTCGACTGGTCGCTCATGTGCTTCTCGTCGAAATACTTGGCATAGACGCGACGCCACTCGGTAGCACACCATGTGGGGAAGTGTACGCCATTGGTCACGTAGCCGACGTGGCTCTCTTCGGGGAAGTAGCCGTTCCAAATGGGAGCGAACATCTTCTTCGAAACCTCACCATGCAGCCAGCTGACGCCGTTGACCTCCTGACAGGTGTTGCAGGCGAAGGTCGACATACAGAACTTCTCGCTATGGTCGTCGGGATTGGTACGTCCCATGCCGATGAACTCGTCCCAGCTGATACCCAGCTTCTGGGGATAACCACCCATATACTTGCCGAAGAGCCCCTCTTCGAAATAGTCGTGACCTGCAGGTACAGGAGTGTGAACGGTATAGAGACCGCTGGCGCGAACCAACTCCAGAGCCTGGTTGAAGGACATTCCCTCTTCAATATAGTCGCACAGACGCTGCAGGTTGCAGAGTGCTGCGTGACCCTCGTTACAATGATAGACGTCTTTCTTGATGCCCAGCTTCTTCAGCAGCAGCATACCACCAATACCGAGCAGAATCTCCTGCTTCAGACGGTTCTCCCAGTCGCCGCCATAGAGGGCATGGGTAATGGGTTTGTCGAAGTCAGAGTTCATTTCGTTGTCAGTATCAAGCAGATACAGCTTCACGCGACCCACGTTGACACGCCATACATAAGCGTGAACCTGATAGTTGGTGTAAGGCACATCAACCACCAGTGGATTGCCGTCCTTGTCAAGCTCACGCTCGATAGGCAGCGAACCGAAGTTCTGTGTCTCGTAGTTGGCAATCTGCTGTCCGTCCATCGACAGACTCTGGGTAAAGTATCCGAAACGATAGAGGAAACCAACGGCACACATATCGACATTCGAGTCGGAAGCCTCCTTCACATAGTCACCGGCCAGCATACCCAAACCACCACTATAGATCTTCAGGGCAGAGTGAATACCATACTCCATGCAGAAGTAGGCCACTGACGGACGCTTCGAGTCGGGCTTTACGTCCATATACTTGCGGAAAAGGGCATAAACGTCCTTTACACGCTTCATCAGCGCCTTGTCCTTCAGGATTTCCTCCTTACGGGCATAAGTCAAACGTTCCAGCAACATGACTGGATTATGCTTCACTTCATGGTAAATCTCAGGGTCGAGGTCGCGGAACAAATCGCGTGCCTCGTAGTTCCACACCCACCACATGTTGTGGGCAATCTCGTCCAAACACTTCAATTGCTCGGGGAGGCTCGACTTCACGGTCAAATCCTTCCATTGGGGAGCATTTGCATAATCTGCTTTAATCTTCATAATTTATCAATATTATGTTTGAATTGTTATTTTCTTACTTCTTACCTCTTTCCTCTGCCTTTCGCAGGGCAATGTCATAAGCTTCATGATAGTACTCGATGAAGTTGCACCACAAGGCTTTCTTCGACAGGGCATCGGCCTTCTTGCGACACTCGTCCACTTCCTTCTGGCTCATGGCCGAAAAAGCAGCCACCGTATCCTTGATGGCATCGGCAACCTCCGAGTAGTTATAGTCAGTACGATGGATGACCTTCACACCGTCCTTTAATTCGCCATAGTGACCGAATTCCTTGTTGGCCCAAAGTCCGAAACCGGCCAGGTCGGTGGTGATGCAAGGCACCTTGAAGGCTACTGCCTCCAACGGGGTATATCCCCACGGCTCGTAATACGAAGGATAGATGCAGAGGTCGTTGCCCAGCACTACGTCGTAGTAGGTCATGTTCAAGATACCGTCGTTGCCGTCCAGATAGCAGGGCAGGAAGATGACCTTCACATTTTCGTCCTTGCGGTTGTGCATGTCGTAATATTTCAACATGCTCAGCACGTTGTCGTGACTCATGTTGTGCAACCAATGGGTCAGCTGCGGAACTTCCAGGGGGGAATTTAGAGATGAGAGTTTAGAGTTTAGAGTTTCATTTTCAAGGCGCTCCTGCAAATCCTTGCGGGGCTCCCCTACCCAACCGGGAACCTCGATAAACGCCACCACCTTCTTCTTCAGGTCGCGGTCGCGCAGCAGACGGTTCATGGCTTCCACAAACACATCGATACCCTTGTTGCGAAACTCATAACGTCCTGAGGTCGAAATGATTAGCGTATCATCATCAAGATTTTCTCCAAGCAGTGCATTGGCCACTTCCAACAGACGCTTACGGGCAGCCTTGCGCTTCTTCGTAAACTGAGCTCCCTTGGGTACGAAACTGTCGTCGAAACCATTGGGCAGCACCACGTCGACGGGTTTGTCCAACAGCTCGACACACTCCTTGGCAGTAATATCGCTCACGGTGGTGAAGCAGTCAACGTGCCAGGCAGTCTGTTTCTCGATAGAGTGCTTCGACTGCATATTCAGCTCGTCGGCCATCTGGTCGCCATTATAGGCGAACAAATAGTCGTACAGGGGTTTCATGTTGCCGGCAATGCTACGGCCGATGCTCGTGGCATGGGTCGTGAAGACGGTACCAATCTGGGGCAGTTTGTTGTTGATATACAGCGCACCCAGTCCGCACATCCACTCGTTAGCGTGATAAATGACTTTAAGGGGTGAGTGGTGAGAGGTGAGAGGTGAGAGATAGTGATTGTAGAAACTCTCAGTCACCAAGGCGGCAGCATACGAGAACATCGAGGCCTCGTCGTAGTCGCCATAGGCGTGCAGCGAGTCAACCTGGTAGTTTTCCCAAAGCCAACCATAGATTTCGTCTTTCTGCTCATAGTATGGGGTAAAGTCGACCAAAACAGCTATCGGCTCCCCGGGTACCGTCCAACGGCCTACCCTAATCTTTAAGCCTTGCTGCTTAGCTTCCCATTGCCACTCGGCAAAGAGTGCATTGTCTTGCTTAAAATAGGGACTTTCTTTCTCCTTCCAGCAATCAGGACCAATGAAAATGATGTGATCCTTCATTTCATCCTGAAGCGTCTTCGCGCGAGAGGACAGTACAGTGTAAATTCCACCGACTTTATTACATACCTCCCAGCTCGATTCGAAGATGTAATCAGGCTTTAAATAGTTTTTTCCCATATTAATACATGTATTTCAGGTTGCAAAGTTAATTAAAAAAATTAAAAACTACGCTTTTTTTACATTTATTTTTCTACAAATCAGCATTTTATTGATTTAGATTTAGTACCTTTGCCCCCTCAAAATCAGAATAATGCAATTAAAGAATATGACAAGAATACTCTTGCTGGCACTATTACAACTATGTTGTACAACGCTTTTCGCACAAGAAGAGAATCAGACATTTCGCGCGTACCTATATAATAATGAATACGAGGTATACATGCGTATCAATTTCTACGACCAAGATATAGAGGTGCCTGGACAACCGCTTTACGGTCAGTTGCCAGGTTTCCTGGGCAAGGTTCACAACTCGTTCTGCTGGGTGATTACCTCCTGCAAGGTCAAGAACGAGCGCGAGGCCGAAATACAGCTGATTAACGACTATGGCAGCGAGGACCTTAAGGCCCGTCTGTTCTGCCACAACGATACGACCTACGTCCTGCAACAGATGTCGGGCAGTACCATCAAAATTCCCAAGAACGCAAAATGGCAAAAACTGCCCAAATATCTGGTATTGAAACGCAAAAAATAGACTATGCACAAAATCATATTATTCATCATGGTTCTCCTATGGAGTTCCGCGTCGCTGCATGCACAGGAGAAAGAGACACCCAACGCCCAGCAGGCCCGACGGATGTTCATGGAGACCTACAAGATGATTTTTGGCGATCAGGGTTCACAGCTCACCTACAACGTCAATATCATCGGCATCTACAAGACCCAGGGCACCATATGGACCAAGGGCAAGAAAAGCAAATTCATAGACGAGAAGTATATTGCCTGGAACGACGATGTCACCTACTACCGTCTGGAACGGAAGAAAAGCCGTATCGTCATCTACGACGCCCATTCCGACGAGCGCGACAAGTATGCCACGAAGTTCAAGTTCTCGCCCGACAATTACACCTACAGCATCAAGGACTCCCAGGAGGGCTACTACATCACGCTGAAAGCCAAGAAGGGCGTCAAAGGCATCAAAGAAGCACGTTGTCTGCTTGACAAGAAGACGCGCTACCCCATCAGTGTGCGCATCAAGATGGGTATTTTCCATACGACCATCAAAATCAGCAACGTCAAGGTGGGCGGAATCTCTGACGATATGTTTAAATTTCCACGAGAGAAATACAGCGCCTCGCAATACGAATATATAAATAAACGCTAAACGATGAAGAAGGGTCTGGTACTGGAAGGCGGAGCCATGCGTGGTCTGTGGACGGCAGGCGTAACGGACGTCATGATGGAGCACGACGTATGGCCCGACGCGCTGATCGGTGTATCGGCAGGAGCTGCCTTCGGCTGTAACTACAAGTCGCGGCAGATAGGCCGAGCCATCCGTTACAATACCCGTTTTGCCCACGATTCACGCTACAGCGGCATGAAATCGCTCATCACCAGCGGCGACTACTTCAATGCGCAGTTCGGCTACCATGTGGTACCCTACGAGTACGACATCTTCGATACGTCAGCCTTCGAACAAAACCCCATGACGTTTACCGTCGTCTGCACAGACGTAGAGACGGGACAAGCCGTCTATCACCCGATGGACCACGTCGACTACGACGAACTCGAGTGGCTGCGTGCCTCGGCATCCATGCCGCTGGCGTCGAAAGTCGTCCACGTAGGAGGCCGCAAATTGCTCGATGGCGGTGTCGGCGATTCCATTCCCTTGGAATATTTCGAACAGCAGGGCATCCGGCGCAACGTTGTCATTCTCACCCAGCCGCTGGGCTACCAGAAGAGCCACCTGCGACTGATGCCGCTCATGCGACTCGCATTACGCAAGTATCCCCACTTCCTGCACGCCCTGGACCAGCGCCACCTGATGTATAACCGCCAGCTGGAATACGTCGCCCAGGCCGAGCGCGAAGGACGCTGTCTGGTCATCCGTCCCGAAGGCAACATCCCCATCGGCCACATCTCGCACGACGCCTCACAGATGCGCCTCGTCTACGAACAGGGCCGACAGGCCGGCGAACAACACATCGACCGCATCATCGCGTTCTACAGTAATCATAATTACTAATTACTCATTTAGCTATGCGCATAGACATCATCACCGTATTGCCCGAAATGATTGAGGGCTTCGTACACGAATCCATATTGGCCCGTGCCGAGAAGAAGGGACTGGCCGAAATCCGTCTGCACAACTTGCGCGACTACACGCTCGACAAGTGGCGTCGCGTCGACGATTACCCCTATGGCGGATCAGCAGGCATGGTGATGCAGTGTGAGCCTATCGACCGCTGCATCAGTGCACTGAAGGCCGAACGCGACTACGACGAGGTCATATTCACCTCGCCCGACGGAGAACGTTTCGACCAGCACATGGCCAACGAACTGTCGCTCAAGGGTAACCTTATTATCCTGGCAGGACATTACAAGGGCATCGACCAACGCGTGCGCGACCACCTCATCACCCGAGAAATCAGCATCGGCGACTTCGTACTGACGGGCGGTGAACTCGTGGCAGCTATGATTGCCGACGCCGTAGTTCGCGTCGTTCCCGGAGTGATCGGCGACGAGCAGAGTGCACTCTCCGACTGCTTCCAGGACGACCTCCTGGCAGCACCCATCTACACCCGCCCAGCAGACTACAAAGGCTGGAAGGTTCCGGAAATATTGCTTTCAGGCAACGAGGCAAAAATCCGTGAGTGGGAACTCGAACAAGCCCTCGACCGCACCCGTCGCCTCCGTCCAGATTTGCTGAAATAACTTATTTTTTGCAGGGCAGGAAATAAGAAAAATGATATTTCGTTTGGTTTTTTGCAAAATAATGATTATATTTGCAAAAAATTATCGGTAATGGCAAGAAAGAAGAAACCGCTACCCATATTAGAGCATATTGAGATTACTGACTTTGCAGCGGAGGGCAAATCGCTGGCAAGGGTTGACGACATGGTGGTTTTCGTTCCATGGGCCGTACCCGGCGATGTGGTCGACCTGCAGGTAAAACGTAAAAAGCACTCATACATGGAAGCCGAGGTGATTCGTTACCACGAATATAGTAAGGTACGCGAGAAGGCGTTCTGTCAACACTTCGGTGTGTGTGGCGGTTGCAAGTGGCAACAGCTGCCCTACGAGGCCCAACTGAAGATGAAGCACCAGCAGGTGTATGACCAGCTGACGCGTATCGGTAAGGTGGAGTTGCCCGAATTTCGTCCCATTTTGGGAAGTGTAAAGACGCAGGAATACAGAAACAAGCTGGACTTTGGCTGTGCGAATAAGCGCTGGCTGACTAGTTTAGAGTTGAAAGATGAGCGTTTAGAGAAAAACGCTCCCGCCATCGGATTCCATATCACGGGGGCGTTCGACAAGATTCTTCCGATAGAAAAATGCTGGCTGATGGACGACCTGCACAACGAGATTCGCAACGAGGTGCGCGACTACGCCATCGAGCATGGGCTGTCGTTCTTCGATCTGCGCCAACAGGTTGGTCTGCTGCGCGACGTCATCATGCGCAACAGCGCCAGCGGCGAGTGGATGATCATTTTCCAATTCCACTACGACAGGAGTTCGGAAGAGACATTAACCCAGAGCGAAAGCGACGCCAAGGGACTGATGCAGCACATTGCAGACAAGTTCCCTCAGATTACCTCGCTGATGTATCTAGACAACCAAAAGTGTAACGACACGATTGGCGATCAGGACATCCTGGTGTTCAAGGGCAAGGACCACATCTTCGAACTGATGGAGGACCTGAAGTTCAAGGTTGGCCCCAAGAGTTTCTACCAGACGAACACTGAGCAGGCGTACCATTTGTACTCCGTCGTGCGTGAATTCGCATTCAGTCCTAGTAGTCCTTGTCAGACTAGTAAGACTAGTGATAAGAAGCCTCTGGTCTACGACCTGTATACCGGCACAGGAACCATTGCTAACTTCGTGGCGCGAAGGGCCAGCAAAGTCATCGGCATAGAATACGTACCCGAAGCGATTGAAGACGCCAAGGTGAACTCCCAGATCAACGGCATAGAGAATACGCTGTTCTTTGCCGGCGACATGAAAGACGTGCTGAGCGACGAATTCATCACGGAACACGGACGCCCCGATGTGATCATCACCGACCCCCCACGAGCTGGCATGCACCCCGACGTGGTGAAAACCATTCTGAGGGCAGCACCCCAGCGAATCGTTTATGTCAGCTGTAACCCCGCCACACAGGCTCGCGACCTGCAACTGCTGGACGAGCAGTACCGCGTGGTGGAAGTGCAGCCCGTGGATATGTTCCCCCACACGCCACACGTAGAAAATGTTGTACTACTAACAAATAAAAAACAACACGTATGAAAAAGCTTATGACACTGGCCCTCTTCGCGATGGGCTTCGCATTGACCGCCAATGCACAAGAGAAAAAGACGACGATTGAGGTTCCTCAATGGGTAAAGAACATTAAGTTCAGCGGCTACGGCATGCTGCAATATCAGGGACAAGACCCGGAAGGAAACCACACCAACACGTTCAACCTGCGTCTGGCCCGTTTCATCCTGGATGGCAAAATCGGTGATTTCGACTGGCGTGCACAGATTCAGGGTACTAACGTGAAAGGACCTGGCGAGCCAACCGTTCAGTTGGTAGACCTCTATGCTGAGTGGAGAAAATATCCGGAATTCAAGATTCGAGCCGGACAGTTTAAGCGTGCCTTCACTTATGAGAACCCTACCCACCCCATTACGCAGGGATGGTATGCCTATGCTGATGTCATCAACAACCTGTCTGGTTTTGGCGACCGCACCGGTGAGAAGAGCTCCGGTGGTCGAGATATCGGTATCCAGTTCTCAGGTGACCTCTTCCCCAATGCCAGCGGACGTCGTCTGTTCCACTATCAAGTAGGCGTCTATAATGGTGAAGGCATCAACCAGAAAGACCAGGACAACCGTAAGGATATTATCGGTGGCGTATGGGTAATGCCCATCAAGGGCCTGCGCATCGGTGCCTTCGGATGGACGGGTAGCCGTGGTGCTATGCTTGATCCCCTCACAGGTACCACACGTAGCGTGGAAAAGAACCGTTATGCAATTTCTGCCGAGTACGACTTGAACGAATACACCTTCCGTGCAGAATATCTGCACAGCCAAGGTTGGGGCGCAGCAAAAGCCGCCAACAACGTCAGAGAGATTGACTATTCAAGAGGCGACAAAGCTGACGGATGGTATGCCTTCGGCATCGTGCCCGTTATCAAGAGCAAGCTTCACGCCAAGGCCCGCTACCAGTGCTATCGCAGCATGAAGGAATGGAGTTCAGCCAAGACCATGTATGAGGTGGGTTTGAACTACTTCTTTACGAAGAACCTGCAGGTGAATTTCGAATATGCCCGCGTAAACGACCGTAATTTGGCCAAGCACGACTACAATTTCGTAGACCTGGAGCTTGACTTCAGATTCTAAGACGGCGCTTAAGCGATTCCCACAGGTGCGTCTTCTGACGCAGGATATGAACAGAATAAGCCGTGCTGACAAGTGTCAGTGCGGCTTCTGTTATCCAATAGAGCCATCCTTCTGTCAACAATGTAGCTCCATAGGCCACAAGGCCTATCAACGTCTGGACGGCAGCATAACGGAATACTGTTGAAGTGGAGCGATAGTCATAATAGACATAAGCATAACCGCCGACCATTAGTGTTTCGAACAAATGAGCCACAACAATAGCGAGGCCCGTTCCCCACAATCCCCACTGACGGAAGCCTACCATCACAGCCAGTACAAGAACGACGAAATAGGACGTTTCGAGCAGCAGATAGGACAGCGAACGGCTTCGGGCCAGTGTGATGTAAGCCACAGGCATGGTAAGCACTTTGAAATACATGGCCAACACAGCCACCTGAGCCATACCCACAACGGGTAAGAACTCCTTGCTGAACAACATGGGAACAAGCAGGGGCAACAACATCATCAGTCCTACCAGCATGGGCGATAGCAGCAACAGCGAAACCTCCATCTGCTTGTTGACAGTCTCGTTGGTTTTGGCAATATCCGTACAAACAGCAGAAAGACGAGGAAAATAGTCGGTTTCCATGGCCGAGAACACCATTCCGGCATAGGTAATGGTAATCATAAAACCAACATTGTAGAGACCGACATCATCCAGTCCGCCTTCAACGTTCAAATAGCCTCGTATTAACATTTCCGCAGCACTGCCTATGGCTGCAGCCAACACAAACGCTACTCCCAGACGAATCATGCTCGCACCATGTTTCAGCTGACTACGACTGAATCGGATCCTGAAAGGATATAGTCGCCATGAATAGCCTATCGTCACCAGCATTCCTGCACCAGCTATAAGAACAATGGCCGGAACGACACCTGTATGCCCATAAAAGTAATAGAGGGGAATGGAAAGCACGACGGAGGCCACTGCAGTATAAATCTGAATGCGAGCCAATGATCCCAAACGGCGTGTGGCCTTCAGAATGGCAGTCTCACCACCAGTGATGGCAATCATGGCTACAGAAATGCCCAACATGGCATAGTGCAATGTATGGTTACCCCAAGTAAACGACAGGTCGTTGATGAACGGACTAACAATGATACAGAACAAGCCTCCAAGCACAGCAGCCATCATACTCCACAAGCGAATAACCTGAATATAATAGTCGAGCAACTGCTGGCGGTCCTTTTCAAAATAGGTGGACAGACGGGGAACGGCGCCAAAGGAGATTCCCAGATTGGTACACTGCGAGGCAAAATTCTGTGCGGAAGTCAACAATGCATTGAAGCCCATACCACCAGCCCCTAAGAGCAAAGCCATAAACTTATTTCGCACAAGACCGATCAGAATGACCAAGCCCTGTACGCCACCAAAGACACTCGTGTATTTCAACACATGGTCGTAGTTATCGTTACGCTCTTGCTCCATTTTTCTATTTCAGAATGCAAAATTAATCATTTTATTACACAATACCGCAAAAATCTTTGGAATTTTGCGTATTAAATTGTACCTTTGCTGAGTGAAACTGTCCGTCATCATACCCGTTTACTGCGTAGAAGACTCTCTTGATCGCTGTATAGAGAGTGTTCTCAGTCAACATGTGGACGACATGGAAGTAATTCTTGTCGATGACGGTTCACCAGACCAATGCCCGGCGATGTGTGACCGCTGGGCTGCAAAAGACACACGCGTCAGGGTCATCCACCAAGAGAACGGAGGACTCAGCGAAGCACGCAATAGCGGTATTGAAATAGCACGAGGGGAATACCTGACCTTTGTCGATTCTGACGACTACCTCGAGACAGACACATTGGCACCACTGCTCACTGAAATGGACGATGCGGACATGGTGGAATATGCCATCAGAGACAGGCTCGCACTGCCAGACTGCACCTACACGGACATCAACGAATACTGGCTGAAAGGACAGGCCTACCTGCACACCTATGCATGCAACAAAATCTACCGCAGCGTATTGTTCGAACAGGTGCGCTACCCCAAGGGCAAGGTCTTTGAGGACGCATACACCCTGCCCGAGCTGCTTAGGAAGGCACGAAAGGTGAAGACCTCCTCGAAAGGTTTCTATCATTACTGCTGGAACGAGCAGGGGATTACCGCCACCGCCACAGGTCAGCAACTTCGTCAACTGCTGGAGGCCCACATGACCAACGGCATGCCGATGGACGACACCTACTATCTGCATCTGCTGAACATACAAATTGATGTCTGCGAACAGACTGGAGACGTGCCGAGGCTCATGCCGAGGAAAGTAGACACAACGATATTCACAGGCGCCAATAAACTTAAGGCAATTATAAATAACACACTAGGAATTAGACAATTATGCAAAACAATCCACTTCGTACATCACATCAAGAAGCCCAACCGCTGGTAACTTTTATCATTACCTTCTACAACCTGCCGGTGCAGATGCTGTGTAAGTGTATCGACAGCATCCTGGCTTTGTCGTTAAAACCTGAAGAGCGCGAGATACTGATTATCGACGACGGTTCTGACGTCAGTCCCATGAACAGTCTGATGCAGTATGGCGACAAGATTATTTACGTACGTCAACCCAACGGAGGACTCAGCGTAGCCCGCAACAAAGGCATTGAAACCGCCACGGGAAAATTCCTTCAGTTCGTTGACGCCGACGATTATTTGGTTACAGCACCCTATGACCACTGCTTGGACATCATCCGTACAAATACGGACATAGACATGGTGATGTTCGACTTTACAGACAGCACCGATAACCAACAGTCGTTCAGCGACCAGCCAATTGTCAGTGGAACGGAGTATATGCTGAAAAACAACATTCATGGAACAGCATGTTGTTATTTGTTCCAGCGGACGGCTCTCAGCGACTTACGCTTTACCCCTGACATCTGGCACGAAGATGAAGAGTTTACGCCCCAATTGCTGATCCGTGCCGAACAGCTCATTGTAACCAATGCCAAAGCATACTATTATTACAAACATAGTGGCAGTATCACTACACAAGCCGACGACGAAAGCACTGACAAACGGCTCAGCGACATCAGGGGAGTCATCAAAAGACTGCATATGCTCTGCGACCGCGTTCCCAGGAGCGAACGTCTGGCCATGCAGCGCCGCATCGCCCAACTGACGATGGACTACATCTATCAGAACATCATCCAAAAGCGTTCCAGTCAAGCGCTCGAACAATGCATTACGGAATTGCGTAACGACGGACTTTTTCCACTACCCGACCGTGACTACTCACAAAAGTATAAGTGGTTCCGCCAGATGAGCAACAATCGGCTCGGACGTGCCATATTGCTGCGCACACTACCCTTGTTAAAACGCGAAAGATGAAGATACTGCTCATAGGCGAATACAGCAACGTACACGCCACACTGGCCGAAGGTCTCCGTGCGATAGGACATCAAGTGACTGTTGTCTCCGATGGCGACGGGTGGAAGAATTATCCACGCGACATCGATGTGTCAAGGGCATCAGGAAAATTCGGGGGCGTTTCACTCATGGTCAAGCTCTACACATTACTGTCCAAACTTCGAGGCTACGATGTAGTACAGCTCATCAACCCCATGTTCTTCGAACTCAAGGCTGAGCGGTTATTCTTTTTCTATAGCTATCTGCGAAAGCACAACAAAATGGTGTTCTTAGGAGCTTTCGGAATGGACTACTACTGGGTACACGAATGTATTGAACGGAAACCCCTGCGGTATAGCGATTTCAATTTCGGCAGTCAGTTGCGCACTGACGAAGCAGCACTGACAGAACATCGCGACTGGTTGGGGACCGCCAAGGAACAGCTAAACAAACTGATTGCTGACGATTGCGACGGCATCATTACCGGTCTTTATGAATATCACGTATGCTACCAGCCGCACTATCCCGACAAGACGCGCTTCATTCCCTACCCTATCAGAATGCCCGACAACAACCGTATCGCCGAGCCACGCGAAAAGCTGAACTTGTTTGTAGGTATCAGTAAAAAACGCAATGCATACAAGGGAACCGATGTGATGTTGAAGGCTGCCAAAGCCATCGCAGCAAAATATCCGGAACTGGTGACCCTGAAGGTGGCCAACGGCATACCCTTTGCACAATACAAACAGATGCTCGACAGTAGCGACGCTATTCTCGACCAGCTTTATAGCTATACACCTGCCATGAATGCTCTGCTGGCCATGTCGAAAGGAATCATCGTCGTGGGGGGCGGCGAACCCGAGAACTACGAAATATTAGGGGAACAGGACTTGCGACCTATTGTCAACGTCGAACCCAACTACGAAAGTGTCTTTCACGAACTTGAACAGCTGGTGTTGCATCCAGAGCGCATTCCGGAACTGAAACGCCAGAGCATTGCATACATCCAAAAACATCACGATTATATGAAGGTGGCCAAGGAGTACGAGGCATTCTATAACGAAAAAAGCCAGAAAGCTTAATACTTTCTGACTTTTATTCTTTTCGGATACGAATGGTTGCTTACTCAGCAGCAGGTGCCTCAGCGGGAGCCTCAGCAGCAGGTGCCTCCTCGGCGGGAGCCTCAGCAGCAGCGGCCTCAGCAGCCTTTGCAGCCTCTTCCTCAGCCTTAGCAGCCTCGGCAGCAGCTTTCTTCTCTGCCACTTTCTTAGCAATCTCTTCGTTCAACTTCTTCTCCTGAGCCAGCTCCTTAGCAGCAGCATCCTTCTTTGCCTTAGCATCAGCCTCAGCGATCTTGTTCAGACCGTTCTGCTTGTCTGCCTTCCAGGCGTCGAACTTCTTCTGTGCAGTAGCCTCATCGAAAGCGCCCTTCTTCACACCACCACGGAGGTGCTTCATCAGGTAAACGCCCTCACGACTGAGGATGTTACGTACAGTGTCAGTGGGCTGAGCACCAGTCTCTACCCAATACAGTGCACGCTCGAAATTCAGGTCTACTGTGGCAGGATTGGTGTTAGGATTGTAAGTACCAATCTTTTCAGTGAAACGACCATCACGTGGTGCACGAGCGTCAGCGATAACGATGCGGTAGAAAGCATAGCTCTTACGTCCGCCGCGCTGCAATCTGATTTTTGTTGCCATTGTGTTTAAATGTAATTTTGTTGTTAAATAATGAATTTCGTGCTCTTATCTCGTAAAAGCGGCTGCAAAGGTACGAACTTTCTTCGGAATAGCCAAACATTTGCCCAACTTTTTTATAAACTGATAAAAAGTGTGTCGGGGTTTGGTCAGCTCATTTTTTATTTGTACCTTTGACTTCGTCGAAAGTAGGATGCATCTCGGAAATAAAAGAAAAATTGCTTTTTTCTTTGTATTTCACTCGATTTTCACTACCTTTGCAGCCGCTAATAATAAATAAGGTAAAAAAGAGATGATAACAGTCACAAACTTAGCGATTCAGTTTGGAAAGAAAACGCTGTACAAAGACGTTAATTTGAAGTTCACAAGTGGTAACATCTATGGTATTATCGGTGCAAATGGCGCCGGTAAGTCTACCCTACTCCGCGCCATCAGTGGTGAGTTGGAGCCTAACAAGGGAACTATCGAGATGCAGCCTGGCGAGCGCTTGAGCGTGCTGGAACAGGACCACTTCAAATATGATGAATTCACCGTCATGGATACGGTGCTGATGGGACATCAGCCCCTTTGGAAGAATATGAAGGAGCGCGAGGCGCTGTATGCCAAGGAGGAGATGACCGAGGAGGATGGTGTGCGTGCTGCCGACTTGGAGATGGCCTTTGCCGAGATGAACGGTTGGGAGGCTGAGAGCGAGGCTGCACAACTATTGCAGAACTTGGGCGTGGCCGAAAGTCAGCATTATAAGCAAATGTCAGAGATTTCTAATAACGAGAAGGTCCGTGTCATGCTGGCCAAGGCACTGTTCGGACATCCTGACAACCTATTGCTCGACGAGCCTACCAACGACCTCGACCTCGACACCGTGCAGTGGTTGGAGGAATACTTGTCGAATCTGGAGCAGTGTGTGTTGGTAGTCAGCCACGACCGTCACTTCCTCGATGCTGTTTCTACGCAGACCGTAGATATCGACTTCGGCAAGGTAACGCTGTTCTCTGGTAACTATTCGTTCTGGTACGAGAGTTCACAGCTGGCCCTGCGTCAGGCTCAGAACCAGAAGATGAAAGCAGAGGAAAAGCGCAAGCAGTTGGAGGAATTCATCCGCCGTTTCTCTGCCAATGTAGCTAAATCGAAGCAAACCACTTCACGTAAGAAGATGCTGGAGAAGCTGAACGTAGAGGAAATCACGCCTTCTACACGTAAGTATCCTGGCATTATTTTCTCGATGGAGCGCGAGCCTGGTACGCAGATTCTCGAAGTGGAAGGTCTGAAGGCTGTGGATCCGGACGGAACAGTGCTTTTCGACAATGTGTCGTTTACCATTGAGAAGGGTCAGAAAACGGTCTTCCTGTCACACAACCCTAAGGCTATGACGGCTTTGTTTGAAATCATCAACGGTAATCGCGAAGCTGATGCCGGCACCTATAAGTGGGGCGTAACCATCACCACTGCCTATCTCCCACTCGACAACACTTCGTTCTTCCAGAGCGAAATGAACCTCGTCGATTGGCTGTCGCAATATGGCACAGGCAATGAGGTGATGATGAAGTCGTTCCTGGGTCGTATGCTGTTCAAGGACGAGGACATCCAGAAGAAGGTGTGTGTACTCTCCGGAGGTGAAAAGATGCGTTGTATGATTGCTCGTATGCAGTTGAAAAATGCCAACTGTCTGATTCTCGACACTCCGACGAACCATCTGGACCTGGAATCCATTCAGGCCTTCAACAACAACCTCATCTCGTTCAAGGGGAATATACTGTTTGCTTCGCACGACCACGAATTCATCAACACCGTGGCCGACCGCATCATCGAGTTGACGCCAAAGGGCACAATCGATAAGTTGACAACCTACGATGATTACATATACGACGAATCCATCAAGGAAAAGAAAGCTGAGATGTATGCATAATTAGCAAGTGGTGATTCTAAGAATTGGCACGGAATTTGCATAGTGGCTTTAAAAAAAGAAAAAGGTTACAACTATGACAGAAGAAGAAAAGATAAACATGGAAGAGGAAGAAATCCTCGATAGCGAAGAAACTCAGGAAACATCGGCCCCTCAGGAAACTCCGGAAAATCCAGAAGACTCAGAAACTGCAGAACCCGCAGAAGAAAAAGACCCGTTGGAGGCTGCTCAGGAACAAATCGAGCAACTGAAAACGCAGATTCTTTACAAAACTGCTGAGTTCGACAACTACCGTAAACGCACGCTGAAGGAAAAAGCCGAATTGATTCTGAATGGTGGTGAGAAAGCTGTCAGCGCCATTTTGCCCGTTATTGACGATATGGAGCGCGCACTGGCCAACGGCGAAAAGACCGATGATCCCGCCGTTCTCCGTGAAGGCATGGAACTCATCTATAATAAGATGATGAAAGCCTTGGAGAGCCTGGGCGTCAAGAAGATTGACACTGACGACGCAGACTTCGATACAGACATGCACGAAGCTGTTGCTATGGTTCCTGGAATGGGCGACGACAAGAAAGGTAAGGTCATCGACTGTCTGCAGGCAGGCTATCAACTGAACGATAAAGTCATCCGTCATGCCAAAGTGGCAGTAGGACAATAAGATGTTAGAGGTTAGAAGTAAGAGGTAAGAAGTCAATGGCACAGAAAAGAGACTACTACGAGGTGCTTGGCGTAGACAAGAACGCCACAGAAGACCAGATCAAGAAGGCGTATCGAACCATCGCCATCAAATATCACCCAGACCGTAATCCTGGCAACAAGGAAGCCGAAGAGAAATTCAAGGAGGCTGCCGAAGCCTACGACGTATTGCACGACCCACAGAAGCGCCAGCAGTACGACACCTTTGGTTTCAATGCTCCAGGAAGCGGTGGATTTGATCCTTTCGGAGGAGCATCGATGAATATGGACGACATCTTCTCGATGTTCGGCGATATTTTTGGTGGTCATGCCGGTTTTGGCGGCTTTGGAGGTAGTGCAAAACGCGGACCGCAGGTTCATCGTGGAAGCGACCTTCGTCTGAAGGTCCGTTTGTCGTTACAGGAAATAGCACACGGCGTTACCAAGAAATTCAAGGTGCGCAAGGATGTAGCATGTTCGCATTGTCATGGTACTGGTTCGGAGGACGGATCAGCCACAGAAAAGTGTCCTACATGTCATGGCTCAGGCGTCATCACCCACACCACACAGAGCATCTTCGGTATGATGCAGACGCAAGGCGTTTGTCCTACATGCGACGGAGCAGGTATAGTTATCAAGAACAAATGTCGCCATTGCCACGGAACGGGTATTGAGAAAGGTGAAGAGGTTGTTGAGATCAAAATTCCCGCCGGTGTAGCCGAAGGCATGATTGTCAATGTGCCCGGCAAGGGCAATGCCGGACTGCGCAACGGAGTTAATGGTGACATTCAAGTCTTTGTCGAAGAAGAACCAAACGACACCTTCATTCGCGATGATAACAACCTGATATACAATCTGTTGCTTGATTTCCCAACAGCAGCTCTTGGTGGTGACGTAGAGATTCCCACTATTGAGGGCACTCGCCTAAAGATAAAGATGGAGCCTGGTACGCAACCCGGCAAGACTCTGCGTCTGCGTGGTAAGGGACTTCCTGCCGTACAAGGCTATGGACGTGGTAACGGCGACTTGGTGGTCAATGTTAGCGTATATGTTCCAAAGACACTGACAAGCGAAGAGAAACAGGCCATCGAGCAATTCCGTCAAAGCGACAACTTCAAGGGCGATGCTGCTACCAAGCAAAGCATCTTCCAGAAATTCAAGAATTACTTCAACTAAAATTCATGAATTATCAAGAAACCTGCGATTACCTATATAGCCAAATGCCCATGTTCGAACGACAGGGGGCATCAGGCTATAAGGAAGGACTTAGCAACACCCGGGCATTTGACGAACATTTCGGACATCCTCATCAGTCGTTTGCTACGATTCATGTGGCAGGCACTAACGGGAAGGGCAGCGTGTCCCATACGCTAGCCTCTATACTCCAAGAATGCGGCTATGTCGTAGGTCTCTATACCTCACCCCATCTTGTTGACTTTCGCGAACGCATCCGCATCAACGGGCGTCCCATCAGCGAGGATTATGTGGTCGAATTCGTGGAACATGAGCGTTCCTTCTTCGAACCCCTGCACCCATCTTTTTTTGAGGTGACCACTGCGCTGGCCTTCAAGTATTTCAGCGACAAGCACGTCGATATTGCTGTCGTAGAAGTAGGACTCGGCGGACGCATGGATTGTACCAACATCATCTCCCCTATTGTATCAGTTATCACCAACATCAGTTTTGACCACACGCAGTTCTTGGGTGAAACACTCGACAAGATTGCCGGTGAAAAAGCAGGAATCATTAAAAAAGGCACGCCCGTAGTAATTGGCGAAAACCATTCGTTGACCCGTCCCGTTTTCGAAGCCAAGGCGAAGAAAATGAATGCGCCTATCATTTTTGCTGAGGACGAACCCGAAGTCATCAGTGCACAGCCTACCGAAGATGGGGGTATGCATTACGAGACGCACCACGTAGGCTCGCTTGATGGTGATTTAGGTGGCATCTATCAGCAAAAGAATTTGAATACCGTACTCCATACACTGAAGGTTATCGAGAACCTCGGCTATCTTAACTTTTCTGGGCGCGAATGCATTGAATTACGAAATGGTGTCAATAAAGTTTGCAGCAATACCGGTCTCATGGGACGTTGGCAAACCATTCAACAGAAACCGCATGTGGTATGCGACACAGGACATAACGTTGGCGGTTGGGAGTATCTGAGACGCCAATTGGCAATGGTAAAATGCGAAAAAATGCATATCGTTTTCGGAATGGTTAACGATAAAGACATCGACAGCGTGCTCGAAATGCTTCCCAAGCAGGCCATTTACTATTTTACGAAAGCCGAAACAAAAAGGGCACTCAACGAGCAGTCTGTCCGTCTGTTGGCAGTCAATCACGGAATCTCCGGAAACTGCTATCCGTCTGTATATGAAGCATATAGAGCAGCCATGGAGCAGGCCGGAGAGAACGATTTCGTATTCGTGGGAGGGTCCAGTTACGTGGTTGGTGATTTCCTCAAAACTTGCGTTTAGCAGTTTTTAACACTCCCGTAAACGTTTTTTACGGCGTTTCATTTGCCATTCTCGTTTTTTTTCGGTTACTTTGCAGATTAGAAACAATTAACTTAAAACGTTAACGATATGGCAAACACAACAGAAACAGCGAATCTGTGCGGTCTGAACCGCAAAGATTTCCAGTCAACAATCAATGGTAAGAAGACGGATCTTTACATCTTAAAGAACCGTAAGGGTTATGAAGTAGCTATCTCCAACTATGGTGGAGCCATCTGCGCCATCATGGTTCCTGACAAGGATGGCAACGTGGCAAACGTTATTCAGGGACATGCTAACATCCAGCAACTTACTAGCGGACAAGAGCCCTACTTGTCTACACTTATCGGTCGTTGGGGCAACCGCATTTGCAAGGGTCAGTTCACGCTGAACGGCAAGGACTACCAGTTGGCACTCAACGATGGTCCCAATCACCTGCACGGCGGAAACAAAGGTTTCAACTGCAAGGTATGGGATGCCCGTCAGATGGGACCTCGTTCACTGGCTCTGCACCGCGTCTCATCATATGGTGAGGAAGGTTATACAGGCGAGTTGGACGTAACCGTAGAATTTACCTTTACCGATCAGAACGAGTTGGTCATCGAGTATCTGGCAACCACCAATAAGAAGACTATTGTCAACCTGACACACCACGCCTTCTTCTCACTGGCTGGCATTGCTGACCCCACTCCCACTATCGAGGATCAGATTTGCGAAATCAATGCAGACTTTTATCTGCCAACCGACGACACCGCCATTCCTACTGGTGAAATCTTGAAGGTGGCCGGTACACCATTCGATTTCCGCACACCGAAAGCCTTCGGTAAGGACATCAACGCCGACCATGAGCAGATTAAGTTTGGGCATGGTTTCGACCACAACTACGTATTAAATAAGAAGGAAGAAGGCGAACTGAGCTTTGCTGCCCGTGTTACCGATCCTAAGAGTGGACGTACTTTGGAGTGCTACACTACCGAGCCCGGCATGCAGCTTTATACTGCTAACTTCGCCACTGGTTATAAGGGAGTTCAGGGGGCTACGTTCCCCTTTAGAAGCGCCGTTTGTCTCGAAACGCAACACTTCCCCGATACGCCCAACCGTCCTTACTTCCCCTCGGTGATCTTGCATCCCGGTCAGCAGTACAAGCATAAGACGATTTATCGTTTTGGCGTTGTTGAGTAATCCAAACTACTAATTAGATATTGTTTATATGAGTAATCAAAAACAAAACGGAAGCATCATAGCCATTGTGACTATGATGTTTCTTTACGCCATGATTGCGTTCGTAACCAATCTGGCTGCACCTATTGGTGTTGTAATGAAGAACGACCCAGAAGTAGGTGGTTCTAACACGCTGGCAATGCTGGGTAACTTCATGAACTTCTTTGCTTATCTGTTCATGGGTATCCCCGCAGGTAAGATGCTGACACGCATTGGCTACAAGAAGACTGCCATGATTGGCATTCTCGTAGGTTTCATCGGTGTACTCGTCCAGTTTATCTCTGGTTTCGAGGCGCTCGAGGGCTATTCCGATAACATCATGTACCTGGCAGGTGCCTTCGTATCGGGTCTTTCTGTATGTATGCTCAACACCGTTGTGAATCCCATGCTTAACCTGTTGGGCGGTGGCGGTAATCGCGGTAACCAGCTGAACCTCATCGGCGGTACACTGAACTCCCTCTCGGGAACCTTGACTCCTATGTTGGTAGGTGCCCTCATTGGTGAAGTCACCAAGAGCACCGACTTTGTCGAGATCAACCTTGTGCTCTACATCGCTATGGCTGTCTTTGCAGCAGCATTCTGTGTGCTGGCATTCATCCCCATCAAGGATCCCGCCATCGGACGTGTCACATCACAAACCAAGTTCGAGCATTCCGCGTGGGCTTTCCGCCACTGTCTCCTAGGCATCATTGCTATTTTCCTTTATGTAGGTGTTGAGATTGGTATCCCTGGAACGCTCAATTTCTACATTGCCGACACCTCTGACAAGGGTGCAGGTCTGCTGGCTAATGCTGCCGCTATTGGTGGATTTGTGGCCGGTACTTATTGGTTGCTCATGCTCGTAGGCCGTCTGTGCTCCACCTTTATTGCCGACAAGGTTTCATCAAAGACCATGATGATTGTTACCAATGGTGTGGGCATGGTTCTCATCCTGCTGGCTATCTTCATTCCCAAGACGGTGATGGCTTCCATGCCGCTGTTCACCGGTTCCTCGTTTGAGATGACGCAGGTACCCGTCAGCGCCATACTGTTAGTACTTTGCGGATTGTGCACCAGTATTATGTGGGCCTCTATCTTCAATCTGGCCACTGAGGGATTGGGCAAATACACCGCACAGGCTTCAGGTCTGTTCATGATGATGGTTGTTGGCGGTGGTGTGATGCCGCTCATCCAGAACTATATCGCTGACAGCATGGGCTACATGATTAGTTACTTCGTTCCCCTGCTGTCTATGGGTTACATGTTCTGGTATGCACTCATCGGTTCGAAGAACGTCAACAAAGATATTCCTGTTGAATAAGTTGAAAGTATAAAGTTTAAAGATTATAGACCTTATGATGGAAATTGATTTTGTAAGAAGCCGCTTCATCAAGCACTTTGATGGAAAGACCGGCAACGTATATGCATCTCCCGGACGTATTAACCTCATTGGCGAGCACACCGACTACAACGGTGGTTTCGTATTCCCCGGAGCTGTCGACAAAGGCGTGATGGCCGAGATGCGTGCCAACGGAACAGAAGACACCGTGATGGCTTATGCTATCGACCTGAAGGACCGTGTCGACTTCAAGCTCAGCGATCCTGCCGGTCCCCGTGCTTCGTGGGCTCGCTACATCTATGGTATCGCACTCGAGATGAAAAAACTTGGTGTTCCTGTTAAGGGTTTTAACATTGCCTTTGCCGGTGATGTACCCCTTGGCGCAGGTATGTCCAGCAGCGCCGCTATGGAGAGCTGCTTTGCTTGCGGCCTGAACGATATCTTCGGCGAGAACAAGGTTTCTCAGTGGGATATGGTACTGGCTGGTCAGGCTACTGAGCACAATTACTGCGGTGTCAACTGCGGTATCATGGACCAGTTTGCATCCGTCTTCGGAAAGGCAGGCTGTCTGATGCGTCTCGACTGCCGTAGCCGCGAGTTCGAATACTTCCCCTTCAAACCCGATGGCTATCGTCTTGTACTGCTCGATAGCGTGGTGAAACATCAGTTGGCTGGTTCTCCTTACAATGACCGCCGCAACTCCTGCGAGAATGTGGTGAAGCACATTCAGGCCAAGCACCCAGAGGGCAAGTTCGAGACACTGCGCGACTGCACCTGGGAACAGCTTGACGAAGTTCGTGCTGAGGTAGGCGAAGAAGACTACAAGCGTGCCCGCTTCGTACTCGGTGAGAAAGACCGCGTGCTGGCTGTCTGCGATGCACTCAATGAAGGCGACTACGAGAAAGTTGGTGAACTCATGTATCAGACCCACGAAGGCCTGTCGAAGGACTATGAGGTCAGCTGCGAAGAGCTCGACTTCCTGAACGACATTGCTAAGGAGTGCGGCGTCACCGGTTCACGTATCATGGGTGGCGGCTTTGGCGGCTGCACCATCAACCTGGTGCGCAACGATCTGTACCGCCAGTTCATCGCTACTGCCAAGCAGAAGTTCAACGCAAAGTACGGCCACGAGCCCAAAGTCTACGACGTAGTCATCGGCGACGGTTCTCGCAAGCTCTGCTAATATTCATTCTTTTCAATAAAAAGTGCTTCCCTAGGGAAGCACTTTTTGTATCATCTAATTTATCTGACGATTTACAGACTAGCCAAGAGGATTTCCTTGATGTCCTTTTCTGTCAGGGGAGCGTAGGCATTCTCCAGACCTTCGTTGACGGCGATGTGGTGCGCCATCTCGTCGATACGGCTGTCGTCGATGCCCACCTCGCGCAGGTGCATGGGGATGTTGATGCTCTCGAAGAACTTATAAGTAGCGTCGATGGCTTTCTCTGCTATCTCCTGCTGGGGCAGCGTAGCGTCGATGACGAAGACGTTGATGCCGTACTTCACAAAGCGGTCGATGGTCTTCTCATTCAAGATATGCTTCATCCAACGTGGGGTGATGATAGCCAGACCCTCGCCATGGGTGATGTCATAATAGGCAGAGAGTGCGTGCTCGATACCGTGACAGGGCCAACCCGACTGGCTGTTGCCCAGCGACAGGATGCCGTTGCAGCCGTAGGTGCAGCAGAGCATGAACTCGGCACGTGCAGTGTAGTCCTCAGGATTGTCCAGACACTTGCGGGCATTCACCATTAGCGAGCGCAGCATCGACTCGCAGAAACCGTCGTTCAGCAGCGTTGAGTCAGCTACGAAGTACTGCTCGATGGTATGGTTCATTGCATCGGCACAACCAGCTGCAGTCTGTTTCTTCGACACGCTGAAGGTATATACGGGGTCGAGAATAGAGCATACGGGGAAGGTCAACGGCTCCATATAACCCACTTTGTCGTTGGTCTCAGTACGAGAGATCACGCTACCGCAATCGTATTCCGAACCCGTAGCAGCCAGCGTCAGGATATCGACGATGGGCAGCGCTTTCTGAGCCTTCACCTTATAAGTAATCAAATCCCAGGGATCGCCGTTGTAGCAGGCACCTGTCGAGATAGCCTTCGAGCAGTCGAGCACGCTACCGCCACCTACGGCCAGAATCACGTCGATGTGGTGCTCTTTGCAGAGGCGCACACCTTCGAGCACTGATGGGTCGTATTTGGGGTTGGGCTGGATGTCTGAGAGTTCCACGATATCGAAGTCCTTCAGGAGCTCCTTCACACGGTCGTAAAGGCCTAACTTTTTAATGCTGCCGCCACCGTAGGTCAGCAACACGCGCTTGCCGAGAGGACGCATTACCTCTGGAAGTTTCACAATCGACTCCTTACCAAAAATAAGGCGAGTCGGGGTCATGTAATCAAAGTTCTGCATAGTCGTATTGCTTTAATTCTTACTTATCTGATGAAGTGCATCGGCTGCCACTCCTCGCGCTCAGGATAGTCGGGCGTGCCGTTGGCATGAATCTTCTTCAGTAGCCAGGCCATGTTGTTGGCCATCGTTCGCATGGTCTGCATACCCTCAGTGTCGAGCGCTGCCTGACCTTCCTCGCGACCATACACGATGTTCCAGTATTGCGAAGTAACCACAGGCATGTTCATCATCTCGAACGGCATATTCATGGTCTGATAGGCTGCTGTGGCACCACCACGACGACATACGCAGACTGCTGCAGCGGGCTTGTTGACCACCTTGGCACCTGCCGAGAAGAACATGCGCTGGATAAGCGACAGCACGGAGCCGTTGGGCTGGCCATAATACACGGGCGAGCCAACGATGAGACCATCCACATCGTCCAGCTTCTCTGAGATGCGGTTGCAGACGTCATCATCGAACACGCAACGGTCCAACTGCTTGATTTTACACTGTGCACAGGCGATGCAGCCACGGACGGGCTTCACACCAATATGTACAATCTCAGTCTCTATTCCCTGCTGCTCCAAGGTCTTTGCGGCCTCACTCAGTGCCAGGAATGTGTTGCCCTGCTTATGGGGGCTACCGTTAATCAAAAGTACTTTCATAATCGTATATCTTTATTGGCTATTTATCTATGCTTACAAGCGTATATTGGCGGCTGCCGAGACCTATCTTTTCGGCATGCTCAATGGTGTGTACGCCATGCTGCTTGTCGATGCGGTTCAGCAGGTCGGTTGGGTCGTTCTTCGCCGTCACCTTCTGGCTATTGATGATGTCAATACAGGCCTGGTCGAGGGCCACTGGGTCGGTAGAAGCCAGGATGCCATAGTCCTCCAACTTCACTGGTGCAGGATGATCCACGCAGTCGCAGTCTATCGACATATTGTTCATCACCGAGATATAGATGATGCCCTGTTGTTTCTGGAAGTAGTTCACCACAGCCTGTGCTGCTGCCGCCATCGACTCGAGGAAGCCGTCTTGATTGCCGACGTACTCAGGCGTCCAGAGCTTACTCATGTCGAGCTTCTCCATCTTTCCTGCTGAGTGGATATAAGCCTTGCCGTTCTGACTGGCACAGCCTATGGAGAGGTTCTTCAGCGCGCCGCCGTAGCCGCCCATGGGATGACCCTTGAAGTGGTTCAGTGCAATCATGAAGTCGTAGTTGGCCATGTGTCCTCCTACAATGTCGTACTTGATATTGCTCTGATCCTTCACGGGAATGCGCATCTCGTCGTATTCGTCCATGATGTCCACAGGGAAATACTTCAGAAAGCCATGACGCTCGATGACCTTCCAGTGGTTAGCCGACGAATTGCGGTCGTCCTTCTCGTTACCTGGTCCGCTGCTGTAGGCGGTGTTGCACTCCACGATGGTACCGTCCACCTCGAATATCAGGTCCTTGACGAGTTCCGGTTTCAGGTAGTTGGGATTACTGCCCTCACCCGTGCTCATCTTGACAGCCACACGTCCTCTGGCCTGTACGCCCAGTGCCTTGTAGATTTTTACCAATGACTCGGGCGTAATCTCCCTGGTCAGATATACCGTACTCTGTGCAAACACTGTCGATGCCACCAGCATTAATACGACAACCATTAATGACTTTTTCATAATCTTCTTGTTTTAGTTTTAGAATTTGGCTGTAAATATACAAAAAATCTGCCACATCACGATGGATATGGCAGAAGATTTGTTCATAATAGCGGGCTGCTTCGGTCGCCTTACCTTGCATCTGACATACCTGTGCGCGATGAAGCAATACCAAGGCGCGGAATGTCTTGACTTCTTTGTCAATGGCCTTAGGCTGGGCCTCATACACGGCAAGCAGCGAGTCCATACGGTCTACCCATATACCCGCATCCAAATGATGATTGATGTGTGTTGCAGCGATGTTCTCTAATGTTTCAATGCAGATTGCCAACGGCCTGCACGTAGAGTCGTTGGGAGTGCGCAGTACCCACTGATAGGCCTCGTTATAGCTCTCGACGGCTTCTTCGTGTTGTTCGAGCATCATTTTCGTGTCGCCAAGACACAGATATAGCGTCTGCAATTCACGGGCCGTTAACGGATTGTCCACCTGCTTGAGCAGGTTGATAAGACGGAGGGTGATGCGCATGGCCGAATCGTAATTACGCTGACTGTTCAGGATGATTACCAGGTTTGTTCCGGCATGGATGTACTCCCAGAAATCTGCAGCCGGTGGGGTATCGTCGGCTATAGCGCTACGAAGATGCTCCATGCATTTGTCTATCTGTCCCAATTGGAAATAGGCTACGCCTCGTAAGCCGTCGACGCGTATCTGAGACAGTTCTCCGGCCTCTGCCAAACTGTCGGTAACGGCAAGGAAGTGCTTAAAGTCTCTAGTAAACCTGGCTGCCAGCGCAATGCTGTCGCCATGGGTTTGCACCATAGCTTCAGGGATGTCACTGAGACTCTGACTGTCGTTCCCTTTGCAGCCCGTCATCAACAAGGCTACTATCGCTATATATTTATATGGTATAGTTTCTGTCGCATATCGTTTCGAGCTCACAGCGTGCCTGTCCCTCTGTGAGGTACGAACAAAGTTAGAGTGTGCTATTCTACGATCCAATAGGATAACATGAAGGCTTATAAAACCAAAAACCTCCTGCAACTTGCTCAAGGTCCTCATCGTTGAGCTCCTGCTTCATCACTACTTTCTCATCTTGGTCTAAGCCGGTGATGGAAACCTTCTTTACTTCATCATCGAGCTCAATATTGAGCACTCGCTTGTCTTTATTCTCTTCCATAATCTATGATTTTTAAAAACCTTTGTGATTAGTAATTTGCCGCAAAAATAGGAAAAAAAATGAAACTACCAAGAGAAAAACAAAAAATAATGCTCACTGGGCAGTTTGCATATATCACGGGGACACCCCCATGATACAAAGTGCCTGTCCCCATGACCCTGTGGGGTCGGTTCCCGTGTGTACTTGAGCACAGACCCAATAATACACTAAGAAGCCCGGGCGGTAGGCTCGGGCTTCTTGATTAATGGGGTCATAAGGACGACCGATGTATGGGGGTTAAGACAGCTGATTAGAAGCTGTAAGCGAGTGTGCAGAGGATCTGATGGCGGTTGTCCTTGACGGAGACGGCGCTGGCCTGGTTGGTGATGGTCTCGACGGTGTCGTTGCCGGAGAGGCCGTTCATGTAGGGATAGAAATCGCCGGAGCGCATCTGGTACTGGTAAGCCAGGTCGACGCGGAACTGGTCGAAATAGAATCCTACGCCAGCGGTGAGGCGGTTGGTGGACTTCCAATTGGTGTAGTCGGTGGTGGAAGCCATCATGCAGCCGGGAGAGTTGAGCGTCAGGTCGCGGACACCATCGGACTTGTACATGGGCGACACGTAGTTGTAGCCGACACGCACGGCGATGTTCTTGTCGATTTTATACTCGGCACCGGCCTTCAGGGTTGACACGCCCTTCAGCGTGCGCTGCGTGTGAGCCTTCATGACGGGGTCGCTGTCGCTGTTGTCGTGGTAGTCGCCATACCAGTCGTAGCCGGCGCTGGTGATGCTGCGCATGTCGTTGGTGGAATAGTCGGCGTATTCGTAGCTCAGGCCGAGTGCCAACTCGTTGTTGATGGTGTGTCCGGCCGAGATGCCAAACTTCCAGGGGGTGTTGAAGCGGAAGTCGGCCTTATCGTTCATTTCGAGCAGCATGCCATACTGGTCGGACAGCGAGCTGGTGTTCTCGGTGGTGAGCTTGTAGAACGTGGGCGAGGCTACGCTGACACCGATGCGGAAGGGTGACTCCTCGACGGGACGTACGATGACGCCAGCCTTGACGTCGAAGCCCGTACCGGTAATCTTATGATTGTCGATCATCTTGCCGTACTTGATGTCGGGGTCGGTGATGGACACAAGGTCTTCCTCGTACTCGGTATAGCTGTTGTAGTGGACGCCCTTGATGCCCACGGTGAGTCCCAGATAGACGCGGTTGTTGATGTTGCCGCTGAGGTTGAAGTCGTACTCGCCGATGTAGCCCGTCTGGGCGCGATTGAACATGTAGCCGTCGGAATTGATGTAGTTGTACATCGGATTGCCGGTTTCGGGATCTGTGCCCGACTCCATCATCTTCAGACACAGCTCGTCGACCATGCTGACGCCATAGCGCTGTTCGAGACTGCCATTGACGCCCTTGATGTAGGTCTGGCGGTTCTGCGACGAGCCATTGACCGAGCGCGCTGCGGCAGAGAGCACGTGATTGAAGTTGCGGCTCTTGTGGAAATTGAAACCGAAATTGATGAAGCTGTGGACGCCCGAGCGTGTGGACACGACGAAACCAAGCTGGTCGAACGACGGGGTGGTCTTCGAACCGTCGGCGAACGACTTTCCTTCAGACTGCGAGACGAGTCCGAACGAGCCAGCGACCTGGCTGTGGCGGAAGAGACCGATGCCGGCAGGGTTGCTGCCAATGGTCGAGATGTCGGCGCCGAGTGCGTCCATCGCACCACCCATGCCCACATAGCGGGCCGTTCCGTTGAGATCCTCCGTTGCCAACTGTGCACCGATGTAGGTATCGAGATTGACGGCATCCTGAGCCTTAGACTGCACTGCCACGAAAGCCAATGCAGCGAAAACAAATATCTTCTTCATAACTGTAACTTCTTTAACTTCTTTAACTTCGATAACTTCTCTAACTTCTTTTTCTATTTTCGTCCGCCAAACGAACGTCCGCCAGAAGAGGTACGTGCACCGCCGCCACCGCCGCTGAAGCCACCGCCTCCGCCGAAGCCGCCACTGCTGGAGCGCGACGAGCCGAACGAGCTGTTGCTGGAGCTGCGATTGCTGCCAAACGAACGGTTACCATCGTAGGTGGTACGGCCCGTGTTGGTGGTACGACCGAACGAGCGGTTGTTGTTCTGATACGTGGTCCGACGGCCCTGATGGGGCGTGGTGCGCACCGTAGAAGCATACCAGCGGGGACCGTAGTAACCATAACCATAGTAATGCCAGGGACGGTAGTAACCATAATAATAAGGAGAATACCAGCCTCCGTAATAGCCGTAAGAGCCATAGTACCACGGATCGTTCCAGTACCAATAGTCGTAGTCGTACCAGCTGTACCACCGGTTGTAGTACCACGGCGACGACCAGCGTCCGTCACGATAACCGTCCCAGTAGGCCTGACTGGGTGTGTAGTCGTCGAAACGCGTCATGCGACGTGTGAGCTGATAGTCTTCACCCTGTTCCGTCTGTGCGATGGAATCGGGATAAACACCACGGACGGCAGAGAAATCGATGATGTCGTTGCCCAGCGAGTCGGTCGGGGCAGCAATCATCCTGCGATTATATTCATCTGTCGTGCGCGAACTGCCCGAATAGTAAGTATTCGAAGGCATGCCGTAATTGTAGACCTCCTTGGCCTTGACTTCCTTGGAGGGGACAAAGTACATATCGTCGTCCTGTGCCACAGCGGCGATAGGCAACACTCCGAAAAGGAGCAGTGACATTATCAACTTTTTCATCTTCATTTCTCCTATGTTTAATTGTTCACGATGCAAAATTAATATTAATTTCACTGCAAAAGTAAGGAAAAACCCTAAGAAATGATAGGTTTTTCCCTATTTTTTGTAATTTTGTAGTCCTAATTTAACATTACGATGAAATATTTTGAAGTAGAATTCACTATTACGCCCTGTTCGCAGGTGGCCCAAGACCTGCTGTCGGCTTTGGCGGGAGAAGCAGGTTTCGAGACCTTTGAAGAGACGGAAACGGGGCTGACTGGCTACGTGCAGCAGTCGCTGCTGGACGAGTCGGCATTGCAGCAGACGATAGACGGTTTTCCCCTGGAGGACACCCGTATTACATATAAGGTACGCGAGGCAGAAGACCGTGACTGGAACGAGCAATGGGAACAG
>Ga0310694_10000756_pt1 | contig 40477 bp, 52 predicted proteins | sample 174DNAGHGhighgp2_FD_203884 | JGI IMG/M metagenome (GOLD analysis project Ga0310694, IMG submission 203884) | Sheep rumen microbial communities from Palmerston North, Manawatu-Wanganui, New Zealand - 1742 DNA GHGhigh gp2 (v2) (version 2) | ecosystem: Host-associated > Mammals > Digestive system... | reverse complement strand
TTGCCCGTTTTCGTCTGGCCTCACTGACAAGGTAGTATGCATACTCCTCGAAGATGCGATAGTCACGGTTGGTATTGGCCTTGCTCAGATTACTTCTGGTCACATGCTTGCCAAATCCGAGATGATAACACTTCTGATGATGGGCCTCTGTGGCGACAATCAAGTCTCTCATGCTCTCTCGGTTACCAAGTTGTCCGAACATCAATGTAAGAAGTTGATTCCAACATGTGAAATGCTTCACATAGCGGTTACCACCGTACTTGTCAACGATGTGACGAAACTTATCTGAGTCCATAAAAGCGACCAATTGGGAGAAAACGTATTTGGGCTTGTTCATATGCAGTCATCCATTTTGACTGCAAAGATACAAAATCAAATCGTCGCACCCTAAAAATCTCTGTAACTAACTATATTTCAATCATTTCAAAGAGCGCTTAGCGATTTTTAGTGGACAGCAATGTAAAGAAATATTTAATGAAGAAGATTAAAGTATTTACCGCATTTAGCGGTTACGACAGTCAGTGTATGGCCCTTGAAAGGCTTAAAGAGACTAACCCCTGCTTCGAATACGAACTGGTAGGATGGAGTGAGATCGATAAGAAAGCTATTGCTAGTCATAATGCAGTTTTTCCCGAATATGCATCTTGCTGGTATGGTGATATAACAAAGATAGATTGGAGAAAAGTACCCGACTTCGATTTGTTTACATATTCCTCACCTTGTCAATCGTTCAGCATTTCCGGCAAGAGGGAGGGTGGTGAAGAAGGTTCAGGAACAACATCGTCGCTTCTGTGGGAATGCCGACGTGCAATAGAAACGAAACGACCTAAGTATTGTCTTCTCGAGAATGTGAAAAGTTTGGTTGACAAGACAATGTATCATACTTTTGATGATTGGATGATGGCGTTGGTCAATTTGGGGTATATTAATGATTGGAAGGTCTTGAATGCGGCTGACTATGGCATACCACAGCATCGTGAGCGTACCATCATGGTCTCAATTCGAGAGGATGTTTACGAAGGATTCTCTTTTCCGGAGTCTTTCCCTCTTGAGAAGATGCCGGAGGATTTTCTCGATAAGGACGTAGACCGAAAATTCTACATGGACGAGCAAAGGAAGGATGCTTTTTTTGACTTGCTCGAAAACGCCACGGAAGGTTATGAAATCTGTACATCCTTTGGGACTAATGTTCCCCCTTCGGTTGAGGGACGCTGTATAAAACAATTTATATCACCTGCCTGTAAAGGTGGTGTGATCCCTACATTAATGGCAAATGGTGCCTGTTCCGTTACCACAATGTATAGTGTTGGCGACCACCCTTGTCCTGGTATTATTGAAATAAGAAAGAATAATTAAGAATATGAAGAAGACAAAGATCATCAGAAGAAGAGCAATTAATGCGCATAAAAGTAGCATTCTCAATGCTGTTAAGAACATAACTGAGGGAGAGAGCGTGTGGATAAGGAAGGCGACCCCCAAAGAGACTCTACGTTTCATGGGGGTAAATGACCGTCTGATTGACCGGCTGGTCAACCCTGTTGGGGAGTTAGAAAAGCTTGGCTACAATGGAGCCGAGATAGAAGGTTTGCTAACCGTTAATGGAGAACGGCAAAAAGTAAGTGATCGGGACCTTTATTTCATGGCAGGAAACTCCATTGCCGTGGGTATGTTGCATAATGTGTTTAGGGCGATGTTTATTGACAATGTAGCATCGGATGTGGCTAAATGAACTGGTATATGATATAGTATGAGGTCCCCCAATATTATATACAAAGTTTTTTGTAATATAACAAGAGCGATATGGAGGTGTATTAAATTATGATACACCTCATACCTCGTATACTTTTATTCGCAAGACAAAATTTAAAATAGATAACAAGGGCTATAGTTAGACATATTGAATTATATCAGGGAAAGACAGTCCAAATATATGCCTTGTTCGTTAGATGTGACTTGTAGCCTGTTACTTCATATTTCAATACTCATTTCCAATACTCATAAACATATATATGTCTTTTTTATACTTAATATATATCTAATGCTACATGGCTACATGTATTATAAAGAATTGTGTATTAAGGAGATTGTGGTAGCCTGAGTGTAGCTGTTGATATGTGTATGGCTACATCTGCTATGTGAAAAAGATGAATTGAATAGGAGCAAATGAACGGATAACACGAATAAATACATATGTACTATCTTTTGGATGAAAAAATGTAAATCTAGAAGCCTCCCGTCTTGATGGCGAGAGGTTTTTTTGAGAAGAGAAAAACAATTTTTAAAAAGTAAGGTATATAAATATAGAAGATAAAAATTTTTTTTCATTCAAAATGACAGAAAACAATTTTGATTTTGGCTCTCAAGCCTTAGAGCAATCTCCCGAAGGGGTAACAGCTCTCAACAAGTTGGCACAAGGAACTATGGTTGCTAGCCAATTAGTCAATAATGACGCAGGACAGATTATGCAGGGGCGGATTGACCGTCTGGAACAGGAGCGTTTGGAGATTAAGGCAAGGGTGAGCGTATTTGCCGAACTTCAGATCTCTTGTAATTCTAAGGGTCCTAAACAGACGTCATCTAATTATGTGGCACTTCTCCGTAACCATCCGGAGTTCTCGAATAAACCAATCAGGAAGGACCTATTCTCTTCAAGGATATACATCGGTGAGAAACCTTTCACAGATGAGGATTTGGCAATTATAAATGCAAAATTCTCTGATATAACAGATTGTCAAATGGAAAACCGTCAGAAGATATATGACGCAATTATTAGATTTGCTTCAGAGAATACTTTCAATCAACTGACCGAATACTTGGATTCGCTCAGATGGGACGGAATAAATCGTATACCTACACTTTTTGTGGATTTCTTGGGTGCCGAAAACAAGGAACTTTACAAGACCATGGCGAAATTATGGATGATTGGGGCTGTTAAGCGCGCTTATGAGCCTGGTTGCAAATTTGACAACATCGTTATCTTATCAGGCCCCCAAGGTATTGGTAAGTCAAATTTCTGTGAACGTATGGCCGTGCGTCAGGAATGGTATTGTGAGAATGTCCAGATTGGTGCAAAGGACGGCTATATCCAACTCCTCGAAAGTTGGATAGTGAATATGGATGAAATAGCAAGCCTGTCAAAGAAAGATTCCGCAACAGCAAAGAACTTCCTAACCTCACGTCAAGACAAGTTCCGTTCCCCATATGGCCGTTTTTCGGAAAGTTACGACAGACATTGCGTTTTTATCGGGACAACGAACGATGAACGTTTTCTGAAAGACTCAACAGCAGTCACAGAACGTCGATATTGGGTGGTCCCTTGCTCAGGAACTCGTTCGGATGCAATCAATCGCTATAAAAAGTTGACTCCGGAATATGTCGATCAACTATGGGCCGAAGCTGTGTCTTATTATAAGGAATCAAAAAAAAGCGGAAACGAAATTCCGTTATACATACCAGAGGATCTTTGGGAGGAGTTCGTTTCTGAACAGTTAAAACACAAACAAGAAGATGATTCAGAGCTTTTTATCTTTCTGGATGATGCTCTTAATCGCGAATATATGGACTTCCTGGATGACTCATCTTTGTCAAAACAGTATGCTTCAAGTGATTGTCCTGGCGTCAAAAGACTCCAAGATAAGTTTTCCATAAACGCCATAAATCAACTCCTTCGGGACCAGCACATAGTTACATGGAAGGGCTGTCTAAAGCAATATGCAGAAATGCGTCCAAATATTTGGACTTATCAGAATATACGCAATGGCTCCTCTGTTAAAAAGGGACTAAAGCGCGTAAAGGAATCAACTATAGAAAAACCAGAGTTATTAATCATATGACTTCAAAAGATATTTCAATGATGAAGATAAGGTGTTACCCTTGCCCGAAGGCAACTGGTATGCATAAGGACTTACCCCTGGGACATTACTTAATGTTAGCTCATGATGACACAGATGTCAAGAATATATGTGAATATCTCAAAGTTCACGAGAAAGGACAAGATGACTATGACAAAATGAAGATAAGTAATCGGTGCGCAACTATTTCCTGTATTTGTGAAGATGGAGCGAGGAAAGACTCGTCCGTACTTGTCAGGAATCCGCTAATAGTAGTAGACATAGACCAGGACGACAACCCTCGTTTACGTGATAGCAATTCACGTATGGAGTTGTTCCACAGATTATTTAAGATTAAGTGTTGTTATGCTGCAGGAATATCATGTTCAGGGAAAGGTATATACCTTATTATATATATTGGACACAATATTGATGATTCTGATTTCAAAGGTGCTTTTTTCGCTTTAGAAAAGGAGTTTATGGATTCAGATATCAAGATTGACAAGAAGTGCAAGAATATATCAAGGCTCCGTTATGCATCGTCCCATGATCTATTGATAAAAAGTGCGTCAATTGAAATTGAACCTTACCTGAAAAGGGTTGAGAAAGAACAAGAAAGAATAGAGCCTTCTCTACATTATTACGGTAATTCTTTTGGATGCTCTCCACAGGAAATATTATCTGAAGTCATCACAATGTTAATTGAAGGTGGATTTCGGGCTGATGATTATAATTCTTGGATATCTTGTGGTTTCGCCTTACAGCCTCTTGGGACACTGGGGCTTGAATTGTTTGACCGTATCAGTCAGGCATCAAACAAATATGGTGGATTTAACGAAGTGGCAAAGAAGTATTCTGAACTATACAAACCTTCAGTGACGGAGAACGATTGCTATGCAAAGTTTTATGCTATAGCGAGGCGTATTCTCGGTCCAGGGTACTATTTTGAAGCTCAACGAAGGATTCTTCACCGGAAAATATACAGCACTAAATGAAATAGCCCCAAATAGCCCTGGGAGAAAAAATCTTCCAGGGCTTTATGTACAGGCCAAAATTCTGCTTATTGAAGATTGTGCATAAAGGTAGTCTTTGAAGCCTATAAAGTAGTCAAATAACATAGTTGGTCATATAATTCTTTTAAATCTGATACCAAATAAAACCTAAGAATTAAATGACCGGCCTAATTATACCAAATATATCAAAGATTAAGTTGAACATCTCGCTGATTCCTTGTATCTTCGCGAAAGTTGGGGAGATCTTGCTATTTTCCCTGAGATTGAAGAGTTATAAAGGATAGTATTATGGAGAAAAAGACAGCAGTCATTTATGCAAGGACGAGTTCTAGTGGAGCATTGGAAAGTCGTCAAAACACGACTAGACAGGTTGTGGATTTACAACAGTATGCGAAATCCGCAAAACTAAAAGTGATAAAAATATTCGAAGAACACATCTCTGGAGCTAAAAAGAATTCTGAACGCTTAGTTCTCAGTGAGTGTTTGGAATTTTGTAAGAATGAACATGTAGGCATATTACTCGTATCCGAATTGTCTCGTTTGGGCCGTAATGCCTTTCAAGTTTTGTCATCTGTCCAAAGTTTGATGGATTCTTCCATAAACATATATATGCAAAAAGAACGATTTACCCTTCTGGATGCTTTAGGCAAGCCTTCTTTAATTGCGCCCATAATGATTGCTGTATTGGCAACGTGCGCACAGATGGAACATGATAACATTCAGTACCGACTGAATTCTGGGCGTTCCCAGTATGTTAAAAATGGCGGAAAACTTGGACGAAAAGTCGGATATAGGAAACCTGCTGAGCAGAAAGAACAAGAGTATGCGGAGGTAATTAGACTACTCCGGAAAAAATATTATACGCTCAAAGAGATTTCTAAACTTGCTGGTGTGTCAATTAGTACTATTCAAAGAGTCAAAAAAGAATTCTGCCAAAGAGATTAATCTCATAACAAAGTTTTCATTGTATACGGATAAAGAAAGATATCTAAACAGAAATGGTTCCCTCGCTAGCAAAGAACTCTTGGAGTGGACACCCTTTATGTAGAAAAATATGAGAGCATTCGAGTATGCTCTCATTTATTGAGCTAGAGAAGTTAAAACGGAGAGTTGCAATGATTCTCTCTGTTGTAATCATCTCTATCTTTCAGGTAGCCTTCCCATATCTTTTCATATTTCTTCATGATATTCTTTGGTATGGGGAATCTTGGTTTGAATAAGTGCAAAGCATCCACATGTGAGTGATAAGGGAAGTAGGTTGGCCCGTCAATAGTTACATATGAATCGTCAGAGATGTCACCGCAATACAGCTGGCCATCTTCTTCTGCTTTTTTGGCATACCAATCTTTATCTCTTGGTGGTGCAAGTATAAAAACTAGATGAGTTCGGTCACCATCATACCACTCTGCTAGGTCTCCCCATTTGAATCTAATCTCATCTTCACTTCTTCCTATAAAGCCGTCTTCAGACCAATATGAAGGGAAAAGACGTTTGTCTATCATTTCGCCGTTGTCATTGTACAACCAGCATTTTGCATATTCATTTCTGTCATAAACAACATCAAAGACGCGCTCATAGATATAAAGGCAATAGAGGTCTTTTATGTCGATTTGTCCGGAAGCTAAGATATCTTTCATAACTTTTTCCGCTGCTTCGAATGTCTCACAGAAAGCCAGACTGCAATAATCAACTTTATATGTTGGGTAACGGCGAGGGTGCCTGACAATGCAAGCTTCGACTTCGAAGAATCTTCCCTTCGTGCTTATGTCTACGGGTTCAGGCGAAGTCCCGTCCAAATTAAATGTTCCAATAATCATATACTTCTTCTTTTGTTTATTATTATTCGTATTACGACTTAACAAAACTCATTATTTTAATGTTGTTGTACTCTGGATGACTTTTCTGAATCTCTTGTACGATGTCATCATAGTCTACTGATGGCACTTCCAGGAAATCGAAAAACTCTAGATAAGGTCCAGTTTTATACTTGCTATCAATAAAGGTGAATTTGACATTTTTTATTTTCATATGCATAAATCATTTTAAACAGATTTGATTATCGTCATAGCCATACTCATTTTCTTAATTATTTGGTCTTTATATTTTTAATCAATAAAAAAACTATAATATACGCTGAAATAACTGAAGTGCAATATAAAGCTCGATCTTTAACAAAACATACAGTATGATAGAAACACTATTGTAATTCTCATTGCTTTTTATAATGAAAAATGTGCTTTTATTAATGTCCCAAATTATATTATTATTCAGCTATTTCATTAATATACTACTTCATTATATCTTAAAAGGATACTATATAGAACAGATAGTTGTTTTCTTAACTCTTGCGCATTATTGTTGAGCATAAGCGTTTGCTCATCAAGATAAGTTCTCTTGTTTACATCAATCATTAGTGAACTGTACACATAGCCTGTCGTAGGACTAATGGAACTACCATAGGGAGAGTTAATCCCCACTTTATACCCATGGCTGTTGAAGAACTTACTGACAAGTTCTATAATGAATTCTGTGGGTTTGCTCCAATCCTCATTGCAGCCAATGCATACGTCAACATCACTTATATTTGAGGGGAACGAATGACAGTCTATCAAAAGTGAATGCTCATTTAGCATTTCTTTCAATCTGTTGATATAACTATAGTAGTAGCTTACCATATCCAGTCGCTCTTTTTCATTAATATATCGATGAATATTATTGAACTCAGTATATATGACTCCTTGCCCATCTTTCTCCGAAGGGTCATCAGGCAACCTTTTTATATCAACGACAAAACGAGAGTAGTCTGCTGTGATAACCTTTATTCTTTCTCTTGTTTCAGGAATGAAGATGTAGTCGGTGAACCAGTCCGTCCACCGTCTAACTTCAGACAATATTGCCTCTTTGTTGTCCCATATTGTAGTCCCTAGCCCATCTATGCTAGCATGAGGAATATTCAAAACAATGTTGTCATACCATCTTTCCTTGGCACTAAAAATGCAGCTTCTTCCTCGTAGATCTTTTGGTAGTATCCTAGAGGGTTCAGCCGGAACTTTCTCAGCGCCTTTCTTCTCTCTTTCTTCATCATGGGGGTGTAGAAGTAGGTTCCCCCTCCTTTTACATACTTTACACATCTCTTATACTCCTTACGATATATTGTTTCGAATAATCTTTCTCCTTCGTCTCTCAGTTTAAGAAAGTCGTCTATTTCGTCTTCAGATTTATTAAACGGTAAAAGCCCGATTAAATGGACGTGGTATTTCTTCCAGAGTTCTTTGTCTATCGCGCTATACCTACGATATAGCTGATAGATTCGCTTGTTCCTTTTATCGATCAGCCTGCTGCGCCTTCCCCTCATATTCATAAGAACAGTAACACAAGACCACCAGCGATGATGGCAATCCAGATGAGGATCCCCCCATTGTCGCCCAAACAACAATCACCTACCAGGGTAATAATTTCAAGTATAGTGCCTAAAAGATAGAACAGAAAATAGGCTATACCACAACCTACTATAAACCAAAAAGCTAACGATAACATAATCTTAAATCTTATAGTTATGCTTACACCCTTCATGTCAGCGGCTCAGCTTTTTCTGTACTGCAAATTTACTACAATAGTATGTACAATCCAAGAAAAAAATAAGGCGAGGTTTGAACCCCCGCCCGTTTTGGTATAAAGTAATAATGATACTTTTATTATAAGACTAAAAATCATCATCTACTTCTAAATTGGTCTTCCCTGCAGCATTGTTCATTCTCGACATTGCAGCTTTAAGGTCTTCTGCTAAAGTCATGGTGTCCTTCTTCGCTTCCGGCTCGTTTTTGCGGACTTTCAGTAAGAGGGGATACAAGAACACTCTACGCCATCTTGCCAAAACGTTGAAGTGTGGTAACTTCACATATCGGCATCCTTCAATTTCATGTTCTGGCTTGTTGTGGACAGCAACCCAACATGGCTTTTCTGAAGAAAGAAAAGTATTCTGCTTCTCAAACTCTTTGAACTTGTAGATTAGCTCTTCGCGCTTGATCCTTTCTTCTGAATCATCAGGCTTTAGTTCATATTCCATATGCTCCTGAAGCTTCTTTGATGCAGTACAAGCAGGATCTATCATCACTCGTACATAATCTGTTAACTGGTTGAAGAAAGAACAAGCGGTGGTAATACCGATGACGATATCCGGTTGCATTGCATCGCAGAACTGTTTAACTTCTTCCATTGCAGCATCCGGATCCATTGGAAGTGTCTTCTCTATGACAAGCCACTCGCTTGCTTTCAAGCATGTGCGCATTGCTGTCTGAGGATACTCATCAGAATGGTCATAAGAATAGTCTTCGAAGTACTCATGGAATATGACGACCTTCTTCTTTTCTGCAGGTTTCTCCTCGATTACAATATCTTCTGGCGAGAACACTGGACGTATGCTAAGTCCCTGGAATCTATCACGGGGGTCAATCCGGTTGAAGACACTAACTTTCTCATCGTCTTCTTCGCCAAAGAAGATCGCCCATGCACGCTCAGGATTGTCTTTGTAAAGCGTAGAAGTCCAATAATGTGCCAAAAAACGGTCATCTCGGATTTCGTCATCTTTGTAGTAGCCGACAACTGGTAGTACTATCTTGTTTCCGTTTGGCCCCGTTACAAGTATAGCTCGTCTGGGGTTTCCAATGGAACACCATGTCATATTACATTCATTAACGAGTTCCCTAAAGTTGTCTAAAGTCGGCAAACGCCATCTGCCACCCCATTGCTGTCGGGCTATATCGTAATTTGTGTTCAGACTTGTACCATCGGTTAAGTTCTCTTTACCTGTTCTATGCTCATAACGTATCTTGCTGTATGAATTGTACTCAGACAAGGCTCCCCAAGCGTAATAGGGTTCAAGGAACAAACCACCCTCGCCGACATTCATTGTTGCCCACATTGTGCCGCTCGGCAAACCCAAGTCAACATACATTCGCCCCTTCTCGAATGTCATATCTTCGTTAAGTTGATGTCTACCTACTCTTAGTTTACGTTTGTCAGCATAAACAGTAACAACTTGCTTTTCTTGTATTCTGCCGACCACCTTTATAAGTTCCTTAGCGGCAGCTTTTGGAATCTTCAGTTTAATATCTTTGTCAGTATGAAGTATAAGATCCCCATTTTTGGGATTGACATACTGGATGTACTTCATATTGATTATGTATGACCGGCCAATACGTTCAAGATGGTGCTCAACCATCTTTCCTTCCTTTTCAATCTTGTTCCAGAGTTGACCAAGCTGTATGCGGATGGTTTTGTACACAGTATGCTGAACCATGTATATATCGCAGTAGTTTCCAGAACTTGTACAAAAAAGTATGTCTGGAAGCGTGATGAAGTACTCCTTTTTGGCATCTACTAAGTGTAACTGTTCTTTATTCATATAATGAATTTTTACAAAAGTAAGTATTCTCAATGAAACTTACAAATTGCTTAGGATTTTACAGGATTAATTTGGTACATTATGGAAAGAAAAGTATCCTTCTTTGGCAAAATATTCCAATAGTTTATTTAACAAACGTCAAAAAAATCTTTTAGTATGGTATGTAAAAGTAATAACACGGATTTCCCTTATGATCATTAAAGACAGCATTAACTTCTTTGCAGAAATGTTTGTTGTGCATCATTTCTTTCCCCCTAATGGTTTGGGTGGATATCTTTTCAAAATCTGTGTAGAAGCTCAAGTTTGCTACTCTAAAAATAGCGATGTTGCCTATGCTCTTAGCAAAGAGATAAAAGTCTAATAAATACCATTCATCATCATCATCATCATCATTAGAATATACGCCAACAGGATTAACATATTCATAACCTAATTCTTGCATTTTGTTTTTAAGATCAGTCACATTTCCTAATTCGGGTTCAAAATAAGTAATCATATTATCATTATTTTTATAATCTCCTACTCCCTTTCAAGCGTTTCGGCAACTTCTTTTTCTTACCAATTGCAAATAGTAAGTATTTCTCCTTGTAATTTCGCTTTATATGCGATAAGCCAATACTTCCCAATACCGTTCGTCTGACCAGCAGACCCCATGTGAATGTTTTGCCATTCGGCTCGGCATTTCGGGCACTCTGCGAGAATTATCGTCTTCATTGTAATCTCACTTTGGATACCTTTGGCCTTACATTTGGGGCACTCTAGGTCGTAAGCCCAGTAGTTAGGGTTCTCATCATCGAGACTGTGACAGTCCCGGATGATCAGCAGCCCCATACGACCCAATTGTTCGTCCGGATGACGGGACTTATAGATGATAACATATCCACCGTACTCATCGTCTATAGGATTTTGGGGCTGTCCTTCTTCCTTGTTGATGGTGTGGATGTTACATTTAAAGTTCACCTTAGCCGGCTCTGTTGCATAGCAAAGAACTGGTAGAACAAATATGAGAAAGGTAAGAATGGCCTTCATATCACATTATTAACATCCTAACTCCGCACGGAAATCGCTTGACAACTAAATTGGGTAGTTCCTCTCATAATATTCTCCAAAAGTCTTTGCCAGTTCAGCGGATCCTGTATTGAGATTTATGATACGTGCAAAAGCATCACGAACGCATTGCAACTTTTCTAAGCTATTACCATTCGCGAAAGAAGAACTTTCTTCTTTCTTTTCTGGTAGATATGTTGAACAGAACTCTAACCAAAGCTCATTTGGTACCTTTTCAAGGGCTTCACGTAAGTAATCCTCGTAAATGCCAGGATACTCTTTATTTAGAATTGAGCGCCCAAGAGTGGCTGCGTAAGTGTATTTTAAAGGATTCTTATTTAGCAAGAATATCAGCATGTTACGATAGCTGTTGGAGATATTTGCCCAATTGCTTCCGTTCCAACTATTACCCATAAACAAATTCTTGAAATCATCTGAGAAGACCAGTATATTGCTTATTACTGGCTCTACATTGGCAATCCCTAATTCATTGGTAGAATTTGCCCATTTCAACCACTCTTCGAAATTAGTTTCTTTCATTTTGTTTCTGCTTTAAATGATAACTAAATAAGTCGACTTCCTCTCGTGGTAACCTAATAGTTAATTTTAATGGTTGCCATCGTTACCATATTGACTTTGCGGCCTTTGAAATCACGTTCCTCTGCCATCTGATTCAGGCGAGTTCCTCCTTTTCCTCCATCACTATACCAGTGGTATTTCTCTTCGGATATAAAATCTTCATATTCATCCGTTTCACCACCAGCGTACCATACTCTAAATTTAACATGATAAGTTGCCATATATCTACATTATTATATTATTCCTACTCCCTTTCAAGCGTTTCGGCTTCCTCTTCTCATTTTGCAAAATTACAGTATGAAATGACTATTTCCAATAGTTGAATATGTAATATGTATGAACCAACCTTATTTTGTTATGAACCTCTATTGACCTTTTGCTTTTGCAAAAGATTCTTTGATTAACTCCATGACTCTATTCACAGGCTCATGAACAAAGATTTCTTTGATTTGTTCATATTCTGTCATTCTAATAAAAGCAATTCGAGTTATTTCAGTTCGTGAATAAGGCGAATAATCTTTGTCTTTATTATCTATTATGTCTGTCTTTATTGAGATTGGTAGTCCCCCCCAATCACTTTTTTCTATATTATCACCACTTTTAACACGTTCGTTTATGTATGCATTGATATAAATGGTGCATGAGTCTTCATGCCTTCTCAATTTTTCTCTTAAAGGTAAAACTTCTGTAAGTTCAATAAAACCTGTTTCTAATGCTTTACTTATAGAAGGATTGGGAACTGCAAGAAAAAGATTATGTGTATATTTGGAAAAGTATCTATCTCCATCAACCCATTTACATAATTCTTCTTGTCCTTCAGCATTAATATTTGATAGTAAACCATTAATTCTGAACTCTTTGCAATCAATATTATCCAAAGCCTTGGGTTCGATAAACTCTATGCCTCCAGTAAAGTCTAGTGTTTCAAATTCTCCTTGAATCGCTTTTTCTGCAAGCTTTTTGCAATTCAATGGTATTATTAATTTATAGCTTTCACCTGGTTTGTAAATTGCTTCAGGGCGTATGTTTTCCACACTTATTGGCACTTCATCATTTGAATGATAATGAATCATGTCTCTTCCGTCTTTTGTATATAAAGAACCTACTTTGGAAGATTTTAGGTACTTGTTTGTTTCTTCAACCTCAAAAGTACTGTTTTGGCTTGTGCCAAATTCGATGTCTTTATCATATTCCTGCATCCTCTTAATAGTAACATTTTTGATGTCTTTTGGAATAAAGATATGCCATTCTTTGCAATTGACAATGATTTCCGTAATAGGATACTCACCAGATGGTGCATTTGTGTCATCGTCCCAGCATATTGTTAACGACTTCGGTATTTTAAATGGATTACTTTTTGTGCCAAATTCTTCTTTTTCTAATAATAAAGTTGCATTGTCGTTCTCGATAAATGCATTTAGGTTGCTTCTATTTGACCAATAATATCTATCCATTCTATTTTAGTTATGTGCCATAGGCTCCTGTCCGGCATTAAACATAAAAACTACTCATTGGAATAGGCGAATCTCAAACCTCTGGGCATAAAAAAGCGTGGAACCCTCATTGTTGCTAGTTCCATCACTGAGGCCTTCGAACTTGCCCTTACCAAAGAACGAGCAACGAAGGCCCACGCTGTATGTATATAACAAGTCTCGGCCATAAAACATGGCGAGAAGACATGTGCAATACACACATAGTGGCGCCTATCGTTACTATGCCTTGTTGGTAATTGGAGTGTTCGAAGTTCCAGTGAACAAAACATAGCGTCAATAAACGCTTTTTTCCGTAAGTTTCTCCCGCTGACACCAACTCCACAGAGATGGTCATGAAGCGAAAGGTTTTGCAGTTGCGCATTTGAAATACGCATATTAGCACCAACAAATTTAGGCATTTTTTTGCAAAAGACCAAAAGAAAGTAAAAATAACCTAATTATATTATAATTATTTAAGGAATAGAACGTGATATAGATGTTGATTCATCACAAGAAACAATTTATTCACAACAAAGACGCTTAAAAAATAGTATTAAAATAACTTCTTTGTATCTTTGCATAAAAAAAGAAAAGATGAAAAAAGAAAAGTTAGATCGTAAGCTGGCAGAGTTCGATAGGCTATTCAAGAACTATTATGAAAAGCCGTTTGAAGTGCAGAAGGCCGAAGTCCAGCATATAGAGCAGGAAGTTCGTAACATTGTGGGAAATGACCCTGACTTCTTGGATAGTGAAATCCTTAGGGATCGAAGGGAAGATTTACTCTTTTTACTTGAGAGCAGAAGGACATTGATGAACTGGATGTACCAAGAAACGGATGAAGAAGTTGCTCGAATGGAAATAGTAAATAGTCGATTATTTGAACTGACTAAGCAACTTCGTGAGAAGATGGCTAATGTTTGCGAAAGTGTAGCTTCAGAGGCAAGAGATGATTTTGATGACGATTTTAATGTCGAAGGCACTTTACGATTTAGTTACAATGGGGAAGAATCTTTGCTTTCATACCCTGGCGCAGATGTTTATGGAAGTGACTATCGGTTAATGATTGTGACGAACAATTGGCTTACCGGCGATGATCCGTTACATTATCTTGAGCTTGTTTGCAATGTCAATGATAGTAGAGAGGGTATTCTGAAAACAGGTGACCTAGACGATGACCTATCATGGGAGCATGATATCCCTGGTTGTTATGATTTTTATATTTGTCATACTACAGCAGTTTTCTGTCGCGACTTTGGATATCCTATTCAGGACGTCCTTCAATTGAATGATTTTTGGAACGAGGTGAGAATCACGTACCAACAGTTTGCTACACAAGACCCCAACTACAAATACCCTCGAGACTGATGGATACAATTGCATTAAAGATATATGATGCCACTTTGTGGTTGTATGATAGATTGTGCGCAAAAGAATATGCACATGGAGGCTTATCAGAAGACGATCTTTCCTTGATGAAAGACTTGTTTTTGAGTCTGTCGCTGCAGGCTAAGCACTTGTTGAAGGACTTCTATGCCGGTGAATGTGGCAAGGGAACTGAAGATTTTGATGCCGTTATTGATTATGCGACAGAAAAGGGAATTGTCTGGCATCCGGAACGTTGGAAGACTATGTATAATGGGTTAAGGAGAAGAATCGAAGAGGGACGTATGGTGATAAATGACAGAGAAAAGAATTTGCATTCGCCCCGCTATCTCCTTCCTACGTTGAATAGTCATTTGGCTGCATGCTACTGGATTGAACAAGAAACAGGAAAGACATATGCGGAAAGTCCTGAGCTTTTTCGTAGGTTGTGTAATTATCTCTCTAGTGATGCGCCACTTGTAAATGAATACCCTGGTGTATCGTTGAATGAACAAGCTAGGGTTTCTGAAGAAGTTTACTTAGTTAATGTTGGCGAATATGTAGAATACATCTGCGAGTTCGAAAGACGGATGAGATTACTGATGGAGGAGCGAGGTTTAGCTTTTTACCTTTCTCCGACACCCGAGATGACTGATAAAGTACAATGTCCACCGTGGGGAGCGAAGTTCAAGAATGAAATTGAACGAAAGGTCTTTCTCGCTTTGCATGAAAGCAGGGAAACAGAGTTCCTATATTACTCTTTTGAAGATGGTCACGTCTGTACATCACTTGTAAGAACTATTCCTGTCAGACTTAGCTATGAAGAAGACCATTGGACGCTTATTGGTAAAGATAAGAACAAAGAACTACATGAATACAATGTTCGTCTGATCCTTTGTGTTGACGATGTGGAGATTGAGAGTTACAAGGAAAGATATAAAAGAGCATTCAATAATGCACTTTCAAATATGGGCTTGATTGATTTTTAGAAAAAAGAAGTATGGACAAAAATGAAATCGAAATTCTTCGAATGATGCAGGAACAAGGCTATCGAGAGATAGATAGTTCTGCAATTGTTGTTGCCGAGTTGGGCGTAGTAGATTATTCTTCCAATGTTACTATCAAGGATTATTTGAGTAAAGGTTATAAACTGTTTGACTCGAATCGTTTCGGCGAAGGCTCTCAGCAAATAGGTGAGTTTCTGGTATTTGTAAAAAGGAAATAGTATGAAGTATTCAGACAACATAAAAAGAACTGCATGGGAAGTTCATGAGCTTGCCACGAAGAGAGAAGAGATTTATCAGCCTTTTTCTGATGACCCTATAGTGCTGAGAAAGCTTCCGGCATTAGAACAAGCAAAAGCTTTTGTAGAGATTGCTAATAAACAGAAAGAATATTTGCTAAGTCTTTGTTATGGCGGACGTCGCTTTACGCATGAAGAAGGAGACGAAATTATCCGTCAATACGACCAGTTTGAAGAGATGGCTCTTGATATGCGCGATGAAGTCTTTGAAGAGAACGGAAAGCAAGGACTGCGTCGTGTTACAGGTGAATTGCTTATTCCTGCTATCTTTGACAGTATCCCGGAACGTTATGATTATATTTCTCAGATTAAACCGGAAGTTCAAATGTTACAGTCAGTTCCTGTAATCGTAGATGGTAGATGTGCTCTGTGTAAGATTGATGGAAAGGGAACACTTCTGACAGATTTCGTATATGATAAGATATTCAGGTATTTCTATGGGTCTAATAACTTATTTGTCGTAGAGCAAAACGGTAAGAAAGGACTTCTTGATGATTGTACTGGAGAAGTGGTAGTACCATGCGATATGGACGAATTCTATGAGCAAATGGATTCAGATGGAATCATTCCTTACAATCAAGGAAAAAAGTGGGGGATGTTGCATTTTGATGTGAACACTGGAGCAATCTTTGATGACATTGATATAAGAAGTGAGCAATATGCAAAAGGTAGAATTGAAGATGAATGGTATTTCGTCAAATGGGATGGAAAGCCCACAAAAAATGAAGATGAAGCATGGTTCGGCTCCTGGTATGATGCTGACAAATAAAAAAGCGGAGAATTTCTCCGCTTTTACTTATAAGTCTCCTTTAAACTTCTTGATAGGATTGCCGCGTTCAAGGGTGTTATGGTTCATCCATACTGCTCGATCATGCTGCAATTGTTTATCATCTTCTAGAGATGAGAGTTTCATCAGAAGACGCTCGTGTGCGAGTTTTTTGTTCTGTGACTGCGAACGCATATCTGAAGCTGAAACACTGATACCAGATGGTACATGTGTGGCACGTACAGCAGTTTCAACCTTGTTTACGTTTTGCCCTCCAGGTCCAGAAGCACGCATTGTTTCATAAGTGATCTCACGCTCATTAATTAGAGTAGACTCTAGTGGCTTAATAAAATGTACGCCAACAAAATAGTTCTTTCGTCGATGCCAAGGTCTGAATCTGTTTTTCTGAGCAACCCAGAGAATAGAGCCTTCCCATTCATTTTTCAACGACTTGATGTCTTCACCTTCTACCGCAAGAGTTGCTGAGAACATGCATCCGTTTTCTGGTCCCTCTTCATGTTCTACTAATTCTACTTTATAGCCCAGTCCATTTGCCTGTTCCATAATCTTGTTCATAATAAGTACCACAACCCGGCAGCACTCTACTGGTCCTCGACCAGATGTTATTTGAATATAATACTTGTCCATACTAATCTTCACTCATTCTAACAATTCGGGGAATAATCATTCCCCCAATGTTTACTAACTCTTTTTGTGATTCGATGACTTTTTTAATGTCTTTGTAGGCTTGAGGTGCTTCCTCTGTAGTTCCACCAATCAGCGTTACATAATTCTCTGCAAGATACTTCTTCAGAGCATAGCGACTGATGCTGTTTCTGGCATCAAGACGTGACATGGTTCTCCCTGCTCCATGAGAAGCTGAATACAATGACTCAGCGTTACCTTTGCCAGATACAATATAGCCCGGCGTGGCCATCGATCCTGGGATGATTCCAAGTTCACCCAGATGTGCTGGTGTCGCACCTTTACGATGTATAATGCCTTTTCTTCCATCAGGAAGTGTGTCATGCCAAGCAAAGTTGTGGTGATTGCTCACGTTTGTAAGAGGCTTCAAGCGCAGGGCCTTGGCCACATTGTAGTGAATGCATTCATGATTTACAGCTGAATACTCTCCGGCAATCTCCATGCACTTCCAATATTCCTGCCCGGTTTCGCTGTCCAGACGAAGCCACGCAAACGGCCCTGCCAGCCGTGGAAGTCTACAAGTGTCTTTGGCGATGGCTGTATAATAATCTGCAATGCCGGCTCCAAGCCCTCGACTGCCGGAGTGGCTCAAGATACCGATGTAGTTGCCTTCGGTTAATCCTAACGCATTATTGGACGTCAATTTAACTTCGCAAATGTCAACGAAATGGTTCCCTTTTCCACTAGACCCTAATTGTCGCACAGCTTTCTCACGGAACTTCTTCAGAATAAGAATCTCTCTAAATTCACTCTTGTCGAACAATGGATGATACTGTTTGAAAGGAAGTACACCATCAAGCCCAAAGGCCGTGTTGTTGATCAAGGCTTCAACGGCTCTGTCGCGGAACTTTTCCAGATAGTCTGCCCCAGCATCAAGTATCGTCAGACTCATCCGGCATCCAATGTCTTTCCCTACTGCATAGGGAATGACCACGTCTTCGGTTGTTGCGAGGACACCACCTATAGGAAGACCATATCCGGCGCAGCCATCTGGCATCAGAGCACCAGCTATAGTAACTGGAAGTCTCATTGCCACTTCCATCTGCTTCTTCGAAAGTTCATCAATATTATCTTCTCCATATATATAATAAGGTATAGGAGTATCATTGATTTCGAAAGTGGCGACAGTTGTCTTAGTCGGTGAAAGGACTTCTGCAAGTCTTCCCCATGTACTATCCTTCTTATATTGATCCGGATGCAGATGTATGTCTTGAAGAAGATTAATAATCTCTTCTTGAGTATTGTGCTTACAATGTTTTGCAACCAACTCTATCGCCAGACTTCTGGCGACATTGTCGGTATAGCCTATTTTGCTTAATTCTTTCGGTTTAATATTGCCCATAAATGAATATAATAACTACGCAGGCCTGCATTTATACCTGCAAGAATAAAATTCCGCAACCAAAAGGTTGCAGTTACCTAAACTCTGTGGGGATTTGTACTTACTTTATACTCATTTAAGTGACCCTTTCCCATATGATTAAAGGGTTCAACAATATTACCGGCTGCAAAGGTAATCATTTTATTTGAATTACATTAAATGTTCTATACTTTTTTTGACTTGGCTTTAATAATTCCAGCTCCACGCGATAATCAGTGTTCTCGCTTTCCTCTTTCTGGATCTCCTTAATCGTCTTAGCTCCGTATTGATGGAGCAGTTCGAGACAAGGCTCAATTGACTCGTCATTATAATGAAATTCACTATTTGCGGAAGTGTTTTCGCTGACAACGTCTAAGGCCGTCTTGTTATGGTTGTGGACGTTGGCATCAGAGCCATTCTCCAGTAACCATCTAAGTTTATTAAGAAGGAACTCATCTGTTTCTATAGAGTTTGACCTGCAATAATTGAAGAGACTGCCAACAGTGCTCTTGACACAGTACTGATAGCTATCATCGTACTGCTTGAAGAAATCAAGGACCTTTGCTGTTTCATCCCAACTTCTACTAGCAGAATATCTCATACCGGAGATGATCCCGGTAAAATGATTCTGCCAGACTTCTTCCATATAGTCTGAGTCTATATCCTCCTCGACGATCTTCCGTTGAGCTTTCATTTGTTCTTTGATTTCTGATAACGTATGCTCATTTACGTATTCATACCAGTCGAACTGGAAGCTTGGGGGGAAACATTCCTCATTATAATGTGTCAGCATAAGCATCTTTGTTTCACCTGCCTTGAGGTTGGAATCATGTCCTAAAGCAAAGACAATGCTACCGATACGATTTTTCCCTTCTATGAAATAACGAAGATAGCGTAGCTCTTCAGCTGAAGGCTCTTCACTTTCTGCTTTCCACACCTTGATGATATAGAACCAAGAGTTACTATAGGCACACATCTTCCCCATCTTATCCAGACAGTCTTTAATGCCGCCTTTTGCTTTGGACTTTGCAAGATAGGCATTGAATTCATATGAAAACTGGGAGTTATAGTTCTCTAATTCCTTTTCTGTTATAGGTGCTTCATCATCTGGGTTAATGAGCATCTGCATAATCTTTTCGTGACTGATACGATCCAATCTGACCCAGGTACATATTTTTACCACATTGGGATCATTCTTGACTTTATGCCCGATATACTCAGAGATAGTCAAAACACTATTCTCATATACACTAAAATTGAAAGGAATCTCCCTTTTATATTCACCATCGAAATGACGAATGTTAGTGAGAACTCTTTCATTTTTCTCATTGACATAGAAAAGCTTGTCATCAAGCTCGACGATAAAGAGATAATCACCCCAACTATTTATAAAATCATAGATGGCAGGGATTATGATCTTGTCAGCTTTACGCCATCCGAATTTCTTGTTCTCTACGAAGAAAGAGCCTTCTTCATAAGAATGGCTAGCGCCCTCTGCACAGCCGTTGCCTAAGTACAATTCATAATCGTTGCCTTTGCGAAGGTACAATACGTCTGAGCATTTTTCGATTTGATCATACTCCGCAGGAATCAGAATCTCACCATTCTTCGTCTTCCATCCGAGTTTGCCGTTCTCTGTAAACTCTACATCTGAGGGATTGTACCTCATGAGTTTTCTGCTGTTTAAAGATAAAGTTCCCATACTGCTGTTCTTTTTTTGCTGCGAAGATAACAATAGTTTGACGAATGTGACTACTTTTTTAATACCTATTGTATGAATGGAAATTTAGGTGGTATGAAACGTCAAATGATGAAGTGCTTATCCGGGATAAAAGTACTTTGCTCATTGGCAAAGACGTAGCCAAGTTGATTGCAGACACATAGAGTGGATCCGATAACTTTATCTATATTACGATGGGAGTGACCGTATATCCAGTAATCTATTCCACTATCCTTAATGAAGTTTTCATGTTCTACAGTAAAAGCCCCATTTAGTGCGCTACCTTCAAACTCTGGTGCACAAAGTTGGAATGATGGTACGTGATGGGTGATGACGACCTTATGCTTCGCTGTACTTTTTTCTACTGCCTTCTTGATAAACTGGAAGCATCTATCATGCTCCATATTGAAGTCAAAACATGTCAGCATCTTATCACCATGCATGATTCTACGGAAGTCTGTTATACACTGCTCTGTATAATGAGCATCTTTATCTTCTATATGAGCCCATAGGGTTGAACATATGAAGTCCACATCCTCCACTCTTACCACCTTATTATAATAATAGTGGACGTTTGAGCATATCTCACCTTCACCACCGTCCTTCACAGAACTTAAGTCGTAGTACTTGTAGAACTCATGGTTGCCGGGAACTACCAATACTTGCTGGTAATTCTCAGAGACCCAGTCCCAAAATGGGTGGTTTTGATAGTTCTGGTCACCTATATATCCAATATCGCCAGCCAGAATCAGAATGTCGCCACTTATCTGAAGGGGATTATCTCGCAGGTATCTCCAATTTTCTGCAAACTCTAGATGCAGGTCAGAAGCATATTGAATCTTCATAGCTTGATGATTACTTCTTTGGTTAATATCTCCATTGAAAGGTCTCGATAGTAGTTGTTTATTGAATCATATTCCGGGCCTAAACTGCGGTAGAATCTTGTTCGTCCTTCCATACCTTTTGCGATAACAACTTCTTCGAAGTTTGTATCAACAGCAACTAAGTGGAAGTTTGTCGCGTTCTTGTTGAGTTCATCCTGAATACCGATTCGAACTTCGTAGTATTCTTTAAAACGTAGATGCTGAAGCATCTTCTTAAAATGGTTTCTTTTCTTCCGGATTGACTCAAGGAATTGCTTGTCCTCAAAGTTTTCGCGTTCTATCATAGAATCGATTTTTGATAACAGGTCTTCCTTAACATAATCAGACTCGTCGAATTTGCAGCTCACGACGACATCTTCTGGGAAGAGCTCTGACATAGACTTTCTTGCCAGATATTCGCACTTCTCTTTGATGTTTTCACCAGGAACATCCTTGTCCTCGTTGATAAACACATAACGAGGAACGGAACTGAAGAAGGAGTCCTTTTCATCATCTTTGTCTTCATCGGTAAGTTCTTCTTCAGATACCTTCCTAAGAATCTCAGATGAGTTGATAATGCAGCGATAACCAGCACTTGGAATATAGACGAAGTAGTTGCCTGCGTCTATAACGTTTTTGATTCTTGCGATATACTCTTGCTCCTCGACATCATCAGTATCGAGTCCGTCACCAAACATTTCGATGAAATGTACCATTGGTTCATTTGTCAAAACTGCGATATAATCGCCCTTCTTGTAAGTTTCCATATTCTATGTATTTGTTTTTTTGCAAAGATACAATCCAGAATTGATATAATACAAAAAGTAGAGATTCTTATGTATGAGAAGTCTAATCTATGTTATGAATTGAGAATGTGAACTATATAAATGAAAGAGATTCATAGAACCATAATAGGAACTTTCATGTCATTTCTGCTGGTATTTGTACCAACGGTCCCTCAAAAAGTTGATATCTTTATTCTTTTTTCTAACTTCGCCGTAAAAAACAAGAAGGAGTATGATTTATCTTGAGAATTTCCAACCATATTTAGAAGATAGACACGTCTATCCTTTCAGAATAGTTTATCCGATGCAGTTAGAGTCTATAGACTTCGCGCCCATCACCATATTCTATGGAAGCAATGGTTGTGGCAAGTCTACTCTACTGAACATCATTGCAGAGACTATTGGTGTACGGTATAAGACTCTTGGAAATACCAATGAATTCTTCAGCAAATATGCTCGTATGTGTACTTACACAGATCGTGGAATACCTGATGAGAGCATGATGATTCGCAGTGAGGACATCATGGAACAGATTGCAAATATTCGTAAGAAGAACGCAACTACTGACAAAATGGTTAAAGAGTGGTTTAGGAAAGGCGTCAATGAGGGCTATAAGAAGGGTAGCCTTCTTAGAGAGGTGGCTGTGCAAGAGAAATTTGAGGATGTCTTTGAAGGAGGGATGGGGCAAAATTCTTTTTATGGTCACGTAAGAAAGACATTATCAGAGAAGTTCGAAGAAGAATCTAATGGCGAGACTGCTATTAGGTATTTCAAGGACAAGCTATGGTCTGACAATCTCTACTTCCTTGATGAGCCGGAGAATTCCATGTCACCAGCATTTCAGCAGGAACTGGCTCAGTATATAACGATGCTGGCATATCGTTTAAACTCTCAGTTTATCATTGCCAGCCATTCTCCGTTCATGCTTTCGATGGAGGGGGCTCGAATCTACGATTTGGACTCCAAACCATCAAAAGTAAAACAATGGTATGAACTTGACAATATGAGAGTGTACTTCCAATTATTCAAAAGATTTGAAAATAGATTTAATTGCTTATAGAAATGAACAAAGTTAAACTTGAAGTTATTAGATCTTTAGTTGCTTTCTCTCTTGAAGAGATGGAAAATGAAGACAATTGTAGGCTATTAAATCAACTAAAGTCTGCTTGTCACAAATATATCCAAGCTATTGATAACTACGGTAATTCAGGACGGTTATTCGTATGTCTCAATATGTCTCGTAATTCGGTAAAGTATCATCTAGGGCGGAACAAAACATCATCATTTGTATTCACGGAACTCAATATTGATGGTAAAGTGACGAGTGAATTGTGGGAGAAAGAGGATTTAACAAAGATATATAAGCATCATGACAATGATTATGTAATCAAGGAACAGAGTGGTAAATGGGAAGACCTTTCCAAAACAGAGGATGTTTTCACCTTCATCGGCAAGAAGTATGGATACTCTATTCCTTTTCCAGTGCTTGAAGAAATTGATCAGAAAATGAAGTCTAATATATGTCATTTTCTTGTCAAGATAGGTAAAGAACAGACTTTAAAGAACATTGATTCGTTTCTGAAACTTGCTATTAATGGGGTTGGTTATACACCGGCGATGTATCGTCATGTATTGACGAGAGGGCTACTTGGATAGCTAAATCAAAGAAAATCATCCGCGATGAGCCATCTTTTCTCTCTTTTTGATAGTATTTAGATGTTTTTTTGTAATTTTGTAGCCATATATGAATTGATTATGATGTTCAAAAACAAATATATAATGAAAAAGGTCATTCTTGAGTTATCTGTTTGCTTGTTTCTGTTTGCTTGTGGTAATAAGACGCAGTCTTTAATATCGTCGAGTGATTCAATTCAAGAAATATCTCTTGGAGACATTGCTGAAGTTCAGAATCCCGAAGCAGAGGAAGAGAACTATCTAATAAAAATCTCACGACCTGAAAACGAATTTGATAAGAACGCTTATGAAATTGAAATAAGATTACTGGAGGATGGCTCGGTGAAATTTCAGTTTATAACGATAACTCCTATGGACTATCCGGATGAGGACAAACTTCGTCGTGACACTATAAATCAGAATGGTTCTTGGAAGGAAATAAGTGTGAAGAGAGGAAAGAATTATTTGGATGCTTATGAGATTGGTATATCAAGTGGTAATTTGTATTGCACAGAAAAGTTTGATTACCTGTGGGGCATAGCTGATGATTTGTCCTTCTATCATTTTAATGATGGTAAAACCGGGTTCGCCTGGAAAATATCATCGGTTGAGAAGTACTAAACAATGTGTTTTACTTTCCAGAAGCTTGGATAGCTAATTTGTCCTATTTCTAGGGTGATTCATTTAGCATACGCTTAAGTTCATCAAGAACTCCGTCTGTTCCTGAGTTTTCCATTCTGGCAATTCTTTGATAAGGAGCCATGATCTGCTTAATAGATGTTTTAGGAGAGGAGTACTTTCGAACAATTGCTTCTACTTTACTCATGTCATATTCGCACTGATTAATTAATAGTAAACGCTCATAATCACGTAATGAGTTGATACTTGTAGGTCCTTCAGTTTCATTTATTAGTATTTTTGAGAAAAAATCAATGATAGGATTTTTAGCACTGTTTAGGACAGAAGATAAATTGGTATCTGCAATACCCAGGTGTTGTCGGATTAATTGCTTTGAATTCAGGTTCAATTCAAAACGAATTCTACCTTTAAAATAGTTCAGCATCTCATCTTTATTTTTAACATGCCGCAAGAATTCTCTGTTTCCAGGCCTGTTTATTTCGTTATATTTGTCATAGATTATGCATCTCGTTTTCAAGTTTCTGGTAGTAACACAGTTCGTTATCTCAATATTCTCTCTAGTTCGTTTACACATGTATTTCTTGTGATTACAAATGTTCTCTTTAATTTGCGTAGCAAGTCGTTCTAAATCAGTGCAGTGGACATCAATTGTAACATCACATTTTGTAACATATGAATCGCTAAGGATTCCGTTAATATCAAGTTTGCAGATGTGATGATCGTTGATGTTTTCCAAACAAAGCCTAATATTGTCCATTCCAATCAAATCGGGATACTTGTCTAAAAGGATCTTGCCGGTAAATTCAATGACTAACTCATCGTCTTTGCGGTTTTTCTTGATTAATAGACTGAATGGCGAATCACATTTGTATGTCCATGATTCAATATGGCCATTTATCTCGTTTTTAATGAATTTATCCTTATTTATTAATCGAATATAACTAATCTTTGTTATGATCTTTAATTTATCGAATTTGATCATTTTTCTCTTTTTTTTATTGAAAAATTAATCTTGATAAGTTGTTCATTACTACAAATCAAGTAGGACAGATTTTCTGTTCCGTCTTTTATACAATCCTATCAGATAATAGTCTCGCTTTTTAGGTTTTTTCTATAAAAATTCACAACGATTATATATCCGCATACCAGCATAGAAATATATAGTATGGTTGCAAATCGTCTGTTTCTACCGAAAACTTCGCTATTTAAAGATATAAATAATGGGAACGACGAGATTAGCCACAAATATGAGAGAAATCAATGTGGATAATTGGTATTAGTAAATGGTATCAGGTTGTCGGTTCCTACCAAATACTTCAAGGTTAGTACATTACTATTATAAATCTCCTGATGAATCAATAAAAAAAGTGTTACCTTTGTAGCGAAATCGTCACGAGAATCGATTCGTTCGAGTTACAAAAAGTTGAAAGAGATGGCAAATAAGGAGACGAAGATAGAAGATGAATTATACGAAGGCATTCCCCATGAGTACTTTAATGGGGATATTACTAATTCTTACTTAAGTCCAGAAGAAGTGAAGAAACTGGCAGGACAACTCTTAAAGAAGGGATTTAATGAACTTAAGCAGAAGTACATCGTGAGTAAGAAAACTATAAATAGCGGGAGCGACGAGATTAGCCGCGAATATGATGGAATACATAGTGTCGAAATAAATGGGGAGGGTCATTATTATCCAGACAGGGCTAGGATGAACCCTCCAGAAGATTCTTTAGGTAATGTGGAAATCTGGGTATATAATGAAGCAAAAGATGAAGATGACAATAGTATAGAACCGCATTTTCATGTATGTAAAAGTCCAACGAAAGAAAGAGGTGTAAACTCCTATCAAATAGACATTGAAGTCAAAATAAGAAATATTGAGCATTTAGACATCTGTCAATCAGTATCTGGTCATACGTCATGGAGGGGATTAGAGGAATTGTACAATGACATCAGATTGTGGCTCAATAAAATAGCTTTCGATGCGGACATTACTAATAAAGAAGCAATTCGGCTTGAATGGAATAGAAACAACATGTCTAACCGTGTAGCTAAAACAGAATTGTATTTATTTAAAAAGGATTTGGTGATTTATGAAGAATGTGAAAAAGGTTTTTAGTAGATATACTATTGAGGAAGAGCAGAAACGTGGAATGAAAATACCAGATGCTCCACCTCGAAGTAAGTGGATGACAATTGATGAGGTTATCAATAGTGTAGAAAAAAAATATGGAGGATGAAAACAATATTGATTATCATAAGTTTCTTTTCTGCTGTTGTAGCGGTGAAAGCTCAGAGCATTAGCTATATTGAAACGACGAAAGGGTGGTATAATATATATGATCAGGATGGTAAGATGATAAAGTCTCTTAGCTCTGGTCTGGGTCAACTCGTTGGTTATAGTAGCACATTCTATATTATCAAGCAAAAAACAGGTTTCTATATTACCTATGATGTCTGTGGTAAACAACTTCACACATTCAGCATTGGTATTGTAGGAGATATACTTACTGTTAGTGGTGACACATTCACTAGTCGTAAGGATTCCTGGATATATACTTGGTCAAAAGATGGGAAGATTATTAGTTCGAAATCCGGATGATAGGGATATTGTCTTTCTTTTGACCAAATCATTTTTATGTGAGGGATACTATCATTATAGAGTCTATGGTGTTTTATAGCTATACTTATTCCTCATTTGGGTGAAGAACTCTTCTGCGGTAACGTAGCCATTTGCCTTGTACCACTCAATGTCGACGCTACATCCTTGAGGGGGACATTCGCCCGACTTGACTTCTATCTTATTTCCTTCTCTGTCGATTAAATGTAATGACATATGTTACGATCATTTTATTGCTCTATTTTCATTAAATCATAGCCCTCATAAAGCCAAAGAAAACTCGATTTCTTTGTTTGCTTCTTTTTTTAGTCTTGCTCTGACAAGTCCGCTTGGAATATGACGAAGATTAGAATGTCTCTGATGCCCTTGCCTGCTTCCTGTCTCCCGGTAGCCCCAAGCTCCAGGACAGATTGATTCTAGCAGCTTTCCCGTTGTGAAATTCCTGTGCTTCTCTTTACGGTTCGGGTGCCTATCCTTGCGAATTGCGTACTTTATATACTTATCTTTTATATAACTTCTGCTCATAACGTTTTGTTTTTCTGCAAAAGTATACAAATAGAAAGATAGAATGAAGAATATTAGTTCCTTTTGTATGAATGCCCCCTCAAATTGGTATATAATGAAAGTGCACCTGGGTGATATCTTTCAAATATAAGTGTATCAGACGATTCCCATGTTCGATGAACATCAGAAGATCCGTAACTAATTATTCTAAGATGTATAGTCTCATTATTCTTTTGACCAAGTCATTTTTATGTGAGGGATGCCATCGAGCATAAAAGTGTCAGACGACTGTCTGAATCCTACGCTTTCATAGAAGCCTTTAGCGTACTCTTGTGCTTCAATGTCTATGAGTGTTGCACCGAAATGTTTGACTGCTGCCTCAATTGAGTTAATCATAATCTGCTTGCCATAGCCTTTACCTCGTTCGGTAGTGATGACTCTGCCAATAGATATTTCTTTCATGTGGGTACCAGCCGGACATACACGGGCCAGTGCTACTATTCTGTCTTCCAAAGTCAGCCACAGATGAATAGACTTCTGGTCGTCACCGTCAATATCCTGATAGACGCAGTTCTGCTCAACTACGAACACTTCGCTACGTACTCTCAGTAGTTCGTATAGTTCTTCCGTAGTCAGTTCTTGAAATGTTTTCTTATGTAATAATGGCTGATACTTCTTTCGGGTTTCTTTCGGAAGTTTCGATGTTACTAGTTGATAAGACTCCCTAATCCATTTTTGAACCAGTGTATCTTCCAATTGTTCGTAATACACATCGCTCCAGTGCTTTTTGTTCCAATGCCAGGCGGGTCTCACAGCCGAGTACTTCTCTCGAAGTTCCTCATTTTTTTCAAAACTCAACTTCAAGGCGAGCCTTGGTTCTGAATTTTTCATATCGTGCCTGCCACCGCCTAACCAAAGACATACGATTATCTTTCGCTCCAAGCGGAAAGTGATGATGTCATCACCAAACGGCTGGTCTTCAGTTACGCCGTAGAGTGACAATGTGTATTCTCGCACTTGCTCGATGTTCATACCCATTCGAAGTTTTCTTTTCCGGCTCCAATTTCAAAATGATATTTTGCTATGCCCAAGTCCATCTGCGTATATCCGATTATGGAGAAGCCTTTCTTGGCGTGTACCAGATGATGACTGTTTTTCATTCCGGCATACTCAAATGAAAATTTCTGCTGATTCACAGCAGTAGGAGCGAGTAATGCTGCTTCAACACCCTTGCGAAACCACAATGGGGTAACATCGCTTGCATTGCTCACTTGTTCGACTGTCTTAATCTTATGGCCGACTCCCTGTGTCTCACCATAACCGAGTGCAATGTAACAGGCTATCTTCTCGCCTTCGTTAAGGACATACGTCCCTGGGACTTTCGAGTAACTAAGTCCAACCCAACAAGTATTCAAACCAAGCGTCTGAGCAAGCAGCACAAGATGCTCGCCGCAGTAACCTACACGCTCATCAAGGTCGTCTGACTTCTTTCCGGCCATAACGATGTAGTTGCCGACATTCCGGAACTTCCCGTACTTAGCCATCGTTCCCTGGAATGCCTTTGGCTCGTTTAGGATTAACTGAATATGCAAATCGCCTTCTCGGTTCAAAACCGCAATCTGCTCTTCAAGTACCTTGACAACATCTTCAGCCAATGGTAGTTCCTTGTATGCCCTTACACTATGACGGGCTTCAATTGCTTCTTGTAGGTTCATTTCACAAAACATATTAAAACTATTGGCAAAGGTACGAATAATTCTCCTATTTTTCGTATATTTGCACTCACTATTACAATACTTTATGATTTTGAGCTATGGCTAAGGTTCTCTTGATTAACGGAAGCCCCAGAAAGAACGGTAATACGTTCACTGCTCTGAGTGAAGTGGCTAAGACGCTGAACGAAGAGGGTGTAGAGACAGAGATTGTCAATATCGTCAAACAGACCGTGCAAAGGGGTGTTGCCTATAGCCTGTTTGTAGGAGTTGAAGCTCAAATAAGGTATAGGTGTATTTGTCTATCGAAATTTAAGTTTATAGTGTATGACTGATGAGTATTTGTTAGAGCAGTGTTACTGTTTCGAGTCTTTTCGCAAGAAAATTCAAACTACTCCACTTAATGAAATATTTACTAAGGAGGAGATTCTCGAGATAGAAAGTTTATGTATTGAACCGCATTGTTGTCATTCAAATAGTGCAGAAGTTGCTTTATATTTTGATTGCTTATATTGTGAAGGATTGATTAACTGTCATATTCCTCATGCATTTAATAGGATTGAGAGAAATGGCTCCGTATATTATTTTGATGTAACAAACTATGTTAACTTTAAACTCTATCCGGATTATCTCAAAGATAGAGACGAAATAGAGTTAAGACGTGTATTTACTGCGGGTGAGATTGCTAATGTATTTGATGATTATGAGCACTCTTTTATAACTTTTGATGTATGTTATTCTGATAGTGGTTTATTCCATATTGAAGAAGACGGAACTGTGATAAAAATGAGCTCCGAAGAGTATTGTAAAAGGTTTAATGAAGGGCATTTATATTAAGATAATCTTTTTTTATATGGTTATTGCTGTTATCATCCTTTTTCAATGAAATACACTCCTCTATTTGAACTTTGGTATTTTCATACACGAGGAGGATCACTATGAACTCCTCGTTATTTACTCTTAAAAGAGAGCATCTTGGGTTGTTTCACTAAACAAGATGCCAACTTGCCGTTGTTGGTTACGAATCCAGTTCCAACATTTTGATTCATTCCTGAATCCATACCCTTGGGCATCATAGATGATGGTTTCTGTCATCTTGTCAACGACGACGTACCTGCCATTATTTAATATGGCAATCCAGTTTTCACGATTTTGCTTCTCTTCCATTTTTATTATATGAATATGTTTTATCAATAGCGTTAATTACACTGCCGGTTCCTTTCATTGTTGCCTTAATGTAGGGAGTCATTGCCTTATAATCACTGTGTGAGGTAATAAGCATGATTAGGTTAGTCGAAACGCCCTCATTGAGTGCTGTGACAATGAATGTTCTTCTTGCAGTATGTGTGGCCAAATCACACTTCGGAGTATGTACCTCAATCTTTTCCTGTAGGCGATACTCATAGTCTATCCATTCGCCAGTAAGACCGGCAGCTTTGCCTAACTCTTTCAGGTGTTCGTTGTACTTCTGATTGCTTAGAATCGGAAATAGATGACCACCGTCATATATATGTGTTGAGTACTTCTTGTAGATTTCTACGGCCCTTTTTGCAAGAGGGTAGGACACAGCATCATCATCTTTCTCGGTAAGAAGTCGTATGATGTGTTTTCCGTCATCTGACAGTGTTATATTATCGGGACGTAGTTGCTTCAGATCAGAATACCGAAGTGCTGTATAGCATTGGAAGATGAAGAAATCTCGTGTCTGGTCTAACGGGGTTCCTTCTTTCAACTTCAGATTGTATATACGATCAAGTTCGTCAAGGCTTAGATATTTCACGGATATGTGACCCTTGGGCAACTTCGGCTTATACGAATCAAACTCTTCGCATACAGTATAATGCTTTTCCTTAGCCCATTTTACGAAGGACTTTAGATATGCAAGATTTTTCTTGAGAGCATCATTATACATGCTCTCTGAAAGGTGTATTTTGATAGCCTCAAGGTTCTTCGTGTTAAGAGTTAGAAATGTCAAGTTCGGATTGAACTTCTGCAACTTGTCTCGAAGTCGAGTATATACATCGACCATATCCTTACCCCAACCTTTTACTCCGGCTTGTTCTTGGATATACTCATTAAATAGCAAGAAAAATTCACTGCTACGTTGTTCATTTGTCTGCTTGAAAGCATAGTTAAACTTTGCTCTCAGGTCAGTCAATACTGGGTCGCGCTTCATCAGCTCGCACTCATGGAAATAGTCATCAACAAATTGTATATAAGTGTTGATGGTACTATTTACGTCATTATAACTACAGCCATTGACGTTATAGCCTTGCTTAACTCTTTGTTTGCGCTTGTCCCACAGTTTTGGCTCTACGCGAATGCGTGTACGGAGATCTATACGATTGCTACCATGAGTCACTCTTAGGCGAAGAGTGTACAGGGTTGTCCCATTGGATTTTACCAGTGAGCAGTTCGTATTGTGGATATAAATCCTATGACCAGTGTCTGTCCTCATGTAAATAGTACGTGACTATTCAAAAATAGTTTCTTATACGGAGAACAAATTTACAGATTATTTTTTATCGGTACATATCGTTGTGCTTGCACCTATATATTATTAGGTTATTTTTCGGTTTCCTTGGAGATTAGAATTAGCCATATTAATACCCAGATTACCCAAAATCAGACCCAAAATCAAGCAAAATGATATGAAATGATATGTAATAATAACGAGTTTAAGATGTTCTTAAGGCTAATAAAATCAGAAAGTTATGGTATGATATGACATAGAAGTCTCCGTCCCTCTCTCTCCGCTGACAAATCCGCGTAACTAATCAATAAGTTGCGCGGATTTTAAGTATTTATCAGATGATGCAGAGTGATATGAGAAAGGCCGCAGCCGGATACCGTCTCTATCCGTCAAGTTGCCGAATGAAAATCCGCAACCTCTTGTGGGAGATTGCGGACGTTGAGAGATTCACAAGTTTTTGTCAAAATGCGATCGGGCCGTGGCCCATACAGGAGGTCGTCCCGAGGGCAGTCAGGGCTGCCGTGAGGATTGATACGATGACCTGAATGATGGTCTTCCAAGTTTCCTTCTTCATAGTGTTTTTTCATTTAAGGGTTAGACATTCTCGTTTTTAAAAGAGTGCGCCCGAAGGCGCTACTCTCTAATCCTTGTCGAGGTCAGCGCCACCATTGCCGCCAGTCGAACCGGAGTTGATCTCCAGCACCGAAGCCTGTTCAGGCATCTGGAATGAACCAGTGTAGGTGCCGTCGTTCTCGGTCAGTTCAATGCTGTTGCCGTTGATGGTTGCGGTTGGAACCTGACCCTCTGCGGGTACAACTGCGATGTTCACGTTTGATCCAGAGGTTACGCTGTCACCACTGTTGATAGCCTGCTCGCTGTCGTCAGTCACGGTTGAGGTGCCTGAGCCCGAGCGGTTGATGGTCAGACCATAGGTCGACTGCTGACTCTGGCCGCTGTCGCCCGAACTGCTGCTGTCACCGCTGTTCTGCGAACCGCTGTCTTGAGAACCATCGCTCTGTGAACCACTGTCGCCGCTGTTCTGCGAACCGCCGTTCTGCGAAGAACCATTGCCGCCGCTCGGATTCTGAGGCTCGTCGTCCTCGTCCTCCTCATGATAGTCGGTGTAGTTCTTGGGCAGCTCGGTCACGTTGCCGGCCTTGGTCAGCTCGGCGCGGGTAAACTCTCCAGTGGCACGGGCGCGCATGTAGACGCTGTCGATGTGCTTCGTGGTGGAGAAGTCCTCAGAGGTAGGCGCGCCCTTCTTCTTCGTCTTGATACCTGCGGAGAAGATGGCCAGCCCATCGAGCTTCACGGACTTTCCCTCGAGCATCAGCTCTCGGATACAGCCGATCATGTCGGTCAGTACACCCTTGATGGCTCCCTTCGAGTACGGCGTGTTGTGCTCAGACATGTGCCTTGCCAGTTCATCTACGTTGACGGTCTTGCCGATGGTCACGGCGCGGGCGAACCACTTGCCGTAGGAAGATCCGTGCGGATTCTTGTTTTGATACTTTCGATAAAATACGCTCATAATTTAAATGTGTTTTACATGGTATTAGATTCTTGTGCGACCAGCTACATCGGGTGGCCGCATCCCGCATTTTGTCTCTCATGATTGACAATGCAAAGATACAACATTTTTCGTGCGATTCCAAATATCAAGCCTCGTGACGTGTAAAAATCTGTTAAAATGCAGAAACAATATATTTCCGCAATTCAAACGTATTCTTTAGCCTCGCCAAATGTATTGTTCGGGATTTGCTAATACTCTGTGACCTGTGATTTTGTGACATTAAGCCCCTTCCATAGTTCATCAGCAAAATCATCTCTACTATACTATAAATTATATAATATTATAATATTATATAATTCTTCTAATCTCCCTTGACTTTGTGAACCTCCTTAATGTCACAAAGTCAAAGTCACAAAGTATCGATTAAGCGATAATACCGACCCGATACTTTCTTTCCCCAAAATTTGGAAGTTTGGGAAAAAGTTCCTATATTTGCAACCGAAACAGATTATAAAGGTAAACAGATGAAGTCGCAGACAGAAATATTAAACTTGTTGAGGCGTTATAAACCAACGGCTCAGAAGAAGTATGGCCTGACGAGAATCGGCATCTTCGGTTCAGTGGCTCGTGGCGAGCAGACTGCAGACAGCGATGTTGATGTATGTTACGAAGGTCAGGCTCCCTCGCTGCTTACCTTGGATATGATTCAGACAGAACTTGAACAGCTGCTTGATTGCAAGGTCGATCTGGTCCGTGTCCGTGATAACATGAACAGTCTATTAAGGCAGAGAATCCTCAGAGATGGAATATACGTTTGATAAGGAAATCGCACGATGATTTTATTCTTTGCATCCTTAAAAATAAAACTATGATAGATAACCCTTTATTCGAAAACAATATAATTGAAGATAGCTGTTCTCTTGTTGAGGAAGGCCGAGTGAAAGATATAGATGTCTTGTTTGAGGATTTACCTTTACTACGAGGTGCGAGTTTCATCAGTCAATTGAAAGAGATCACCGTTCATCCGTCATTTAATCTTGTTAAAAACGAAAACAACATATTCAATACAGGCGGAGAAAGTAGCGAAGACTACGACAATCTGTTAAAGACAGCACGTAAGGCTGAGGAGCATGGTTATCGGGTGTTTATTCTACCCAATCCCAAAGGTATTCGTACGGCAGATTATATTTTCGAACGGAAAGGAGTATTCAAGATGTTCGACCTTAAAACGATATCGGGTAAAAATTCCGTTGGAAATAGGCTGAAGGAATCCATTGGGCAAACCAATTGTGTATTGTTGAATATCGTGTGCGATTATAACGTTCGCAATCTTACGTTAGAGATAAAACGCTATTTCGAGTCGAATGCGGACGCTTTTGAAGTCCTGATATTTACTGGCCGGAAGGAGATTTCAATTAAACGTAATATCGCTACAAGTAGGGGCTTTCTGAAGATGATGATGAAGAGCTTCAGAAAATAATAAAACCACCCGGAGGTGGCTTTAAAATGGGTAGTGACGTATACGGCTTGCCCTCTCGGGAAACTTACCCGGATAGCCAAAAGTAACTTTTGACGGTGCAAATATACGAAGTATTTTTGAAAGTTCCAAGCATTTTAGCAGTTTTTCTTTTATTTTCTTGCAAGTTTGGAGATTTATTCCTATATTTGCAAACGTAATATATGTCACGACAGGGTCAGGACATTTTGTGACAGTCACAAAGTATCCTGACCCCGATGTGACAAAGTGCTGCGGAATTTAGGATGATAACATTTCATCAAAAAAATGAAAAATATGAAAAAAAACGATATTGTTTTAGCTGTTGCTATCATCACATTAACCATGATGGCTTGCACTCAAAGGAAACAGCAAATAGCAATTTCTCGACCTTCTCAGCAAGAAAGTGAGGTAGATAGAGTTAAGAAACATAGCGAAAAAGTAAGTGAAGACCAAAACGAGGATTGTATGGCCATAGGTAATATATGCCTTAATGTCACAAGGGAAGAATTTGAAAGGCAAAGGAAAATTTTCATGAAAGAAACACCAGAGTTAGGAGGACTTAAAATAAAGTCTGTTACTGGATTATTTTATGATAACAAACTTGGTGCTGTACAAATAATAAGTCAACAGCAAGATTATCATAGAAAAGGAGGAATTGCTATTGATGGATGGTATATGATGTATTATGAGAAATATGGTGCTCAAAATAAATCAAACAGATATAAGTTTAATTTTGAAAAAGGCATGAAAGCCATAATTGTCACAGATTTGAGTGCATCTGACAAGCCTTATTCATCATTTGAACAATTCATGGATACGCCCCTAAAAGAATGTTATAAAGATGATACTCTATATTCCAATAGTAGGGATATAGCTTCATTATGGTGGGCGGAATTAAAATATTTGTCTAAAACAAGACGGGCATACTATGAAAAAAAATTAAGAGAGGAGAAAGATAAATATAAGTCAGAGGAGAACTATCATTACGTAATGGCAGAATTGTTCATTTATGAAGAAATGAGAAATGAAATAAATGCTATCATTGAAAGAAATAATGCAATTAACTCAGAAAAGCATAAAAATGATTCATCTTGGTCGGTAATAGTCGTTGCATATTTGCCATTATGTGATAAATACAATAACGACAAAAGAAAAAAAGAGAACGAAAGGAATCGAAAAATGGAATCAGATAGGCAAAAGGAACTTAATAAGATATAATACAGAGGGACTTTTATTATACGCATGAAGCAGTTATTATCCAATTAGATCGCGGAATATAACAGAGGGACGGTTCTTTCGTTATAACGTAAGGACCGTTCCTTTACAATCAACCAATAACCGCCTTTCTGACGTTATCCGGATGCATTCGCATATCAGCAAAGGCAGCAATTACAAGAGTGTTCTTTCTGATGAAATAGTACATCTTATTGTAGTTGCCGACGATCTTGGAGCGATAAGTGTATTTGCTTTCAATAGGTTCAGGATGTCCGCTTTCTGGAGTTCAGTCTGCTGGTGGCTACATCCCAGGGAATTGCTTCACCACGTTCGAACTCTTCTTCTCCTTCCTTGACACAATCCATCAACTCATCCCATGTTTGGGGGAGGCCAGGAATATCAAGGGGAGCGTCTTCCTCGATTGTATCAGCAAAAGCCGTCGCTGATGCAATCGGTTCCTGAACCATCATGCTGTCTGATGATTCTTCTATTGGAGAATGTGGCTTCTTTTCTTTCATACCTTATTATTTATGTCACAAAGATAGATATTATTATTCAAACCACCAAACTTTTAACAAGTTATTAATATTAAGTAGGCTCGTATAACAAAAGAACCGTCCCTCTGTTACATATGAATCCGCCATATCCAGAAGAGGGAGATTCCATAGAGGTGTATTACAGCCTGACTGACCCAAATGTGAATTTATGGCGTGGTGAATTCACTGAGTAAGTGAGGACGTCTGCAAATAAAACATAAATTCCCGATGGTCTGTTTAGATTGTCGGGATTTCTTTGTATCTTTGCATCTCAAATAAAAAGTATATGGCAGAGTTTGAAGTAACAGGATTAACATATCATATAGGTGCCGGACTGTCGAAGGAGGATGCAAAGGTTGCGGTCAGAAAGTTCTTTGAAGGACTCAAAGAGGGTACGCCGTTGATATTGCAGGCAGAGCCAAGTAATATGCACGACGAAAACGCTATCGCCGTTTATTTGAACTACACGCGACATATTGGTTATGTAAAAGGTGCAAGTTGCCTGGAAGTGAAACCTTTGCTGGACGAAAACGGGCAGTGTGATGCCGTTGTATTAGGCAATGACGGGAGCAAGACGATGTTCATCGACATTCCCAATGCGCCCGAGACAGTCGAAGTATCTTGCAAGAGGGAGCGCGTGTTGCCTCAGCTTCCACTCGGGGAGGTTCTGAAAATGGATTTTACCGAAGATGAGAAGGCTTTGCAGGTGGTGGCTACACGACTTCTGAGATTGAAGCCGACCGCTGAAGACGTTGCGGCACTCATAGAGCTGACCAGGCTTTATCTGCCTTTGTCTGCCTTGTCGATATGCTATGACGACAGCTTATGGCGCGACCACATACTGAAGAATCTGAGGGTGGCATGCAGGCTTGAAGTCGGCCCGGAATTGAAAAAGCAATTGAAAGAGTTGTATGAGCGACTGAAAGCTGTTGAGGCCGACCAGACGCGTACATCCGACCGTCCGAAACTGAAACTGATGGAGGCTCAACTGGATAAGTTGAGAAAACTTTCGGAGGCTGAGGATGGGCTGTTTGCGAATTTTGAGTACCACATTGCTTCCAGCGGCAATAGCGTGAAAGACGAACTTGCAAAGCTGATGGGCTGGTTTAAGGCTATGCCCCACTTGAAGATGCGCAATTATCTGCAACACGATGCTCTGTCAGAATGTTTGGCTTATCAGCGCGTTTCAAGAAAAGAACTTTATGAGGTCTATGCTGCTATTCTATTATTAGAAAAGTACACGCGTGAGAGTGACACAGACACGCCAGACTTTACAGACATCAAAGAATATGTAAGCAGAGTGAAGCACCTGCTTGCAGCTGATTGGTCTGAAGAGAAATATAACGACTTGTGGGATTGCGTGTTGTCACTGCCTGCCGTCAAGGCAAAAGCCAAGCAAACAGGCAAACAACAGAATACGACTTTCAACCGTAACTTAATTGCACATATTCTACATGTTATGCAAAACAAAGGCGTCTTTGCAGTCGGCACATCTAATCAGGCGATGGCAGAAGCTTTGGAGGGTACAAAGGACCATTCGGTGAGAACAGCCATTGGTGAGACTATGGAAGATAAAGCCATGAAAGGTTCTATCGAAAAATTGATAGCCGAAAAGAAATAGCATTTTTGTTATTTAAGTTAACCTGCTGATTATTAGCAGTGTAAGAAGAAAGAAAGTTGATGCAGCTTTCTTTTTTTTTTTCTCTTATGCATTATTCCGACCTTTGCACCAGCAATTTGAAATTGCGGAGGCGATGAAGTTGCTAAGCGTTCTTTGACATGTTGATACAAACCACCCACACTGAAGGCAGGAGGGACAAGAGAGAGAAAAACAAAAGTATAATCTTAGAGTCGCTTAAGGAGGCGACGTTAAACAAAAAGAAAATGAGTCGTACAAGAAATTTGATCACAATCGCACGAGGCACTATCGCTGAGAATGCACGTCGTCAGCTGTCGCTGATGAACCAGTGCCGAATGCCGTACCCAAGGAAGAATGACTTTCGCTTCATGGGTCACAGAATCTAAAGGATAGTCAAGAGAGAATTAATTAACATTTACAAATCTGAGACGAAAGTGAGTGAGGGAAGTCTCGCGAGTGAAAAAGGCCTAATTTCAGCACTTGCCGAATCTCACGGATCGAAACAGATTTATGAAACCAAGTATTTTTAAGAAGCATATTTTGCAGCAGAACGTCCAGATGGACGGCAGTATTAACTTCCAGACCAACGGCGACATCAATGTCTATCCGTGCCCATGGGAGTCAGACAAGGAGGTTACGGACGGTAACCGAGTGAAGTATAAGGGCGGCATTGAGGTAGATGCCGACGGGCGCACCCGAGTGAAGCGCTATAATGTGGGCAAGAACGGTCCGATGTATGAGACGATCTTTGAGACAGCCCATGCAGCCGTCAAGCTTACCCGTGAACATTCGAAACGCAATCCCCATCGCGGTCGAGTGAAGATTGACTTCTCGTTTCCGAAGAAGTATCCGCTGGAACTGATGAGGCAGCTCTTCCGCGACGAGACACTGGAGATTGCAGCGTGGCTGATGACACGCAAGACTAACACATTATGGAATAATTATTAAGAAAGGAGGACTATATTATGGAAAAAACAATGATCATGACCATGAAATTCACATGTATCGGCAAGGGGCACGGCGCTCCTTGCCTCCCTGCCACCAAAGAAGACTGGGAGAAGCTTCGCCGAGAGCCTTGGCTCGCACAGATGTGCGCACGTATAGAGAAAGGTGACGAGGCGTTGAAGCATCGATTGCCGGTATGGACACCGCATTGCGCAGAGTTTAAAGACAACCACAGGGCGATTGCGGATGCTGTTAAGCCGCTGAATCGACTGATGCTGGACTTCGACGAGAAAGGGCATACGGAGGAAATCCTATCGAAATTCTCACAAAAGGGACCGTCCCTATTGTGCGAAAATCTCGAGGTGCTGCTGGTAGAGGAATCGGTTCGTCGGGGTACGCATGTGCTGGTGGAGTTGCCGGATGGGATGACGCCTGAAGATGCACAAGCCTTGATGCAAGAGGCTACGGGATTCACGCCCGATGCAGCTGTGAAGGATGTTGCGAGGTGTATCTATATGGTGCCGGAAGACCATACGAAATATGTGAGTCCGAAGTTGTTCGAGGTGGCTGAGGTCAAAGAGGGTGACACGTGTGTCACTACATGCGATTGTTCAGACCCCCAACCCCCTAACTTAGGGGGCTTGAGTTTCAAGGGCATTCCTTATACCGCTATTATAAAAGAATGGTGGCGAAGGAATGGCGGTGAGCCGGCAGAAGGGGAGAGGAATGTCAAGTTGCATAAGCTTGCCGTGAATCTCCGAGCCATTTGCGACAATAAGAAAGAGGTGCTGATGCAGGTGATGCCTCGTTTCGGACTCTCTGACGCAGAACTGAAATCGGTCGTTGACTCGGCTTGCAAAGAGCCACCTAAGGGTGTTTCGAAGACGTTGTCTTCTATCATTGACCATTTATCATTGACCATTGACCATTCCGAGGAGGATGATTTCGATGGCACAGAAAATGGTCAATCGTCAATGGTCAATGTTCAATTAAACAAATTGCCCATCGGTTTGAAAGAATCGTTGGTCGGTGTGCCCGCATCGATGCACATGCCCACACTCGTAGGTATCATGCCGATTTGTGGCGCTTATGCCGACGGTGTCGAAGTAGAATACTGCGACGGCAACATCCATCGCCTGGGACTGATGGCCATCATTCATGGTGAGCAGGCCTCGAACAAATCAGTGGTTAAGAATGCCATCGATGTTTGGAAGCGGCAGTTTGATGATGAGGATGCCCTCGCACGCAAGCGTGAGGAAGAATGGAAGGAGCGCAAAAAGGGCCGTAAGGCCAACGAAAA
>Ga0310694_10000754_pt1 | contig 40525 bp, 66 predicted proteins | sample 174DNAGHGhighgp2_FD_203884 | JGI IMG/M metagenome (GOLD analysis project Ga0310694, IMG submission 203884) | Sheep rumen microbial communities from Palmerston North, Manawatu-Wanganui, New Zealand - 1742 DNA GHGhigh gp2 (v2) (version 2) | ecosystem: Host-associated > Mammals > Digestive system... | reverse complement strand
CGGCGTTGTAGATGTCCCGCACCTCGCCGAGGATCGTCTCCCCGAAAGAGCGCGGCGGGAGCGGTTCCCCGTCAGTGACGCCGGATTCCTTCACGGTCAGCGTCTCCACCGTGGACGTGATCCGCCGCACCAGCTCCGATCCGTCGTAGACGTGGGCTGTCACCCATACGGACCAATTCCCGGCGGTCAGGTTCACGCCCGCGTCCGTGCCGATTTCGCCGCCCACGGCCTCCGCGTCAATCTGCGTGTCGCCCAGCTTGAAATGCACCCAGACCGATATATCCGGGTCCGACCAATCCGCCGTCTTGAAGATCAGCCGGGCGGTCAGATACGCCACGGAATCCGCCGCGACAACGGTCTGCGCAAGGGTCAATTTTTGCCCCTGCAGGAAAAGCGTAATCATCGATAATCCTCCGATCCGCGCCCGCGTTTCACCTTGTGGCGCAGAATTGTGTTGGCAAAGTAGCGGATGTCGTCCATCGCGTGGTCGTTGTCCTTAATCACCGCGTCCTCGGTTTTCTTCTCGTCCCAGCGGTACAGGCCGAATTCCTGGATGCACGCGCCGCAGGACCGGTGAATCTTGATATTCCCGGCCCGTAGATATTCAGCCGTCCGCCGGATGCCGTCCAAGACTTCATTGTTGGCCTGTATGACCGTGAACCCGCGTTTCCGGAGCGCCGCGATGAAGGACGCCGCCGACGGGTCCACCACGACGCGCTTGATCGGGCGGTCCCCGGCCAGCTTCACCACCTCGTCGCAATATTCCTCGTCCGTCCGGTTCGCCATGGACGCCCGGCCCGAATAATAATACTCCGACACCCGGACGGCGTGATCTCCGCGGAGGCACCACAGTCCGGCGGAAAAGGGGTTCAGTGTGCCGTAGTCCACGGAAATGTACCACTCCCCGGAATCCGGAGCCTCGTCCGTAATATTGGCCTCGCCGAAATCGTACACCAGCCCCTCCGCCACGCACCACTCGCCGAGGATATACCGGCGGTAGAAGACCCCGGTATACATGGACGCATACCTGGCCTTGATGGCGTCGGACAGCCCCGGATTGTCGTCCATGGTGAAATGCAGGTGGAGCGCGTTGTGCTCCCCGGCCTTTTTGATCCACTCCTCGTTGAACCAGTGCTGAGGCGGGCCGGGGTTGCAGTTGAACCACAGCCGGGAGCCGTCCACGGAGCACCGGCCCGTCGCCTGTTCCACGAAGGACCGGGGCATGAGCGCCACCTCGTCCAGCAGAACCCCCGCCAGCGTCCGGCCCTGGATCAGCGTGTAGGACAGCTCGTCATGGCCGCCGAACACTTCAAAAACGTTGGTCCGGTTCCCGCGCTTCACGACAAGCTCCTTCGACCCGGACCGGAACTTGACGGAATACCGCTCCCGGGTCCACGCCAGCCCCTCGAAGGGCCGGACAAGGTTCTTGACGCAGCTGTCCACCGTCCGCCCGCACAGCCCAAACCGCTGTCCGTCGAACTCCCGCATCGCCCAGTCGATGAACGAGACGGTCATGAGGGAAGTCTTGCCCGACCGGATCGCCCCGTCACAGATCAGGGCGTCGTAGTGCGTGAACGGGAACCGCAGGATTTCCCACTGCTTGTCACTCAGTCCCGTCATCGCCGCCGCCCTTCGTCCGCCGCTCGATCTCCGCCGTGATTGCCGCCGTCAGGGGGTCGACCTCCCGATCGTCCTCAGCCGCCTCCGCCTGGCCCTTGTCGCTCCAGCCCAATTGCTTCAATGAAAAAATGGCGACGGACGGGGAATAGCGTCCCGACAGCCCGCCGCGCTCCAGCTTGATCTCCTTTGCCTCGCTCAGCATTTTTATAGCGTCAGATAAGCGGGCGTCTCCCCGCTTTTTGGCCGTCGCCGCCAGCTCGTAGAGATACTGGCGCGTGATGCCCTGCTGATGCGCGAACTCTGCCACAATGGGCGGATCGGCGTCCTCGAGGTACGGACCGACAGCGGCAAGAATGTCGTTGATCTTAACCTTCGGCGGTCTGCCCTTTGCCATATCCGCACCTCCTTTCTGTGTTATGCGACTTCTTCAAATATAGGGGATCGGGCAGGAGTTGAACCTGCATATAGGAGCACCACTATCCGTGCCGAGTCGAACGGCTTTTCTGGCCCTTATCGTTAAGTCAGGCTTTACCTTTTTGAGCTACCGATCCCATAAAAAACTCCGCCCTGGAGTCGAACCAGGCTGAACCTTGTCTGAATCGCAGTACATAAGCCGCGCGGATGCCGCGAAACATGGGTGCCGCCCCCATCCGTCACCGGACTGCGGAGATAGTAGATGCCCCCGCCGGGGAGTCGAACCCCGGTGCGTGCGCTGAAGGGATGAAAGACGCCGCGTCAAGCCGTAAGTCTCGGGGGATGCGGAACCGGAATTTCACCGGGGAGGCTCCGGGGCCTGTCCTCTAAGCCGCCGGAACCCTGCCGATTTTACCCGCCCGGCATGGAAAGGAGGCGAGGGGGGCGGAGAAAAGGTCCGAAAGCCGCCCCCCTGCATTGTCATTTTACCGCGGGACCGGCGGTAATGTCAAACCCGCGGGCCAGCCGGTACAGCGTAGACCGGGAAAGGCCCGTCAGGCGCTCCGCCTCGGCAAGTCCGATCTCCCCGGAACGCCACATCCGGATGGTGTCCGCGTCCTCCGGCGTGAGCTGACACCGCGGACGCCCGAACCGGCGCCCCCTGGCCTTCGCCGCGTCGATCCCCTCCCGCTGACGCTGACGGATGAACTCCCTCTCCGTCTGGGCCACGTAGCTGAGGAGCTGCAGCACGATGTCCGCGATCAGCGTCCCGGTCAGATCCCGGCCCCGGCGCGTGTCAAGCAGCGGCATGTCCAGAACGACGATGTCCGCCCCCTTGTCCTTTGTGAGGATTCGCCACTGTTCCAGGATTTCGTCATAGTTCCGCCCCAGCCGGTCGATGGATTTTATGAACAGCGCGTCGCCGGGACGGAGCCGCCGCAGGAGCTTTTGATATTCCGGCCTGTCGAAGTCCTTCCCGGACTGCTTCTCGATCACCATGTCCGCGTCCGGGATCCCAGCCGCCCGCATGGCCGCGATCTGCCTGTCCGGGTTCTGCTCCCGGGTTGAGACGCGGATGTAGCCCCAGGACTTCACGGCATATCCTCCGTTTCCCGCACCATCCACCCGGTCCGCGTTCGTGTCCCCTCCCGGCAGAGCTTCCGCACGTGCTCCGGTGTGACGCCCATAATCGCCGCAACCTTCCACGCGGTTCCGGTGACGCGTCCTCCGTCCCGCTCCGCCGTATACAGCCGCGCAGCCGTTCCAGGCTTGTAGTGTGATCCGGGGAGCACCAGCACAATTTCCCATCCCCCCGCGCCGGAGCGTATGCCGTGACGGGCCATCTTGCGGACATAATTGGCGGAATACCCTAAAGCCCTGCCAAGCATTGCAGAACTTCCCGCGATCCGTTCCCCGCCTCGCCTTGCCTCGTAGATCGTGGGCCTCGGTCCGCGGGTCATTCCTGCCCCTCCGCCGGTCTAACCGTCCAGCCCGCCCGGGATTTCCCGCCGGACCGGATCAGATACCGCACGGCCTCCTCCGACACGCCCATCAAAGCGGCGATCTCGTCCACCGGACCGATAATGGGGTCCTCGCCCGGGCATTCCGCTATGTATTCCCCGCCGATCCGCCCGCGCTGAACAGTGGACGGCTTGACCACCTTCACGGTCCATCCCGCCTTGGACATCTGCCCCGTCCGGGCCATCACGCGGACATAGTTCGCATCATGACCGATTTTGTCCCCGATCTCCCGAGCCGTGCCTTCGATCTCGGGCTCATGCGTCAGGTAATTCCTGGCCCGGTAAATCCCCGCCGACGGCGGACAGCACCCGCGGCGTTTGGGTTCCGTGTCGCTGCTCATGCGTGCGCCTCCTCGATATAGTCCAACTTCTCGTTAATATCCTCCGGAACCGCGTCGGCCCAGACGAAAGAGTTCTTCCGGATGTACTCGTTGTAGTTCGCCGCCGTCCGGTTGGCCCGCATCCGCGCTTGATCGGCCCAGCTCTGCTTCTCTGCGCTGTCGCTCCCGTCGTACTGCTCGAAGGTCAGCTTGTCCGCCTCGTAGCTGGCAATCATGGCCCGGCAGGTGTCCTCCACTTCCTTCAGCGTCCGGTAGTTCGTGGCGTCGTCGGCCTTCTGCACGGCGTAATCATAGCGGTTTCTGAATGCCCGGATCGCAGGCCCGGCGGCAAACAGCAGCACCAGCAGAACCCCGGTCAGAACCGCCGCAAAAATGTTTTTCACGGTTTATTCCCCCTTGTAAGTCACGACGGGATCCTCCACTTCAAACGGAATGTCCGAATACAGGTAGTCGCCCGTCCATTCGATGTACTTTCCGTCCGGCGTGAAGAAGAAGATCCCGCTGTCGTTTTCGCCATAAGTGCCGTCCACGTCGGCGAGCCACTTGTTCGGCTTATAGTCGCTGAAATCCCCGCCGCCGGTTCCAACAAGCTCATAGTACTCACTGTCCGGCGTCAGGTAGCTGTTGAGCGAGCTCACCTTCCCGTCCACGACGAAGGAGCCGACCACGGCGTTCCCCGCGAAGAGAACGATGTAGCCGAGCGGCTTCTCAACCCGGCAGACCACGGACGCGGCTTTTTCCCGCTGACCATTGACCCAGTAGGCCCGCCGGATCAGGTTGTACCTCTCCAGCGAGAAGTTGATGTCCGTGGGCGTAGGCTGTCCTGCGGCCATATCATCGGCCACGGCCTGCTGGACGCGGGAATCCGTCGCGGACGAATAAGCGGCCGGCGTGCTTCCGCTGCTGACTGTGCAGCCCGTCATGGATAACGAGGCCAGCACAGCGGCGATGATTCTTGTGGTTTTCATTGTTTTTCCTCCATTTCCCGGAGCCTTGCCAGCTCCGCCGTCATGTTTTTTCGATCCGTCCCCGGCAGGGCGTAAACCGCCGCCTCGTCGTCCGTCGGGAGCCGCAGCTGGTTCCCCTGCACCTCCGTGAAGGAATGCCCCGACCGGTCCGCCAGCACCACCGCCAGCCGCTCGAGGGGATAGCCCCGGGAGAGCTCGTCCCCAGAGGCGTAAATGACCTTAATCTCCCGGATGTACGGGTATCCGATCTCCCCGTGTGCTCCGGTCTCCGTCTGCACCACCGGCCAACGGTTCCGGGCCATGGTGCGCAGGGTGTCGCGGGTCATGCCTGATACCCTCCAATCCGCGGATCGAACCGCCCCCAGTCCTCCACCGTCCACAGTGCCGCCGGGTTGTGCTCCCCGCAGACCGGGCAGGGTACGAATTTTCTCCGACGCATAAACGGGAGCGACGCCGTCTTGTCCTCGATCTCTATCACATCGTCGATGTTGTAATCGTACTCCGTCGCGCATTCGTGGCATCTTTCGCGGAAGGTCTTTTCGCGGCCGTTCTTGACGATCTTAATCATGGGGTTCCTCCTTGTGTTGCATATATTGATTGATTATTCGGCCTAACATCTCCCCGACATGCTTTCCCCGTGTGCTGTCCTGCATTTTAGCGCCGCACTTCCAGCAGTACGGAACTTCAACCCCAACTGCGTGTTGGTCGCCAGCCCCGCACTCTGAGCACCAGCACGTGATGTTGTTGCTTTGATCCGGCTTCGTATGGTTGATCCAATTTCCCGTCTTCCTTTCCGGATCCATTTCATCGTATAATTCGCATTCGTCCTCAAAGAAACTTCTTGCGCTCTGGCACTCTTCTTTTCTCCACAAGTCACAGACTTTCTTGTGGATGCAGGATTTACAGTTTGTCGCCATTTTCGACCTCCTTCGGCAGTGCGAGCGGGTTAGCTGCCAACTTCTCAGCGTCAAACGGCGGCATCTTTGCGATCTCCGCTTCCAGCCGCTCGATCTCTGCCCGCTTTTCGGCGATCAGCTCATCATAGATTCGGTCGACCCTTTCCTTGATCCGCTTCTCGTTCCGCTCCGCCGCTTCGATCATTTCCGGCGTGATTTCGTTGACGGTTTCCTCCTTCGGCGGTTCGGGCTTCTCTTGCCACGCAATGACACGTTGATACTTGTTCTTCGCCCATGTGGTTTTGCCTCGGAAGCTGTCAATCCCAACTTTAACAGACGGGCCCACAATATCCCAATGACACGGGTGATATGCGACAATGTACTCGCCGGGTTCTTCCGGCGGCCTCTTCGTCACCGGGATCCACCTTTGCTTCGGCTCCACATCGGCGGCGGGGATCGCTTTGATCCGTTTGACTTCCTCGCACGGTTCTCCCAGCCGTCTACAAATCTCAGTTGCTTGGCAATCCCCGCAGATTGCGGAAACCGCATCGCCCCGCAGAATGTAATCGTTATTCGGCATCCTTCGCTCTCCTGTTCCATGCGTCTACCGCATCCCGCTTGATTTGATCGTGCCAACCATTATGTGAATTCTTGACGCACTGCTTTTTCTTTTCAATCACACACTCGCATTTCGGACAATAAACACGTGCGCCGAACCATATTTTAGCCGGTTCATAATCTCCCACTTCTTCACCATATTCATCTAAACGCAAGGTATAACCCAAAATAGCCTTTGCCTCACTTCCGCAGAAGGGGCAGGGCTTCAGCTTGATTCCTTCATTCGGCATCGCTGTCCTCCTTCGGCAAGATCTTCACAAGCAACTGAACCCGACGCCCATCCTTCAAAGTCCATTCGTACCCGAACTCAGGTTTCCCCTCGTCGTTCGCAAGCTGAAAAAGATGATCCCGGACACAGGCGAGGGCTTCTTCTGTTACATCGGATTTATTCTGCCACATCGTCTTCGCTTTGTTCAGCGTCCCGGCGTAAATCGTGTTGGCAATCGGGGAATTCCCGAGATGACACTCAGCCATTTTCTGTCTCCTCCCACTTCGTTTCCCGCATTTGCTCCGGCGTGGGGCGGGAAGACCAGCACCGCCATGTCTTTCCATACTTCTCAGTCTCTCTGTGCAGGTAATCATTCGCAAAACCTATGATCGTAAACCGCTCCCATTTGCCAATATGCCTATCGTGCCAACATACTTGTCCGCGATATTGACCAATGCTTTGTGTCTTAGAATCATCGCACTCAATCCATAAAACACGGTCATGATCTCTGCGAACATCACCAAGCATCAACACCCGCGGCTCCTGTTTTCGAAGAACAGCGAGCGCATCACCACACAAATGCTCCGAACACCTTGTTTCTTCTTTATAGGGACACCCTTCACAGGTGTCGAACGCCCCCAGCGCACAACACTCAAGACCACGGATCACCTTCTCCCGCTTCTCTTCATCAGTCATCTTCATCCTCCTTCTTCCGATAATACGGGTTGTGCGTATCCACCCATTCTTCAATGGTGCGGATCATTTCCTCGTCCTCTGGAAAGAACGGGTCCCGCTTCATGCTCCCGAACACGTTTATCATCAACTGCCCAAACCGCAAATCAGGCCAGTGCTCCCACGCGACCGCCAGACGGTTACAGAACATCCGGATGCGCTTCTTGTCCCTCATCACGGCTCCCCCTTTAGCTTATAAATGTACACCGGCACATGGGTTCGCTTTTGAGGCTCGCCGTATGCAAGCCACCAACCATGCTGTTTCTCCCCAAAGTCATCAACACCAAAACCAAAGTGAACATATCCATTTACCACATGGCAAACCTGTGGAGAATCGCCGATTTCTTCGGTATAAATATGATCCGCCTCTTCACGGGAAAACCTTCTTGAAACTGCAAATATAGGGGCTTGTTCTCCGTAGAATGTCCCGAAGTCGAATTTACTCATCCCACTTCACCTTCTTCCCGCAGTTCGGACAGAATTTCGGATGCCCCACTAAATTAAAGCGACACGCGCCGCACCAAAAGTCAGATACAGCAAAGCCGATCCTGTCCGCGAATTTCTTCTGCTCTGTCGTAGACCTAATCGGCGTGACACCTTCGTCCTGCTCTTTCAGCAGGGCGATAGCGTCAGCGGCGAGTTTTTCTTCACAGATTGTGCCTTCCATATCATCGTCGTCTTCATATATCAACTCGTCGGGATAATATGGACAATCTTGACACGCTACAAACCCTTTGGTAGCATGGCATTCCAGCCCCCGGATCACCTTTTCCCTGTCAGCCATTCCTCCGTCTCCCTTCCTTCACAATCTCCCTCACCGCCTCCCGCGGCGTCGGGTCTGCGTAGTGCTCGGCGTTCCTTGCGCCGATGGTCTGTTCCCGCCGGATCCCCGCCTTCTTCAATACCCGCTGAACTTTACGGTTCCGCATCCCGATTCCTCTCTTTCTCGTCCGTCCCGCAAGGGATCACAAACGGTGGCGGATTCGGATTCGGCGCGGGAAGCCTCTCCGGATGGGCGTAAACGATTGTCAACAACAGCTCATGCGCGTCTTTTGCGAGCTGCTCGCTGCAGAGTGTCATTTTTTCGACGCTACTTCCGCCGAAATATGGGCACTCTTTCCCGTCTCTCGTCGCGCACGGATGAACCACGTTGGCGTGCGCTTCCAGTCCCATGAGCACCTTCTCACGATTAGGCATCCCCGTCACCTCTTTCTAAACTGCCCGGCTTCGGGACACGTCGCAAAATGCGAAATATAGCCGATCCCGTCCGCCTCATTCGGATTGCTTTCAAGTTTCGCGCTGATGACTTCCCCGTTCGGCGTAACGATCTTTATGCCGCCGCCGGTCTGCTTCCTGTAAAGTATCTGCTACGGATCACAGGGTATAGATTTTCCGCCCGGCGTCCGAATCCAGATGATAGCCGCGCCGCATCCTCTACACGTTGCCATCACTGCACCTCGCTTGCCCCGGAGAAATACACCCCGTCCATTTCGTAAAGCGGCGGCACCCAATCCGTATCGTGATACCCACCGAGCTGGAAGTAAACTGCCGACCATTCCGGCCCGTTTATGAAACGTTCCGTGCAGAACTCCTTGCACCATGCCAACCCGTCCGCATCGTACTTTGTTTCCCACACTCGTGGATAGACGCGGTATGTATAGCCGTATTGCGGATCGTAGTAGGACAACGCTTCAAACAGCGTCCGCCCGTATTTGCCAGAGGCCCACAGGTTCAGAATCGCATCGCACCCGGCCTCGGAACAGGGGAGGGACGTTCCCCAAAATTCAAGGTAGAAGACCCGGGCCAGCAAGTCCAGCTCCCACGCCTCGGCCCCGTGCCCGTCCCAGCCCCAAACGGTGGTGCAGACGTTCCAGTCGATTCCGCCGGGATCAATGCCAATCGGCGGATGTGCGATATAATCCACGGTGTCGGGTTGCAAGTTTGTTGTAAGTTTGTTGCAAAGGACATTGATGTCCTCGTCAACCATTTTCCCGGCGTCAGGAAAATGGTCCTCCCACACCGCGCTCATGGGCTCGTCGGGATTCCACCACTCCGGCGCGGGACCATCCCCCTCGGTGTAGGTGTCCAGCATGTACGCGGCCATTTCAGCCTCCGCGCACGCCGGGGCCAGCCAGACCGGGACTTCCCCGGCCTCCGGCATGATCCGCGCTACACCCTCGGATGGGGTATCCGCGGGAAGGTCCGCCGGTATCAGTTTGACGCCCTTGGAGAATGACACCAGACCCAGCGCGATCAGGTAGCCCACGAACGCGATGAACGCCAGCCCGATCAGGATGGTGCCGGTGATGAAGCACACCTCCAGAAATTTCTTGATTGCTTTTTTCATTTCACTTGCTCTCCTTTTCCTTTGTCAGCCGGAAACCGGCTTTATTGTTGGCTTTCCGATCTTGACGGCAACTTGCTCAGCCCCATTGTTCCGCCATGGCCCGGGCGATGCCGGGGAAGGTTTTTGACCTGTTCACCGGGTCCCGCTCCGGTCTGCCCTGAAATCGCCTGTATTGGCCGTGCGCGTCCTTGCATCCGCCGTTGACCCAGGGCAGAACCCCGTCCGTCACAATGTCAGTCGGCACCAGTTCCGGCAGTCCGCGCAGCCACAGACAGGTCCGCTTGCTCCACGGTTCCCCGAACATCCACGGCTGAATGATCTGTGTGTAGGGCGGCAGACCGCACAGCTTCAGCGGAATCGGATTTTCAACCGCCACCCGGTCACAGTCCGCGTTCAGACACCGAAGGAAGAAGTCGCGCCCTTCCAGCATCTTCGTGTACCGCTCCGGAACGATTTCGCCCTTAACCCGCATACGGACCGCGCTTGCGTTCGTCAGATACGTGCAAGGCGGATGCGCAATAATCAGATCCCACCGTCCGGCCTGTTCGTGCTGCCCCACCGCCTCATCTGTAAAACCACAGTTTCCGCCCAGGATCGGCAGGCAGTCCCCAAGGATGTGCCATTCCGGATGACCGCCGGAGCATGGCTGAATATCGCAGCTGAATGCCCTGTGTCCCCGCTCCCGGAACGCCGTGCAGACCCGCTGCGATTCCTCACAGGCTATCAGTACGTTCATCCATGCCCGCCTCCTTTCTTCGCCTTCCCCTCCTCCACCAGCGCGTCATAGTCCACACCGATATCGGCCAAATCCCGCTTGACGGCCCACAGGTCCATTCTGCCCTTGCCGTCCTTCGTCTTCCGCCCGAACAGCGGCTCCTTGTCGCCGTTGTAGTTGCGGTAATACTCGTCCATCTCCACAATCGCGTTGTAGTACCGGGCAAGGCGGACGGGACCGAAACCGAACGCCTCATGCAGAGCCATGAGACACAGCATGTCCAGATACTCCACCCGTTCGTGATGCGCCCGGAGCGTGATGCTCTCCGGAACCTTAGCTTTCATCGTCTGTCCAGCCTCCTTCCCCGTTGTAATCTGCATAACTCCGGGCCAGCGCGGCCTCGAAGAACTCATCCGTGTCAAAGCTCGTCTCCTGGGGTTCTGGCGCGGCGTGCGCGGCCTTCTCCGCGTCCTCGGCGTCCCATTTCCGACAGAGGGCTTTCCAGTCCCGGATCGGTTCGCCGTTGCGCATCCAGCCGGACACCGCGTAGTTGTCAAAAAACCGTCTCGGGTCGACGTGCACCAGTCTTGCCTCCCTGCAGTATGCGTTGATGTCGTCGAAGGTGGGCGGAACAGGCTCGTCCCTGTGCGTCGCCCCGGGCGTTGCCCCGGCTGCTGCCCCGGCTGCATCGGGCCCCCCGACGGTCAGCCGCTTCCCGGATTGTTTTCCGCTTCCTCGCGTGCGCGCGCGCGTATCTCCCCCCGAAGGGATATTGCTTGATTGCTTGTTTGTTTGATTGTTTGTTTGTTTGGTATCGTTCGTATGCGTTTGTATACGTTCGTATTCGTCCGTATCGGCGGGACCGTCCTCCGATTCCCACCGCTTTTGGACGTTCTGCCGGTTCTTCTCACACCGTTCCTCGTAGGCCTGGACGGCCCGGTCAATGTCGCCGCGGATGAACGCGAACGCCATATCCTCGACCGGGGCCAGACGGGGCGTTTTTCCGTCGGCCGCGTAGTCGATAGCCGCCCGGATGATCCGCCCCACCTGCTCGTCCGTCAGTCCCCTGAACGATTCCCGGTACCGGAAGAACAGCGGAAAATAGTCACGTTTTCCCATCATGCTCACCAGTCCTCGTTGGATTCGCCGCCCGTATGATCCGCCCGGAGGTAGGGCTTCAGCAGCTCCCATACCTCCGGGACGGAATAGCATACCCCGGCGACGCACCCGTCCTCCCGTCTTGCCCGGATGAAGTCAACCTGTTCCTGCGACGGCTTGTTCCCGGGAATCTTCGCCTCGATGTAGACCGGAACCGCTATCCCGAACCGGCTTGCCCCGCCGCGGATGTACCCGGCAAGATCGGAATATCCCTTCGGGGTACCGGTCGAAAAGCGATACCCCTTGTCCGTCGTCACCGTCCCGGTGTTGATGCGGTACAGCATGCAGACACCGTACACCGACCGGATGATACTATTCAGCAGCCCGCTCTCCGGCGTCATTCTCCGCCTCCTTCGGCACATTGTAGTCGTCGCCGGACAGCTCCACGGACGGCGCAAACCCCTGCGCAAACATCCGCGCCACGGCCCGCTGGTCGTCGTTCAGCCGTCCGCCGAGCCGGAATTTGACCAGCGAATACTTGTCCCCGGCCTTGCTTACCGTCGGCGTCAGCGTGATCTGCGTCACCGCGTCCGTAGGCTTCAGCCCCTGCGTTGCCAATACTGACACGCGGTAGTTCTGCCATGCCTTGATCGACGTCGGCGGCAGCGCCAGGATCAGCGGAATCGGATTCCCCTCGGTCATGATGTATAGCCGGATCATGTTCTTGCACGCCTTTCCGGGCTTCGTCCCGCCGTTCGCCGTCCCGAACTTGTTGAACGGGCAGTCCTCGCAGTCACGGCATTCGCCGGTTTCCCGATCCGTGCCCTCGATCCCGTCCATGGAAGAGCAGGTCGGCGGGTCGGACATGGACGCGTTCTCCGACCAGTATGCGTTGGCCTTGTGCGACTTGATGATCACGCCCTCGATCATCGGGACGGAGGTATCCGTGTCCTCGTTGCCCGTCAGGATCTCGAAGGCCTTCCCGCCTCCGGAAGGGATCTTCGCCCGGTATGTCACCGTCCCGCCGGTCTCCTCCTGCGCTTCGAGGATTTCCCGGTAGACCTCCCCGGCCGCGCCGAAATCGAACGCCGCCACCGCCACCGGCTCCCGCTTGATCAGTCCCAGATTCATCGCCATTGTTTGCCTCCTTAAATTCTCCGGCCATCAGGCCGTTGTTGTCTTGTCGTGCCAGATGTCGTCCCGCGCCTCGACCCGCGCCCAGAATTCTTCTTCCTGCCGGACCATCTCATCAATCCACGCCTGGTCTCGCGGGATGTCGTAGTGCAGGAATTTGCGGTTCCCGATCAGCACGCCCAGGTGCCACATGTCCCAGCCGGTCACCGCCATGTAGTGCTGCACCTGGCAGTACCACTGCGGGACGCGGGAGAAGGTGGTCTCCATGTCGCCCTCTACGAATTTGTCAATCCATGACGCCTCGCCGGTCTCCTCGTCCTTGATCTTCATCCGAGCCGCGAACTCTCCCGTTGTCTTGCATTCCAGCCCCTCCCGGCGCCCGACCACCTTCCGGTCGATGTCCGCGATCATAAAGGGGTGATCCGGGGAGCGCAGCATGATGTTCATCCGCCGAACTTTGAGCCCGGTCGCCTCCTCCCACAGCTGCGCCACAAACTCCTCGCAGTATGTCCCGTGACGCGCCGCAAGGGAAGGTTCCTCCTCCTCCGGCCCCTCGCCGATCTTGTCCAGATACAGCGCGCCGGGGTCCGCGTACTTGTACTGCTCCGGGCTGAGGACGATCTTCGCTGCGTCGGACCCGCCGATTCCCGTCCGCCGTGCATCGAGCCAGTCCGCCCGGGTCATGCCAAGTGTTGATACGCCGGTCATGCTCCCCGCCTCCTTTTGATTCGCCGCTCCTCGTCCCATCTCCGCGCAATGGGTTCCGCCTCGCATGCCCAGCCGGTCCAGTACCGGACGCCCAGCCAGTCCAGCATCTCCTCGGGCGGCACCGTGCCGACACCGCCGGAAAAGCAGTGCGCGCAAAGCCGGATCGTCTCCTCCGGGCCGTCGATGATCGCCGCGTCGGTGGTCTCGCCAAGCGGCCGCCCGCAGTATTCGCATTCCGATACCGGCGCGCAGTCCTCGGACAGCGGCGTCTCATCCTCGCGGATGAAGTCGTCAATCTCCTGTCTCGTTGCCATGTCTTTGCCTCCTAACCTTTCTCATTTCCTTTTCAAATCTTCTGCAAACCCCGCTCGGGGAATCCAGCAGGCACTCCGGCAGCGGGCATTCCAGACACACCCGTGCCTCGTCCGGATCGCCGTACGGAACCGGACCGGACTTCTTCTCCGGCGTCACCCCTTCCGGGATCACCGCGTGGATCGCGCCGTGTGAGCGGTTAATCAGCCACTCCGCCGAAAGGTCTCTGCGCCGGTTCGGATTCTTCATTTTGTCCACCCCTCGCAATCGCCTTTCGGTCCGCCACCCAGCGCAGGACAGCCGCCGGATCGTATTCGTAGGTGTACTGCGTCGACCCGGGCCGCTTGTACGCCGTACCGAACGGCCAGACGCCGCGCTGACAGCCGATTCGGAGGGACAGCGGGTCAATGCCAGTCGCCGCCGCAACCTCGTCCGTGGTCAGCTTGCCGGATGTCCGCCGGGGCCGTCCGTATTTCAGAATCTCCGGCGTCGTGTCCAGACACCGCGCCAGACGCGCGAGAACGCGATCTGACGGCCTTATCTTTCCGGACAGGTATTTCCTCACCGATGACGGTTCCGCCCCGATTTCAGCCGCCACCGTCGCCACAGACAGCCCGGCGCGGTCAAGCTCGTTCCGCAGGTTGGACGCGATGCTCACATCCGCGCCTCCTTCCTCTCTTCCTCGCCTCCGCTCAGCAGCTCTTCCATGCTCATCCCGAGCGCCCGCGCGATGGCCGCGAACGTGTACGCATTCGGGATCGTCCGGCTATGCTCGATCTGATTCATGGCGGAGCCGGTCACGTTGGCCATGTCCGCCAAATCCACCTGCCGCAGTCCCAGCGCCTCGCGCCGCGCGGTGATTCTCTCGCCTAAAGTCATTCTATATCCTCCTCTCGTTGATTAACCTGCCTCGTCAGTGCAGGGCGGTTATCCCCTGCAGACGTTCCCGGTTTCCCGGGAAGTCGTTTCGGCTTATTCGCCGTCTTTTTTGGTGACGTTGTCTTCCGTTACGCGGTACTCGCTTGGTTCGCCGCCCGGAAGACCGAAAAGGTACTCTTCGAAGATCGTTCCGATCGTGGACATCAAGTTTCCGAACTTGTCATGTCCGAGAATGTTTTCCAGCACACACAGGCGACCGATCTTGATTTCTGTGTGTTCCTTGTTGGTGTTGCTGGCCTCGATTCCGGCCATCTTTCCGAACAGCTGACGGAACTCCAGCCGGGTCAGTTTTACGGTGTCTTTGCTTCCGCGCTCATTGGCGGCTCTCTCCGCTTCGCTTTTCGCTGGGTCCTTAAGAGCAGCCATCAGCATTTCTGCGAACTCTCTTTCCATTTTCTTTCTCCTTTGAATAATATATTTCCCCGTTTCCGGGTGCCCTCGTAACCTCCGGGGCGGGCCTTGCGGACTGATTACAGCCTGTCCCACAGCCGCCAGAGCAGGCCGCGGAACTTCCGTTTCTTCTCACTGTATAGGTTGTGCATTTGTGCGCTATACCAAAATGCAAAATCCAGATATACCAGCCCCATGGCCAGTATGATCAGCAAAGCAATCGTGCTCATGCGCGCTTCAGCATCCCCTTTCTCATGCAGTAGGTCAGCTCCCGCTTTCTGAACACAACGGTCTCGGGCTTCATGTCCTTGCCGTAGTTGCTCAGCGTCACGTTGTCGCCGTCAATCTTCATAACCTCGTGCCAGATCAGCCATTCGCTGTCCTTTCGAGTGCTGTAAAAAATATCTCCGACCTTCATTTTTCTTGAAACTCCTTTACTTTCGCCTTTCCGGGCTTGCCCACCCCCGGAGGGGCGGGCCTTGCGGTCTTAATAATTCTCAGCGGCATATTCTTCGGCTGCGTCCATTGCCGCCTGAAGGGTGTCGTAACTGGATATTAGTTTTTCGTGTTCTCCGAAGTAAAGATCAAGCATGTCTCCGTTTTTGCGGATCTCAAAGCATCCGCCGAATTTGTCGCGAGAAGACCACCAGTATGGTTTATGGGCTCTGTAATCCCATGTTTCATACCATTTCCTTGCCATTTTCTCCAAACTCCTTTACTTTCGCCCATCGGCGTGTTATAATGTGGTTGGTGTCCTTTAGTGACTTAATTATAACACACCTAAAGGTAGTTGTAAAGGGGTTTAGCTAAGAAAATGTAGCTTCTACCTTTTGCACAAACATACACCGCTACCTTTGGGTAATCTGTACACCAGAAGGAGGATAACATGTTCTGGGAAAATTTCGCCCGCCTGTGTGAATCAGCCGGGAAGACCCCCACCGGCGTCTCGAAGGAGCTGGGCTTCTCAAACGCCGCCGCCAGCCATTGGAAAAACGGGAAGTCCCCCACCGCGAAGACCCTCCAAAAAATCGCCGACTATTTCAGCGTCACCGTGAATGACCTGCTGTCCGACACCCCACCCGCCCCGTCGAAGCTGCACCGGGAGCAGGGGGAGAAAATTGCCGTCCTCGCCAGCGTGGGCGCGGGGATCCCCCTCGAAGCCATCGTGACCTTCGATCAGGACGACCCCGACGCCTGGGAGGAGATCAGCCGCACCGATGCCCAGTATTTCGCCCTCCGCATCCGCGGGGACAGCATGGAGACGGAAATCCACCACGGCGACATCGTGATTGTTCGCTGCGCCGAGGAATTCTCGGACGGGGATATGGTCATAGCCCTGGTCAATGGCAACGAGGGCGTTTGCAAAATCCTGAAATACCGCGACGACGGGATCTCGCTGAACAGCCTCAACCCCGAATACCCGCCCATGATTTTCACGCGGGAGCAGATCGAAAACATCCCCGTCCGCCTCATCGGCGTGGTGGAGGAAATCAGACGAAAAGTCAGGAGGTAAAACGCCATGGCAAAGAAGAACCAGACCATCATCGACCCCCAGACGGGCCAGCCGATTCAGACCGCGCCGAAAAAGAAGGGCTGCGGATGGATCGTAATCATCCCCGTCGCCCTGATAATTGTCATTGTCGCCGTGTTCGGCCAGAAATCCGAACCGGAAACCGCGCCGTCCTCCGGAGATAAAGCCGCCCAGACCCAGACCGGCGAAAATACCGCCGATGAACCGACCGGCACCGACGCCGCCCCGTCAGAGAACGCCGAAGCGGAACCCGCCGCGCCCGATCTTTCCGCCGTTGCAACCGAATACACCCTGACCGCCGGGCAGTATTACGCCGGGATTGACATCCCGTGCGGGAAATTCGACCTCACCGCCGTGTCCGGAAGCGGCAACGTCTCGTCGTCCAATATTTACAGCGGCGGCATCAACGGCCTGTATGCGAAGCCGGGAGACGGGCCGGATTATTACAAAGAGGCGTACAACGGGATCAAGCTCCCGGAAGGAGAACGAATTGAAATCTGCAGCAACCTCGTCGTGAAAATCGAATATACCCGCATCGATGCTGGATTCACGGGACGGACGGAGGACGAAGCGAACAAGATCACCCTGATTGACGGGAATTACGACATCGGCGACGACATCCCCGCCGGTCTGTATACCGTCCGCGTCACCGAGGGGAGCGGGAATGTGTCGTGCAACGTCTACGGCGGAGGCCTGAATGAGATCATGGGCGCGCCGGGAACGGATCAGAGCATTTTGGCCTACATCCCCGAATTCAAAAACGCCTATCTCCCGGCGGGCGAAGAGCTGACAATCCGCGGCATGACCGTTGACCTGATTCCCGTGATCCCGGGGCTGGACGGATGAGAAACCCAAACGGCTACGGTTCCATCGACCGCATGAAGGGAAACCGCCGCAAACCGTACCGCGTCCGGATCACCACGGACTACACCATCGACGAATCAGGCCGCGCCCGCCAGATCCAGCGCACCCTCGGCACATATGCCACGTATCAGGAGGCCGTGGACGCCCTCACTGCGTATAACCGCAACCCCGTGGCCCTCGACGCCGAAATCACCTTCGCCGAGGTGTTCCGGCAGTATATGGAAAAAGCGGCCCGGAAGCTCGCCCCGAAAACCGTCAAGGCCTACCGCGCCGCCTACGGAGATCTGTCCCCGCTCCATGACCGCCCCTTCCGCAAGCTGCGCCGCGCCGACCTGCAGCGGGTCATAGACGACAGCGGCCTCGGCTTTGCCATGCTCCAGACCGTTCTCGCCGTCCTGCGGAATATGTACCGGTACGCCCTGCAGACGGACCTCACCGACGCGGATTACAGCCGGAACGTGGACATCGCGCAGTACCGGCCCACGAAGGAGGAACAGAAGTCCGCCCCCAAAAAGCACAAGTCCCTGACGGAGGACGAGCTGTCCGTCCTCTGGGCCAATTCGGCGGACCCCCTTGTCCGGGAGGTGCTCATGCTGTGCTACAGCGGCCTCCGCATCGCCGAGTACCTGGCCCTGACGCCGGAGGACATCGACACCGACGCCCGGATCATCGCCATCGACGCCGCGAAAACCCCGTCCGGCACCCGCCGCGTCCCCGTCGCTCAAAAAACGGCGGATATGTGGTCGGAGCTGCGAAAGGCCAGGAAGATCCCGGACACCCGGACGGCAGAGCGCCGCTATGCGGAATTCGCCGACCGCCTCAGCGCGAAGATGAAGGAGCTGGGCCTCCCGGACCACCTGCCCCATGACACCCGCTACACCTGCGCCACCCTCATGCACCGGGCGAAGGTGGACCTGCTGACGCGGAAGAGGATCCTCGGCCACGCCGTGACGGACATCACCGAGGGCGTCTACACCGACACCGCCGACGCGGAACTCCTCGCCGCTATCGACAGCATATAAAAAAGACGGGCTGTGCCTTATTTGCGACTTATGCAAGAAAAATCACAAATATTCACAGCCCGCCAGAAACGGAAAACCCAATAAAACCCACCCTCCGGCCCCATCCCCCGCCGGGCTTTTTGAGCGAGAAATAACCAAATCTTAAACCCGCCCCACGCAAGAACGGGCCTTTAGGCCCATCTTGCGACTTACGCGGACTTTCACGAATAAGATCCCCCGGGCGCGCGTCACTCCCGGGGGATCTTGTATCAGTTTTGAATCCGCCTCAGAATCCCGGCATAGAACCGGGGTTCCGTGGCCCGTAGGGTTTCCATCGCTTCATCCAGCACCGCCCACACGTGATCCGCGTCTCGCCCCGCTATCAACTGGAGGAAATCGCTATCCCCGTGCTCGCCGATGACCGTCTCCACGATGGCCGCGGCCGTGGGATTGGGAGCCGCGTCCCCGTAGCTCCCGACCGCTTCTTCTTTGCCCAGGTCGTCCCGGGCGATGATAAACGCGGCCAGGTCCCGGATCTCTCCGACGGTCTGGTCCCGCTTGTTTTTGATCTCTGCGATCCGATCTTCAAGCTCCCGGCGCTCCAGCATACGCCGCCCCCGGGATTATCCCTTGCGCAGGTGGCGGGCCGCCTCCCGGAGGGACTTGACCATTTCCGGGTCCCCCATGCCGGAGGACGCCATGCCCTCCAGCTCGTCGGCAAGGGCGGTCTTGTCCATGCCATAGTTGCCGTTGTAGTTCCCGCCCATGTAGTACGGACCGGGCATCCAGCCATAGTTGGGATTATACCCGCCCATGATCCGGGAGCCGTCCATGTACTGCCCGCGGGAGTTCCTGGGACGCCGTGCGCCGTACTCGCCGGACTCCTCGTCCTCAACGATGTCGCACAGCTTCTCCCACGCGGACGCGGTCTCCTTAATGGCGGAAATGTTGGAGGCCGTGGCGTGTTTCTCCTCCTCGGCAATCCGATGGGCGAACTCTCCGACCATTTCCTTGATCTTTTTGAAATCTTCGATGTGCTTGTCCATGTTTCCTCCTTACCTGATCCGCCGGGTCCCGGCATAATCAAACGTCAGAACGCCGTTCAGAATCTCCGACGGCTGCGTCCCGGCGTTGACCACCGCCACGCTCTCACACCCGCACAGGGACGGAACGCTGACGATGATGTCCGTGCCGATGTTCCCGGAGATTTCCGCCGCCGTGGGCGTGTACCGCATGATGGACGCCGGATCGATAACCCCGTCCACGGCCAGCGCGAAGATGATCTCCGCAACCGTGCCGCCCTCCGGGATCTGCGCGTTAATGTGAACGCTGACCTGATAATCCGTCAGCCAGAGCTGGCGGCATCCGCACCCGCAGGAGCACTGTCCGTTGTTCGGCGCGTTGGAAGCCAGCAGGAACACCCCGCCGCCAGAACGCTTATAAATCAGGCCCTGATTGCACGGGCAGGTGTTGTCCGGCCACGTCGACGGGGCGTTGGGCGTTACGATCTGCGGGACGAGAATGCTGTATTCAGCCGCCATTCCGTCCCCTCCTTACGCCACGAATGCATTGCCGGGGCAGCCGCAGGTGTTGGGGCGCTGGCAGGTGAAAATGGGCGTATTGCCGTAGACGGGCGTGCTCCCGACCGGGCACCGGCTCAGGCGGTCATAAACGCCGTCAATGATGGTGGCGTTCTGCGCGATCTGAGAAGCCTGTCCGCGGGCATAGAGCAGTTCGGAACGGAGCTGCGCGATGGTGTCATCCTTCGCCGCCGACCGGATCTTCTCGTTGTCGAGCTCCAGCTGGCACAGCTTGTCGAGAATCTTCTGCGTGTCCGCGTTGCCGGAAGCACGGGAAGCCGCCGCCTCCGCCTGAATGACGTTCCGCGTCTGGCAGCTGTCAAGCCGCGCGTCGCTGGAGCCCTGCGCGATCTGCGTCTGCAGGCCGAACGCCGTCTGCATGGAAGCCATCTGCCGTCCGTTGGCCGCGATCTCAGCCGCGGAGAAGCCGTCACGGACCGCGCCGGAAATGCTGTTGCCGGTCTGACAAATGTTCTGATTGATGCCGGCGATGCCGAGCTGAACGTCACCGAAACCGGCGGTGACGCTGTTCTGCAGGCCGTTGATGGAAGTCTGCAGAGCCTGATCCCGGAACCCGTCGGAAATGTGCTGGCTGTTGTTGAGCCACGGGTAGAGGTAGTCGAGGCCGTAGCCCGCACCCATGCCGCCGCCCATGCCCATGAGCCACGGCATCATGCCGCCCATGCCGAAGCCGCCCATGCCCCAGCCGTTTCCGCCGATAAGCAGGACAAGAATGAACCACGCGAACCAGTCGCCACCCATTCCGCCGAACATGCCGCCGTTGTTTCCGCCGTATGCCGGAGCCACGGGCATATAGAAGCCGTTGCTGTTTTCGTCAGTAATTGCCATGAGAAGTTCCTCTCTCAATGTATTTCCAAACCGCGGACGCGCACGCGGTTCAGTTCGGATTTACCGCCCGGGCTTCATCCCGAGCATCTGGAAGATCTGCTGTACCCGGCCCCCGCCGATCTGACCGGAGCGGAGGAGGTATGTCGTGATTTCCCGGGGATCGTTCATCCCGTCCGGTATATTCTTTCCGTACCGTCTGAGGTAGGCCGCCGGATTCTGACGGATGTTGCCGACCTCCTGCCGCACCATGTCCGGGGTAATCTGGGGTAGGTTTTTCTGAAACGCTTCATCTGTTGCGGGGTGCTTGATTTGCTCCCCTAATTTGTCAAACAGTCCCATTTTCCTCTCCCTTCGTCATGCCGCGGATCGTCTCGGCAATCAGCGCGGACAACTCGTCCCTCCGGACAAACAAGGACGGATCGATCTTCGGCGCGGGCGGTTCCGGAGGACGACGGTCATAAATAATGTCCGTGTGCTCCCCGTTTGCCAGCATGTCGCGGATCACAATGTGCTGGTCGTCTTTGGTCATGTACATTGCCGCGGTCCCGGCGTTCTGCGGTATGCGGTCAATGGCTTCAAGGCTGTCCGCCTGGATGATGTCCGCGTGACGGGTGGGCGGGGAAATCATCTGCTGTCCCTGCGCCGGGGCCGTCTGCTGTTGGCCCATGTTCTGACCGCCTCTCTGCTGCATCATCCGGACGTACATAGGGTCCTGTTCCGGCATCTGTCCGACGTAATCCTGATGCCAATAGCCGAACTGGTCAATCATGTTTACCTGCCTCCTTTTATTTCCTGAACCAGTAGAACAGCGGAACTTCGCTCCCGCTATCCCATGCGTCAAACCAGTCTCCCCCGATGACGGCAATGATGTGGGAATCCGTCGCCACCACATAGACGCCCCGGGGATGATCGGCGGCAAAATCCGCCACGGTGTAGCATTCCGGGCATTGATCCGGAAGGGCCTCCCGCCGGAACCCGGCCTTTTTGAGAATGGCCCACAGAACCGCCTTGTTGTCCTCCATCAGGCCCATTTCCTTGCCGTTCTCGTACAGCAGATCATAAGCCTCGCCCCATGAGATACGGAGCACGGCGGATAAGGCCCGGGGCGCGCAGTCGTCCGTGGACAGCCGCCACGGGTTGGGATTATACGGCCTCCACGCCATTTCACAACACCTCCCGCGCCCGGTAGAGGAACACGCAAGCCTGTTCGACGGTCATGGGATTGTTCAGCCCGAGCGTCTTTCCGTCGCCCCGGAGGATCCCCCGCGACACCGCCCACTCCACCGCATCCGCCGCCCAATCGTGCGGGGTGTCCCCATCGCCCGGTACGCCGGTCCCCGAAGGGTTCAACATCTTCGTCACGGCGTTTGCCAGCTCTCCGAGGCGGTTGAAGAGCCAGTCCCCGGGGCATGATTTTTGACTGTCAAACCACCGATGCACCGTCAGAAGCATTTCGTCCGGCTCGAGGTCGTAATCCAGCGCGATCGCCCGGTCCGGAATCCAGATCAGCCGGGACTTTCCGTTGCGGGTGCAAATGTCCGCGCACAACCGCACCAGCGCGTCCCAGACCGCCGCGTTCATGGCGTACGGTGCCTCCCGGTCAGACGCGCATTCAATGGTGACCGCCCGCTGATCGTTTTTCGCGTCTGAGGAGCACCACGACCGGTTCTTTTCCTCCACATACATCCCGACCCGCCCGTCAAATCCGATGCCGTAGTTGGACGACGCAAACCGTTCTTCGTTTGCGAAGATGTCCCCGACCGCCTCCACCGAAAGCTGGCCGACCACGCAATGCGGCGTGATGCGGTCAATGGTGTGCGTCCGCAGTCCGGAGTGGTTCGGGCTGGGAATCACAACCGTCACAAGGGGGCTGTTGGTATATCCCATGTCAGCCCTCCGTATGATGATTGTCCTTGTATGTGCCGGGATTGATCTCCGCATAATCCGCCCGCGCCTCCGGCAGTCCGGCAAGCGCCATGAGCAGGGCCACCACGGCGCCCATAAGCCCGGCAGACAGCGCGGCCAGCCAGTTCACATCCCCCAGCACCACGGCCCCGGTCCCGATATAGGCCAGTGCCGCCTCAGCAAAGGTCCGGACAGCCCGGATCCCCGCCGCCTTCAGCCACTTCTTGACGTTGTACATGGTTAATTCCCTCCTTTTCGGATTGTGTCAAGCTGTTTCCACAGCGTTTTGATCTCCTGCTCCGCCACGGCCACCCTGGAATTCAGCTCCGCCAGCCCGTCCCGCAGGTCCCGGAGCTCCTTTTTCAAATCGTCCACCCCGGCCTTGATGTAGCCGAGGTCAGACGCCATGGCCCCGGATTTCTCGCCCTCCTTCTTCGTGGCCGTCAGCCGCCCGATGAAGAACGTGGCCGCCGCCAGAACCAAGGACAGCACCGGGATCATAATCCGCACAAAGATGTCATCCATATCACACCCCCATGACCGGATCAACCCCGGCCTGCTCGATCTCCAGCGTCACGCCGTACCACTGCTCCACGCCGTCCGCGCCGTATTTGAAGGACTTGAACTCCGGCATTCCGACATAGCACGCGTCTGACCGGTCCCCGTCCACCGACGGCCAGCGCACCGTCAGCGTGACGTTCCGGGAGATCATGCTTTTCAGCTTTCGAAGATCCGCCACCGACAGCCAGCCCGTCGGGATTTCCAGCCGGTTCTTGACGCCGATCACGTCCATCACGGTTTTCCCGGACGCCATGACCGCCCGCTCCACCAGAAGCTCCGGGGTCCATACGAATTCAAGATCGGACAGCAGGGTAACGCTGTCCCTGCCGTCCGTAATAATGATTCTTCTCATGCCGGTTGTGAAACACCTCCCACAATGGAGCGCCCCTTCTGGAACGCCGTGCGCTGCAGCGGATCATAAAGCGCCGACGCCGCGACATCCCCATCAAGGACGAGGTTGATTTTGACCGGCTGCCCGCCGCCGCGATATTCGTTAGTCAATGCCATGGACGAAATCTCCGCCGCAGAGGATTTGCCGATAGCCGAATCCTCGAAGCCGATCCGCGCCGTGTCGGTCAGCCGCCGCACGTCCCGGTAAATCTGAGATTCCAGCCCGCCGAATTCCTCGCCCCAGCCCTTGCGCAGACCGAGGACCATGTTTTCGCCGATGCCCGCGAATATTGTGGACGGGGAGTGAATGCCCAGCAGGCCCATCACGCCGCCGACCAGACCGTCAATCTTTTCGTCGAACCACGACGTTAAGCTGGACCACGCGTCCGATATGCCCTGCTTCAAGCCCTCAATCAGGTTCCCGCCGATTTCCTTGAACCACGTCCACGCCGCCTCGAACGGCTTTTTAATAGCCGCGACGCCCTTGTTGCCCTCGTCGCCCAGCACGGAGACCAGCGTGCGGAACGGCGCAAGAATGTGCTCTTTGATGTTCTCGAAAAATTCCTTGATATTTTCCCACGCGGACTTGAACCCCTCAACCGCGCCTTCGACATCGCCGTGCATAAGGTCCACGAACGCCCCGAACCCGTCCTGCAGGAAGGTGATGACGTTCATGGCCGCGTTCCATAAGTTGCCGAAAATCCGGACGATGTTTTCCACCGCGATCTGGATCCCGACCGCCAGCACCGACGCGATCCACTCCGCCACGGGCTGCACCACGGCCTTGAAGCGCTCGATGGCATCCCGGACATTGTCGGCGAACGCGTGGAAGGCGTCTGCGGTATTGGACAGGGACGGTCCGGCGGTATTCCACAGCTCGGCGATCTTATCCCCGAACCCGGAGAACGCGTCCGCAATGCTGGTGATGATGCCCGAAATACTGCCGGTGAAAAATCCAAACAGGTCTCCGACCCATTGCGCCACCTCTCCGATCAGACTGACCGCGCCTTTGTTGTCAAAACCAGCGATAAAAGTCTTGATCCCCGATCCGATCCCGGCGATAAGGTCTCCGGTGACTGTAGCAATGGTTTTAAAGAACGCCGCCGCGTTCGTTGCGATTTCCCCGATGATCCCCGGTATACTGCTCTCGGCAAACGCGTTGAGGAAATTTTTGATCCCCCCGCCGATTCCCTCGATTACGTCCGCACGGCCCTGCATTATGCCGGAAATCAGATTTTTCGCCCCGACCGCCACCTTGGTGATGATGCCGGTCAGAACGCCATTATCGAAAGCGTCCATGAACGACCCGACCGCCGCCGAAACGCCCTCCATCACGTCGACCGCCGCGCCGCTGAACGCGGAGATCAGCCGCCCCGCGCCCTCCGCGATGGTGAAGATGATGCTGCTCACCGCCCCGGATTCGCTCAGCGCGTCGAGGAACATGCTGACAGCCCCCGCCGCGATCTCGATGGCTTCCCCCGCCACGGTGCCGAACGCCGACAGCAGGTCCCGCACTCCGGAGGCAATCGGCCCGACCACAGACGCGCCAACCCCCTGCAGGGACTCGAAGAATCCCCCGATGGCCGCGGAAACGGTGGGGAGCGCGTCCATCGCCGCCGAGGAAATAGCCTCGATGAACGGCTGAAACGCGTCTCCGAGGCCGGAAAACGCCTCGCCGATGGACCCGGCCCGTCCGACAATGTCCTCGATAATGTCCCCGAACGGCCCCGCCGCGTCAATCAGCCCATCGAAAGCCGGGCCGACGTTGTCCGCGATAATGGATCCGATGGAGCCGAGCGCACCCACGATGCCGTCCGCGTTCACCGCCGCCGTCAGATCGGAGAAGATCCTCGCCGCAATGTCAACCGCCTCTTTCAGCGGCCCGGAGAATTTTTCGTATATAGCCGTCTTCAGTCCGTCGAACGCCGATTCCATCAGCGTGATGGACCCGGGCAGGTTGTCGTTCATGATTCCGGCCATGCGCTCCGCCGTGCCTGACGAGGATTCCATGGCCTCCTGAAACGCCGCAACCGCAGTCGCGGCGTCCTCAAAGCTCATGTCGTAGTCTGACATAAGGTATTCGGTCAGCTCTTCCGCGCTGTGTCCGGCCTCGGCGAAGTTGAAGGCCATCTCGCCCAGCAGGTCGTCGACAGTCCACGCCTTATCAGCGTATTTGTCCCACTCCACCCCGGAATTCTGGACCGCGTCCGCTACAGCGTCCATGCTGAACGACGAATTATAGGCCGCGTCGGACAGCTTGTCGATGTCCTCCGGTGCGGCGTTGACCAGCGCCAGCATGCCGGACATGGCGTTCTGCCCGAAGATCGTAGCCGCGTATTCCGCCTGTTTCGCCTCGGACAGCCCGGAGAACGCCCGCTGAAGTTTTGCGATGGTGACACTGAAATCGAGCGCGTTCCCGTTTTCGTCCTGCAGGGCCGCGTTGTACCATGTCGCTGCTTTAACCTGCGCCTCTTTTGCCGAATTCAGCTTTGCGTTAGCTTCGTAAAGTTTATCCTGTGCGTCTGCTAACTTCTTCTGTGCCTTGATGGTCTTATCGGATTCCGCACCGTTTTCGGCTAAAGACTTGTTGTAAGCATCCTGTGCGTCGGCCACCTTCTTTGTGGCCTTATCCACCGCTGACATTTCGTCTCTTAAATCGTCCAGATCATAGGCGAAGTCCGCCGCCGCTTCGGAATGGGCGGAAAGTCCCAGATCGTCAAGAGCTGCGGCCACTTTTTCCGATGGGTTGGCCAGCTGTGAAATTGCCATTCGGAGCGCAGTACCGGCCTGACTACCCTTAATACCAGAGTTCGCCATGATGCCGATAGCCGTTGCCATGTCCTCCACGGAGTAGCCCATAGCCCCGGCCAGAGGCGCGACATATTTGAACGTCTCGCCCATAAGCCCCACGTTCGTATTGGCCGCCGAGGAAGCCGCCGCCAGCACGTCCGCGAAATGCCCGGAATCCTCCGCAGACAGCCCGAACGCCGTCAGCGCGTCCGTTACAATGTCGGATGTGGTGGCAAGGTCCTCGCCGGAGGCCGCCGCAAGATTCATGATACCGGAAATACCGTCCATCATCTGCGACGCGTCCCAGCCCGCCATAGCCATGTACGAGAAAGCGTCAGCAGCTTCGGTCGCGGTGAATTTCGTGGTGGCCCCCATCTCTTTCGCCTTATCCCGGAGCGCGGCGATTTCGTCCCCCGTCGCCCCGGAAATGGCCGCCACGTTTGCCATGGATTGGTCAAAGCTCATACCGGTCTGCATGGCCGCCTTGCCGAAATCCATCAGTCCCGACGCCGCGCTGGTGATGGCGCTGGACGCAAGGTTCCCGACGGCGACAGCCCCTGCCGAAAGCCCGCTTCCCAGCCCCTGAATGGCCCCCTGCGCCTCCTGAATCCCGGACATAAACCCGGACGAATTCAAGGAAATCGTCGCCTGTAAATCAAATATGTTCATGCGTAATAATCAACCCCGCTTTCTCGGCCACGTCCGCGATAATCTCCTCCGCCGTCCGGATGTCAACCGGCTTTGTCGGTCCGTTCAGCCCGGCAATGTCCGCCCAGCGTTTGGAAATCGTCCGTCCCCCGCCGATCCGCGCCGTGTTCTCCGCGATGACCTGTGCCGCGTCGGTCAGATAGACCCGGAAGGTCTCCTCCCGGACGTGCTCCTCCCACGCAGCATGCGCATACCGAAGGAAAGAGGGGATGGAATTTATCCGTCCCCTCTCATATAAGCGGCAGACGAACCATGCGCGGACTTTTTCGTCTCCGCCGACCCAAAAAACAGCTCGTGAATCGTCGGGTCGTTCAGAATCCGCATGAGCTTCAGCGGAATCATAGCCGCGCTGAGCTTGCCGGACTGTTCCTCGACGGTCACGCCGTCGTCGATGGCAATGAGCCGGGAAACGTTGTCGCGGTGCTTCGCCAGCATAATCCGCGCCAGCCCGATCACCGTCATGCCGCTTTTCTTCCCGGACATGGCCGCCGCGATCTCCGGGTCCGACACGATGGGCTCAATCTCCGCGATTACCGCGTCCAGAATGTCCCATGCGTCTTCTCGTGCTTCGCTGATTCTTCCCATTTTGTCAAGCCTCCTTTATTTTTTTCGATCCGTCAGCCCTCGGCGGTCCCGGCCTTGACATAGAACTCAAACGGCACGGTGTCCTGCTCGTTGATGGAGGTGTGGCCGGTGAAAGTGAACGCGAACTGTCCCTTTTCGCCGTCGGAGGTGACAAGGGAGAAGCCGCCGGTGGACAGCGCGTTGATGACGTGACAGGCCACATAGCCGCCGTTGGTCGCGCCGTTCTTGTCGGAGTAGTCGCCCACCACCCAGATGTCGCCGAAATCGCCGGTGGTGGCCGTGGCGTCAAGGTCCATGTCCGGCGTGATCTTGCCGGAGGTCACGGTGGCCGCGCCCATGAGCTTCTTCGCTGCGTCCGCGTTGATGGTGACGAGCGTACCGGTCACCTCGACGGTGTAGCCGGTGATCTTCTTCAGCTCCTTCGTATTTTTGGGGCAGTTGTCAATGTCCTCGCCCATGTCCGCGAACTCGGGCACGCAGGTGACAGTCAGGCCGCCGGTGGTCGCGCCGAGAATGTCCGCCTCGTCCAGCGTGCCGGTGCCGGGCGTGAATGCCGTCGCGATGACGCCCGCGTTCATCTGCAGATTCTGGAAGGTGGTGGTGGGAATTCTGGTAAATTTCATATTTTCACCTCATGTGCCGGTCAAACCGGCGTATTCCAGCGGACGGTGACGTTGAACACCTTCCGCTTGATCAGATCGTCGTTTTCGTCGCCCATGGACAGCGCCCACGGGGATCCGCGCGTAATCCATGCGGTTCCGCCGTCACAGGGAATCACCACGCCGCCGCGCCCGATGACCGAGGAAATCTCCTCGGTTTTGGCGTTGATCGGAACCCAGCTCGAATCCCGGTACCACAGCGACACCGTCAGGGCCACGCCGTAGTCCGAAAACGCGTCCGTCCCGAGCTGGTAGGTCAGCCGGGGAAAACCGGGTGCATCCTCCCCGTCCGGGACGGAATTTTCTTCAAATGCGGGCACACCGAACCGGGACCAGAACGCGTGCCACGCCGCCGCTTTGGTCATGACGCACCTCCGGTCAGCTCGTATTCCTCCGCCGTTACCTGGTGGAACGTGAAGGATGCCATGGATGGCGTAACCACATCGTCCCCGTCCGAGGTCACCCGGAGGATCTTCCCGTCGCCCAGCCGCTTCACGATGTCGTGATATTCCAGCGGCACCGTCGCGGGAGCGGTCAGGGTGTACAGGGAGGACACCCCCGCCGCCGCGCCCGTCCGGGCCTCAATGGAGGTATCAAATGACGCCTTGCCGTCAAACCGCGCCCCTTCCGTCCATGTGGTGATGTATCCGCCCTCCCCGTCAGGAGTGCGGACCTTCTCCATGAAGCAAAAGGGCTCGTACATTTCCTCAAACAGCGTCATATCTTCCTCCATCGGTTGATCCGGGCCGTGAACGGGAGCCGGGGATCCTTCCATGTTGTGGGTACATCCCCGACGCCGGTTTTCCGCGTGTAGGTGTACCCCGCGAAGCTCTCAGAGGAATAGGGGCCGGACAGCACCTCAGCCGTGGCCGACGCCAGAGCCGCCGCGCTGTCCTTCTCCCACGCGTCGATGTCGTTCCGCAGGGCCACGAAGTCCGGGGGAATGGCAAGGATCCAGACGGCCCCGGAAAACTCCTCGTCCGTGAATTCCCCGTGCGGGTATTCCCACACGCCGTCATTGTAAAGGGATCCCACGACGCGGATCCACGTCCCGGGCTCAATGTCATCCAGCGGCGACAGCTCGCCGTTCCGGACCGTGAACCGGCCCCGGATAACGCCGCGCGTGAACCAGTTCCGGCATTCCGCGCAAAGTTCGCCCATGGTCATAGTCTGCCGCCGCTCCTTTCGTCGGGTTTACGCCACGTAGGTGTACTTGATCGTCACGGTGCCGGAAGGCGCGGAAGCCAGACGGACGCCGTTGCGCTCGATGGTGTAGGCCGTGATCGCGGTGTTGCCGTCCTTCAGCTCCTGAACGGAAACGACATTCGCGTGAGCCGTCTTGAAGAGCTTCGCATCGGAAGCGTCCGCGGTGATCGTCTCGGCGGTCGTGACCTTAGTTTCGGTGCCGATGTAGCCCACCACGACGCCCTCCGCGTACTCCACGAAGAACTGAATGCCGGACGCCACAAGGGTCTCGACCTGCATCCGCTCATGGGTGGGAATGTCGGTGGCGATGCCGATGTAGCCGAGGTCGTCCACGGTCAGATCGAACGCGCCGCCCATGTCGCCGGTCATGGCGATGTAGTAGAGGATCAGGTTTTCCTTGGCCGTGGCGATGAACGACCCGGCAGTCACGCGGGAGGTCAGAATCACGGTGCCGAGGCCCAGGAAGTTTTCGATGTAGTTGAACCCGAACGCCGTCTGCAGGGAGACCTGCGCGGTCTTCAGGTAGTCCGCCACGTCCAGCGGATTGAGGAAGTAGACCGCCTCGGCAGTGTCGTCCTCGAACTTGACCTGCAGCTGGCCCCACGCCGCCGCGAGAGCCGCCTGCAGACCGGTTCCGGAGACGGGAGTCTCGCCGGAAATGGTGTTGTTGAGCAGGGTGAAGAAGTCGGAGCGGACGGTCTTCTGCACGTCGCCGAGCAGAGCCGCGTCGGTCTCCCGCACCGCCTCGTCGTAGCCGGATTTGAGGATCGCTTCGGCGGAGGTCGCCTTGCGCCATTTATGCAGGGTGATCTCGCCGACGGGAACCTTGGTCCGCGCGTACTGAGACAGCGGGATGATCTCACCCTCGGGAACCGCACCGGACTGCAGCGTGCCGGTGGTCTTGTACGCGTACATCGTGGTCCCTTCCTGCATCGGGATCTTCCGGGTCACGCCCAGAACCTCGATCAGCTTGGCGAGGGAGCCGTGGGTGAAGTTATAGGTGAAATCGACCTCGCGCACCTTCGCCATCTGAGCCTTTTTGATCAGATTGGTTTCGGCAGTGGTGTAAACTTCGTTTGCCATAAATTATCCTTTCTCGGGATCAGATCCCGAACAGTTCATGATTTTCGAGCATGGCGGCCTGTCTCTGCGCCGTGTCCTTGATCGCCATGATCTGTTCTTTGGTCATGGTCGCCTTGCCGCCGTTCGCCGGAGGATGGGCCGTGCCCGCCCCCGCGGTGCCGGTCGTGACAACCAGCCCCTTGAAGGTCCCGCCCACCAGCTCGTCCAGCGCTTTCGTATCCTTGAATTTGTCCCCGTCCAGCTCCGCCGCTTCGATTTCAGCGGTCGCGCCCCGGACAGCGATTTCAAGGTTGGCACCGGTGATTCCTTTACCGGTGAAATAAGCCCTTGCCGCCGCTTCCTTGGCCGCACGGGTTTCCTTTGCGGTGACGCCTTTCTTGAAGTCCTCGAACGCCTTGTGCTCGTCCTCGAACTTTTTCTTGTAGTCCCCGCCAGCCTTCAGGCCGTCCAACTCCTTCTGAACGTCCGTCAGCTTTGCCGCATCCGCCTCCGCCTTGGACAGCTTGTCCTTCAGCCCGTCCACGGTTTCGGTGTGCGCCTCGATGATGGTGTCAACCTGTTCGTCGGTCAGCCCCATCCCCTTCAGAAATTTGCGTGTAACTGCCATTTGTCGATGCTCCTTTTCTTCGGTCGGCGTTTCTTTGCCGATTCGCATTTGAAATAAAAAGAGCCGACGCGTGAAAAAATCACGTTTCGGCTCAATGGCTCTGTGTGTAGGTGATTCAGTTTTTGCGCCCAGCCAGCCGGACATAGCGGAATGGGATCTCCCCCCGGCACCCCCGGCACCACAGGAAAATTTCTCCGCCCCGGGGATCGTGCACCAGCCCCGCCGTATCACCGGCCCGGCACAGCACTTTCCCGCAGACGGGACAGCGGATGTTTTTTCGCAAACCTATCACCCCCATTGACATGATAGCACGCCCCCGCCGATAATGTCAAACCCGCGGTCAGCATGGTTGGCGGTCAGACGTTGGCAAGGGAATCCTTTACCACCTGCCGGTATTCATCGGAGTGATTTGCGACGGCGTTCTGTAGATAGTGCAGCGGTGTTATTCCGCGCGATGTCCCCAGCTCATGAGCCGCCGCATATTCCACATTAGTTCCGATGTGCGTGGCGTTGTCCGTTTCTTGATGTGTGATGGAATTGCGCAGTCGTCCGGTGTCCACCCGCGTCTCGTTGGCCTTGGCATACCCCTCCGCCTTTGCCCCCATCGCCCACAGCGCCCGCCCGACAGCCGTTCTCAAGGCCGAAATGACCTCCGGGGAATTGTCGGTGATCTCAACCTTGATGTCAATGTTTTTCGTCTCCGGCATTATTTCACCCTCTCTCCGTCAACCCATATGCGGACGGCCCCTTCTTTGCCGCGCGGCAGGTTGGAGGAAAAACCGTCAATCACGGTGATCAGCGTGCACCGGCAGTTGTAGACCTCCGCCGCCGGACCTGCAGGATCCCCGGGAAACCGGCAACCGTTGGAAAACCAGTCGTCCGGCCCGACCGTTTCACCGCTGACTCCGTTTGGAGGCGGGTTGTCGTGCGTGTGCCGCGTCCGGCTGTCATGTTGTGACAGCCATTGCTTTCTGGTATGCACACCCCAGCCCTCCGCAGTCTTCATGGCCTGAACCCGTCCGCCGTTTTGACAGCCCGTCGCCATGGTCCGGGCGTTTCGGATGGACGCCCGAAGGTTCATATCCGACACATTGCGCAGCCGCTCCGCGATTTTCGGTATGCTCTCTCCCTGCACGATGCCCTGCGCCACCTGCGAATTGATGTTCCGAATGTTCCACGTCAAGTCCTCGCTGGCCATCGGCTCACGCGGCCCGGGGAGCAGGAGGTCATTCTGCCGCTCCGCCAGCCAGTTCACCGCGTCCGCGCTGCACAGGTCAAACCGGATTGCAATATCCCGCGCAATGGCCGCGTCGTTGATCTGCCCGGCAGAAAAATTGTACCCGTCGGCGAAAAAATCCGCCCGCTTTCCGTTGACATATTCCGCCGCCAGCTTGTTTGCTTCATGGTATTTCCGCGCCAGCTCCTCCACCATGTCCCGGTAGTATTTTGATCCGGAGGTGACGGATTTCAAATGCGCCCGGTATCTCTCCTCGGCGGCCCTTTTCTCCTCCGGTGTTTTGGCATCTCTGACAGCCTCTAGAAGCTTCTCAGCGCGTTTTTCCTGCCGGGCCATGTACTTGTCCCACTTGCCCCGCATTTCCGCCTCAGCGTCTTTGTACAGGCTGGTCAGCCACGCCTCCATTCGGCGCAGTCGTTCCTCGCTGGTCATCTCAAATCCGCCTCCTGGGTTCCGCCGTAGTCGGACACCCGGCACACCGTCCCGGATGCCGGATCATACACCCACCCCTCCGGCGGGCGGGGCCGTATAAACCGCTCGTCCCCGGTCTTCCGGGCGTCGTATCCCCAGCCCTCGAAAACATAGTCCGGGGCGTTGACAAGGCGCCCGTTGTCCGGAGGCATTTTCCCGACATGCGGCGTCCCCGGAGAAACATCAAGGGCCACGGAATTCCCGATCACGATAAACCGCTTCATAGTGTGCCTCCTGTTCAGAATTCGCGGTCCGCCTCCGTCACGCAGGACAGACCGCCGTTGTACTCGATGTCCAGCCCCGTCACCACGGCCCGGTCGTCGTTGCGGAACGCGTCGGCGATCACCAGCGTGTCCCCGATCTCCACCGCCGGGTCGCACCGGTTCTTGACGGCGTATTTCTTCCGCCGGTTCGCCATGACGAGAAGCCAGTCCGCCACAGCCTGACCGTTGACGGACGCGACGCAGGGATTTTCGTAGGTCGCCACGGCGGACCCGGAATCCTCGGCAATCCCCGCGTGATAGGTTTCCGTCGGGTCCTCGCCGCCCTCGCCGGTCTCCGCCAGCTCCCGGCCCACCGTCAGCGTTACCCCGGTGTACTCCTCCGCGATGGACACCCCGGACCATCCGTACAGCTCGTCCGCCGTGATGTCCCCATCCTCTTCCTCCGCCGTGACGATGCGCCGGAATCGGAGCACATTGTCCCGGTCGAACCAGCATGTGGCCCGCGCCGCCTGAGCCAGATAGCGCAGGATCGTCCGCTTGTCGTGGGTGTCCCGCACCGCGACGGATACCAGCTCACCATCAAGCCCGCCGTAGTCCACCTCATAGTCCGTCCCGTAAAGCGCACGCGGAACCGCCTCGTCCAGCCGCACCGTATCCCGCTCCGCCAGCGTGGACGGGTAGAATTTCTGATTCGCCAGCTGATAGCACGGATCGTGCGCCGTCACCTTCGCAAGGAGCCGGTTCTCCCCGATCTCCGCCTTGGTCACGTAGAACATGCCCATCGGCACGATCTCGTCCCCGACCTTGATCCGCGCCGTCAAAACCTGCCCGTTCCGCCAGTATTGATAGACCCCCTCGGGGCTGAGCACGTTGAACTCCCCGTTTGAGTTGTCGAAGACGAAGACAATCTGCTTTGCCGGGAACGCGGAGCCGTCCGGGGCCATGCCGTACTTGATTCGGGCCTTCTGGATCGAATGCCGGTTAAAGTGCTTCGAGACGCCGAAATCGATCTCCGCCAGCCGGAGCATCCTGAGCGGTCCGTTCGTGCCGTAGAACGTGAACTCCACCGCCCGATAGCCCTGCACAAAGTGGTGGAAGGACCACCCCTCCCCGTTCTCGCCGGAGCCGTCCGGAACCGCCTCGGACGTGTCGATGACGGAGCCGGAGCTGTCATAACACACCGCCCGGACCCGGGACGCCCGCACGTCCGCCGGCGTGTCGAAATGAAAGGTCCACCCGAACGTGTCCGTGTCGGACGGCAGATCGTACCGGAAGACCAGCGGCGCGTCGAAGTCCCCGGCCTCGTCCGACACGGCGGAAGACCAAAACCCCGTCTCGATCCCGGATGATGGCATGACGGCGCAGGAACCGTCCAGCGGCCAGCCGTACCGTTCCAGCGTCGCGTATTTGTCCGCCAGCTCCGGCACGCCGTTGATCGTCGCCGCCCCGTTACCCAGCACGGCGGACGGGGCCGAAACGACAATTCTTTTCTTGTTCAAGGTCTTTGCCAGAACCTCAAAGGAGATCAGGCAGTCCACCTGCCGCACCTGCGCGAAGGGGGCGTAATCCGCGGAAGTCTGGATCATTTATACCACCTCAATCCCGGTATAATAAATCACCACGACGCCGGAACCGCCAGCCATGCCGGGAGCGCCGCCCGCCGCAAGTCCCGCAGGATAGCCGCTGGACCGCGAACCGCCGCGACCGGACAAACCGTAGCCGCCCCCGCCGCCACCCGCGTCAAGATAGCCAGCGCCCCCGGGACCGCCCCAGCCGCCGCCGCCTCCGCCGGATTCCGTACCGGCAGAACCGCCGTCCGCACCGTATCCGCCGCCGCCCCCGCCCGTGGACATGGAGCCGGTTTTGAGACCGTTTCCGCCCGATCCGCCGTAACCGCCCCCGCCCCCGGAGAGCGTCCCAGCCGCCCCGGTGCCCTCGAAATCAAGGCCGAAGCCCGTGGTGTTCTGTCCCGCTCCGCCCGCGCCGCCCGTGGAGGAAGACGCGTTCTTGCCGTTTGCCGTGTATCCCGCTCCGCCCCCGCCATAGGTCGAGCCGTAGCCGGTCCCGCCGGTGAAAGCGCCGTTCTTGCCGGTACCGCCCCGACCGCCGGAGCCGCCTCCTCCGCCGCCGCCGTATGTGCCTCCGTTTCCGCCGTTCGAGTTATAAGCCCCGCCGCCTCCGCCGTAAGAACCGTTCCCGGGGCCGCCGTATGTCGCGTTTCCGCCGCCGCCACCGGATCCGCCGTCAGGAGACGCGCCCCCGGAAGTGGGCCTGACGCCGCCGCCCTGTGCCGTGCAGAGGTCCCCGAACGAGGACGCCTCGCCGCCGAATCCCGGGCCGCCGCCCTGTCCGACCGTCACGGCGTATTTCTTCTGCGTCGGAACGCCGGTCCACGTCGCCATGCGGCCGCCTCCCCCGCCGAAACCGGCTGTCCCTGCCTGACCGCCGGAGCCTCCGCCGAAGCACTGCACCGTCATGGTCCCGCGCAGATCGCCGGGCACCGTGAAATAGCCGGAGGAGGTGAAGATCACCGTCTTCCGCACCTCCCGCGCCCCGGCAAGCGGCGTCCAGTGCGCCCCGGATGCGGTCGCCGTCAGCGCGGAGGAGAATTCGTCCACGTCCGCCGTGATCGTCGTGTCCTCGGGGTATCTCTGGATCACGATGCGCACATAGGTGTCCGCCGCGAAGGTGTATGCCGTGTTCCGGAAGGATACCGATGACGCGTATTCCCGGCTGTCGTCGAACAGCCGCAGGAAATAGCGGTATCCCGACGTAATGGTCAGCTTCGTCCCGGCGGATACCCGGATCATGTCGGACCGCACCCGGTAGTCGGCGTCCCCGGAAACGCCCCGGCTGTCCATCGTGCCCCGCTCCCATGTCGCGCCCAGATCGACGGCCCGCTCACCCACCGCGTCGCAGAGGTAGACGTGCCGGTCCCCGCCCGCGTCCATGATGTAGACATCGCCGCGCTTGGCGTCCGTTGCCGGTCCGGGAGCCGCCGTGCCGACCCGCACCCGGGTATACTGCCCCGCCACAAGCGACAGCGCCGCGTCGACCGTTGCCGCATCCGTGTCCGCCAGCTCAAACCCCGCCGCCGTCGCGTCCGACAGCAGGGAGGCCTTGTTCAGCGGCGTCCCGGCCTGCGTCGGCTCGTCCGCGCGGGTCAGGATGAAAAGATCATCGTCGTCCGGGGAGGGTACGAGCTGCACCCGCCCGGGCTTTGTGGGAATTCTGTCTCTCATAAATCCACCTCTCCGGAAAATACCTCGTCACTGTAAAACCACGCCCCGGCGATGCGCTCAGCGGAATCATCCATCCGCGTGAGAAATTCTTCAATGGCATTCGCCCCGCGCCAGTCCAGCCGGTCCGGGGACTGCGGAAGAAACGGCGCGTCGGGAACCGGGATCAGCCCGTCAAGGGAGCGCACCGCCCGGATATACGCGTCCATCTGCGGATATCGCGGGATGTCGTTCGCCGCCCATGTCCGGAAGGACGGCAGGGGCACCGCGTTGTACCCCATGTCCAGATACCGCGCCCGGACGTAAAGCACCGCTGCCTGTACCCGGTTGAGGTCCGTGTGCCTGTAGTACCCCTTGTCCGTGCCCGCCGCGACATCCTCCGCCGTGCGGTCGTAAATCATGTTTTCAAGCATAAAGCCTCCATCGCGCAAAGCTGACGGCGGGAATCGAACCCGCATCAAGCGATTACAAGACGCCCGCTTTGCCGTTAAACTACGTCAGCCCGTATGCGGAAAGCGGGGAACCGTCGCCGATCCCCCGCCGTCATTGCCCGGGTTATTCTGCGGGCTCTTCCTCCGGTTCAGCCGCCGTCACCGCGTGGATGTAGCACTGCCGCATCAGTTCGGTGCCGTCAGAGGCCAGCAGGACCGCCGCGTGCTGGGGAAGCTCGGACACCGCCGCCGCCGCTAAGACCTCGTGGTACTTCGCCTCAGCCTTCAGCCGCGCCCGGTCCGCGTTCTCGTCCGCCGCCCAGTGCACGATGTGGCCGTATTCGCCGTTCTGGTACTTCTGAATCTCGAAAACGTAATACTGATACATGATAAACCCTCCTGTGGTTTATAAATTAAGCGTTGATAAGGCTTGCGATCCGGGCCAGCTCCGCCCCGACCGTGGTCTCGGTCACGTTCGTCCCCGGCACCAGCGTCTCGCCCGCGCCGACGGCGGAGGTCACCCGGTAGAGCTTGTCCCCGACGGTGACGTATTCCCCGACCGCCAGCGACCGGGACGCCGTGGTGCCGGACGCCTCGCCGATCATGGCCCTTGTGTCCGCGTCGCCCGCGTCGATGGCCGCGCCGGTGTCCCGGACATACTCCGCGGATACCGGCCCGCAGTCCGCCCAGACGGTGTTGACTCCTGCCAGCGCGGCGATCTGCTGAGGCGTGAGCTGGTAGACAAGCGGGTTGTTCAGCATATACACCACATGCACGGGATTTGCCGCCAGGGACGCGAACGCCGTCTCCTCGTCGGGGAACCGGTCGTTGTCGTATATGATCACGGAGCCGCTGATCTGCCGCACGGCCTTGTCCGTGGATGTGGACGAGGACACGACCCGGGCGTACTGATCCGAGAGTACACCTTCCGTGACCCCGCTGGCGGCTGCCGGTCTCGTTAAGTATTTTACATTCTTGACGCCGCCGCTGGAAGTGCTCCAGGTCATTCTGGATGTATCCGCGCCGAACTCGACCATCGCGTGCGTCACCGTCAGCGTCCCCGCCGTCAGGTCCAGCGTTCCGCCGTAGACGGTTCCCGCTTCGGTGGGGAAGGTGATGTCGTATGTCTCGCCTTGGTAAGGTTCGTAGTCCGTAGGGGTGGAGCCGAATTCAAGTTGAACACTTGTAATATCCTGTGCCGAAGCACCAGAAGAATTGTAAGCCCAGAATCTGAAATAATCGTCTGCATTTACAGTGAATGTCGCATAAGGTGTCGTGCCTATGCGTGTATTGCTCGTTTCCTGAGATCCTTGTTTATATAAAGATATCCCTTGAACCAGTCCACTAACGCTGAGTACATAGGTTCCAGCCTTAAGAAACACTTCGAAATCCGTGAAATTATCTTGTCCGAGTGCTACACTGTTCGCGTTTGTTTGATAAGTAGTCCCCGGAATCAAATTCTTCCCGCACCTCGTCACCTTCGCCCCCGCCCAGCCTGAAATCGCCCGCACGTTGTCCGGAGAGGGATCACCGGACCCGGCCTGCTGAGGCTCGATGTTCACCTCCACCGACCGCAGTACCCGCTCCCCCGCCGCGTCCGTGAGCACCGCCGGATTGCCCGTCACCGAACCGTATACCGGCCCCGCCGCCTCGGGCACAACCTCCGCCGCGTTCTTGCGTTTCAGCGCCAGCGCCCCGCCCGTATTTTCAACGGTCAGCAGGGCAAAATCACTCGTCGCCATTGTTTAAACCCTCCGCATCGTCATTCCCGGACGGCCCCGGTGTGCCCGCGAACCGCCCGATTTCGTCTTCTTTCCGCTTGGCTATGATCTCGTCCGCGTTATCAATCAGACCAAGGATGCCACATATCTGCCGCGTCACCGTGTCCGCGTCAAGGTATTCCGCCGCCTGTAACACGTTCGCCAGCTCCTCTGACTGATTTACGATGGTGTCCCGGCGATAGGTCGGATCGGCATCCACCCCGGCAAGGGCCAGAATGCCCCGCATGAAATCCGTCACCTGATACTCGAAGCGGGAGGTCTTTTCGTTCAGCGGTTCATAGGCCGCCCGAATCTGTGTCGCCGTCGCCGCGCCCCCGGAGATCTCTTTCACGTCCAGCGCCATGAAATCGTCGAAGAGCTGACGCCGGAGCCGGTCAATCGCCGCCTCGGACGCGTTCACCGGAACCTCCACCGTGTGGTGCTCGATCCCAACCCCGTCGTCGCCGTCCGCGTGGGCTACATGGGTCCGGCGGAGCTGCTCGATGAACCGCGCGTCGTCCTCTTCGTCCATGGCGTTGGCGTTTTTCAGCACCCAATAGATCAGGTTCCCCTCGTCCGTGTTGTTGACAAGGCCGCTGACCATGAGGTCGTAGGCGTCCAGCGTCTCACGCCCGCCGACCAATTCCGACTGCCGGTTGACGTTGTAAAGCGGCACGATGGGGAGCGTGGAATAGTTCCCGATGCCGTAGACCTCCACCCCGGCGGCCTCGGACCGGCGCACCTCATACCGGTACGGCGATTTCGGACGGATGATCCGCAAATCCTTGTCCCTGCCGTCCGGGTCCTCGGCGTATTCCGTGATGCCGTCCGCCTCGTAGAGCGTCGCCCGAAGTGGTTTCCCGTCGGCCAGCCGCCACCACCGGATGCCCGCGGACAGTGCGCCGGTCTCCTCGTCGTAGAGCGGGCAGAAGGACGGCTCGTCCCCGCCGCAGATCGGGAAAACCTCCAGATGGTCATTGTTCCAGAATCCGAACGCCGCGCCGCCGTTGAGGGCGTACGTTGCCGCACGCTGCACCGCCGAATCGAAATCCCGGCCCAGCCGCGCCGCCTTGTCCGGCATCCCCGAGAAAATCACACCGTTGCCGAGGAGGAACTGCACCTGCTGGGTGATGAAGTAGTAGTAGTACCGGCACGGGATCTTGTGGTTCGGACGGTAGAGGTCAGGGACGGCCTGCCCCAGCAGATTGTAGACCATCTTCTGCGCCCGCATAATCGTGGGATTTTCGTGCCGGTAGTAGGCCTCCGCGTCCCGGGCGATGCGGAACTGCGGCTCGGCCTGAAACGCCTGAATCGCCGCCCGGACAAAATCGCCCCGCTCCTTGTCCCCCTGCCCGGCGGCAAGAAGGTCCTGATAAGTTTTCAAGTGCCGTCACCTCCCAGCAGGTCTATAAGGTAGATCGTGTCCGCCGATTTCTCCGCCGCCTCGAACTGCGCCTCCGTCCCGGCCCAGAGCTGGAGGAAGGAATCGTCCCGCCGGTTCTTCACCGCGCCCAGCATCCGGGCCATGGCGGATTCGTTCTCGTCCAGCCGCGCATCCACGTCCGCTTCGTTGGCGTCAAGGAGCGTGGAGACGTCGGAGGCGTTTTGCCGGAGCTGATTTTCAACTGCGGTGTTCTGCGTCCGGAGCTGCTCCGTGACGGCGGTGTTCTGCGCCGTGAGCTGTGCCGTCACCGCCGCGTCCTGCGCCTCAAGCTGCGCCGCAACGTCATCCTCCGCACCGTGGATCATGTCCCCGACGGCGTTGTAGATGTCCCGCACCTCGCCGAGGATCGTCTCCCCGAAAGAGCGCGGCGGGAGCGGTTCCCCGTCAGTGACGCCGGATTCCTTCACGGTCAGCGTCTCCACCGTGGACGTGATCCGCCG